>Ga0137366_10002898_pt1 | contig 13255 bp, 10 predicted proteins | sample SagtaG_8_FD_104938 | JGI IMG/M metagenome (GOLD analysis project Ga0137366, IMG submission 104938) | Vadose zone soil microbial communities from Sagehorn Ranch, Mendocino, California, USA - Sage1_L_60_16 metaG | ecosystem: Environmental > Terrestrial > Soil > Vadose zone | place: USA... | reverse complement strand
CTGATGAAAATGAAGTTCTGTTTTACTGTTCGCCATTTTAAGATCAGGTGTGTGGTCGCTTGTATCCATTACTACTTTGCCTGCATCATTCATTAACTGAACCTTCACTGAATAATTTTCATTGTTTTCTTTTGAATCATTCCACACCTGCAGTTCAAGACTGAAGTCACCATCTCCGTAATTATTCACAAGAGAAGGCTTTGCAAAAAAATCATAGAAGTGTACTATTGGTCTTGCATACAAATAGCAGTCTCTTGTTATGCCGCTTAAGCGCCACATATCCTGGCACTCAAGAAAACTGCCATCACTCCAGCGGCGCACTTCCATGGCAATAAGATTTTTTCCCTGGTGCACATAAGGAGTAATATCAAATTCACTTTCCAGTTTACTGTCTTTACCAAGTCCCACTTCCTTGCCATTAATATATAAACGAAACGCAGATTTTACAGCGCCAAAATGCAGGTACACATTCATGTCTGTCCATTCAACAGGGAAGTTGAAAATTTTGCGATAGCCTGCTGCGGGCTGATCAATGCTATCCGGTATATCGGGAGGATTAGGATGTTGTACAGAAAACTCATACGGAATATTTGTATAGATAGGTGTACCATATCCTTTAAATTCCCAGTTGGCAGGCACGGGAAAGTTTGTCCATGCTTTATCAGAAAAATTTTCAGTATAAAAATTTTTTGGAAGCTGTATATAATTTGGAACCCATAAAAATCGCCACATACCATTCAGCGAAAGATATCTTGCAGAATGTGCAGTGTCATTCTTTTGAGCAAGTGCAACAGTTTCATACGGAAAATAAGAAGCCCTCATAGGCATGCGGTTAATTTCCTGTATGGAAGGATTTTCAAACAAAGAATCAAGATGTGGTTGAGCAACTGCAGTGGTTAACGTCGTTAAAAATAAAATAGATATCAACGTTAGTGTTCTCATGGTTCTCATTATTTTTCTTTAGTAGAGGTTAAGTGAAGTTTCAAAAATACGGAAAACACTTAGAGTCGACAGTTGGCAGTTAGCAGTTTGCAATTTTGATTTCAAGTTTAGGGTAACTTTTACATTTTACATTTTGCATTTTACATTTTACATTTTTATTATTCGCGGAATGTCCACGGGACTCTGCGACTGTGCATGAGCCCAACTCCGGTATAATTATAAAGCTTTTGTTGCATCGCACTCTTTTGCGTTTTGTTCTATATGTAGCATTGCGGGTATGATAAAATAATCGTGCTTTATTAAGTAAGTAGAGGTATCATTATTCCTCTTTATTTTTTTTATCATGTTATAACCCTGCATGCTATACTTTTTGATAATTCAACTCTTGCTTTTCTGTTTTTATCATTTTATTAAACGTTCACCATCAATATTTAGTAATGCCTTTTACATCAGGAACTCTTTAGTGATACGCATAAAGTAGTCGCAGTGGATGTATCTTGTTGTTGCGTTCAAATATATCCAGAGAGTATAATTGTATTTCTGTTTCGTCCATACTATTTTTATTTTACGGGTAATTTGATGAATCAAAAGTAGAATAGGCTGGCGGCAGAAGCGGCTGGTCTGGTGGTGGAGCAGGTGGCGGCTGGTAATTATATTAATAATAATCTTCTCATTATTTCATATCTTTTTGGTGCCAGACTTTCAGAACATTATTAAGCTCCTCCTGGTTTTTTTACGGATATACAGTATCTTTTTGTTTTTGCAAACTTTTCAGAGAATCTACTTTCCTGTTTAAACTATCCAATCTTTCAATCAGTGTATCGTTGATGGTGGGCTTTGGATGATATTCGGTATTCGCAGTAACCTCGTCCAGATTTTTTAAACTTGTATCCATCCATTCGGCAAGAGTTTTTTTCCAGGAAAAGGCTTTTATTTTATTTATCCAACCGGTGGGGAAACCTTTTTCTGCCACATTTATTTCCAGTGCCCAATTCACTTGTGTACCATTACCGGTATTGCCTGATACAAAACTGTTTCCGATTTACCATACTTATCAAATTGAATAAGCGCCTTTACCTGTGAATCTTTCTGTGAAGATTCAAGCAATACATTTCCAGTGTTTATTTCAGCAACCTGGCTGTTCCAGTTAAGCGCTGCACCGGCACTGCTTTCAGGGCCATGATAGGTTATTTCAATTACCGGATCTTCTTTAAGCCATGCAGCCCATTTTTTCCATTCACCTGTTGTATTCAATTCCTCATAAACAACTTCCGGTTGTGCTTTTAATGCCATGGTTTTTTCAATATGAATGGTGCCGGGAAGAAAATAAATAATTACAGCCGCTACAAGTATCAATGTCAATAAAGTAAACAAGGCTTTCATAAGCTTGTGATTGAATTATATGATTAAGATAATGGATAAACTTTCATTTGGCTTTGCTTAGTAAATATATGCAGCAAAACTATACGATACGTTCCGGTGTGCAATGCATTTTAGTTGGGCTTGTATATTTGTCCGGCAATTTGCAAAAAACATTATGATTGTTATGCATGTAATTTAATTTTTGAATAATAAACTTCCCGGTGCCGCATTCCTCCAGTCACAACAATATTTGATCTTTCGGCAGGCACATACTGTTCTGCAGACTAAATGCAGTTATTTTTTTGCTCAGGTTGTATAGTAGCGCAAGGTATTCATCAGTTGCTGCTTCATTTTTTTTCTGAGAGAAGTTGGTTCTTTCACTTCAGCATCAGAACCGTATGATAATAACTCCATAATAAAGTCATCTGTAACAGCAATAAATAATTCTATTATGATCTCATCTGCATCTTCGTCTTCAGAAAGAATGAGCTGACTTTGATGAAGCGGAAAGGTCTTTACATATTGTCCTTGCAGATAAGTTAATGACAAAACAATTTTTTCAGGCTGGATATAGGTTGGAGTAATAACGCCGAAATAATTTTTAAACTTTTCTTCAATATTCTAATACTGCGATTTCCTGAAATGAGTTTTGGTTATTTCGAGTTCTCCTATTCTGTCTAAGCCATAAATTTTAATTTGTCTACTCTGTGTATCTTCTGCAATCAGGTACCAGCGGTCTTTTGCCTCCTTAAGGGCACGGGGCAGCAATTTCTTTTCGCTGGCTTCATTATCCGTAAATTTTTTATAGGCAATTTTTATGATCTTATTATTTTTGATGGCATAGAGCAAACCATAAAAATGTTCCAAACCTTTTGGTTTTCTGTTTTCTAAAAACACATAGTCTGCATAATCCTGAGAAGCATTAATGGCGTTAATGATTTGATATGATTCTAACAAACACTGGCTATGCATATTGTCGTTGCTGAAACAACAGTTTTTCTTTTATCTATTTATGATAAATCTGAGCAAGCAGATATTCCTGATAAAGAAATAGATGCTTTAATAAAAATGATATATCAATGAGAGGCGGGATTCATACCTCATACACCACTGCTTCATAAGGTCTCAATATTATTCTATCATTTTGTAAAGGCGCATCAGAATAATTAGATATTAAAACTTTAGCCTTATCAATTTTGATATCAATACCTGGTGAAGCATCGTCTTTGGAAAAATTTAGCAACACCAATATCTTCTGTTTACGCATCTCCCTTGTGTATGCAAACACTTTGGGGTTGTCTTTATCGAGCAGAGTATATTTACCATAAATAAGTGTTGGTGTTATTTTTCTAAGCGTTATTAATTTTCTGAAATAATTCAAACAGCTATTGGCATCTTTTTCCTGTGCTTCAGCATTTATAGTTTTGTAGTTTGTATTCACTTTTATCCACGGTGTTCCTGTTGTAAAACCTGCATGTGGAGAAGCATCCCATTGAAAAGGCGTACGACTGTTATCACGTGCAGAAATTTTTTGTGCCTCCAAAAAATGTTCCAGGTCACCGCCATGCAACTGAATATGTTTATACATGTTGATCGTTTCAATATCCCTGTAGTCATCAATGTTATCAAATTTAATATTCGTCATGCCTAATTCATCGCCATTGTAGTAGTAAGCCGTGGCACGCATTGTTAATAAAAATGTCGTAAGCATTTTTGATGAAAGCTCATGATACTCAGGAGCATCATTTCCCCAACGTGATACCATTCGTGGCTTATCATGATTGGTCAAATAAATAGTACCCCAGCCTTTATTGCTAAACACGTCATCCCACATGCTGTATACTTCTTTAAATTCCACAAGGCTGTAGCCCTTGGGGTCAAGCATTTTATATTCACCGGGCAAATAACCAATATCAATGGCATCAAAATGGTACAACATATTTAATTCATTTCTGTCCGGATCAACAAAATCCATCGCAGTACTTGTTTTTATACCAACACCTTCTGCGATGCTCATCATATTGTATTTGCACAATACTTCTCTGTACATTTCCTGCAGATATTCATGCAGATGAGGCCCTTCAGCATAATATTGTATAAAGTCACCATAATATTTTTGAGGCAATTCCGGAAAGATTGTGTCTTTTGAAATAAAGGGAATTACATCCATACGAAAACCGTCTACACCTTTATCAAGCCAGAAGCGCATGATATTGTAAATCTCCTGCCGCACTGCCGGATTTTCCCAATTAAGATCGGGTTGTTTTACAGAAAAATAATGGAGATAATAGGCGTCTGTTTGTGCATTGTATTTCCATGCATTGCTCTCTACATCAAAGAAGCTGTAACGTGCAGCAGGCTTGCCTTTTTCTGCAGACCACCAGTGATAATAATTTCTGTAAGGATTATCTCTTGAGCTGCGTGATTGTTTAAACCATTCATGTTCATCACTGCTGTGATTCGCAACAAGATCAAGTATTAATTTCAAACCACGTTCATGCATGCCTTTCAACAAGTCATCAAAATCTTCCATCGTACCAAACTCCATCATGATATTTTTGTAATCGCTTATATCATAACCATTATCATCGTTTGGAGAAGAGAAAATCGGATTTAGCCATACAGCATCCACACCCAAACTTTTTATGTAATCAAGCTTTGATATAATGCCACGTAAATCTCCGATCCCATCGCCATTACTGTCTTTAAAACTGCGCGGATAAATTTGATAGATCACTGCTTCTTTCCACCATGCCGGCAAGTTGGGATTGTGTGATGTGTTGTTCATGGTTCGTATTTATTTAAGATGAAGAAACATTCAAACAAAAATTATGCAAGCCTGGGGTGAAAATTAAATAGATATTTTTGTAACAGATTATGTAATTCTATTGTGTGTGCATTGTCCAAAGGGGTCATATTCTGTGAGATACAGTGCATTTCACTTTCCTTCAGGAATATATTCTGTTCTTTAATACTCTGCTATAAGATATTCTCATTATTATTTTATTCTACATTCAAGTCATTTAGATTTTATAGTTGTACAGATGTAAATAGCAATAGCTAAAACTGTTGAAAAGAGAATAAAGAGTACAAGAGTACCGTACGTACGGGAACAGAAGTTTAACAGCCATTCTTAAGTTCGGCCCAAAATAAAAATCTTTCAAAAAACGTTTGCATAAATTTTTTTACCTTTTCACAAATCTTTCGTTATGAGAGCATCATCATTGCTTTGCCTTTTTATCATCACCCTGTTGAATAGTTTTAATTTTTGTTTAGCAACACCTGGCGACGAACATAAAACTTTACCGATTGGTGCTGCTGCCCCCGATTTTAAGTTGCCCGGTGTTGATGGTAAAACATACTCTTTATCTTCTTTTAAAGAAGCGAAAATTTTAGTAATTATTTTTACGTGCAATCATTGTCCCACTGCGCAGGCGTATGAAGACCGCATTATTCAACTTACAAAAGATTATAGGGATAAAGGAGCAGCAGTTGTGGCCATTATGCCAAATGATCCTAAGGCAATTCGTCTTGATGAATTAGGCTATACAGACTTAAGTGATTCTTTTGAAGAAATGAAAATACGTGCTAAAGAAAAGCATTTTAATTTTCCATATTTATATGATGGAGAGACGCAGTCTGTAGCCAAAGCCTACGGCCCCGTGGCAACACCGCATGTTTTTATTTTTGATAAAGAAAGAAAGCTTCGTTACCACGGACGCATTGATGATGTGGAAAAGCCAACCAAAACACCCAACAATTTTGATACACGCAATGCTATCGAAGCTTTATTGAACAATAAAGAAGTGCCCGTACAAACCACTAAAGTTTTTGGCTGCTCTATTAAATGGACAGAAAAAAGTGACTGGATAGAAAAAGCAAAAGAAGAATGGGCAAATGAACTTGTGAGTGTTGAAACGATAAATGAAGTAGGTGTAAAAAATTTACTGCAGAACTCTTCTGATAAACTACGGCTAATCAATGTATGGGCAACCTGGTGCGGGCCGTGTGTTACAGAATTTCCGGAGTTTATTAAGATGAACAGGATGTATCGCGGAAGAGATTTTGAATTCATTAGTATAAGTGCAGATGATCCTGCCAATAAAGAAAAAGTATTAAAGTTTCTTCAAAAACAACAGGCATCGGGCACCAACTATCTTTTTAATAACGATGATAAATATAAACTGATTGAAGCGATTGATCCTAACTGGCAGGGCGCTTTGCCCTATACCATTCTGGTAGAACCGGGAGGCAAAATTGTGTATGCAAAACAAGGAAGAATTGATCCAGCCGAAATGAAAAAAAAGATAGTGGGAGATCAATTTATTGGCCGGTATTATTAAAACATTTTTCTCAGCAGCAGATTACATTTCTTTAAAAAAGTATGGAACGCAGATTAACAGACTCGTCGTAATATAAAAAGACAAATCATGAAATATCATAATAATCAGCTTAATCTGCATTACTCAAATTTTATTTTAATCTCTTCTCAGAAGCTACTGCACTTTTATCCATTTCGCATTGTTGTTTAAAGCATTTGCCCTGTCAGCACAATTATCCTCTATCAGTGCAAGGAACATTTCATCATCTTTCATTTCAAATTTATATTTACCAATAACAGTATCGTCACACTCACTTCGTCCGGAGATGTTTTCAAATGTAAGGATTGTATCCTGCACAGTATATATCATTGTTTCGAGACTTTCGCTATCTGCTACTGTAAGTGCTTCTACCGTATCGGTTCTGAAATCGAAAATTACTTCTGCAGAATCGGGAATAGCAAGTGTTACTTTCCATTTTGTGTTTGTGAGTTGCGCATTTGCAAAAACAAATGCAAAACAAAGAAGTGTGAATAAAATGATTTTTTTCATAGCTGTAATTTTAAATGCTGACAAGATTTACGATTTTTTAAAACTACAAATAAAATCAAAGCGTAATTTGTAATTAAAGTTTATATCCCAAATCAGGCAGTATAATTTTAATGCTTGTGCCTTTACCTTTTTTTGAATTAATGGTTATATAGCCGCTTAGTTTTTCTACTGTTTCTTTCACGATATATAAACCCAGTCCTGACCCGGTAGTGCTGCTGGTTATCCTGTAAAAAAGAGTAAATATCTTATCAAGATGTTGTTCTTCAATACCAGTGCCATTATCCGTTGCCTCAATTGTTGCAAGGTTATCCGCAACTGATACTTTAATATTTATTTCCGGTTGCTCTTTTGTAAAATCAGCATATTTAATGGCATTCGAAATAAGGTTATTGATGATAACATTTATGCGCCTTGAATCGGATATAAATTTTTCGTACTGATTTATCTCGATATTTTTCTTTATGCTTTGTGCATTGGTCATGAAAGCATGATCTTCTAAGGAATTATTGACCAGTTGTGCAAAATCAACTTCTTTTAAATCCAGCTGAAGCCGTTTGTTTTTTGAAAAATCTATAATATCGTTTATTATGTTGTCCATTCGGCTTAGTGTTTTTTCCTGCATTGAAAGATACCCGTGCAAATTTTTTGTATTGGTTTCCTCATGAGCAACTTTTATAATGCCCAAAGCAGAAGTGAGGGGCTCCTTAAGATCATGCGAGATTCTGTTTACAAAACTGTCTAACTCATGATTAATTTTTTTCAGCTCAATATTTTTTTCATTTATTTCATTGTTCATTATTCCAAGTTCATTATTTACTGCAGATAATTTTAAATTGGCAACTTGTAAATCAGAAAATATTTTTGTGAACTGTCCTGATAAAAGAATGGATAGTATGATAACAAAACATGAAAGGCCTACATAAAAAAGCGGTACCGAATTAATGATAAGATTTACATATAAAACATCGTTGATGATCGTTACAAGAAATATGCAAAAACCTGTAAGAAATAAAAAACTTCCCGGTCTTTTCTTTATTGCAGCTCTTATATAAACGTACAATCCATAAAAAGCCGTAACCAGCATTATCATTTGAAAATATCTTACGGGATAAGTAAAAATATAATAGGATGCTGATAAACTCAGCACAAAAAATACAGCGCAAACGGGTAAAATAATGTATAACGCTTTTTTTGAAAAATCCTCAGGAAATAAATAGTAAGAAAAAAGAGACATTACCGGAACCGATAAGTAGAACGAAATATATTCCATTCTTCTTGCAAATTGCCAGTCAACATTTAACAGATACAGAACCGGCATCTCCCCCGTTACAAAGCTGCGGAGAAATATTATAAAGCAAAGTATGCTGAAGCAAATGAGCACATACCTTTTTCCAAAAGAAAGGAAAAGAATCAAATAATAAATACTGGCAAGAAGAAAACTCCCCGCCACTAATAATTCAATTGAAATTTCACTTATAAGATTAGTATGTATTTGATCAGTTGTGCCCAGTTTTACAAAATCCCATAAGCCACCTGCTCTATTATGAAAGTTGGACACCTGCATTACAATATCAAGTTTATTATTTTCGGGAACAACATTTACAATAGAAGGTTTTAGATCGGCGATTGTTGATTCTTCAGTCGTGTCAGGCCGGCCTGCGTTCAATATTTCTTTTCCATTAACAAATAACCTGTATGAAGACTCCACCGTTAAAAATTTTAGCGCCAGTTGCTCATTTGAAGGAGGACATAAAACAACAAGATGATAAGTGGCATAGCCAAAACCTTCGGGTAAATTTTGCTCATCCGGAATATGGCCGTTCCAAAAAGACGGAACAAATGCATAATGCTTTTCACCAGACGCAGAAGTATCTTTAAAGAAGGGAGGAGTATAAAATTTTCGCCAATAAAATTCCCAATCACCGGTAAGCTCTGCAACACCATTTTTCTGCCAGTTCCAGCTTCTTAAATCAAGCACACCATTTTGCACAATAATTCTATCCTTTGCCGAAAGAGCAGAGCATGAAAGAATAAAGCAAATAATAGCTAAACAAAATTTCCTCATAAAACAGTTTTAAGATTAGGGCTAAAAAGTCAACAAACGTTTTGGCAGGAGGGTATCACGACATAAGTAAAAATATAATCATTTACCCATAAATTAAAAATTACTGATGATCAAATTCTTAATAAATGAGAATGAATTTTTTGAGCCAGAAGCTTGTACTGCTATGAAACTTCGATTCCGCTTTAGGCTCACTCTTTTACGTTCTGTTCTTTGAGCGACTAATATCAGCTTATATCACACTATTGTTTTTTGAATTTATTCGTGCTTTTATTTTTCAAATGAATACGCAAAATAATTTCATTTTGTTGCTTTAATGATGAAAAAATTTTGAAAGCAATGGAGAAATTTATGATTGTTTCATAAAGAAGAATAAAAAAAGCAAACTCGTAACCTTGAAAAGCACTCACTGGATACTTTGGCACATAATTAGGGGCGCAACTTTATAATTTTATTACTATGAAAGTTGTATTAAAACCAGGAGAAATGAGTAAGGAATATCCCGTTGAAAAACGTAAGAAGCTGGTCATAAAAAACTGGAGCGGAAAAAATTGCAAAGCAAGCGTTACTTTATATCCTGAAAAAGAGAATGATGAGGAAATTAATATAACAGCAGATGATGTGTTTATATTAAACGATGAATATACATCTGTTTCATTTTACTGGCTTGAGTGCTCAGAGGATGAATTGACTTTTGACTTTGAAACGATATAATTTATAGCATGTCTTCAACAAGATGATAGTTATCAGGTTTTTGAATAAATTGGTAACAATATGCAATAGAATAATAAAAAAGGTGCTAACCTTTAGGCTAACACCTTCTTATAAGTTGAATGTTCGCGGCTTAATCTTTTCCTTCAGCTCTTTTTCTTAATTCTTCAACGGGCATATTAATTTGTTTACCCGCCACTTTACCGTTGCGGTAAGTAACCACTTTTAAAGTCGCTGCATCTTTTGGAACAGTGAGTGGCGCAGAATATTTTGGATAAAAATTGTCAGGATTCGTTTCATCAAAAGAATAATAAATATCAAGATCATCAATCTCTTTGCCTAATTCAACTTTCAGGTTTCCGTTTTTATCTTTTGTAGCACTGATAATAGGATCATACATGCTTCGTGAATATTTCGTCTGCGCCTCATCAAATCTGTCAAATTGATTTTGTGCCCTGTTGGCAAAATCCGCCCAGTTCTTTTTTTCCTTTGGTGACCATAAGCATTCTGCAATGGCAAGGCTTCTGGGCCAGGTCATATATTGTACCGCACGCATATTTGGTATTTGTTCCGTCCATAAATTCCCCTGCCCACCAAGAATGAATTTAGGATCCACACCTTCCGGCACAGGATCAAATTTATAAGTTTGGTTTAAAAGCAAAGTTGCATATATAGGGGGTTCCGTACTTGGTTCTCCCTGGCAATAATCGAGGTACACAAAAGTTGTCGGGGACATAACTACAAGGTGTTGCATTTTTGCTGCAGCAATACCTCCCTTCACTCCACGCCAGCTCATTACGGTTGCACTTGGCGCGAGACCGCCTTCCAAAATTTCATCCCAGCCTATCAGCTTTTTACCTTTTGACTGTACGATCTTTTCAACTCTTTTTTCAAAATAACTCTGCACTTCTTCCATCGTTTTCAAATTTTCTTTTTGCATCAAAGCCTTAATGTCCTTGCTTTTTTCCCAGAAAGTTTTAGCACATTCATCACCGCCAACATGTATATATCCAAAAGGAAAGAGTTGTGCAACTTCGGTAAATACCTTATCTAGAAAATCATATACTTTCTCATTGGCGGGGCAGAGTGTGTTATCAACCAACGCATAAAAATGCCCGCCTGCCGGCCACTCCATAAATTTTTCTCCCGCATTCACATGGTATGTACCTGGCGTACAGGACAATTCAGGATAAGAAGCTACGGCAGCCATGCTATGCCCCGGAATATCAACTTCAGGCAAAATATTTACAAACCTGTCCTTGGCATATTGCACCAGTTCCTTTATATCATCCTGTGTATAAAATCCACCATAATCTTTAGGTTCACTCGGATCAGGATTGGTAGAGTTTCCCCATTTGCCTTCACGCTTCACACGCCATGCACCGATCTTTGTAAGGTTTGGCAAATTTTTTATTTCAACCCTCCAACCCTCATCATCTGTAAGGTGCAGGTGCAATAAGTTATACTTGTACTTTACCATATCATCAATAAATCGTTTCACTTCATCCTTTGCAAAGAAATGACGGCTCACATCAAACATTAATCCCCGCCATGCAAAACGAGGTTCGTCACTTATATCAACACATGGAATTGTCCATGTTATATTTTGTACAGCAGTTTTGCTCTCAATTTCTTTTGGCAATAATTGCAACAGCGTTTGCATGCCATAAAAAAGTCCGGCAGGTTTGTTGGAAGAAACAGAAACAGATTCGGGTTTTACAGAAAGCTTATATCCCTCATCGCCCAAATCCTTATCCGTTGTGCTTAGTAAGCTCAACTGAATGTTTGCATCCGTGATATTCTCTTTAATTGTGTAATGATAACCGGTAGGAGCAGATAATGCGTTAGATAATTGTCCGGCTACTCTCATCGCATCTTTATCGTTGCCTGATACGCCAATAACTAAATTATCTTTTAAAGTAAAGGAACCGGAATGTTCAACCATAGAAACAGGCACGGGAATTAAATTTTCTTCCGGTTTTGATGATTGTGCGTTTGCAGCAAAAAAGCTAAACGGCAAAAACAAATAAACAATGGTCTTTTTCATCGGCAATATTTTAAAGCGAAAAGATACTGAAGAAATGCAAACGGCAAAATATTGTTTGGCAGTTGTAAATAGAAGCATGTTATTAATGAACAAAGTAATTTCACATATAGAGATGTCTTCAAAGAGCAAATTCAATTCAATGAGATATTCTTCTGTATTTTTAAAAATAACTTCTGTCAAAAAAATTTTTATGCATCATCATTTTCTATTGAAATTTTCCCTTGCAGCATTTCCACTTTTTTCTATGGCCAGGATAAAACAAGAGCAAGAGATTTGGGTATCCCTTTTGAAGGAACGCCGGGCAAGTGGAATGCAATTACAGATGTGGCAGGCGTTGAGGTAGGACATCGTACGCTTATTGAAGGAAGCGGGCCATTGGTTAAAGGCAAGGGCCCAGTAAGAACAGGGGTTGGATCTTCTGCACGTGGCATTGTAAGCATAGTTACAACACCTACTACGGCCACCATGATAGACATGACCAGCGTTAACTGGTAATTTTTTACTGCATATTTTGTAATCTTCATTATGTATCAGTTTTGTATTGATACTTTAGATTGTTCATTCAGAAAAGCACTGTTGGATACAACTACCTGTTGACCCGCTTCAATACCTGATTTAATGATCACATTTTTTTCATTAAACGATTGAATACTCACTTCAACTTTTTTTACACAACTGTCCGGTTGCGGAATAAACACATAAGCCTTATTACCATCTGCCTGCACGATAGCTTCATAAGGAACCGAATATAAATGCCTTGCTTCGTTGGACATAATAGTTGCTTTGCCAAACATTCCGATGGCTGGCTTCTCCTTGCCTGTGTTTATTTTTAATTCAACTTGGAAAGAGCCACTCATCTGGTCCGCGGCCTGTGGCTTGCGAAATACATAAGCAGAAAATTGTTTACCTGGAAATGCATCTAGTTCAACTATAGCTTTCTGGCCGGGAGAAATGACGGCCCACTCTTTATCCGTCAGTCCCACTTTCAATTCCCAGTCGCTGGCGTTTCTGATTTCATTTATTGCAAGTACAGGAGCACCTGAAGAAACTACTTCGCCTTCATTGGCAATTTTCTTTGTAACAAAACCATCTGCAGTTGCTGTAATAGAGGCAAACTGCCGGTTGAAGACAACCACATCGACTGATTTCTTTGCGACATCTAAACCTGTTTTTGCATTTTGTAATTGTTCCAGTGTTGCAACGCTGTCTTTATACAGGTTGTTTGCCCTTGCATAATCTCTTTGTGCTTTTTCCATGGCG
>Ga0137366_10002893_pt1 | contig 13260 bp, 10 predicted proteins | sample SagtaG_8_FD_104938 | JGI IMG/M metagenome (GOLD analysis project Ga0137366, IMG submission 104938) | Vadose zone soil microbial communities from Sagehorn Ranch, Mendocino, California, USA - Sage1_L_60_16 metaG | ecosystem: Environmental > Terrestrial > Soil > Vadose zone | place: USA... | reverse complement strand
GTGACGAGTTCGCAATTTCGGTGTTTGGCGAGAGCGGAGGCAAACGCATTGGCCAAACTGATTCGATGAGAAGCTTTGAGTCGCGCCGCGAGGTCGGCCAACTCGCGGGTGACCGGATGAAAGGTGATCGGTAAGGAGACGAGGCTGGCCGCGGCCGTTTCCCAGCCAGCAAGTCCGTTTTTTCGAATAATAATGTATTGGACTTCGGCATAATTGACCTCCGTCATGTGCAGCGGCTCGTGACGGGTCGCCGCTTTGTGGAGCAAGGTCTCGACTGTGTTCGCGCCGGCTTCATCCCGGAAGTAGGCGATAAGCGCGAAGCTATCGAGAACGGAGCCGGGCATACCTGACTTCTTCCAATGCTTTTTCTTCCTTCTTATATTTCGCCCACCATTGCCGGAATGGTTTTTCGCCCGGTTTCCGCTTCAGAATGCCGCGGGCGCGTTTGACGGCCGCGCCAGTGATCGGCTTGAGCAGGATTCCCTCCGGCGTCGCCTGCACAACCGCTTTGGTGCCGTTTTCGATTTCAAATTCCCGGCGGATCCGCCGCGGAATGACAACCTGGCCTTTGATGGTGAATGAAACGGTTTCTGCCTTGGTAGTATCCGACATACTTAAAAAAGTAAATCGCATGTCGAAATGTAAGTCAAATCAGAAAAGTGTGACTTCGAATACAAAGTTCGCTTTGGTGGGCCGACAGAGTCCGAGCCGGACCGTTAACACGCCAGCGGCGTCTGCAGCAGAAATGTTTCGGCGGGAGCCGAGACCAACAGGCTGGCAGCCCATTCGACTGCGCTCAGGGCAGGCTCTGTGCTCCCCAACCACTTCATTCTCTCGAACGTCTTGTGGGCTGTCGCTTTGCGCGTGCTTGATCCTTCGCTCGTATCAGGATAAAACGCACTCACGCAAGGAAGTAGTAAGAAGGATGAATTAAGAAGTAAGAACGATGTCTCCCCTGTTGATTAACATCAGCAAGGATTTTGAGACCCTTTGGACGACGATCGATCCGATCGGGAACGTGGCGCTGTTTGCCGGGCTGACCGCTGCGCTCACGCGGAAAGAGCGGCATCTGACGGCGCTGCGCGCTGTGATTTACGCCACTGTCATCCTCGTGGCCGCCGGGACCGTCGGTCAGGTCATTCTCGACGCGATCGGCATTCACATGCACTCGCTCAAAGTGGCCGGCGGCATCATTCTGTTCCTGTTCGGTGTGAAGATGCTTTTCGGGAAAATGGATGCAAAGACGGACAGATTGCCAGAGGAAGGGCGCGACCTCGCGGTGTTCCCGCTGGCGGTGCCTTCCATCGCCGGACCGGGCGCGATGATGGCGGTGATCGTCTTGACCGATAACGATGTTTATACGGTGCCGGAGCGGCTCGAAACGGGCGTTGTCCTTCTGGTGGTGCTCTTCATCACTTATCTCCTATTACTTTTTTCCGATGCGATTCTGCGGGTGATCGGTCGGCAGGGTGCGTCCGTTCTCGTCCGTGTAATGGGACTTATCCTTTGCTCGCTGGCAGTGGAAATCGTGCTGACTGCGCTCGGTGTGGTCGGTTGGACACCGGGGGCTCACTGAGGAAGTAAAAAGTAGGAAGTAAAAATTAAGAAGTAACAAGTGATCGGTGATAGGTCGAATCATGCATCATAAGCGGGTTACGATACGCTTGGCCGCCTCATGCTACGCTTGAGCAAAAACGAAGAGTTCGTTTACGCATGACGCGTAGACCAGCACAACGACGTGCGCGCTACCAAGCCGTTTTGATTCGCGAAGTCGTGTGCTACAGTGTCTTACATGAGGGAGACGCTTACGATTAGTTTGCCGAAAGAATTGCGACGGGGGCTCGAAAAGATGGCCAAGGCAGAGGGTGTGACCAGTAGCGAGTATGTCCGTCGTGCTATCAAAGCCGATATCTTCCGGCGCGCGCTTCGTGCCGGGCGGCGCGAACTGGTACCGCAGGCACGCGCGCGAGGTATCTATACAGATGAAGATGTGTTCAAAATCGTCTCGTGAGAGTCGTCTTTGACACGAACGTTCTCTACGCAGCATTTGCGGCTAAAGGTTTCTGTGAGGAGCTGGTCGATGAAGCGGCCGGCGTGTGCGAGTTCATTTGGTCGGATACGCTCCGAGAGGAATTTGAATCAATTCTGGAGCGTCGGCATAAGATTGGTCCTGCCACGCGGGTTGCTTTGGCTGCGTATGTGGATCTTTGTGAATTTGTTGAACCGGCACGGCTTTCTGAACCGATTTGTCGAGACGCGGATGATGATGTGGTCCTAGCGACGGCGCTTGCCGGTAAAGCAGATGTGATCGTGACGGGCGACGAAGACTTGCTCGTGCTTAAAAAACTCCGCGGGATTGAAATTCTATCCCCACGGCAATTCCTGCAATTGCTCGACCGCAGTAGTTGATCGGAGATGGCGGTCACAAAGCGCCGCTGCAGAATTGCGGCTGACCCAGTCGATAAGCTCAGGGCAGGCTCCGCCGCCGCTACAACAAGAAATGGCGCCCGTCAGCAAAGTCAGAAGTAAAAAGTAAGAAGGAAAAGGTATGAAGTAATCCTGCAAAAATCGCGCTCGAACTGAGCTTAGCGCCTCAATATCATCGGGGACTATGGACAAAATAGCGTATCTCTGCTCGCGCACTGTGATGGAAAAGGTCTTCCTAGCGTGCGCGCTTGGTTGCGTCTTCGCGTGTGGCGCAAAAAACCGGGCGGCGGATGACACGACGTCTGCCGACGCGATCAAAACGCCGGCCACGGTCGAACAAGCGGCGAAGGTCTTGGATCTCTCGACGTTCCCGCTCATGGACGGTGCGAAATCCGCTGAGTCGCGTCACATTGCAAATCTTTCCTATGTCGCACCCGGCGATGCGAAGAAGGCCTTGGAATTCCACCGGAAAGCGTTCGGCGCGCAAGGCTGGAAAGAATTGCCGAACAGCTCCGTCTCCGATCAATCGGCCAGCGCGATGTTCGCGCGTGACGGGTTTGTCGTCTCGCTCTCTGTGATTCCGTTCGAAGAGAACGGCGTGTCGGTGAGGCTGCAAAATCTCGGCAACGTGAAACCCGGCAAGCTCCCGGTTCCTCCGGGCGCAAAGGCGGTTTACCAAGGCGACCCCACCGCGATGTATGACACCGATGCGGTTGTGCCTGTGACTGCGGACGCCATTCGGAATCTATTCGTCGCGCAAGGTTGGGTGCCTTATGGCACGGCCGGCGATTCGGACTACTTCAAACAGAACGCAATTCTCGCGACGGCGACTGTCTCGTCCGCACCCGCGCGGGGCGGGAAGACCATGATCCAGTATTCGAATCAGCTAATTTCGTCTGATATTCCCGCGCCGCCGAACGTCGAGGATTTGCGTTACGTTGATGAACCGCCCGAACTTACGTTCGCGACGACGAACCAGGACGCCATCGTCGATTTTTATCGAAAGACGCTGGCAGGCGCGGGTTGGAAATCCACTATGGATAAGATGATCGACGTCGATGAGAAGCCGACCATGATCTTTCGCAATCCCGGGAAAGATATGCTGACGCTAGCGGTCACCGGCGTGCTTGGCGGCAAGCTTCTCTTCTCGGTTGGTTTTCAAAGCGGGGCGGAAATCGCCGAGCGCGATCGTAGAATAAAAGAGGCGGCGCCCAAGCTTCGCACCGCGGCGGAAGCGAAAGCAGCGAAAGAGGCCGCCGAGTTGCTCGAAAGGAACAAGGTGCCGAAAGTCGCGGTGACTCTGCCCGCGGACGCGAAAGTCGTGAAGCAGACCAAGGACGAGATCAAGTTCACTGTCGGCAAGGGGAAAGCCAAAGCGGCTGTTGAATCTTTACGGACACAATTTCGCGACGCGGGTTGGAAAGAAAATGTCGCCTCAGTCACAGGCATGAGCGGCGTAGTCTCTGTCTCAAAAGAAGGCGGGCCGAGTGCGACGATCACCTACTCAGATACGGGTTTCTTGCCCACTGAGCTCAGCGTGTCGGCGATGCGCGCGGAACTGGAAGCGCCGAGGTAGAGTCAGAAGGAAGAAGGACGAAGGATGAATGCAGCGTCAGCAACGCTCGCGCAACTCTGAGCCGCGGAATCCGCGCGCTTCGATTAGCTCGACCGGGTCGAGCCAGAATTTTGCGTAGCGCCTCCGCTTGCTCCACATGGATGTGACGCGGCTCATGTCCTTTGCGGCTGAAAAAGAAAAAGCGATAGCCTCGGACGCGAAGAGCTTCTGGCATGCCTTGAAAATTCTATCGGTCCGATCTCCGCGATGACAAGGATTTCGGCGGTGGGGAGACCGTCCGTACAGCAGAGGTGTTTCGGCTAGCAGCCGAAACGGACAGGCTGGCAGCCTGTGCTCCCCGGAATCAGGAATCAGGGTTTGGAAGGTTCGGAACTCTCTTTGTACACGAATGGAATGTGCTCGGGCGTGATGATTCGCGCGATGTCTCGGACCATGACGCTCGCAAACGCCCTGCAATTTCAATCGGTCAGCGAGGCGACGATGTTTTCTACGATGCGTTCCGTCAGGGCCGAGATCGTCAGGAAAGGGTTGACTTCAAGTGCGGCAACAAAGCGCACTGAAGAAAAAGTTCGTTTGCGGTGGACGCGCAAACCAGCACGCGAGACGCGTGCGCTCCCCGGAACCGGATCACTGTTTTGTCGGCGGGAGCGGAGACGGGGCCGGGACAACGTGATTGGTGAAAAGTGATTACTGAGAAGTGATCGGCTGGCGCGTTTGATTCAGCCTGCGTAAATTCGCCTTTTGCTTGAGTCGAGCGGGCGCGATACAATTTGGGTGTGACTACGAGTCAGATCATTGAAGAAATCGAGCGGCTCCCGTCGAAAGAAAAAGCCGAGGTGCTGACCGCGTTGCTTCGTTCGCGGACGATGAAGCGTCAGCTATCGCCAGACGAACTCGTGACATTAGCCGATCAGATGGTCGCGACCAAAGATCCTGAAGAGGCAGACCGGCTGGAAAAAGAGATTCTTGCGGGCTTTTACGGCCGCTGAGCGATGCTTCGCATTCGACGCGAAGGCATTCCCGAGCCGCAGATGGCGCACCTCATCAGGCGAGTTCGACAACGCGAGATCTCAACTACGCAACTGGGGCTGCTCGCACGTTGGGTCGCTACAGATCCAGAAATTCCGGAGGGTCAGTGGTTCAAGCGTTTCCCTGAGATGATTGTCTGCGAAGAGGGTGCGCTGGTTAAGACGTTTCTACGGTCCGGACAAATTCCTGCAGGCGAAGAGGTGATGTAATCGCAACAAAACTTCGCAACAGTGAATCCGCTGTGGCAGACAAGCCGCGGGCATTCCCCAGATCAGCGTTCCGGCGGTGAAGACACCGCCGCTACAGAAGAGGCGTTTCGGCTAGCAGCCGAAACGGACAGGCTAACAGCCTGTGCTCCCCGGAATCAGGAATCACGGTTTGGAGGGTTCGGAACTCTCTTTGTACACGAATGGAACGTAGTCGGGCGTCAGGATTCGCGCGATGTCTCGGACCATGACGCTCGCAACGCCCTCAACCGGCTCCTTGGCCTGGTAGTTTATCCACGCAACGATCGTAATACCCGTCTCCGCCGAGTAGTAATCCGCAGTGTTGTAGCCGGGAAGCGCGCCGGTGTAGCCGTACCAACCCGCGCTGCAGGTAATTCCCAGACCAAAGGAAGTGTTGCCCAGGAAAGGGATGCAGTTGATGAGATCGTTGTAGGTCCCGGCTCCGCACGTCTTGCCCGTGGCGTACAGCTCGATCCAATGCCTGATGTCGTTCATATTTGAAATCATCGCGCCGGCCGATCCCATGAACGCGACGGGAATCGTGTTGCTGATGTCTTCCCAGTTATCTTGTTTGTCGAGATGATAGCCGTGCACCCAGGGGCTTGGCATGTCTTGTGTCTGTGGATAGGAGGTCTGCGTCAATCCGAATGGTTCCAACAGCCGTTTGCGGATCTGGTTTCCAACGCTGTCTTTCGTGATCGATTCAATGATCATCCCGATGAGCAGGTAGTTGGTGTTGGTATAGTGATAGCCTTCTCCGGGCGGGAAGTATGGTTTCTGCTTCATCGCCCATGCGACGAGCGTCTTCGGGTCGAAGTCCTTCGGCACTTTCATATTCAACTGCGCGAACTGCGGGGTGTCGTAGGCTTCGAACAGGCCGCTGCGCATATTGCAAAGCTCGCGCACGGTGATGCCCTCGGCATTCGGAATGGTAACACCCAGCGAGAAGCGGCTGAGCGAGTCGTCCAGGCCAAGTTTTTTTTCGGCGACCAACTGGAGAAGGACGCTAATGACGAATGTCTTCGTATTGCTGCCGATGCGGAAGTGATCAGCTGGAGTGAGAGGCACTTTGTTTTCAAGATCGGCGTAGCCGAAGGCACGGATAAAGCTGCCTCCTTTGTTATCCCATACGCCAATCAAAGTGGCTGGAACGGGCGTGTGACCACCGAAGCGCTTGCGGTCGTTTTCGACGGCTGCGACGATCGCGGATTGAACGGACGTATCCGCCACTGAGGGCAACGCCTTGGGAGATTCCGGCATTGGCGATGTTTTCGCCGAAGGCTGAAGCGGAGGCGCATCGTCCGGCGCCATGTACGCACCGATCGATCGGAACAATGTGTCACTGGAATTCGCGTAGTTCCCCTGTGAGTCGAACGCTTCCGGCGCAAAGATCACCGCTACTGCGATGGCAATTTTCTTCGAGGGAAGGTACGCTTCAATCGCACCCAAGCCGCCGAGGAGGGGGTTCTGCAGGATCCACGATCCCGAGCGCACGATCCCCAGGCCGTAGTTGTATACGTTCGTTTGCGGGCCGCACGAGGGCGCGCAGTCATCCTGCTTCTTACCGAAGCCGAGCAGGTGCGGGCCAGTCATGGCTTCGTAGCTGGAATTTGATATGAGTGCGCCGGTGCCAACTTTGACCGCCGTCGTGATCATATCGTCGATGGTCGTCGTCTCGTTCGCTCCGATTGGCGTCCCCCATTGCGGGTTCCAGAACGTTGATTCCTCGGTGAACGCAACGTCCGAAGGGATCTTGAGCGCGGTCCGGCGTTCGGAGTCGAACGCGTGCAGGATTGGACTTGGGATCTCGGAAGTTTGCGACGCGTTGGTGTTCTTCAGGCCCATCGGGCCGAGCACCTTTTCGCGCAGGAGCGCGTCGAGCGGTTTCCGGCCAATTTTGGAAAGAATCTCGCCAAGGATCATGAAATTGGTGTGCGCGTAGCTCCAGTTGGTTCCCGGTTCGAATTGGATGGGACGCGAGAACGCAATCCTGAGTCGCTCTTCGAACGTGAAGATGTGGAACGGATCTGCGTTGAACGCCGCGAGGAACTTCGGATCGGTCTCGTAGTCCGGGTAACCCGAGGTCTGGTTCGCTAACATTTTTAAGGTGACCTTGTTTACCTCTGGCAGGTCGGGCATCCAGCGCTCGATCGTGTCGTCGAGCCTGACCTTGTGCTCGTCCACGAACTTCATGAGTAGCGTGCCGAGGTACGCAAACGCGACGGCGCCGTTGCGGAAGTGCATCGCCGTGGTCGCCGGCACGCCGGTCATCGATTCGCCGAACGCCTGGCGAACCACGACCTTGTCGCCCTGCGTGACCTTGACCATGACCGCCCGGAGGTGATCGGTCTTCATTGCTTTCTGAACGATTGTTGCGATGGCCGACGCCTGATCCGACTGCGGTGTTTGCGCTGTCGCCGAGAGCGCGAACAAAGTCAGAAGCAAAAAGGATAAAGTAAGAAGCCGAGAAATTTTCATCAGAAACCTAGAAGGATGGATTACAAATCAGAAGTAAGCAGCACCAAATTACGTTTCGGCTAGCAGCCGAAACTAACAGGCTGGCAGCCTGTGCTCCCCAGAACAGAGCGTCGCCGGTCAGAGACCGCTGCTACAGAGAAGCGACGTGACAGCGCCTCGCTTCAACAGCGACGCGAGACGCGTGGGTTCTTATCCCATCAACGGTCTTCGGCTCTAACGCAGGCGTGCGGCCCTCAGTGTTCGTTTGGTTTTTTCTTGCCTTGCTGCTTCTGTCCCTGCGGTTGGGGGCGGTTCCCGCCGCCCATCTGCGGACGAGGGCCTCCCATTTGCTGACGATGCTGCATCATTTGCTGCTGATGTTGCCCGCCCATCTGCTGTTGATGATGCTGCGCGCCCATTTGCTGCTGTTGATGCATCTGCTGATTCATCGCATGCGGCCCGTGACCGGCACCCTGGTGTTCCATTGATTTGTTGTGCGCTTTGGCCTGGTTTCCTCCAAGGTTTTCTCCGTTTCCCTGATTTTGGCCGGCGTGCTTGTTTCCCTGATTTTCGCCCGCGTGCTTGTTCCCGTGTTCTCCAGGTTTGCCCGCTCCTGCACCCTCGCCGTGATGTTCGGCCATGTTGCCAGCGTTATGTTCAGCATTTCCCGCTCCCTGACCCTGATGCTCCCCGACACTCCCGGTTTTATTTTCACCTTTTCCAGCTCCGGCTCCCGCTCCCGCCCCAGCTCCGGCTCCCCCTGCGCCTCCGGCACCCTCTGCGCCTTTGCCGTGAGTCTGATTAAACGATTTGACCGCATCGTTGCTGGGGTGACCCTTGTTGTTCTTCGCTTGAAGATTGGGATCCTGCTTTGCTGCGTTCTGTCGCTCGAGCTGCTGAGAAGTTGGCCCCATTTTCCTAGCGTTGGCCGCAGCAGCTTTTTGTTGGGCAGTCTCGTGCGCTTTGACTCCGTTGGGGCCATTGAAACTGGCACGGTTCTGAGTCACTTGCTTATTTACATTACGATTGACGTACGTGTTGTGAATGACGGTCCTGTTTACGTTCGACACATAGGTGTTGTAACTGAAATGGTTTCCAACCCAGCGGCCGCCCCAGTAACCGTTGCCGGTGTAGCCATAGCCGTAGTTAATTCCACCGTAATAACCGACACTCGGCCCCCAGTAACCCGTATTGAACACATAAGCGCCGTTGTTCCAGCCCCACCACGGCGGTGTCCAAAGCAGTCCTACTGTTGGTGGCGCGACCCAGGCGCCTGGCACCCAATAATAATCGGCGTCATAGCCCCAGTAGCCGGGAGTCCAAATATGGCCTTCGGCCGGACAAGGCGGTTGCTCCACGACCGGCAGAACCGGCGGAGCAAAATTGACCGATATGTCTACCTGGGCGAACGACGAAGCCAAAGGTAGTGTTACGAACAGTAATCCAGCTAAAACTAAGGAACGCAATTTCATCATGGTCAGTTAATATCTGATGGAAATAAAATAAGCAATCACGTTTTGAATTCCCCGGCTCATAAAAATAAAACCAGAGATTCCTCGACTTCGCTCGGAATGACAAAGGGGTGAAGGTGGCGGGCAACAGGATTTCGGCCGACGCAGCCGCCGCTACAACGATGCGGATCTTAGCGTTTGTATCCAAAAAAGCCGCGGCGGCGGATTATCTCGGCAACTTCCGGTGGAACCATTTCTTCCCAACTTTCGTCTCCACTGCCGATACGTTTGAGCACGTCGCGTGAAAAGATGGGCAGATATTTCGGATTATAATTATCGAGCTGCACGAAACTGCCGCGACGACAAAGATAATCGTAGAGCAGTTGCAGATCGGATTTCAGGTTCACAGTCCGGGTGGTCTGTAATTCGTCGGTGGGACTTCGCTGGAGGGGATAAACGTAAATTTTTAAATCGTTCTTAAGAAGGCGGCCGAAGTTCTCAAGAATGCCGCCGGGCAGTTGCGTGTAATATTTTTCGTCGAACAACTCGTAAATACTTGGCACACCCAGAACGATGGCGATGCGTTCGTGTGTGCGCCACGAGAGATAGGCCGCGAGCCGGTAATATTCGAAATAATCGGAGATGAGCACGGTCATGCCGCAAGCGGCGAGGACATCCGCGCGCGCGAGGAAATCGCGGCGGTCGACCTCGGTGCCGCCAGCCAGCAGATTGCGCATGGTCAACTCAATGAGAGAAAGGATTGGCTTGTCCGCGACCGCAGGATCTTCCTTAAACTTTGCCAGCGCGCACTCCAACATATCGACGTTAACGTGCGTGACCGGCCGGAAACTGCCGCGTTCGACCAGCACGGCCTTGTTATGCAACTCATCGGACGGCTGTAGCACTTCGCGGTTTGGGCCGAACATGGCGGCGCCGCTTAGTCCGAGCTGCACGAGCTTCAGCGCCATAACGCGGTTGTCCACGTTACGAAATTCGATTCCGCTAAACTCCAACATGTCGATCTCGATGCGGCGGGTGGTGAGGTTGTCGAGCAGCGATTCGACGAGCTCCTCCGCCACATGGCTGAGGAAAAATGCGCCGTAGCAAAGGTTAACCCCCACGACGCCGAGCGCCTCCTGTTGCGCCGAGGCTTCCTCGTCCAGCATGCGCACATGCATGACGATCTGGCTGGGTTGATCGTTGAAGCGGCTCTGAAATTTGATGCCCATCCAGCCGTGACACTCCGGAGTGCCGCGATAGCTGCGCGCCACCACAGTGTCGGCGAAAGCGAAGAACGACGTGCTTTCGCCGCGCTCGGCGGCGAGACGTTCCACATCGAGGTCGAATTCGCGGTCGAGCATAGCCTGCAGCCGGCCGCGCGAAACGTACCGGTCCGCATGCCCGTAGATGGCGTCACTCACCTTCATATCGTAAGCCGACATGCTCTTGGCGACCGTGCCCGCGGCGCCACCGACACGGAAAAACCAGCGCACCACTTCCTGTCCCGCGCCGATCTCTGCAAACGTGCCGTACCAGCGCCGATCGAGATTAATCTTGAGCGCCTTGGAATGGGTATCGATCGGTTCCTCTTTCACGGGCGTCAGAATAGAAGATCTATTAAACTCCGTCGCGCCTGAAACGCGAGAGGTTCTATGTCACAGCGATGTTATGTCTTTAGTGGGTAGAGTTTCGTTGCTGGACGATTTTTCGGTCCATTCACCGATCTGAGCTTTCATCTGCTCGTTCGTGAACAGACAGAGTCCGCGAGAATAAGAGCAAAGCTGCCTACAATCGCCCCGTCCATCGACGATCGTGGCGCGCTCCGTGAAGAACCGCGTGGATGTAGAGCGTTTCGCCGACGGCCGAGAAGAAGATCCGGTAAGGAAAACGACTTGTAAGCACGCGTCGAACGTTCCCCGTCGCGATGAACAATGCGAAATAGTTCCGGATTCTCCTGGGCGCGACGCGTTGCTCTCAAAATCTCGTCGATTAGCTGTTCGCCGAGTCCCGGAACCTGTGCTTCGTACCAACTTACAGCTTCAACGACATCTTCCACCGCCTGTGGGCGGAAGATAACAGTCATCGCGAACTCAAGCGCCGCGAAACGTCGTCTTTGAGTTGTTCTGCGGGGATTCCTGAATTTGGGCTGCGATGAAAATCTGCGAGTCGTTCATCGAGGATCGCCTTTTCCTCAGCAGTGAGATCGTGGTCTTCGATTTCAATCGCGCGACGCACCAGTTCTTGTCGTTCGGCGAACGACAGCTTTGGAATCTGAGCGAGGATCTCAGTCAGGCTCATCGTAAAATCGACGTCATTTCATGCGATCGAACGTTTTCTGAAGCAGCTCCAGATCTGACGCGTTACCTGTCTTTTCCCTGGTCGTCTCGATCCATTTCTTCTCCAGCGCGTTTTTGGTCGGGCGATCGGTTTCGTAAAACACGCCGAAAACTCCCGGGAACGGGAGCGTGGCGAGCTTGTAGGCCGCGAGCTCGTCGGTGACATCGTGCCGGAGCTCGTCCTCGGGTGTGTTGTCCCATTTTCTTTCCTGGATCAACTCGAAGCTGCCGCCTTTCTTCGGATTGGCGGGATCAAAAACGTCCGGGAAAAATTCGACGCATTCGGACAAACATTCGATGACGCTGAAGCCCTGGTGATCCATGGCGCGCTCGATCATCTGGATCATGTGAGGCACCTGCGCCGCGTGCGTGCGCGCGATGAACGTTGCGCCAGCCGAGATTAATTTTTTCATCGGGTTGACCGGCTGATCGATCGCGCCGGTGGGATCGGTTTTGCTCTTGAATCCGATGGGCGACGTAGGCGAGGTCTGTTTCTTGGTCAGGCCATAGACGAAGTTGTCCATGATGAAATAGGTCATGTTGATGTTCTTGCGCGCGCCGTGATCGAGATGGTTGCCGCCGATGGAGAACCCGTCGCCGTCGCCACCGAAAAGGAAAACGTGAAGATCGGGCCGGGCAAGGCTAATGCCGCTGGCAAGCGGGACGGCGCGGCCGTGAATGTAATGCGCGCCGTGGCCGTTGACGAAATACGGAAAGCGCGATGAACAACCGATCCCCGCGAGGGTGACGATCTTTTCGTGGTCGAGGTTCCGTTTCTCGAGAACTTTGTAGAACGAGGCGAGGACCGCGAAATCGCCGCAGCCCGGACACCATGTCGGGAGATCAGCGGTGATCGCCTTCTTCGTTAGTTTTTCTCTTGGTGATTCTGCTACAGCAGTGGCGCCTTCGCCATTTGGTGTTGTTGCTTCGCTCATAAAATCAATTCGGCGTCTGACACAGACGCCCTACAATAAAATCAAACATCCTATCCTACTCCCTGCGGCACGACCTCTCTCAATGATTTCACATTCTCGGCGCCGGTGTCCTGATGAACAGTTGCCACGCCGTCGCGTGGAATTGTCCTGGCGAACGGGCGGCCCTTGAATACGCCGTCCAAAATTTCTTTCACCCGGAAGGTAAGCCCGTCGGTTTTGGTGACGCTCTCGATTTTGGGTTCGCAGTAGCGAGCGCGCAAAATTGTAGCGAGCTGGCCGAAACCATAAAGTCCCTGGTCGTTCATCTCGACGGTGACGATGCGCTTGAATTTCGGCCAGATTTTTTCAAGCCCATTCGGCAACGGATGGATGTGGCGCAGATGGAGCGCGCCGATTTTTTCGCCCTGATCTCGTGCCATCTTGACCGCGTCGTGAATCGGGCCATAGGTCGATCCCCACCCGACGAGCAACGTGTCGCCTTCCTGATCGCCGTAAACTTCCGGCAGGGGAATTTCTTCGGCGAGTTTGCGCAATTTGTTGCGACGCTTCGCGGTCATCGCCATGTGGAGCTTCGGGCTGCCTGTGGGATGACCCATCTCATCGTGCTCGAGCCCGGCGAGGAGCGGGTATTTTCCGTCGAGAATGCGCGTGCCGGGCGGGGCGTGCTGCGTGATTTGATCGATCGGATATGCCTTATGAGTCTGCCGCGGCGTCAGGTCGGGTTTTGGATTCTGCATCAGCTTCGGCAGATCCGGTTCGTCGAATGCTTCGATGCGCGTGGCCAGCGACGTGTCGCTCAAAATGAAAACGGGGGTGCTGTAT
>Ga0137366_10002890_pt1 | contig 13261 bp, 12 predicted proteins | sample SagtaG_8_FD_104938 | JGI IMG/M metagenome (GOLD analysis project Ga0137366, IMG submission 104938) | Vadose zone soil microbial communities from Sagehorn Ranch, Mendocino, California, USA - Sage1_L_60_16 metaG | ecosystem: Environmental > Terrestrial > Soil > Vadose zone | place: USA... | reverse complement strand
AGTCTGTCAAGCACGCGCCCCGCCGCGTGCCTACCGCACCGACGCCAGCAGATAGATCGCCGCTCCGAAAATGAGCGGCGCCGAGTACACGCCCGGCATCGCCTTCCTCATGTAGACGGATCCGACGACGTGTAGCAGGCCGTTACCCGCCATCACGAGCCCGAACACGTAGGCCGCTGGTCGCATGCCGGCCTCCCCTCGGAATGCCGCTGGCGAGAGGGCGAACAGGAGGATGGTTACCGTGATGAGCCCGCCGAGCCAGACCGGGAACGTGAACGTCGGGAGCGGCAGGAAGGGGAATCGCGCGCGGATCGCCCGCACGGCGGGATTGTAGACGGACAGGAAATCGCTCAGCGCCTCGTCCGCCACGTGAATGCCGAGTGCGATGCACAGGGCAAGCCAGGCGATGCCGAAATGCGGCACGCGATCAGCGACCGGTCAGCCGGACCACTCCGAACACAAGACCCACGGTCGTGACGGCCTGCCCGACCCAGAACAGGAACATCCATCGGATGATGCGTGCTTCGAACACGGCCATGCGGGCCTCCAGACGACTCTCGAGCCCTTCGAGTTTGGCGTCGAACCGTCCGAAGTTCAGCTCGTTGAGGTCGCGCAGCTCGGTTCGGTACGTGGCGTCCACCTTATTGAACCAGTCCACCAGTTCGTTGGTGAGGTCATCACCGAACTTCTCGTAAAACTTTCTGGACAGCTTGGCCGTCACCGGCATCGAGTACTCCTCCCGAATCCGGTGACAGTGTAAGCCTACGCTCGGCGCCCGCGGTAGGCAATCCGCTGTGCCAGGGATCCCTTTCACGCGCTAGCAGCAGCGCACGCCCCTTCCTTTCGCCTCGAAAAACTCCGCGACGTACTCCCGCTCGCTCAATCGGGGCTCGTGCCCCGCCGCCCGACAATGCTCGAGATACGCCCCGTAGTCCGGCGCCCCAATGATGCGCCGCACCACGCGGGCGAGCCGTGTGGGGAGGGGCAGGGCCGCATCCCGCATCGCGCATCCCGCATCTCGCTCAGTCCCCCGCCGCATATCCTGTCTCCACATACGGTGCCTCATGCACGATGGCCGTCTTGCGACGCGATAAGACCAGCCACCATTCCCGGAGCGACGCGACGATCAAGATCGTCACGACCGTCATGAACAGCAGCGCCACGAACGTATTCAGCCGGTCATTGAAGATCAGGCGCGCCGCAGCGGGGTTGGTCGACCCCACGAGCGACGCCCCGTGCGCCAGGAAGCCGAGCCGTGGATCGGCCGAAAACACCTTCTGCCACCCGGCGGTCATCGTGACGGTCACGAGCCAGGCGAGCGGGGCGGCCGTCACCCACGCGAATCGGGCTCGGCCCATCTTGATGAGAATCGTCGTGCCGAGGCACAGCGCCACGGCCGCGAGCAGCTGGTTCGAGATCCCGAACAAGGGCCACAAGGAATTGATCCCGCCCAAGGGGTCCACCACGCCCTGGTACAGGAAATACCCCCACCCCGCCACGACCGCCGCGCTCGACGCGATCACGCTCGGATACCACGACGTCTCGGCGAACCGTGGCCAGACGTGGCCCACGATCTCCTGCAGCATGAACCGCCCCACCCGCGTCCCCGTGTCGATGGTCGTGAGGATGAACAGCGCCTCGAACATGATGGCGAAATGGTACCACAGGGCGTCGAGCGTCCGGCTACCTGCCCCGAGCGCGCTCGTCGCGCCCGCGAAAATCTGCGCCATGCCGACCGCCAGGGACGGCGCGCCGCCGGTGCGCGCGATCAGCGTGTGCTCACCCATCTGGGCGGCCAGCGCCTGCATGGTCTCCGGGGTGACGACGAACCCCGCCTGGTTGAGCACCGCCGACGCCTGCGCCAGCGCGGCGGGCGTGGTGTTCATCGCGAAATAGACGCCGGGGTCGAGCGTGCAGGCCGCGATCATCGCCATCACGCCCACGAACGACTCCATCAGCATCCCGCCGTAGCCGATCATGCGGGCGTCGCCTTCGCGCTGAATCATCTTGGGCGTGGTGCCGGAGGCCACGAGCGAGTGAAAGCCCGAGATCGCGCCGCAGGCGATCGTGATGAACGCGAACGGAAACAGCTTGCCGGCGAACACCGGGCCCTCGCCCAGGCTGGCGAACGACGTCAGCGCCGGCATGCGGAGCGGGGGGAGGATGACGAGGATAGCGACGCCGAGCACCAGGACGGTCGAGATCTTGAGGAACGTGGAGAGATAGTCGCGCGGGCAGAGCAGCATCCACACCGGCAGCACCGAGGCGATGAACCCGTAGGCGATCATCATCCAGCTGATGCCGATGCTAGAGTGGCGGAACCACGTCGCCACGGCCGGCTGGCTCGCGACCCAGCCGCCCGCGACCAAGGCGCCGACGAGCAGCGCCGCGCCCACCGCCGACGCCTCGCCGACGCGACCGGGGCGCCACACCTTCATCCACCACCCCATGAGCAGGGCGATCGGGATCGTGCACGCGATCGTGAACAGCCCCCAGGGTGAATCACGCAGCGCGTTCACCACGATCAGCGCCAGCACCGCGAGCAGGATGAGCATGATGAAGAGGACGGCCAGCATCCCCGTCACGCCGGCCGTCTTGTTGATCTCTTCCTTCGCCATCTGGCCCAGGGACTTGCCGTCCCGCCGCAGCGAGTAGACGAGGATGGTGAAGTCCTGCACGGCGCCGCCCAGCACCACGCCGATCACGAGCCACAGCGTCCCAGGCAGGAAGCCGAACTGCGCCGCCAGCACCGGTCCCACGAGCGGGCCAGCGCCCGCGATGGCGGCGAAATGGTGTCCGTACAGCACCCACTTGTTGGTGGGGACGAAATCGCGCCCGTTGTTGAACCGCTCGGCCGGCGTGGCCCGCCGGTCGTCGAGGCCGAACACGCGGGTGGCAAGGAACCTGCTGTAGAAGCGGTACCCCACGGCATAGGTACAGACGGCGGCGGTGAGGAGCCAGGCGGCATTGACGGTCTCTCCCCGCGAGAGCGCGAGCACGCCGAAGGCGGCGGCACCGAGGGCCGAAATCCCGCCCCACAAAAGCACGGAGCCGATCCGTTTCATAGCGCCTAAGTTACGCCGTGCCTTGCCGATGTTCAATTTCGAACATAAGTTCGAAATCTTGGCACCCACTTCCTCGTGGATCACGGCCCCGCGCGGGGTGACGCAGGTCGGAGCACCCGCGACCGAGACCCGTCCCGATCCGCAACGCCTGGCGGAGACTGTGCACGGCCGGGTCGCCCTGGTCACGGGCGGCGCAACCGGTCTCGGCCGGGCCGCGGCGCTCGAATTCGCCCAGCACGGTACGGCGGTCGCGATCAACTACGTCGACCTCCCCGACCGCGACGTCGCGGCGCAGGCGCTGCTCACCGAGACCGCCATCCGCGCCCTCGGCGTGCCGGTGTATTGCGCGCGCTGCGACGTGCGCGACCGCGACGCCGTGGAGAAGTTCGTCACCACGGTGCGGGAGCGCCTGGGCGGGATCCACTACCTGGTCAACAACGCGGGCGTGACGCACGACGGCGCGCTGTGGCGGCTCACGCCCGAGGCGTGGCAGGAAGTGATGGATACCAACGTCACCGGCGCCTTCAACTGTATTCAGGCGGTGGCCGGCCCGATGCGCGCCCAGCGCTACGGCAAGATCGTGAACATCGCCAGCCATCAAGCGTTTCGGCCGGGCTTCGGCATCGCGAACTACGCGGCCAGCAAGGCCGCCCTGATCGGACTGACCCGATCGGCCGCGGTGGATCTCGGTCCCTCCAACGTCAACGTCAACGCCGTCGCCCCCGGATTCGTCAAGACGGAGCTGCTGTCCACGCTGCCGCGCGAGGTGCTCGAGCGCGCCGAGCGCGAGTCCGTTCTGGGGCGGGTGGCGGAGCCGGAGGATGTGGCGCGGGTGATCGTGTTCCTGTGCAGCGAGGCGGCGCGCCACATCACGGGACAGGTGATCGTGGTGGACGGTGGCCTGACGCTCGCTTCTTGAAAATCCGCGGCGCGCACACGATATTGCGCGCCGTGACTAATCCTTTGCAAATCAAAAGCTTAGTGCGTGCTGTGTGGTACGTGATGTGCTTCGCTGCGCTCGCGGCGTGCCCACACAGGTCCGAGACACTCACTCCCGAGCCCACGGCGCCGCTTCCCACCGCGGGGATCGCCGCCCAACCGGTCGCCGTGTTGCCGCTCACGCTGATCGCAGCGGAGGACTCGCTGCACTGGGAGGCCGTCCTGGGCGAGCGCCGGGCGGCGCTCGCGAAGAGCGACAGCATCATCGGCACGCTGCTCAAGGCGCGTGCCCCGGAGGTGACCTGGATGCTGCCGGACGAGCTGCGGCGCGCGGCGCGCCGGGCGCCGGGAATCGCCCCCGCTCCCGATCAGATGGGCTCGGCCATCCTGTTCCACGCGACCAAGCAGCAGCCGGAAATGGTGCCCGACCCGCTGCGCGGCGAGCTGCGGACGCTTGCCGCGCTGGTCGGCGGCGGGCGATACGCCCTCGTGCCCGCGGGGCTGGCCTTCCGACGGACGGGCGGACCGGCGGACCCTAAAGGACTCCCTGACGGTCGCGGGCGGTCAGTATCGCAGCGCCCGACCGCCCGACCGCCCGACCGCCTGGTCGCCACGGCGGAGCTGACAATGGTGCTGGTCGACGTCCGGACCGGGCGAGTCGGTTTCCGCACCGTGGCGCGGGGGGAGGGTGACGACCCATGGACCGCGCTCACACGCGCGGTAAAGACTCTCACGCCGGGGCTGCCGTGACGCGTGAGGCGACCCTGATCGCCGGCGACGGCATCGGGCCCGAGATCACCCAGGTGACCTTGCAGGTGCTCGACGCCCTCGGGGTTGGGTTCGACTGGGACGAGCAATACGGTGGGATGAGCGCGGTAGAGCAGGGGGGAACACCGCTCCCCGACGCCACGGTGGACTCGATCCGGCGCACCGGCCTGGCGCTGAAGGGGCCGCTCACGACACCCGTGGGTGACGGCTACCGGTCGGTGAACGTGGCGCTGCGTCAGGAGTTCGAGCTGTACGCCAACGTCCGCCCGGTGAAGTCGATCGTGCCCGGCGGCCGCTACACCGACATCGACCTCGTCATCATCCGCGAGAACACGGAGGGGATGTACGTCGGGTTCGACCGCACCTTCAAGGTGGGGAACGACCCCAAGGCGCTCGCCCAGGCCACGTCGGTGATGACGCGCGACGGCTGCCGGCGCATCGTGCGCTACGCGTTCGAGTACGCCCGGCGGCACGACCGCCGCAAGGTGACAGTGGTGCACAAGGCGAATATCCTCAAGGCGACCTCGGGGCTGTTCCTCGAGACCGCGAAGATGATCGCCACGGAATACGAAGGGCAGATCGCGTCGGACGAGAAAATCGTGGACAACGCGGCGATGCAGCTGGTGATCAACCCGGCGCAGTTCGATGTGATCGTCACCACGAACCTGTTCGGGGACATCCTCTCCGATGAGGCTTCGGGCCTGATCGGCGGGCTCGGGCTCGCACCGGGGGCGAACATCGGCGAGCATGCGGCGATCTTCGAAGCGGTGCACGGCTCGGCGCCGGACATCGCGGGGCAGGGAATCGCGAACCCTTCGGCCCAGCTGCTCGCCGCCGCGATGATGCTCGATCACGTCGGCGAGCTCGCGGCCGCCGGTCGGCTACGCCGGGCGCTCGAAACGGCGATCGTGAAGGACAACGTCCGCACCAAGGATTTGGGAGGGAGTGCTTCGACCACCGAGTTCGCCCGGGCTGTGGCCCGCCGGCTCTAGCCACCCGTGCGCGCGCTGCGGCGAGCAGACCGCGGGGATCGCACCGGGGGACCTCTGCGCGTCGTGTACGAGAGACGTCACGAGACGAGCGTCGCGGATAGGGCGTCTCGTGGCCATCGTGACCACGCTGCTCGTGGCGGGGTATCTGATGCTCACGCTCCGGTCGATGCCGCTGGCGTCGCAGACCACGGCCCGCACCGTAGGTGCGGTGACAGCGGTCGCCTGGTACCTGCTGACTTTTCGTATCGTGCAGAGGATCGCGTTCGAATGGCTCAAATCACGACGTCGGTAGTCCTGGCGATCGCGGCGGGCGTCATGCCGCTCGCCGGCCAGACGTCCCTTTCCATTTATAGTGACGGGCGCGTGGTCGTGCGCCGCACGCTGCCGCAGTCCCTTCAGAAGGGGCGGAACACCCTCACGCTCAAGGTGGAAGGACTCGACGGTGCGACGCTGTTTTCGCCCGACACCGCGGTGGCGGTTGTGTCCGCGGTGGTGCGTCCCCCGACCGATCAAGACGCCGCCCTCGCGGCCGCGGCGGGGCAGACCCTCTCCTTCGTCCGACCGCGCGCCGGAGGCGGTGCGGACACGGTGCGGGCGAGTGTGGTGCGGAGCGATCCGCCGCAATACCGGCTGTCGGACGGCCGCTACCTCCTGTCGTCGCCGGGGGAGCCGCTCGTTCCGGCGGAGCTCGTGCGGACCGCGGCCGAAGCGGCCATCGCGCTCGAGGCAACCCAGCCCCGGCCCCGAACGGAGCTGGCCTACGTTGCCGACGGTGCGGCACGGTGGGAGGCGGCCTACCAGGTGGTGCTGCTGGGTGCCAGGTGTCAGGTGTCAGGGACGGCGACCATCGTGTCCCAATCGCTGCGTGCGGACTCGGCGGAGGTGCAGCTCGTCGCGGGATCGATCCATCGCGCCCGCGCAGCATCGCGCGCGCAGTGGATGGTGCGCGGCGCCTTGAAGGTCTCCGCGGAGGAAGCCCCCGCGGCGCCGAGCGAAGAGTCCGTGGGCGAGACTCACGTGTACCAGCTCCCCGGCAAGCTGTCGCTCGAGCCCGGCACGCCGGTGACGACGGGCCTGTTCCCCCGCTCGGGCGCCGCTTACACACAGGAGCTCATCGTTCCGGGCGCACTGCCGTGGCGCGGGTTCCCCGGCCAGGCGCCGGGTGAAGAGAATCGCGTGCCGGTGCAGGTGTGGTACACGCTCAAACGCGCCCGCGGCACGGCGTTCGGCGAGCGGCCGCTGCCCGGAGGGACGGTCCAGCTGTACCAGGCCGACTCCGCCGGCCGGCTCCAGCTCGTGGGGGAAGCGCGGAGCGATCACACGGCGCCCGGGCGCGACCTGCGGGTCCAGTCGGGTGATGCCTTCGACATCACGGCCGAGCGGGTGCAGACGGACTACGCTCAAGAGCAGCTGGCGCCCCCCAAGCGGGGGATGGCGCCGCGCCAGCGGATTACCGCATCCTACAAGGTGACGATCTCGAACGCGAAGCCCGCGGCGGTGACGGTCGACGTGCGCGAGGCGCGCTTCGGCGCGTGGCGCGTGACCGAGAGCAGTGTGGGGCCCGAGAAACTCTCCGCCACCGAGGTCCGGTTCCGGATCGCGGTCCCCGCCGGTGGGGACGCCACGCTCACCTACACCGTCCAGGCCGAGTCGTGACCGTCCAACTGCTGCACCTCTCGGACCCCCACTTCGGCGGCCTCGCCGATCTCGACCAGATCGAGGGGCTCGAGCAGATGCTTCCCGACCTGCGGCCCGACGCGGTGGTGGTCACGGGCGACCTGTCGCAGCGGGCGCGCCATGGGGAGTTCCAGCGGGCGCGGGCGCTCGTGCAGGCCGCGGCCCGGACGGTGCCTGTCCTCGTGATCCCCGGCAACCACGACGTGGCGTGGTGGGCGCGACCGCTGATCCCGTTCGCGAAGCAGCCGCTGTACGCGAAGTACGCGCGCTACTTCGGCGCGGACCTGGCGCCCACGCTTACGCTCCCCGGAGCGATCATCGCGAGCGCGCTCACCTCGCACGGGGTGGCGTGGGGCTCGCTGACCCTGCGGGTGCGCGACCTCGCGGTGAAGGGGCACCTGCCGAAGCGCGAGGTCGCGCGCGTACGTGGCCTGTTCGACGCCGCGCCGCGGGAGCAGGCGCGGGTGCTGGTGGTGCACCACAACGTGCTGCGCGGCGACATCTCGCGGCGCATGGGCCTCGCCCGCTGGCGCCAGGCGCAGCGTCGTATCGTGGCGTCGGGCGCCGAGGTCGTGCTGTGCGGCCACGACCACGAGGAGGGAGCGGAGCTGCTCGGAGGTCGCGTGGTGGTCTCGACCGCGGGAACGCTGTGTCGGCGCACGCGCGGCGGGCGCCCGTCGAGCTTCAATTTCGTGACCATCGAGCCGACGGCGGTCCACATCACGTACTTCCGGTGGGACGTCGAGTCCCGTCGCTTCCGGGCGTCGGACACGACCGCGTTTGCGCGGCCGGGGCGGGAGGCACCGGCGAAGCAGGTGCAAGCGGCCAGTTAAGTTGAACACCGTTCATCGAGGTTCACATGGGAAAGTTTCAGGGCGTCGACTTCTACGATGTCGACAGCTTGCTCTCCGAGGAGGAGCGCGCCGTGCGCGACACCGTGCGCGCGTGGGTGGACGACAATCTCATTCCCGTCATCGGCGAGCACTACATCGAGGGACGCTTCCCGAAGCCGCTCGTTCCACAGATGGCCGAGCTCGGCCTGTTCGGCGCCAACCTGCCGGAGGAGTACGGCTGCGCCGGGCTGAACAACGTCGCCTACGGGCTGATCATGCAGGAGCTGGAGCGCGGCGATTCGGGCGTGCGCTCGTTTGCCTCGGTCCAGGGCGCACTCGCCATGTATCCCATCTACGCCTTCGGCTCGGACGAGCAGAAGCGGCGCTGGCTTCCGAAGATGGCGTCGGGCGAGGTGATCGGCTGCTTCGGGCTCACGGAGCCCGACTACGGATCGAATCCCGCCGGCATGATCACCGTCGCGAGGGAGACGAAGGACGGGTGGGTGCTGAACGGGGCCAAGATGTGGATCACCAACGGCTCGACCGCGCAGCTGGCGATCGTCTGGGCGAAGACCGGGAAGGTCGACGACGTGAGCTCGATCCGCGGCTTCATCGTGCCGACGAACACCAAGGGCTTCTCGGCTAAGGACCAGAAGGGCAAGCTCAGCCTGCGCGCGAGCGACACGAGCGAGCTGGTGCTGCAGGACGTGTGCGTCCCGAAGGACGCGCTGCTGCCCCAGTCGGGCGGGCTCAAGTCCCCCCTCCTGTGCCTCACCCAAGCGCGCTACGGCATCGCGTGGGGGGCGGTAGGCGCCGCGATGGCGTGCTACGACGAGGCGGTGAGCTACGCCAAGACCCGGGTGATGTTCGGGAAACCGGTTGGCGGCTTCCAACTGCAGCAGGCGCGGCTCGCCGAGATGCTCACCGAGATCACCAAGGCGCAGCTCCTGTGCCTGCAGCTCGGACGGCTCAAGGACCAGGGCAAGGCCACACCGCAACAGGTGTCGCTCGCCAAGCGGAACAACGTGAGTATCGCGACCGACGTGGCCCGCGAGACGCGCCGGCTGCTCGGCGCGAACGGCATTCTGGCGGAGTATCAGGCGATGCGCCACCTCGCGAACCTCGAGTCGGTGTATACGTACGAGGGGACGCACGACATCCACACGCTCATCTTGGGGCAGGAAATCACGGGGCTGAGTGCGTTCAACTGAGTGCGGAATGCGGAGTGCGGAATGCGGAATGGCAATGAAAGGTCGTTCGCTTCCCGCAGCTTTCCCTGACATTCCGCATTCCGCATTCCGCACTCCGCATTGGCTCGCCGGCGCGCTGCTGCTCGCCCTGCTCCCCCCGCCCGCCGGCGCGCAACAGCCCGACTCTATTCCCACCGACACCCTCCCTCCCGTCGTTGTGACGGGTGTCCGGCTGCCGACCGTGCGCGAGCTGGCGCGCGGGCTCGCCGGGCGGACCGCCTCGCTCGACGCCCAGGATCTGGACGCACGCGGCGTGCGCTCGCTCGCCGACGCCCTGGAGCAGCTGCCGGGCGTGACGACGTCGGACGAGCTCGGCGCCACCGCGCAGATGGACGTCTCGCTCCGCGGGTTTCAGGTCTCGCCCGTGATCGGGGTGCCGCAGGGAGTGACGGTGTACGTGGACGGCGTGCGCGCCAACGAGCCCGACGCGCACGAGGTGAACTTCGACCTGTTGCCGCTCGAGGATGTGGAGCGGGTGGAGGTGGTGTACGGCCCCTCGGTGCTGCTCGGGCGCAATGCGCTCGGCGCGGCGGTGAACCTGGTCACGCGCCGGGGAGCGAGCCCGGCGGCGCGCGAGCTGGAGGCGTCGGCGGGGAGCTGGGGGCGCTACGAGCTGAAGGCGCGCGCCGGAGCCCGGCACGGCGCCTGGGACTACTATGTGGGCGCGCGCTACGAGCGGGAGGGCGGCTGGCGCGAGGACACGCGCAGCCGGATCGGCACGCTGTTCGCGAAGCTCGGCCTCCTGAACGGCACCTGGGACGCCACGCTCAGCTACACGGGTGCGGACAACAAGAACTTCCAGGCGGGCAGCCTTCCCGAGAGTGTGGCGGCGGCGAACCCGCGCCGCAACTTCACCGGCGGCGATTATTTCGCTCCGCGGGCGCACCTCGTCATTCTCAACGCGCAGCGCCTCATCGGCCGCACCCAGCTCGCGATCAACGCCTTCGGACGCTCGCTCTCGAGCGAGCAGTTCAACGCGAACTTCGTCGGGGAAGACTCGCGTCAGCGCAACGCGACGCGTATCGGCGGCGGAGCGGTGCAGCTCTCGGGGAAGCTGCCGCTCGGGCGCCGCGAGCTGCGCTGGCTCGCCGGGGCGGACGCGGACTACGAGCACGTGGCCGTCCGCATCTTCGCCGTGCCCGCCGGGGGGGGAGCCTCCCCCGATTCGGTCACGGAGTCGGTGCGCACCAATCAGGTGAACGCCGGGGCGTTCGCCGGGGCGAACCTGGAGGTCGTGCCGCGGCTCACCGCGACGGCCGCGGCGCGCTACGACTGGATCCGCGTGCCGTTCGAAGACTTGATCGACTCGACGCAGAGCGGCCTGCACGTCTTCCGCCGGCTCTCGCCGCGCGGCGGGCTCACCTGGAGCGGGGGACGGGGGCACGAGGTGTTCGCTTCCGTGAGCCGCGGGTTCCGCGCTCCCGCCATCGTGGAGCTGGCGTGCGCCGACCCCCAGGCCGCGTGTCCGCTGCCGTTCGCCCTGGGACCTGATCCCGCCCTCAAGCCCGTCGTGGCTAAGACGTATGAGCTGGGGTGGCGCGTTCGCGCTTCGGGCGGACGTGTCGATGCCAGCGCCGACGTGTACCACACCGACGTGCGCGACGACATTTTCTTCATCGCCTCGACCGTCACCGGCGGCTACTTCAAGAACATCGGCGCCACGCGCCGCCGCGGCGTGGAGCTGGCGCTCCAGTGGCTCGGCCCGGCTGGTGCTCGCGCCTACGCCAACTACGGCTACACGCGCGCCACGTTCGAGACGACCGCCACCCTCGCCACCACCCGCGACACGGCCGGTGAGACGGTGACGCCGGGAGACGAGCTCCCGATGGTGCCGGACCACCGCGTGAATGCCGGGCTCGCGGTGCCGATGCTTCGTCCGCGTGGGACCGAGACTGGTGTGGCGCTCATGGCCGCCCTGGACGCCCGCTACGTCGGGCGGCAGTGGTTACGCGGCGACGAGGATAACGTCACGCGCCGATTGTCCGACTATGCCGTCGCCGATCTGTCGCTCACGCTCACCTGGCGCGACTTGGAGCTGCGCGGTGCGGTGCGGAACATGTTCGACCGGCGCGTCTTCAACTTCGGCACCTTCGCAGAGAATCCCACGGCGCCAGGCACGCCGGTCCAGCGCTGGCTCACGCCGGGCTTGCCGCGCCACGTGCAGGTGAGCGTGAATGCAGACTTTTAGAAGCGGATTTCTACCGAGCCACGAAGGATGTGGTGACGCCTAGCCACAAGTGGTTGCCAGATGACCGAGGGCAGGTTTGTTTCCTGACACCCGATACCTGAAACGTTTCGCATGAAGATTGCCGTCTGCATCAAGCGCGTCCCCGATTCGGAGACGCGGGTGAAGATCGCCGCCGACGGCAAGTCGCTCGACGAAGCGGGCGTCAAGTTCATCCTCAATCCCTACGATGAGTTCGCCGTCGAAGCGGCGCTGCGCCTCAAGGAGAAAGCCGGGAGCGGCGACGTCGTCGTAATCTCGCTCGGCCCCGCGGCGGCACAGGAGACGATCCGCACGGCGCTCGCGATGGGAGCCGATCGCGGCGTCTTGCTCCAGACCCAAGGTTTCCACCCGGATGGCCTCGAAACCGCGAAGGCCCTCGCTGCGGAGCTCAAGGGTGCTGGGTTCGACCTGATCCTGCTCGGGAAGATGGCGATCGACGACTACAACCATCAGGTCGGTCCGATGATGGCCGAGCTGCTCGACCTGCCGTGCGTGACGACCGTGGCCCAGCTCGAGATCGCCGGTGATAAGGGGACGGCGGAGCGAGAGATCGAAGGCGGCGTCGAGGTCGTGGAGTTCCCGCTGCCGGCGTTGCTCACCACCGACAAGGGATTGAACGAGCCGCGCTATCCCGCTCTCAAAGGGATCATGGCGGCGAAAAAGAAGCCGCTCGAGGTCAAACCCACCGCGCCCGGGCCCGGTGCGCTCGAGGTTCTCTCTCTCACCCTGCCTCCCGAGCGACAGGCGGGCAAGATCGTCGGCCAGGGCTCCGCGGCGGTTCCCGAGCTGGTGCGTCTGCTGCGCGAGGAGGCGAAGGTCCTGTGAGCGACGTCCTCGCGGTGCTCGAGCAGCGGGACGGTGCCGTCCGCAAGGTCTCCCATGAGGTGGTGACCGGCGCCCGGCGTTTGGCGGATGCGCTGGGTGGGGGCGCCCGCGTGGACGCCCTCGTGCTTGCGGCCGGCCCGGTGCGGGGTGCGGACCAGCTGGGCGGGTTCGGCGCGGATCGCGTGGTCACGCTGACCCATCCCGCGTTCTCGAGCTACGCCCCGGAGGGGTACACCCGCGCGATCGCCGACCGAGTGAACACCGGCGGCTACGGAGCCGTCGTGTTCGCGGCGGGCGCCACGGGGAAAGATCTCGCTCCCCGTGTCGCCGCCCGGCTGGGGCGGCCGCTCCTACAGGACATCACCGACGTGAGTGTCGCAGGCGGCGCCGTGATCGCGATTCGGCCGGTATACGCCGGCAAGGCGCTCCTGAAGGTCAGGGTGGCCGGCAGCCCCGCCGTGCTGTCGCTTCGGCCCAACGTGTTCACTCCCGTGCAGCGTCCCCGGGCCGGCACTCAGGAAAGCGCGGCGGTGGACGGCTCCTCGGGCCGCGTGGTCGTCAAGCAGATCAAGCCGGCGCCGGCAGGCACGCTCGACGTGGCCGAGGCACCGATCATCGTGTCCGGCGGCCGCGGGCTCAAGGGGCCCGAGGGCTGGCCGCAGGTCGAAGCGCTCGCCGATGTGCT
>Ga0137366_10002887_pt1 | contig 13267 bp, 11 predicted proteins | sample SagtaG_8_FD_104938 | JGI IMG/M metagenome (GOLD analysis project Ga0137366, IMG submission 104938) | Vadose zone soil microbial communities from Sagehorn Ranch, Mendocino, California, USA - Sage1_L_60_16 metaG | ecosystem: Environmental > Terrestrial > Soil > Vadose zone | place: USA... | reverse complement strand
TCAAATCAAACGCAACCTTTGCAAAGATTATTGCCCATCCGAACAGCAGAAGATAAAGGGATGCATTGTCGCGGATGGGGACGATAAACGCCAAAGGAAGGGGCACGATCACTATCCAGAATGCCATGAGCTGAAGCGTGCGGTCTCGGCGTAGAAAAGCATAAATGAAAACCAGCGACCACAAGAGTAGCAGCTCTATTGGTGTGATTGTATCCCCGGCAAACAACAATTGACCAACAAACCTGGCGTTGGAAGCTGTGAAATTATGCCATGAATATTCGGGTCGATAAGGATCTAGAGTTGCCAGCGAGCCGCTGCCGTGGGTTTTCCCGTAAATATAAAAAACTGTGAGCAATCCAGCAATCAGCTGCGGTGTGACGTAAGACCGAATCCAGCGCGAGAAAGCTTTCCAGTCTGCCCAGGCAGGAGATTTCAGAAACTCATAAATTAAAACGATTACTGGAAGCGTAACTGCCATTTCCTTGCAGTTAAGCGCCATAACATAGAGGCCCAGAAATCCCAGCAATTGCGGCGGCCGCAGAAAGATCTGTCTCTCGCGAACATGTATGTAGTAAGCCAATGCCGCGAAATAAAAGAATCCAGATAACACGTCATAAATAAACGCACCAGTAAACACCAGGCCGGCAAGCCGCGGGTGGTAACAAAGAGCGAGGACAGCAATGAAAGCGATCGAGCGCGAGGAGGCGAGACGCCGGCTCAAGTAATAAACCAGGGGAATGGATGCAACGAGAATGGTGATCTGGACGATTCGATAAGGAAGAGGATCCAGGTCGAAGAAGTGATAGAGCGGCAGATAGTAAAGAGCGCCTCCTGGTCGATAAAGATAGAGAGGCAGATCGTAAAGGGCGTCTCCCGGACAGAGAAATAGCTTCCAGAATACGATATTTGCGAAAAGCGATTTCAGCGCTCCAGCACACCAGCAGATCCCGATGTTCCCCATCTCGTCTTCACGGAAACCCCCGCGTAGCGCCGGAAGAGCAAAGTGAAGGAAATAGGCGATGAGAACGGCCACGCAAACCGCGTCAAATATGATGCGTTGATACGTCCGTCCTCTCTCCGCGCTCTCCATATCACCCGAAGTTGGAGCAGAGACGGTACGATTGCCGACCGAAATGAGCTCTCATTTTCGACTCTGCGGTGTGTCGTTTGGAAGCATTAACACCAGTCCGCCTGCCTGCAAAACGCGATGCCAGCCCGGATCTAACGATTGAAGCATGGCCAGCACCCTGACGCTCTCCGATTCAGGAGCAGCCACCGCATTTGCACGGCCGCTTTCTATCAGCAGGCGAAACCGAGCGGCCAACCATTCCAGCCGTTTCGGATCGTTATTTTTCTGTTCCTCTACGAAGGCTTGCGCCTGGCGGCGAAGAAGGCCCTCCTTTGGGTTGCCTGCGTTGGCGAAATAATGCGTGACGAGCCGAGGAGCTACAGCTTTCATTTTCGGGAAGAGAAGCGGCAACTCGCAGCTGGCAGTCCAGTCTGGTGCGAGCAGTTTACTGTGCGCAATGTATTTGCCTGCAGCCCTGGCGAAATCGGTGTTCGCTGGGAGAAGCTGGTATTCGCTTGGCGACTTCCAGCCGATTCCGGACTTGGGATTTCTCGGCATAATTGACAATGTGCGATAGCTGTAAACGAAACTAGTAATTACTGCCAGCAGAGCTAGCGTAATCATTGCTCGGTCTTTAAGGGAGCGGCGGCCCCATTCGGTCAGCCAGGGAGCCCCGGCCGCCAGCATCGCGCACAACAACGGCAATTGCAGGAGGTAAACAAGTCGAAAATAGCTTAACGCCAGAATATTCTCCATCCAGCGATGCGCCAGCAGAGGATTCAGACAAAACAGCCACACCGCGCCAAGATAAAAGAACAAAAACAACCCAGTCTTTCCTCGAACGATCAGCAGCGGCACGACAATCATAAGCACGATATTGCGCAAGTGCTCGCCTCGCCTTCCTGCAACATAATCTACCTGTTGGAGCCATGGCACATATTTGGGACCAAAGCTGCGAATATCGATTGGCCTTGGAATAAGATTGAACCTGAGCAATGCAAGTATGCCGATCGGATAGACAAGAGGTATTATTAACCACAGGCAGCGTCGAAATTGCTTCCAAAAATGATCTTGTCCTTTCCATGCGACGAGTTCCACTGCCAAGAATGAGACACAAGAACACCCAAGAACCGCTGGAATCAAATAAAGCGCTGTATTACCCAAGCCTACTCCGGCAGTTGCTAAAAGAATAAGCCATAACAGGTCGCTTTGGTTTTCATGAAGCAGGAATCGATAACTGAGAGAAAGAGCTATCGGCAAAAACAAAATCCAGACGATCGCCTTGCCCTGCCACATTCGGCCAAAAGCGGTATTACCAAACCCGGCTGCCCCGGTGGCATCGACAAGTAAGAATACCACTGCAAGCAGAGCACCCACGCTCGCTGTCCAGCGATTCAGCCCGAATCTCCGGACGCACCAGTAAAACACAAAGGGGATCGAAAACGCAGCAAATGCTTCACCGATTACCTGATAAAAATAGAGAGGATCGATCCTAAGATAATGCCCCAGGAGCGCCATGAGCATTTCATGGCTTGTTGCCAGATGCACCGGCGAAAACGCCGCAGCTTTCATATCGACAGTCGTCTGGTGGAGGTAGACCGGTTTGTGTAGAGCAGAAAGCTGAGCCAACGCTCGATGAAAATAGACTATATCATCCTGATTCGGTCGCCGGACAAAGAGCACTGTAATAGCGCAGCCCGCCGCCACGGCCAACAGAAGAATTTGGGACGGATGAAAGCGATATCCGCAACCAGGCGTGGCGTTCGTTTTCTTCCAGAGCCGGGATAGCAAAAACGAACCAACGAAAGCGATAACAAAGAAACACCACACCATCGTTACGGCTGGCCATCGGACGACTAGAACGAGTTGATAAGACAGTGTCCAAAATGCACTCAGCGCTACCGGTATGAGAAGAATGTCTCCCGCTCGAGACTCGGCTGCTGGTGTTTCAGGAACCGTGGCGACCTTGTTCATCTCGAAGTGGTGTAGGATCGGACGTTGCAGCCAGGCGATTTCTGTACAACAGCAAAACCAAAAAACCCACAAGCAATACCACCGTGATTCGATTCAAATATCATTAAAATTCGATACCATAAACGTGGACCATCACGCGGAAGCGCTCGTCGGCCAAGTGCAACTGGATTAATTGCCCGCGCTGGCGTTTCCAGATTGTGCTGGTGTGCACCGCTAGTTTTGATAACTTGCGCGTGCATTCTGACCACAAACGTCGATCCCTGCAGTCAAGCACACCCTTTTTTTTTTCTCCAGTGAATTTGCGTACCGGAAGCCCTTTTTCACGCATTGAACGCCGCTCAGATTTGCGTCCAGTCGACTATGATCCTGCGATGAGGCCCATTGAATCCAAGCATAGGGAACCGCATACGAGTCGTGGAGATTCACTACGTCCGGCCGAATTTAGCACTGAAAACCAGCAATGAGCGAAATCGCGCGCATAGCAGTGCTCATTCCTTGCTATAACGAAGAAGCAGCGATCGCTAAGGTTGTGAGCGATTTCAAGGCGGCGCTGCCGCGCGCGGACATTTACGTGTACGACAACAATTCGAAGGACAACACGAGTGAAATGGCGCGAGCAGCTGGCGCAACTGTACGCAACGAGCCGCGGCAAGGGAAGGGTAATGTTGTGCGTCGCATGTTCGCCGACGTGGAGGCGAACGTTTACGTTCTGATCGATGGTGACGGCACATACGATGCAACGATAGCGCCTTCGATGGTTCGGAAACTGGTGCAGGAAGGACTCGACCTCGTCTCCGGGCGGCGAATTGCAACAGGAGGCGCCGCGTATCGAAGCGGCCACGTAATTGGTAATCGGCTTCTCACCGGGCTCACTGCGATGATGTTCGGTGTGAAACTGTTCGACTTGCTAACGGGGTATCGCGCAATGTCGCGACGGTTTGTGAAATCGTTTCCTTCCACGGCTGGAGGTTTTGGGATCGAGACCGAACTGACCGTGCATGCGGCGCGCCTTCTGATGCCGATGGCAGAGATGGATACACGGTACAAAGAGCGGCCACACGGCTCAGTCAGTAAGCTCAATACATGGCGGGATGGATTGCGCATTCTCTCAACCATCGTGGGATTACTACGGAGAGAACGGCCTCTCGTGTTCTTTACGGTAATCTGTGCATTGTTAGTTGTGCTCTCGCTCGTATTTGGCATTCCTGTAGTCGTCGAATACGTGGAGACTGGCCTTGTGCCGCGTCTGCCGACGGCGGTTCTTTCGACTGGGTTGATGGTTCTAGCCTTTCTTTCGCTCGCGAGCGGATTGATTCTCGATACGGTGACACGCGGACGATGGGAGCTGAAGCGCCTCGCCGACCTCGCCGTCAGGAGTCCACACGATCTAAAATTACCGTAAGCCGTAGATTATCGCGAAGCTCGTCCGCACAGGCTGTCGGATTTGTGAGGTGGGTATCTCCCGCAGCGGACGGACTTCTGCAGAGGGAAAGAAGATCAACTGGAAGTCTGGCGTGAGGGCAATTTGCGCCATTTTTACATACAATTTGGAGGGACGTTGGCATTGAACGAAACCGCGCAAGACTCAGCAGTGGGCTATCGGCAATAGGAGATATTGGTGAGGCTTGAATTCGGTTTACGTCTCGTTTCGAAATTTCTGGCTTGTGCTGGAATTTTGGCCGTGAAAAACAAAATCATCGGGAACGGGTAGGTCATATCGTGAGGAAATCGCGCAAGGTCGAACCGTTGCCCGAAAATCTCTACAGTAACGTTATAGCTCTTTTCATATTTGAATACTCCGTGTGCCTCAATTGCTCTAATAGTTGCGCTCAGAAGCGTTGGCTCGATCGGGCGTGGAAAGCCTACAAGAAAAAAGTCGGCAGTTTGCCAGGGCTCTTGCAGCTGAACCACCACCTTGTCGCTCTTCAATGGCGTGGCAGCGGGCATTACAGTGTGGAAATAAGGTCCGAAGCGGGAGATGCCGATGGTCGCTGGTGCGTTATCAATTAATTTTTGGAGATCCTTCCGAAGAACTAGGCGAGCGTCCTCGTGCCGCATAGCACGAGCGTACGCGATGTCGAAGAGTACGGATGGTCCGACAACGAGAAGGAGCACAGCTGCCGAGACAAGAGTAACAGTCCGTTTTTTTTCAAACCCCGACGATAGGTCACTCCAAGCCATCCCCGCAAGGACGCAAAATCCCGGAAACAAAAGCATGGTTGCGCGAGCGAAAAATGGTGCAAGGTAGCCTTTGCCCATGAAGTAAAGATACAAAAGCGAGAAAATCAGGAGAGGGAGGAATAAGCTGTAAAGGCTGCGTCTAAAAACTAGATATAAGATGGCGCAATAAGGAACGGGCCATAGCAGGGGATACATCGCGAATGGAATCAAGTATGTTATGTATTTCCAGACTACGGATAAATTAACAAGCTGGCTCGTACTGAACTCTTGTAACGACGCGTATTTTAGTGTTTCCGAGGTGATAGTTTTTATAACGCTTAACGGATTCAAAAACAGCATCGGATGGCCTAGGAACAGCCCAATTAGAAATCCCAGAGCGATTAACCAAACGGAACCTGCAACGAAGGCTTTAGTGCGTTCCCAAAGCCGAATTCGGCTGCCCGGCGAGTTGTCAGAGCCATCAAACAATAGATATAGGCACGGAATCAGCACGATCATCCCAGCCGGGTAGCGGGTCGCCATTGCTAAGCCTGAAATAAAGCCCAGCGCAATAAGCAGCTGCCAGCGTCGGGATCTTCGAAGCTTAAATGAGAGCCAGATCACCAGTGCGCATAGCAAGTTGGTCAGGATGTGTGTCCGCATGAAATGCGCATAGATCACCTGCATTGGCACAACAGCATAACAAAGCGCGCCGGCGATGGAGGGATAGAAATGGTGAGTCACTTCCTTGATTGCGAGAAATACGATAACAATTGTGCAAAGATCAAAGAGGACCGACATCCATCGGCAAATGTACAAGAGATTGGAAATGTCCTTGCTGTCCGTCGAGTCTTGAAGCGTCACTTCTTTCTTACTGGACAGCTTAAGCACCGCTTGTGGCACAGCCCAGAGGTAATAGTTAAAAGTGCCTTCGAAGTATGCTCCGGGAGACTGGATGCGGCCTTTTAGCAAGTCCAGCTGAAGGAGTCCCCTGAGACTAACGAATTCATCCGGCTGAAAGTTCTGGTCATGACCATATCCGCCGCCGAGGCCCCAGGCTAGTCCGGTTAGTCTAAGGTACGCGGCTAACAGAAGCAGGCCTGCAAAAAGAGCGGGTCGAAGAGCTTTTTGCACAAGTCAAACTTTCGAATCGACACGACGTAAAAAAGGTATTAAGCGCATTAGCTCGGCGGTACCATCGTTTCGTTGTTTGCGACAGGAGTCAGCTTTAGAATTGCTGGCTTTGGACGTGCGTTATTTAGCATGTGCCACTCATATCCTGGAATGGCTGGTAGGCGCGACTGCGCGCCGACGATTTCGTCCGGCGAAACGAATAATGCATAAATCGCAAGCGACTGCCTCAGGCCTTGTTCGACAAGGGCCAAGGCTTGCGGTCGATCATAGGGCCAGACTTTGCTCCACCTGTAGGAGTGATTTCCATCAATCGGAGCGGCGATAAACGATTTTGGTAAAAGCGCGTTCAGGTAAACAGGATTAATATCGGAGAGGACGATTCCGGGTTGTCGTCGCAGCAGTTTAGCAAAACGCCTTTGTGCGATAAATCGGGTGGACGGGAGAGGCCGAGTAGGAAAGTGAACGGCGTCCCACGCCTGTGAGCGGTTGGTCTTGGGTCTGTTATAACCGGAGCGCGAAGGATAGCCGAGACAGGCGGCGCTAAATAGGACGAAGATTGCCAGTGAGGCAAGGATCTGTGTTTTAGCAAACATGTTTTTGGCGGCCCAAATAACGGGCAACACGGCGACCGCGACTAAAAGAATTAAAAGGGGTAGGTAAAAGCGTGCATCCCCCCCAAACTTGTAGGTTAGCAACGCCGCAAGTGTGGTCAAACCAGCTAAAAAGGCACAGATAACAAAGCGGTTGATCCTAATGAAGAAAAAACCTGTAGAGACCAAAAGAATAAAGGCGGGAACAAAGGATGTGCCTGTGCCAAAAAGGTTGGCAGCGTAGTAGTCGCGCGGCGGCTGCAAAGCGAATTCTCTCCACAGGGCGTCTACGTTGGCCGGAAAGTAGCGAAGCGAAAACCGAATGTGCTTCTCGCTCCAAGGTGGGACCCAGAAGTCGTAGCCGGTTTTGAAGGGCGAATGAAATTGGATGGTATTTAGCACCAGTGTCGGACTAGCAGCCAGCGCAAAAATGATCGGAATTGCCGCGCAGTGAAGGAACCAGCGCAGGCGCATCCCTCTCACTGGGAACAGAGCCATGGCCAATAACAATGGCGCCAGAAAAAGCGACTGAATTCGAATGTTTAATGAAAGACCGAGGAAAACTGCCGAAGCATAGATCTTCCAGCGGCGTTCCTCCTCTAACCCTAAGTATGCGAACATAAAGGCCAGAACAATGAACAGTGACGCGCTGATTTCGCTGATTGACGAACGACAGAAAGTGAAGAAACCGGGAAGTGTTACGAGCAGAAGCGCTGCAAGGCCACCGGTTAGCGGCATCGCCAGATAGGTGTAAAACCCAAACACCGCCAAAAGCAGCAGCAGACCCACTGTTTGATTCGTTCGAAACGGCGCCAATATCGCATCTGTACCGCCCAGAATCTTCAGCCAGGGAAGCATCAGCACTGGATAGCCGCAGGGATACCTCGATGGAAGTTTATCGTATCCAATCCGTATCGAAGGCCACCCGTCCTTACGCAGTGCTTTCGCCTGCGCGAAATATTCTATTGCATCTGGATTTGGAGCAAGATCGAGCCCCTCTGTCCTGTTGTAATCAATTTTAAGAACTGCGAAGTAATAGAATGTTAATGCGGAGAGAAGAAGCATCACACCGGCGAAGAACGGTACGGTTGCAAATCTTCTCAACGAAATAGTTTTGGGGTCGATCACCCGGTTCATTCCTGAGGCGCTCTGCTTTTATCGAGGATCAAAACTCCAAAACACCAACATTGGCCACAAGCTTATTCAAGATAAATTCTGCGAAGAATGAGCGAATTCATCCGCTTCGAGCGCTTCTCGATGAAGTACTCCGGCAATCGACTATCACGTACCTTGCTCGAGATAATTCCGCAGAAAAAGCTCCATGATATGGTGCGCTCCTGCCCCTTTTACGTGTCTCAGATCCCGTTCCCACGCAGCGGCACGGTCTGAGCTTTGAACTATTTCGTAACTTGGAAAGTAATCAACATTCGCGTGTGCGGCAGCCCACTCTTGGGCAACTGCTCTTAAAAGCGACTTGGCCCAGGTGTTGGCGACGACAATATCCATTGTTGAAAAGGTGTTCATCAAGGGGACTGGCGAGACTGTGATAATGACATGAACGTCGGGATGTCCGTACTGGGTAAGCAGCGCGTGTACAGCCTCCAGATTCGCCAAGTTGTCGGCGAAACCAGTAAGATGAAATTCGTATCGGTCTGGTTCAGTTTCGAATAGCGATGGGATTGGCGTGCAATTGACGTAGACGTCTGCTTGAACATCGCGCCACACCTCTGCCAGACCAAGGGTGACAATCACGGCGCAACAGCGTTTTATGCGCTCTGTAACCATTTGCAGGAGCGCGCGCCGCTCCAGAGTTTCTTCCCGACCGACAAGATCCAACATCGGGGTTGTGTGCGGATCGTACCAGGTGGTGTTTGTCAGTTGAACAATGGAATCGACAGGAAACACTGCGTCTGGATCGAGCGCCCAGCGCAGTTCGTTCAATATCGAGTAGGTGTTGTATTTGTTGGTAAATCCGAGCCCTGAGAGTTCCTTGTTGACCGGCTGAAGCTTTGCAAATTCTGGCGCAGCACTTTCCACGGTGATCTTGTGCTTTACCAAGGCGCTCTCGAGGCCGCGCGCAAAACATGAGCCGATGGCATAGAACTTATCGTCCCGGCGCAGTTTGAACTTGGGATCAACTTTGGGCGTGAACCAGGTATGGCGCAGTCTCTGAAAGGCATATTTGCCGGCGGGATCGTCCGGGTCAGCGCTGCTCTTGTACCAACAGCGTGCCTCATTTGCTTCATAATTCTTAATCGCCTCGGCCGCAGTCCACACGTAAGGCGATTTTGTCGTGGATCGGTGATCGCTCGGTGGATTGAAATCGATTGTTTTACCAAGGCATGTCTCTGACATAGTTCAAAAGAATTCTAAGAGTTCACGACAAATTGAAGCGGAGCCCTTTGTTGATGGGAATACATCTTATGGTCGTACGTCACGTGGAAGCGTTCAAGTGTCGTTTTAATTCGACGGGATCGAGGACGGCGCGCACGTAGCAGGCTAATGCGGTCGTTCGGCCCCGCGACCTAGTTAACAACCGCGAGCTTCGCCTTCCAAATCGAGGCGGCCACCAGGGGCAAAGCACCGGCGTGCCAGACGTCCGCAGCGGTTTCGCACTTCGGACCGGTCGAGCGTAAAATTCGAGTCTCCATGGCGCCGTTCATGGTCGCTTCAAACGGTCCTGTAACTCCCCGTCGAGTTCGGGATCTCAGCCAAGTTGCCTCTCATCTATATGCTGTAGAGCGTAAGGTCGAACAGACGGTCTTTCCGGTTTCCTTGCGACCAAGATGATCCGCGCCATGTATTTGGCGAGACCTTCGGTAGGCACAAACTTCAACTGTCGAATTTCGCTGAATCCAACCAATTCCAGACACTTTGTCAGCACACTCCTGCTCAAAGCCCAAAAATTCGTCGCGTCGTTGTTCTGCATGTACATAAAATAACAGATATTCGGGTCCTCCGGATGATCGTATACCTGCGTTTCCAAAGCGAGGTAGCCGCCGGGCCGCAGGTTGTCGAAGGTGGTTCGTAGAGAGAGCACTGGATTCGGAAGATGATAAAGCGTGCCAAAATGAAGGACGACGTCGAACTCTTCTGGACGGCTGAACGTCTCCGCACTCGCAATAAAGAATTGCGCATTTACGCCGGCAGTTTCCGAGAGGAAACGCGAGATTTCGATCTGTGGAGGGACGACATCGATGCCGGTGCAGCGCGCGCCGTATTTCATGGCCGCATGAATAGAGTTGTAACCCGCGCAGCAGCCGATATCGAGCAGTCGCCCGTCAGAAATTTTTGCAAAAGGGATGGTTTCTTCGACCACACTGAACTTGTTCAACGGATGCTCGTTGAATGGGATGCGGCGGTTGAAGTCTTTTGTTGAAACCCCGTTATCGAAATCGATCCGATGTCCCCATGGCTCCCATAGCCGGAGTTTTTCGCTTAGCGCCTCAGGCGCGAGCGTCGTGTGTAGGGTGAGAACACCGTTTTCCATTTCAACCTCGGGTAACATCTGCCGGTAAAATCGAACAAGGGAGTGCCATTATGTAATTCTATGCCGCCGGTGCCGTGACACCATCTTCGGCTTTCGCCGGAATTTCATTAGCAGTCCTCGGACGCATGAGGTATTGCCCGCCGGTTGGTGTCACAATCCTTTCTTCAATACACAAATTGTCGAGTAGCAGGAGGAGCTCAAAAAGCGGTCGGGTGTCATCATTTTCAACATAAGCGACGCGGGTCCCTGGCGGCGCGACCAGATGCAGGAATGCGTTAAACTCCAGTTTCCATTCGATTGTAAACCAGCGCTCAAAAATCGGAATGATCTCGCCTGATCGAATCGATTCGAAGGGAGAACCCAGTGTGCCGGGCTCAGGCCGCTTAATCTCTGTCGTTAGCTGATTGTTGATTTTGTTCTTGCGAAACTTTTCAGGCAAAATCGCCAGAACTTGGTTCGTGATGGAGAGCCGTCTTGGGTCGTATTGCCATTGGGTTTCGCCGATGAAATCGTGTATCCAAAGATAGCCGTTATTTTTCAAGGAATGCCATACCTGTTCCGCTACTCGTTCGAGAAAAAGGACATGATGCAACGACGTCTGGGCCGCTACCAGATCGAATGTTTTCTCAGGTAACTCCACGAAGTTGAGGTCGGCTACTTCATAAGTAAGCGGGAGGTTCTCCTTCTCCGCAATTTCGCGCGCCGCCGTAATGGCTTTCTCCGAGATGTCGATTCCATGAAAGCTACCACAAACTCCTTCGCGGATGAGCGCTCGCTCAAGCCTTCCCGCGCCGCATCCAAGCGTAAGACCACGTTCAAATGTCAGATTTTTCTCCTGCGCGACTCCTATCAGGTAAGACTGGTGACGGCCAGCATTGAGTTTCGCGGCGGCTGCCATATCCTCGGTTCTCGCTTCGGAATGCTCCAAAGCCGGCAAAATAGTACCCCACACCTCATTTTCGCGCGCCGCCATGGCGTTGTACACGCTTCGGTCCGCCATCGCCTGTTTAATGATCTCCTGAGCTTTATCTAGACTCATGAATCAAGGCGTAATGCCATAAGTAGCAAGACCCCATGGCTCGCCCGGTCGGAGTTTTCGCTTAGCGCCTCGGGAGCGAGCGTCGTATGCAGTGTGAGAACACCGTTTTCCATTTCAACCTCGTGTAGCAACTGACGGCAAAATCGAACAACAGAGTATCATTATGAATTGTATGCCGCCGGTGCCGTGACACCATTTTCGGCTTTCGCGGGAATTTCATTAACAGGTCTTGGACGCATGAGGTATTGCCCGCCGGTTGGTTGCACAATCTTTTCTTCAATACATAAATGATCGAGAAGCAGCAGGATCTCAAACAGCGCTTTGGTGTCATCGCTTTCCAGATAGGCGGTGTGGGTTCCTACCGGCACAACGAGATGCAAGAATGCGCTAAATTCTAGCTTCCACTCGATTATAAACCAACGCTGAAAAATCGGAATAATCTCGCTTGATCGGATTGATTCGAACGGCGAACAGAGTGTGCCCGGTTCGGGACGCTTGATCTCGCTCGTTGTTCGATTGTTGAGTTTATTCTTGCGAAATTTTTCAGGTAAAATTGCCAGAAGCTCATTTGCGATGGAAAGGCGCTTGGAATCGTATTGTCCCTGCGTTTCGCCAATGAAATCGTGAATCCAGAGGTAGCCGTCATTTTTCAGCGAATGCCATACCTGTTCCGCTACCCGCTCAAGAAATAGTACATGATGAAGCGACGTCTGGGCCGCCACCAGATCGAATCTCTTCTCGGGTAGCTTCACAAAGTTGAGGTCGGCGACTTCATAAGTAAGCGGGAGATTATCTTTTGCCGCGATATCGCGCGCGGTTGCGATGGCTTCCTCAGAGATATCGATTCCAAGAAAACTTCGGCAGATGCCCCTTGTTACGAGGTCGCGCTCGAGCCTTCCCGCGCCGCATCCAAGGGTCAAGCCGTGTTCAAATTTTAGTCCTTTTTCGTTTGCAACGCGAAATAGTGATGATTGGTAGCGAAAGAATCCAAGCGTCGCGCTCGCCTTCGTGTCCTGGATTGCGACTTCCGAGCGTTCCCGACCTGGCAGAATTTTGCCCCACACTTCATTCTCGCGGGCGAGCATGGCGTCGTACACGCTCCGGTCCGCCATCGCCTGCCTGATGATCTCCTGAGCTTTGTCTAGACTCATGAATCAACGTGTCCTGCCACAAGGAGCAAATGCTAGCCCATGGCCCATCATCGGCAATTCGTATCTTTTGTTACTCCCAAAGTCGCAGAGACAACGCTCGGGTCACTGACAGTTCCAGCCTCCCCATCGAAGTGCGGTTTTCCTTCGGTAAAAGCTTTCGCAAGAATAAGGTGGCCTTGCGATGTTTCGAAGACCAATCGCTGGATTGAGCAATCGTTGGCGAAAAAGTTCGCTGGCGAACCGAAACAGTTTCGGCGATAAAAGCGAACTGCCATGGAACCCGCGTCCGGGAACACAGTCCTGATCATCGAGGATGAACGCGATGTGGTCGATCTGCTTGCGCTCAATTTGCGCAAGGCCGGTTTCACGACCTCGACTGCGTCCGATGGCGCTGCCGGGCTGGAGAAAGCGCGCAGCGAAAAGCCATCTTTGATTATTCTTGATCTCATGCTGCCCAAGATGCCCGGGTTGGAAGTCTGTAAAATTCTGAAAACCGATCCAGGAACACGCCGGGTCCCGATCATGATGCTCACGGCGAAAGCGGAAGAAATCGACCGGATAGTCGGTTTGGAATTTGGTGCGGACGACTACGTGACAAAGCCTTTCAGTCCGCGGGAAGTGTTCCTACGGATTCGGGCGATCATGCGCCGAGGCGGGGCG
>Ga0137366_10002886_pt1 | contig 13268 bp, 12 predicted proteins | sample SagtaG_8_FD_104938 | JGI IMG/M metagenome (GOLD analysis project Ga0137366, IMG submission 104938) | Vadose zone soil microbial communities from Sagehorn Ranch, Mendocino, California, USA - Sage1_L_60_16 metaG | ecosystem: Environmental > Terrestrial > Soil > Vadose zone | place: USA... | reverse complement strand
ACTGCATGCTGGCCGGCACTCGCATGCCGGACGAAATAAATGATCATGAGGCTTTAACCGCCTTTCGCCCCAATGCGCGTCGCGAGTTGCGCTCTGGCATGGCCGGAATGGCCATGATTTGCTTTCCTTCGGCCATCGCCAACAGGAATTCCTGGGCGTTGAAACCCGGGGCCGGAGCCTTGCGCTTGCGGGAGGCCTGCCACGCCCGAATGTACGAGCCATTGTGGCGCAACACGCGCGCCTTCACGGTGTCAGCCAGATACGCATCCAGAATTTCGTGTCGAATGCGGTCGCGGAGCATCGCGTCCTTCACGGGGAACATCGTCTCAACCCGCTCATATAAGTTACGTGGCATCCAGTCAGCGCTGGCAAGATAAATCTCCTCATCTCCGCCATTCGCGAAATAAAAAATGCGGCTGTGCTCCAAAAATCTCCCGACGATACTGCGGACACGAATGTGATCGCTGATCCCACGAATCCCCGGCCGCAGCGCGCATGTTCCACGGACAATGAGGTCTATCTCTACTCCCGCCTGCGATGCGCGATACAGCGCCGCAATGATGTTCTTATCGAGAAGCGCATTCATTTTCGCAATGATGCGCGCCGGGCGCCCAAGCCGCGCGTGATCGCTCTCGCGGGCGATCAGATCGAGACTGTGCTCCGCGATGTTTACCGGCGAAACCATCAGAGGTGCGTAGCTGGAGTGCTCCGCATAGGCGGTGAGAAAGCTGAACACGTTGTGAACCGCTTCGGTGATGGACTCGTCCGCGGTCATAAGGGTCAAATCGGTATAAATCTTCGCCGTGGTGGAGTTGTAGTTGCCGGTTCCGAGGTGGGCGTAGCGCCGCGAAACTCCATCTGGGTCTTTCCGCACCAGAAGTGACAACTTGCAATGCGTCTTCAATCCAACCAGGCCATGAAAAACCTGTACACCAGCATCTTCCAGATCGCGTGCCCAGCGGATGTTTGAAGCTTCGTCGAATCGGGCCTTGAGCTCGACGACCGCCGTGACTTCTTTCTTGGCCGCCGCCGCAATCAACGCTTGCACGACTCTGGATTTTTCGCCGGTGCGGTAGAGCGTCTGCTTGATCGAAAGCACATCGGGATCTTCCGCCGCGGATTCAATGAACGAGGCAACCGCGTCAAACGAATCAAACGGATGATGCAGCAGAACATCGTGCCGCCGCAGTTCCTCGAACAGATCCTGCGACTTTGCCGTCAACCGCAACTCGCGCGGTACAAACGGCTTGTATTTCAGGTCGGGGCGGTCGGTCTGTTCATAAACATTGAACAAACGCGGAAGATTTACTGGACCGTTCACCCGAAATACCTGCCAGGGTTCAAGGCCGAAGTTGGTGCGCAGGCGCTCGGTGATTTCCGGATCGGCGTCGGCGTCTATCTCTAACCGCACGGCATCACCCTTACGCCGGTTATGCAGTTCGGTGCGCACGGACTCTAGCAGATTCCGCGACTCTTCTTCCGCGAGATACAGATTGCTGTTCCGCGTGACCCTAAATGCGGCCGACGAAACAATGTCGTAACCGGTGTACATCCGCGCTGCATGAAATGAAACCAGATCGTGCAGGAAGATGAAATCTATGGTGCCTTCCGAAGGCAGCCGCACTAGCCGAGGGAGAGCGCGAGGAACTGTCACCACGCCGGTGTAAGTCAGCGATGATCGGCGGCGACGGCGCAAGAGGAATGCCACACACAGCGCCTTATTGATCACACGAGGGAAGGGATGCGCCGGATCCACGGTCACCGGCGTCAGCAATAGATCGAGTTCGCGCTCACAATAATCCTCAATAAATGCGCGGGCGGCGTCATCGAGCTCGTGCAGCGATAACACTCGGATGCCCTTTTCCGAAAGCTGTGGCCGCAGGTTGTCGTTCCACGTTTGATACTGCTCGGCGACGAACCCGTGCAGTTCTTCTGAGATCAGGTCACGCTGTTCGATCAGAGTGAGGCCGTCGGGACCGGCTTCGGTGTAGCCGTCTTCAATTTGTTGCACCATTCCAGCGACACGCACTTCGAAAAACTCGTCCAAATTGCTGGCGCTGATAGAAAGAAACTTCAGGCGCTCCAGCACAGGATTGTTCTCGTCCTGCGCCTCTTCGAGCACGCGCCGGTTGAATTGCAGCCACGAAAGCTCGCGGTTGATGTAATACGCCGGATTGTCAACAGAGGCTCGTGCCATGACAGGATCGAGGGATACTGCGAAAGTAGCAGGCCGTCAAAGAGCGTACTCAGGCGGCGCAGCCTCAACCAGTATAAAGCAGCAAATCCCCCTCTAATCTCACAAGGAATCTAGCGGGAAAATGTTAAAGGAGTGTGAATTCTGTCCCGGAGTGACTTAAGGAAATACAAATTCTGCTGCTCGCCAGAGTTGGTGGTACAGTTTGCTCACTAACATGTTGAGTCTGGATGACCCACGCTGGAATGAACTCAGGGGAGGGTATCGTCTCCCGTTCGATCCGCGTCCCTGGATCAAGCAACTCGCGTCTGGACACAATGTTGAGTCGGCGTGGTCAGCCCTTTGGGAAGATCTGCACCATCAGGGCGACGTGGGAGAGGCTTCGTATGCCGCAGTGCCGCATATTGTGCGAGTTTATCGCGAACGCAGCAGCTTCGATTGGAACGCGTATGCCATTGTCGGCATTATCGAACTCGCTCGCGGAAAGGAAAATAACCCGGAATTGCCAGAGTGGTTGGAATCAGACTATTTTCGAGCCATTCGGGAGTTATCTGATCTAGGACTTGATCAATTATCGAGCGTAACAGATTTGGACAACGTACGAGCGGTTCTCGGCGTAATTGCTATCGCTAGGGGCGCACGAGTACATGGGAAATTGTTACTTAACTACTCCGATGACGAATTGCTTGAGCTGGCGCCCAAGCTTTAGTTGCTAATTGCCCGCGTCCAACCTGGCGATTTCCTGGGCAAACAGCGGATTGGCCGGGAACTGGTCTCGCAGCGACGCCAGCAGTTCACGCGCGTGCTTATAGTCATGCTCCCGGACATAGGCAATCGCGAGCAGGATATTCGCAAACGGCGCCAGGTAGTGTCCGCGGTCCGCGACCAGCTTTAGTTCTTTGACTCCGGCCTGCTTGTCTCCGGAAACTCCGCCTAGACGCACCAGCCATCGTACCGGCGCGGCCATGCTTCCAATGATGTACTTGCTGATGCCGCCGGCGATGTGCGCGTCGTAGCAATCGGGATCCGAGGCCAGCGTCTGCTCCGCCCACATGGTTGACTCTTTTGTGTAGTGCAGCGAGGCGATGTTTCGCTTTTCAATTAAGGACGCATAGTCCGCCTGCAAACCGTTGGTTAGGGTCATCGCAAAGAGCGCGTCTCTGTCCTTGGGATTCTTTGCCAGCCGCGCCAGCGCCGCCTGCTGGGCCTTTTCAACCTCTGCATCGAACCGCGCGCGGATGTTCGCGTCGGGACTCAGCTTCGGACGATCTTCAAACTTTTTGTCATCCACAAGAAACTGGCCTTCCAGAACGCCAAGGCGGTGAAACTCCGAGAACAGGAGCCCAGCAGCATCGAACGTCGGACCCATGGGATCTTCGGGATGATTCTGCTCCCATTGAGAAAAAATGCCATGGGCGCGATCAAAGTCCAAGTTGTAGAGAAGCTGAAATCCGTGATCAAGCGCTGGAACCGTGAAGACGGCATCCGTGGCCGAGGCAGGCAGCGACACGAACGCAAGTAGCGCCGACGCGGCGAGCCACATTTTTGTCTTCAAGAACATTGAGGCCGTATAAGTATAGATGCGAACGCTCATTTTTCCTTAACCCGAATTCTGTAAAAGAGTTGTAAAGCAGATGCTGCACTTGGGTAATGTCATTAAGGTCGAATGGCACTTTGTCGAATGGCACTTTAAGGTTGTCGAAGAAGTATCAAACGACCACTCAAGCGGTAACGGTAGATTCAGCTGGTGATGCGGTAAAGGGGGACTCAGCTGCCCGTGCGGTAAAGAGTGGACTCCACCGAAAACCAGCCCCATACGGCGCCCGACCTTAGCCCAGCGCTTCAGCGCTGGGACGGTTTGAGACACAGTTCAAGTCCCGTCGGGACGACCGAGCGATCACTCAGACCGTGTTTGACCCGCCTCGGCGCCTCTGCTAACGTCAAACGTTTCCCGCGATGCTCGTGTGGGTCGGACACTCTTGTCCGACCGAAAGCTGAGTAACTCTCAGCTGAGCGTTTGCACAGTGCAGGCCGCCACGCGGACAAGGGTGTCCGCGCCACACGGTCCGAGGTGGGAACAGAATCGAGTCTTTACATGGCTATTAAATTCCGCGGAGTGGACTTCATCGAATTCGACACTCTGCTCACCGACGACGAACGCCTGGTCCGCGACACCGCGCGCCGCTTCATCGAAGACAATCTCATCCCCATCATCGAAGAGTGCAACCGCGCCGGCCGTTTTCCGCGCCAACTGGTCAAGCCCATGGCCGATCTCGGATTCTTCGGCGCCAGCCTGAAGGGCTACGGCTGCGCGGGCATGTCGAACGTTGAATACGGCCTCGTGACGCAGGAACTCGAGCGCGGCGACTCGGGGGTGCGGTCGTTCGTCAGCGTGCAGTCGGCTTTGGTGATGTATCCCATTTACGCATTCGGCAGCGACGAGCAGAAGAATACTTGGCTGCCAGGGATGCAGAAAGGCGAAAAGCTTGGCTGCTTCGGCCTGACGGAGCCCGACTTCGGTTCCAACCCGGGCGGCATGCGCACTCGTGCGCGCAAAGTTGGCAACGAATACGTGCTGAACGGCGAGAAAATGTGGATCACGTCGGGATCGATTGCCGATGTCGCCGTGATCTGGGCGAAGACAGACGATTCGAATGACTCAGACTCTATCCGCGGATTCCTCGTCGAAACCGATCGCCCCGGATTTCGCGCCGAAGATATTCACGGCAAGTGGTCGCTGCGGGCATCCGTCACGTCGAGCCTTTCACTGCAAGATGTGCACGTGCCCGCGTCAAATCTTCTTCCGAAAAGCGGCGGCCTGAAGTCTCCGCTGATGTGCCTAAATCAAGCGCGCTACGGAATCGCCTGGGGAGCTCTGGGAGCGGCGATGGCCTGCTACGACTGTGCGCTACAGTATTCGCTCTTCCGCAAGCAGTTCCACGATGAACCGATTGCTTCGCACCAGCTCGTTCAAGAAAAGCTGGCGTGGATGATCAGCGAGATCACCAAGGCACAGTTGCTGGTGCTCCAAGTCGGCAGGCTTAAAGACCAAGAAAAGGTCAAGCACCAGCACATCTCAATGGCAAAGCGCAACAACGTCTGGATGGCGCTCGAGTGTGCCCGCATGTCCCGCGACATCCTGGGCGCAAATGGTGTCGCCGACGAGTACCCGATCTTCCGCCACATGGCCAACCTGGAGTCGGTAAAAACCTACGAGGGCACCCACGACATCCACACGCTGATCATTGGACAGAGCGTGACCGGGATAGACGCGTTTTAGTATGTTCTGAACCCATACCGACGACAGCCAAGCCGAGAAAACGTCCGATCATCCTGATTGTCCGCAGCATTTCTTCGCTTTCAGTCCACTGCCACACTGACAAGGTTTATTACGATCTCTTCCCTTCAATCCGACATTGCCCGGAACCGTCGGTCCAACTGTCTTGGCTCAGCGTGAAATGGAGAAGCAGCGTTCTCCGTTAATGTAGGTTCCACCCCTTCGGGGCGGGGATTTTCAAGGCATGGGGGTCTATCGTCCGATGACTGTTTGCGTTTAGTGCACAGCGCGAGAGATCAAAACCTCCCGCGCTGCTAAACATCGGCTCGATGAGCCCGGCCACGCTATCCCTCGGCATGGTTGCATCCCTGCAGAGCCCGCTTCCGTTTCACATGGCCGAGTTATTGTAGCGCGGCATCGGCAGTTTCTTGGCATCGTCCAACAGACAGGGCCTTCGGTCCTTCGGTCAGCGGTCGTTCTCAGAGTCCTGTCCTATGATGCCGCTCAACCGTATCTCCTAACGTTTTAGTTGACAAGCTCAGCTCTTTTGAGCTAATCTCCTAATACTTTAGGAGGTATCGCGATGGGCGGTCGCGGAAAACCCCAACAGCAGCTAACCCCTTTGGAGCTGCAGATCATGAACGTTCTGTGGGACTGCGGTCCCTCTAACGTGCAATCAGTCCAAGAGAAACTGACCGAATCACCGAAACTGGCGTACACCACGGTGCAGACGATGCTCAACGTTCTTCATCGTAAAGGAAGGGTACGGCGGAGATTGCGGGGCAGGGCGTACGACTATGCGCCTGTGTTGACCAGAGAGAAGGCAGCGAGCAACGCCATCGGCGACATGGTCGATCGCCTTTTTGGCGGGTCGGTGGACGGTCTCCTCATGAGCCTCGTCAAGAGCCGGCAACTCGATCCCAAAAGGCTTCAGGAGTTGAGCGGCTTGATAGAGGAGCATGAGCGCGGCAAGGAGGGAAAAGACCATGAATCCGATTAATGAGATTGTTGTCACGTACGTGACGAATGCCTTATGGATGATGTTCGTCATCGCGGCAGCCACATCTCTTCTCTCGCGAGCATTACGTCGTTGCCCTTCTTCGTATCGGCATGCTTTGTGGGTCGCAGCCTTGCTGCTTGCTGTGTCGCTTCCCTTTGCGAGCTTGCGTGGTTCTCGCAACAATGACAAGCCAACGCCCGATCCTGTCGCAGCGGCGGACACGGTCCCGTCGGCACAAACGGCCCTCAGCGGCACTTCCTCTTGGGCACTTTGGCGGCGATTGCGACATGCTGGTCAACCAGTAATATTCGACCCGCTCATCACTGGGCTTGTTGCACTGCTCTATTCCGCCTTTATTGTCTATCGAGCAGTTCGCCTCTATTGCGGATGGCGGTCACTGCGGGCAATGCTACATAGGTCAAGCGAGAGGCCGATACCGCCGGCAATGCGAGCTGTGGTCGAGCGATGCCACTCGCTGCTGGGTATGAAACCCGTACCCATATTGTTGTCACTGGAAGGAAAAGGGCCAGCGACACTGGGAATCCGCAATCCTGTCCTGGTGCTGCCGGAATGGTTATTGTCGCAAGCATCAGAGGATGAGATCTCTTCTACCCTAAGCCATGAACTGGCGCACATCCGCCGACACGATTTCCTTTTGAATCTGGTTTACGAGCTTTTCTTATTGCCTATCTCGTTTCACCCCGCCGCTGCTCTGATCAAGGCACGGATCGATCAGACACGGGAATTGGCCTGCGACGAGATCGCCGCAGAATGCCTGTCGACGCACACTCAATACGTCCGCTCCCTTTTGCACATCGCGCAGTCCATGGCCGCGAAGCAGCTCCCAGTAAACGTTGGATACGCTCTGGGACTATTCGACACAAACACACTGGAGGATCGCATCATGAATGTACTCGAAAGAGCTAATCGAGTGCGCAAGACAAGGGCGCAGGCTTTGGTTCTTGCCACGTTAGCTTTACTAGTCGCAACTTGTCTCGGGGTGTCCGGCGTTTCTATTCAAGTCACTCAGCCCACCAGCACCGACGCCGATCTGCAGCAATTTGTTGGCACTTGGCACGCACAATTCAAAGGCAGGACCTTCCTGACAATCAATTTGGAGAAGCAACAAGGCAAACTGACCGGAACCGTGAGTCATGCCGATATCCAAGTGGACAAAGACGGGGAACTTACAAGTGCGGAGGAACAGGAGGGTAGCAACCCTATCGTGGAAGCCAGGCTTACGAGCGGAACCCTTCACATCACCACAAAGGAACAAACCTCGCAGGACACTATTCAATGTGATATGAAGCTCACTGGAACTGATCAGGCAGAGCTTCGTCTGCTCGCTCCGCCCGACGTCCCCGCTCCTAAGCCGTGGAAGTTGGAGCGAGAGAAGGGTGGTCAATAAAAGCCTGACCAGTTCGCGACGCGCGGCGGGTCACCATGTAGCCGTGGCCGTCATCACTTGCACGCCTAGTTCAACTTCTGTCGATCCGCTTCCTGTCGACGGAGTTGCCGCTGCTGCCGAGCCGCAGCCAACTTCTGGTCTCGTTCGACGTGAATCTCCTGCTGACGACCGGCCAGCATGTCTTTCGGCGTGATGTAGCCGATGGCACTGTTCAACCGTATCTCGTTGTAATGCTCGACGTAGCCCCGCACCAGGCGCCGCGCATCGTCCAACGAAAGCGGCGTTCCCGGTCGGATGCACTCGCTCTTTAGCGACTTGTGCCAGCGCTCGATTTTCCCGTTCGATTGGGGATAGTAGGGTGAAGTTCGGACATGCGTCATACCAGAAATGCGAATGAACTCCTTGAAGTCGCGAGCGATGAACTGCGGCCCGTTATCCGAGATGATGCGCGGCTTTGCCTCCGGGTACTTTTCTTTGGCTCGTTCGAGAATGACCTCGATGTCGGCCTCCCTCATCGATTCTCGCAGGTCCCAATGCACAATAGAACGACTGTACCCGTCCAGAACACTGCACAGTAATAGAAGGTCCCGCAGACGTTGATGTAGGAAACATCGATATGCCAATGTTGATGCGGCTGTAGCGGTTGCTCGAAGCCGGCACCCTTGCGCGACGGCTTGGCCTTCCACCGGGAAAGCAGTCCTGCTTGCTTCAACATTCGCCAAACGCTCGCCGGACTGACAGCCACAACGTCAGCGTCGAGCATCATGAACGTCAGCCGCCGATAGCCTTCCAACGGATTCTTCAGATGGAAATCGATGATCGCTTCTTTCTCCCACAGCTCCAACCAGAAATCGCGGGGAACCCAGCCGTTGTGCTCGTTGACGCAGCCGTAGCGCTGTCGCCAGTCATAGAATTTGCTGGCGGTCACGCCCAGGCACTGAATGAATCGCCCGACGCCGATCTCGGTCCTCTCCGACCAGCGCCGGACAAAATCCACCACTTGGTCCCGCACGTCATGCGGCACCCAGACGCCGGTTAGAGTTCCCCAAGTGTTTTTTTTAGCGCGAGGTGCTCCGCCATCAACTCGACCAGAACTTCGTCCTTGGTCTGCACCTTCTTCTCCAAGAACTCAATTCGTTTCTGCTTTTCCTCCACCTGGCGGTGGGGACGCTCCTGAGCCTGAAAGGCAGCCGCTCCGTTCTCGAAGAACTCCTTTTGCCAGCGGTAGAACACCGTTGGCCGCAGGCAGAGTTCTTCACACAGGTCCGAGACGGGAACCTTGTCCAATAGATGCCGCCTTAGAATGACAACCTTCTCTTCTGCGGTGTAATGCTTCCGTTCCTTCCTCATACGTTCGCTCCGCTATCTTAACGGACGAACGCTTCCTCCACTTCCAACTGAGGCAGGACACAACCCGCATGCTGCGATCCGCCAGATGCACACGATAGCTATCGGAGTTTAGTATCGCCTCTGGATTGGTAAAAGCCTCGTCGCGCATTTTCTCCTTCTGACGTTGCGTCATCATTGGTGGCGCACCGTCGATCAACTTTCCTCTTTCGAGAATGAACTGGCCAATAGCTGTGGTTGATACCTCTTGCCGTACGCTTATTACTCCGCGAGTTCCTACTTGCGTCCCCTTCCAATCTTCTTTTCTCGGATCTCTTGGCGTAATGAACACCAACATAATCAGCCGCGGAAACTTCACGAACACACCGGCTTCGCCCTTTTTATTGTGAATTGGCGACGCGTCGATAAACCGGGCCAGATACCAGTTAATTTCTTCGGTATTTTGAAGGTGGTGTGCTCAATCATATCAACGAACTGCAAGTGGAATTCGGAACCGCCGGGGTCACGAGACAGATCCAGGAGATACTTCTGCCAACGTTCTTGAGCAGGTGCGAAGATTCCACGTGCCTCTTCGGGCAAGGAATCGTCAGTCGCTAAAACGCGCCAGTGGATGCCAACTAGGAAACGTAGGAGCCACTCATCGTATTCAAATGATCTTGGCTGCGGCAGCCGCTGAAAAGGCAAGAAAATCCGCTCGCAAAATTGCTTTTCATGCCTGCCCAGCCGCTGCTCACAATCGGAACAGAGAAGGGGAATGCGGGGGGCTTCCTGCAGACGCTTGCCAGTCCTGAGACTGCGGAAATAGCCTGTTGCAGATGTTCCCTTCAGCCACTTAATCACGAACTTCGGAATCACGTGGCTCAGAATCAGCGGTGCATTCGCGCCGCACAGTTCGCAGTTGCCGATCATGCCTTCTCTAGTATAGCGAATAGAAAGCGAATGCACAGGGCCGTGAAACATTTCCGCTCTAGGCCTCTTGACAGTTCGCATTTTGCGAACTATCGTATTCGCAGATTGCGAACTTCGGTTTTGAGGCATGAGTGCACGTAATCAGCCGTAAACGGCTCAAAGAAGCTGAAGTGAAGCATCCCGAGCTGGAAACGGCGCTCGATGCGTGGTTCAGAATTGCGAAGAAGGCATCGTGGCAGAATCTGATGGAAGTGCGTAAGACACTCGCGAACGCTGATGCGGTGGACAGATGGATCGTGTTCAACATCAAAGGCAACAAGTACCGGCTGATTACGGAGATTAATTACAGGTATCAGCGTCTATACATCCGCCATGTGCTGACGCATGCTGAATACGATCAGGAGAAATGGAAACCATGAGCACTGCAACCAGCCGTCCCGAATACGCTGACCTCCTGGCGAGAGCTTTGCCGTCGGTGATCCACAGCGAGAAAGAGAAAGAACGCTATTTGGCGATGCTGGAGGAATTGGACCAGAAGGGCAAACTGTCTCCGGCAGAACAGCGCCTGGCCGAGTTGTTGACGTTGCTGATCGAGGATTTCGAGGAAAAGGCGTACGCCCTAAAACCAGCCAAGCCAATCGAGATATTGAGCGAGCTCATAGAAGCGAACAGTCTGAGGCAGAAGGATTTGGTTGATGTGTTCGGAACTCCCAGCATTGTGTCTGAGGTCTTAAATGGGAAACGCGGCTTGACGATTGAGCACATCAAGAAGCTCAGCCGCCGCTTTCATCTTTCGCCGGAAGTGTTCTTCTAGCAGGAATGCAGATCCCCGGATGCCAGTCGTTCCACGGCGGACTTCCCCCCTCTTTGGCAGGCACCTAACGTGGTTTGGCCAAGTTCCTGCTCACGCCGCCATAGAGCTTTTCCGTTGTGCGGTGTAGGATAGGCGTTCGCTTTTCACTTACGCGCGGAGACCTTTCTGCATGAAAAGAGTGTGCCTGACCCTCCTGTTTTCCCTCACAACGATTGTCCTCAGTGCGCAAACTTACGACCAGAAACTTTTCGGCGGAATGCATTGGCGCAACATTGGGCCATTCCGTGGCGGGCGCGCGCTTGCCGTCACCGGAATACCCGGGGAACCGAACACATATTTGTTCGGCGCGGTCGCAGGCGGCATTTGGAAATCAACCGACGGAGGCGTCAACTGGAAGCCGCTGTTCGAGCATGAGTCTACCTCTTCGATTGGGGCGATTGCGGTCGCCGATTCCGACCACAACGTGATTTACGCCGGCACCGGCGAAGCCTGCATTCGCGGCAATATGTCCTACGGTGACGGAGTGTTCAAGTCCCTAGACGGTGGGCAGTCCTGGAAAAACGTTGGATTGCGTGACACCCAGCACATTGGCGCGGTCATTATTGATCCGCACGATCCCAATATCGCGTTCGTCGCAGCATTGGGTCACGCCTATGGTCCCAATTCTGAACGTGGAGTGTTTCGCACGCGCGACGGTGGCAAGAGTTGGGAGAAAGTGCTCTACAAAGATGATCACACCGGCGCAATTGACTTGGTGTTCGATCCCAACAACTCCAACATTTTGTTTGCGTCGCTTTGGCAGGTAATGCGTACCCCGTATGGCTTGGATAGCGGCGGACCGGGAAGCGGGCTGTACAAATCCAGCGACGGCGGTACGACCTGGAAGCACCTGGAGGGCAACGGCCTTCCCGATGGAATCATGGGAAGGATCGGAGTAAGTGTTTCCGGCGGCGACTCCAGTCGCGTGTACGCCTTGATCGAGGCGGAGAAGGGCGGCTTGTATCGCTCAGAGGATGCCGGAGATCACTGGACTCGTGTCAACGATGACGAGCGTTATCGTCAGCGTGCCTGGTATTTCACACATATCTTTGCCGATCCAAAAGCGATTGACACGGTTTACGTACTCAACACTGGCTTGTTCCGTTCAACCGATGGCGGCAAGACGTTCGCGCTACTGCCGGCACCACACGGTGACCATCACGGGCTCTGGATCGATCCCCGCGACGCGAATCGGCTGATCAATGGTAATGACGGGGGCGTCACCATTTCGGTGGATGGTGGGCGCACCTGGACGCAACAAAACAATCAACCCACCGCGCAGTTTTATCACGTCATTGCCGATAATCGGTTTCCCTATTACCTCTACGGCGCGCAACAAGACAACTCGACCATCGCAATCGCAACCCGCGATACGGACGAGTGGGTGATCTCAGATAAAGATTGGTACGACGTGGGCGGCGGCGAGGCTGGTTACATAGCGCCCGATCCGCGTGACGCCAATATCGTCTATGCCGGAGACGGTGGTGGCGTGGTCACCCGCTTCGACAAGCGAACCGAGCAGGCGCAGAACATTTCTCCCTGGCCGCTCGACACTTCGGGACGCGGCGCCGGCGAACTGGAGCATCGTTTTCAATGGACTGAGCCGGTCCTGCTTTCGCCGCACGATCCCGACGTGCTCTATACCGCAGCCGAAGTAATTTTCAAGAGCACCGACCACGGCATGACCTGGACGACCATCAGCCCCGATCTAACGCGCAATGACAAGAGCAAGCAAAAGCCTTCAGGTGGACCGATCACCCTCGACATCACCAGTGTCGAGTATTACGACACGGTTTTCGCTCTCGCGGAGTCGCCGGTACAGAAAGATTTGATCTGGGCGGGAACTGACGATGGCCTGATTCAACTTACGCGCGATGGCGGCAAGATTTGGACGAATGTGACGCCCTCGAACAAACTCCTGCCGGAATGGAGTTTAATCAGCCTGATTGACGCTTCTCCGCATGATGCAGGCACAGCGTTTGTGGCAGTGGACCGCCACAAGAATGACGACCTGCGCGCCTACATCTATGAGACAAGCGATTTCGGCAAGACCTGGACGAAGATCGCCAACGGAATTCCAGATGGCGCGTACGTCCATGCAGTTCGCCAAGATTCGAAAAACAAAAATCTCCTCTATGCCGGCACGGAGTTGGGTGTTTACGTCTCGTTCGACGACGGGGCGCACTGGCAGGCCTTACAACTTAACCTCCCCACAACTCCGATCACAGACCTGATCGTCAAGGACGATGACCTCGCGATCGCGACCAACGGCCGTTCCTT
>Ga0137366_10002884_pt1 | contig 13270 bp, 20 predicted proteins | sample SagtaG_8_FD_104938 | JGI IMG/M metagenome (GOLD analysis project Ga0137366, IMG submission 104938) | Vadose zone soil microbial communities from Sagehorn Ranch, Mendocino, California, USA - Sage1_L_60_16 metaG | ecosystem: Environmental > Terrestrial > Soil > Vadose zone | place: USA... | reverse complement strand
TAGCTGGAGCCGCAGCCTCTACAGGAACTGACTGTCAAGAGCCTTGACTCTCGAACTGTATCCGCCTGATTACCTTCCTTGCGATCTGGTCGCTGCAAGGCGGGTCCACAAGAGACCCGACAGACAAGGCTGAGAGCTTCCATTTGCCAAGACTATCTTTGATACTATACTTTAGCGGATCTGCCTTGACACTCTCATAGACTCGATAAAAGACTCGGTCAGAGCTCTCCTCAGGCTTCTCCTTGAACTCGGTCTCCGAATAGGATTCTCGGTGAAACTCTTCTCTTCTCTTCTCATACTCGGAGGCCAACTTGGGACGTGGCAGTTGGACCTCTCCCAGATAAGGCTTCCAGAAGGGAGGATTGCCGAACTTGTTACGTTTGATACGGTGAAGCTTGGCAAGACCCGCCTCTTTCATCTGAGCCTCCAACACCATAATCTCCCTCAGTGCAATGTCGAGATCATCGAATGATGGTAGGGCGAATCCCAAGTCTCTCTGACGGTAACGGCTGGCCGTCTTCGCAAACGAGGTCACTGCCTTGTTAACCTCCTTGTACCAGTCACGCTTCTGCAGACCCTTTGTAGGATCATCCCAGAGTATGCCTGCCCATTCCCCCCTCGGCAGCTCGTTCACTATTGCCCAGAACTGTTTCGGAACAAAGACTATCTGGTCGATGGTGAAGCCAGGATACATCTTCTCAAACGCTGACAGCATCCAGTACGTCTTTCCGATCCCTAGCGATTGGCCAGTTGAGCACATGAGAAGATTCTTGTGACGCTCATGACGGCGACGCCAGGAATCGAAGAACCAACTGTAACGCTCATAATACGGAGTTGGACTAGCCGACTGGACTGTCTCAGTCATCGGCAAAATCTCTAGGGGGTTTGAATCTCAGGTGGCCTCTTCTATGGAGTAGTCTCAGAACGGCTCGATAGACCAAGTGGGCCTGTTCACCGCCCTCATTCTCAGACTTGGCTTCATCCAAGTCTTTCTCGTACATCTCATCAGACTTCTCCATTGCGAGAACAGTGTCCTGTAGGATTCTGACACGCTGGATGAAGATGTCAATGGGAGCCTTCGTCCCACTAATCAGTCCCACATTGGGAACAGGGGTCGTCTGCATCTCTTGCATGGTGAAGCTGTTGACCACGTTGAAGATTGCCTGCCAGATTATCCCATTCATCCAGAGCTCATACCTTGGAGTGTAGGCTTCACCGCTCTGGAAGGTCGGTGACTGTATAGTTGACCTGCTCATTTCGTGTGTATTCCGTACCTTAACATCACTAGAGAGATAGTGTCAGGGTTAAAACACTACCCCCCTCAGCATAGAGAGGCGGGGTCCACGCTCAAATTCTGGTTTCTCAACCAAAACCAGAGGGTTGTTTTCTTGCTGGACAGCTTTCAGAAGGAGCCGGAACTACATCGTGCTCTGGACCCCTTGAAAGGCAAACAACCTAGTCTTCCAAATACTGTTAGGTAGTCGGATAATAGTTCTGTCAGCAGCCAGGATTCCCGAGAGGATGATCCTGAAGATACTGGCGGGTCCAGTGCCGGATTATTTCGCTGGCAGACCAGCCGTCACGCTTCATGGCTGCCAAGAAGTCTTTCCAGACAACCATCTCGGCTTTCGGCCATGAAATAGTCACCTTGTCCTGGTGCTTGAAGGGGCGTCCTCGGCCTCCCTCGTTCTTTGGGACTCGCGGGATATCAGGTTTCAATATTATGGCTTCATATCTAGCAATGCCATGCTTCTGACAAGTTCCTGAGCACTCTCTTGTAGAGTTGCAACTATTGGGGCAAGTTTATCCCCTGCGGCAGCCCCTGCGGCAGCCCCTGCGGCAGCCCCTGCGGCATCCCTTGCGGCAGCCCTTGCGGCAGCCCATGCGGCATCCCCTGCGGCAACCCATGCGGCAACCCCTGCGGCAGCCCTTGCGGCATCCCCTGCGGCAGCCCTTGCGGCATCCCATGCGGCATCCCCTGCGGCATCCCATGCGGCAACCCCTGCGGCATCCCTTGCGGCATCCCATGCGGCAGATATTGTTGGCCAGTTTTTAGTCCACGTCTTCTCGGTGAATGGTTCAAGTTTACGCAGTGCTTCTGCGTGAAGCATCAGTTTGGGAACATGTTCTAGAAATGAGGGAATGAAGATTCTGGCCAACCAATCAGTAGCTAGCCAGCTTCGCTGATTCTCCATCTCTTCTGTAGAGACTGTTTGCAGAATTACTGGAAGTAACGGTTTGAGAAGTCTATCACGCTCCTCATCTGATTTGAGATCATCGTTCCAAGTCCGCATAAATTTTCCGATTGTTGGAGAGACGCAGACAGGATGATCCGTGTGGGCCCTGCCTGCTAGCCATGCTGCCGCCTCCATGGCACAGACTCCATCATTGCGACTCTGATGGCTTCCCGAAGATAGATGGATCACTTCCAAGTCTTGGACGGTTATCTGAGGTTTATTCTGCAGATTCTGCTTCAACATCTCCGGGCCAACTCCACGCCTTTCTGAACTTGTAGGTCGCATTCTTCTTTGGATTCATCTTCTATTCTGTCCCGTAGACTCCCGTCTGCTCAGCAAGCTTTGCCTTTGATTGTCCATCGAAAATTTCAGTCTTGTAATCATTCAGCATTCTATCGAAGCTAGGACTATTCTGGGCCAAGCCGCCATGAGAAGCATACCATCGCGGATGTTTCACGGTTCGTAGTACAATTCGTCTATCGCTTATTATTGACCAGCGTATCTTGACCGATTTTTGGTAGACGAAGTTGCCGAGTAGAATGATTATTTTAGGAGAGACTTTCTCGATCTCCGATTCGAGATGAGGCATCCAATAGCTAATCTCATTGTCTGTCGGTAGACGATTCTGGCCATTTACTGTTAGACAACATCCTTTGACCAGATTCGTGAGATAGGTGTCTTTGAGAATGGGGGCTTCAGAGAACTCGTCTGATTCGCTTAATCCCAATCTGTTCAAGCATCTCTGGAATAATCTGCCTGAAGCATCCTTGGTCAGAGGAACTTTACTGACTAGTGCCCCTCGCCTACCTGCTGAAATTCCTATGAACATGAAATGGGCCGGAATCTGGCCATGTCCTTCGCAGGCAAGATCGTAAGCATTCATTGGACTAGGAACCATCTTGGCTGATGCTCCGCACGAAACTGCATGCTCTCGCCATCTACTAGCTGGATGTGGCTCTGGGTCCTGACCATTCCGAGACCCGCCAGCTCTGATAATCTTCCAGAGACTCCCTATTTGGTAGGAGTATGAGCGTTCCGGTTCTGCCAGGCAATATCCCGTATCCGCTTCCAGATGTCGGTCAAGCCCATGCCCTTCTCGTAAGACCGTTGCTCCTTTCTCCCGCAGAACCTGTAGGGCTAATTGGTGGGTAGGATTCAGCCTAGCAATACGCTTAGCATAGTGGGCTCCCTCGCCGCGCTTGCCATGACGGGGAAAAAACGTGGTCGCATAGCCGCACTGGGGACACTTCAGAATCTCGAACTTACACATGGGACAAGTGCTCATTCTATATGTCTTCCTGCCCAACAGTCTCGGCATATATTCCGCGATGTTCTCCAACCCCCTCGTCCGCAGAACAGGTCTAAGACCTTCATGGTTTCTCGCTAGAACTCTTCAGGGTCTTCCATTGTTTCAGGTGTAGCTCCATATTGCTCACGATACAGTTCTCATATTCACAGTCGAACGAGTCGTCCGAGTATACCGGGTTTCTGAACTTCCGCATCTCATTTCCACAGGCTGGACAGTTCATTTCTCTGGCTCCTCGGTAGAAATCAGTTCTCCCTGCTCAGCGATAATCCTCCGCTTCTCATCCTCAGGAATCTCAGCAATGTAGCGATTCGTCGTCGAAATGTTTGCATGGCGAGCTATGTCTCTGGCGGCTAGGACCCCGAATTTCCTGGCGACTTGGGTCGTTGTGAAGTGTCGGAAACGGTGTGGATGGACCAACTTCCAGTCAATTATCCCGGCCCTTTTAGCGTAAAACCTAGTCAGCTGCTCAACCCGCGACTCAGATATCTCGAAAATCCGCCCCTGTTTGCGGGTCCCGATGAAGTCTCTAAGCTCCTTCACGAAGTCTTTGCCGAACGGGATTAGCTTTGGAGGAGCTGCCTTAGTCTTCTTCTTCCATCCCTTGCCCTGGACCCAGACACCATCTTCATGGAGATCCTCTATCTGTAAGCCTGGAAGATTAGGGTCCGCAGGGACCCAATGATAGTCTTTGCCAATCTTCTTTGGCATTCCCGTCTTCGGGTTCTGGACTGTCTCATATGATTGGGGCATCCAGCGTCGTGCTGCGGACCCTACGACCTCTCCAACTCTGAAGTCGCCTATCGTCAATGTTTTTACCAGGAGGTAGTCTCGTTGGCTGTTCTTTTTCGCCTCTACGAGTATGGCTTTGACTTGTTCAGGGGAGAGATTGATTTCCCGTTTCATTGTTTCGCCTCATGAGTGTGCTGATTATAGTTCCATGTCCCGCAAGTTGGGCATCTCCTCCATCCACCGACTATCGAGAGAAGTATGAGCCTTCGATTGCATTTATTACATCGTCTCATTCTGACTTTTCTCCGAAAATCAGATATTTCTCGATGGCGCCACGCTCTTGCCGGATCATAGTCTGACGACTGTTCATTGCCTTGAGCAACTTGGTGAAACTGTTCTTGTTCATTCTTCCGTCTCTATCGTAGAACTTCTTGCCAGCCTGCCGGAGCTCTCGCCACGTCCCTTGTGGCGCCAATGCCTTCCAGATCGGTTTCCAGACCCGGTAGACGTAACGGGACGTCCCGGATAGATGGTAGTGGTAGATCTCATCATCGGCATATCCTCCTGGTCGAAGCTGCTCGGCAATCATAGGCAAGAGCTGTTGGAACTCGTCAAACCTCATGTAGTCAACCTCTGAAAAGAATGGAGGCGTCCGCCAGTAAGGAGGGTCCACATAATGGCATTTTGGACATTCTCTCACTCCGGTTTCTTCTCCACAATCGCATGTTGGTTAGGAAGAGTCTTTAGAATGGCCCTGTAATATTCCAGCGCATCCAATAGAGCCTCGTCAAACTTGAATCCTGCTTCAAGAATGATCTCTGCCTGTTTTTTACTGAAGCCTTGATGAAGAATCGCATCTTCAGCATGGTGATAGAGGTTGCCTTTAGGTTCGAAGCGTTCACCCACAGCGCAGTGACTCCAGAACCTTGCTCTTTCCTCAGCTTCGTCGAGAAGTTCGAGAAGGCTGAACTTGGCAAGCTCATTTGTTAGAACAGGAAACGATAGAGGATTAGGAAGATGGCGACTAATCTTCCTCAGGGTTTTCTGTCTGGTTGTTAGACTCATCGGTCTGTCCTCTCAATACTCAGACAGCAGGCTTTCTCTCTGAAGCAGACATCGCAGGCCCAGCCACAGCTCGGACAGACAGGCTTCGCCTCTATCCTCCTAGCGCGTCGTGCCTCTTTCATCTGAACATAAGGACTCTGCCAGCTCATACTAGTTTCACTATTCCTCCAAGAACTAGGATTATCCACCATATTGCATTCGCAACCGCGAAGGCAAGCATGTAAAGGAATACCCGTGCTTGAGTCATTCCATCCCATTCTCCGGCAACGGGTTGCCAGTTTCGACTCCGAGACTCCAGTAGGCTTCCCAGTTAGTCTCCCTCAACGCTTCTCCCCTTCCTCGATATAGTCGATCCGATGGCAGTCTCCCGGTTCGATAGTATGTTCTCCCTCGCCATTCCAGCCACAAGTATCACAGTGAACTCTCATTTCTTCTCCAGCGCCTCCGCAATCAAGAGTCGAAGATAGTTCATCCGGTTCAAGCCCCGCCTCTCTCCCTCCTTCACCATACGATCATGCAGCTCAGGCGGCAGAGATATGGCGAATTGGACGTAGCCTTTCTTGCTCGACTCGCTCCGAGTATAGGGACCATTACCCGGCCTCATTTCTTAGGCCTCTGGATTCGCACAGGAAGCATGGCAAAGTTGATTCTCTACTATCAGTAGAGGCTCATTTGTCTCAATTGGGTTCATGCAAATTCCGCAGACTTCGAATTCTTCCATGCCTATGCTATGGGCATCGCGTATATATGGGTTGTGATACTATCCCAGCTTGCCCGCAGGCACTGGTGATCCCTTCGAATCGTTCCTCTTCAAAAACTCCTGGATCATCAAAGCCAACGCCTTCTCCGGGAGAAGCTTCCGAAGCGCGTTACGCTCAGCCTTGTTCACGGCCAACGTATAGGCGAAAGGCAGCTTCTTGTTCGCAGAAGCAGCCCCGAGAAACTTGACATTATTAGTCAAGTCCCACACAGTCACATTCGCACGAATCTCATCCCCAGTCTCTTCAACATGTATCTCCCGGTGACAGCATGTGCAGGGATAGAAGCTCACGTTTCCCCGTCGACGAATAGCCTCCTTTACCCCAGCATATGAGATTGAGGTAATCTGTCGACCAGACTGTACAAAAGAGTAGACATAGGTTCCCAGGACCTCGCCGCGCATCTGGGCAAGTATCTGGTCCTCGTCGCGTTTCTCAGTCATCAAGACGATTTCTAGCGGAGGCTTCTCCGATTCAACCATTGACATAACTAGTCTATCTCATTGGCTTATCTTAACAATCTTAGAGAGAGCAGTAAGTATTGACCGGAGCGCTGAGTTCTTCAAGAGAAGGACCCTCACACTGATAGACGTGGCCGCACGCACCACCCGACCCTGGCTTTCCCGTTCCACAAATTCGCGGGTGCTTTGCCTACACCGCTCATCGCGCGTGAGGTGGGACTCGCCCCATTGGTACTTCCCCCGACCAGCCGATTAGTTTCGGCTGGAAAGGCTGCGCTTCTTGGCCATATCCTACGAGGTCATTCTCGTATGTTTAGCCGAAACCTCCGGTTGCAGGCTGTCGCATGTTTTGCGACTTGGATACTACGGCAAGAATCCTCTGTCTTAGGCGTGGCAGGGAATCGTTGTAATAGAGGAATCTCGCCAAGTCATATTTCTCAACTAGCATGATACAAAAGTAGCATTCACAATTGCACCTATAGTGTAATTCCCAATTCAATTCTGCACCATCATTATGGTAACGGTCACAATCGTATGGACACTCGTAAAGGTCTTCGAATAATCCATTCCAAGTTCTAACCAATACTAGCGACCTGGAACCCATTTGAACAGACGCGAGTCGCAGACTGGACAATGTGTTGGAGAACGGTATTGGCCATGGGCGAAGGTGTCGCCTTTGTCGCAGATCCAGAATCCGTCTGTGAAGAGAGAATCCTCGGTTGTAATCTGTCTCGCCGCCTTATTGGCGGCTTCCATCTGGGCCGCTGCGGCTTCGGCCATTTGCTGGTCGCGTTTCTCGGAGGCTCGTCTTGCCGAGGCTTTAGCCTGTTCCTCAGAGAGTATGCTGAGGGAAAGAATGAGAATATTGATGGTTGTCAAGGCTTTGATTCTTTAGAAGCTTTTCCTTTCTCAATAGTGCAGTATTCGCAGTAGCACATGCACCAGCGAACATGGTCGTGCATATGGTTCTCGAACATAATGTCATGGCGGGAGGGGCAGATTGTGGTCGTCATCTCTCGGGGATCCCACTAGAAAGTGGCGAGTCAGACCGGATATAACACTATGGGTTAACGCTTAAAAACTGTCCGATAGTTCGAATATAGGGAGTCCTGAGGGGTCAGATTTGGTTGACTGGGAAAAAGTGAACAGGACAATTCGACATGCAACGCTTCCAACCTACGATTCTCGTATGCCTAGACAGCCTGATGACCAATCCGATGAAGGATCTCTGGCACAATGAGATCCCTAATGCTTCTGTTAGCAATTCTGCTTCTTCCGACAGCCCACGCCAGCACGGCCTCATGGAGCAGCTATACCTGGAACCTGAACGCTCATGCTCAGACCTGTCCGGGTGGAACAAACTGTCCAACCGTTACGAATGGAGTCTTGAACACGACGATGCAGAACACGGCCGGTTCATTCACTGGAACCTACAACTCGAACGTCTACATGGGCAACGAAGACTGGTGCGGGTGTACACCGACCCGTCTCCCCTACGCGGATTTTTCGGTGAACGGCACATTCAAAACCTTGGCCTATAGCGGTTCTCTACACGATTATACTCTCGAAACTAGCTTCTACTATTACCTGCCAAATCCGGTCAATGGGACACAGATCTGTAACGAACAGACTATACATGTGAATATGACTCATTGGATGGACATTGAAATCTTCTACTCTGGACGAAGCGGAAATGGATATATTGGCTGTTCATCTGCCGGAACAATCAACTATCGAGAAGTCATAAGCCAGACTCTTGTCAATCAGAACTTCCGCCTTGACCATTTCTCTATCCCTGGAGTCTTTAGCCGCGCACTCCTCATACAACAGCTACCGTCAACAACTGGAGGACGTCTGGCAGGCGTTGAGATCGGCGTTGAGGGATTCGGAGTCTCCAAACTCTCAGCGCTCTGGTATACTGTCCTTCTCGGGCTCGACGATGGCGGCCCAGGCTGCTTCCCAACAAGACAGGTTCCCTGCTAGGCGTCCCAGAAGACTGCTTGGCCAGAGGCCTGTGCATTGCCTACAAAGGTGCAGGTTCCAAGTCCTCCCGCTTCTTGTATGGCGAAATAGTAGCCATAGCTCTGGCCAATAGTCAACGGACTATCCCGAGCCGTTACTGGGACAGAGATAACATCGCCTCCTATTGGTTCGAGAATATTAGTGGCGCGCCAGACAATAGTGTCTCCAGCGAACGCGTCTGCCCCCTGTGCTGGAACGATGTTCGTGTTGTTTCTGAGAAGACGGATGTTACAGCCGTCAGTGGATGCGACATTGTTGCGTACTGCGACGTTTCCCTGAATGACTAGTTCTCCAAAGCCGGTCGTCTGTATTCCTGTGCCTTTCATATTGGTGGCTTTGAATGCTGTAGTGTCGGCTGTTGAGAAGGAGATTAGTGGAGCGTTGAGGACCGTTGCTATTTTGACGGAGGTTGCAGGTGTGGAAGTGGTATGGCTGCTTACTGCTCCTGTGACAATGTCTCCGACTAGGATGAGGAAGAGCAGGACAATGCCTGCCATGCCTTTAGCCGTTGCAGATTGCTCCGTGTGGACAGGCTGGTCCTACCAGATTGGCTCCGATTACGAGCATGAAGAGGAAGCCTACTGTGCCGACTATGCCTGTGACGATTATGAGTTTGGGACTGGCCATGAACTTGGGTCCTCTGCCGTGGGCGAATACTCGCATGACTGTTCCTATAGCGGATGATGTGTACATGATGCCGGTGGCGGCCATGATAAGCTGGAACAATCCGCTTGCCGTGGTTATGCCAAACTGGATAATGTTAGGCTGTCCAGGGCTTGTATCTTGGATCAGAATATTATCTACATAGAGATACCATGGTTGCGTGTTTGCAGTATTCGTGATTAGCCCGATCTCAAATCTGAAAGCTTTCGTCGCAGTTCCAAACGCCGTGTCGGCAATAGGCCGTGCTCCAGTATCTGTTCCTCCCACAAATGTCGTTGGTGTAAAGACTCTATCGTCTACCTGCCAACGTACGCACTTGTTCGCTCCAATATTGTCTGTTGATGTGTAGTAGTGCCACACTTCATTGCTAATTGTTCCGACACCAGCTTGGTCATATGCTGTCAGATTCAGGTTGCTAGTACGAATAGGACTGAAGGCATGGTTTTCAATAATCTGTTCTCCTTGCCCACCGGGATATGGCTGGAATGGACATTCGTACCGGGTTGTGTTACTGTTATCCCACCATTCTACGCTGAAATGCCAAGTATCTTGTCCAGATAGGCCTCCCTGTTTTATCGATTCTGAAAAAGCGAACCAGAGAGAAAGAGTTACTTGTGTAACACCCGCCTGTGCAAAGTTCCTGTTGATGTCCCATTTACAATTGACACCTGGTGTACAGCCGCTAACAGGATTGCTTGGTCCTTGGACAACTAGTGAGTGTCCACCGGTGAAGAATCTTTGAGCAGTAACGTTCGCATTCTTAGGAGCTGTAGGCGTGCCTCCATTGTCGAATATGTACCATGGAGGCGTTAGACTCGTACCCGTAGTATAGTTTTCAAAGTCGTCAGCATAGATAGTGTTATTCGGTAAACTTCCAGTGTAGGTTATCGCATGGACTAGCGGCTGGGCTGTAGTTGTCAACAGTAAAAGAGCTAGTGCGATGGCGAGGGGGATTATCTTTCGTTGCCTAGTCACTGTGGAACAAATCCCCCGGATTGAAACAGTTCCATAACGCATTGTTCTTGATGGATGATGCTGTAGCATTAATAGTTAGCCAAGTAGCCGTTTCTCGTTGTGAGTTGACAAGCTCTATCTGATAATGCCCTGCTGCCTGAATTGTATACTCAAGATTGACTTGGGAGTGTATCCGATCTATGGTACGATTGTCGAGAAATCTTGCGTGCCCAGCCCATTGTACTAGATACAGATGGATTGTACTAGTATCAGTCTTATTCTCCAATGTAACCGTGACCGATAGTTTTTGGCCCTTGGCAAACATCCAGTTATACTCTCCATCATCGAATAGCGGAACAGACCTGCTTGCGAGAATGCCCTGATGACAGGTAAATGTCAGAGGATTATTCAATTGTCCCGCTGGATCGTTCCAGACTCCTTCAATATAACCAACTGAACCCACTGCCAGAATGACAATCGCAATTACGGCGCCTAGCAGGAGAACCGGTTTTGAGATGGAAATCCGACTCATCGGTTCCACCAGTGCTTCTTCTCATCCTCAGTCGGCGATCCTATCTGGACACCAGGCTTCCTCTCGCCGACAGTCCGTGACAGCTCCAACACTTCCTTCTTATGCCCCCGTCCACGCGCCATCCTGCCATTTAAAATGGCAATATGACAGTCGTAGAACGTGACGAAGTCTACAAGGTTCTGGTTATAGTCTGCCAGATACCGGCGTATCAATCCGATCATGTAGTGGTGGAATGTGTCCACCTCGACCAGCTCCTGCTTCGCCGATAGGACTCGGGTTCCATCCTCTGCGGGTGGAAGAGTCTTCAGTGTCTTGTAGCCCTGCAGGACCATTGACAGGTCCAGGAAGAACCGGAAGATCCGCTGCTTCTGGTCATACGGCAAGCCCCTCTTCGGGTCCACGTCCTTGGTGAGATAGTAGCCCTCCTTTGCCCACCAGACCTCGGCCGTGGGAATACGGTCAAGCAAGTCCGCCACATCGGCCAGTATAGTAGTCGGCTGGTCTACCCGGGTCTTGAAGTCTGGAAACTTCTGAGCACCCCCCGCCTCTGCGAGTATCGCCATCTCGCGCAGTATCCATTCGAGATACTCGTTAATCTGCTGGAGGCCCGTCTCAAGATAGCCATGCCAGATAGCGTACAGGAACGTGTTGTCGTATTCCTCGTCACCGTTCAGCTCGCTGAATCGCATCGTGTTGATGAAGCCCTGGTCGATGAAGGCGGCTTTCGCATTCTCGGCCAGCATCAAGTTGTACTGGTCGGGAGGGATTACGATAGCCTGGCTCATTAGAAATGGAAACTCCTCTTACCCATATGGACAGCCATCAGATGCCACTTCTTCACACAGCCCTTCTCACTACAGAGAGAACCCGACCAGATCTGTCTCAACTCAAGAAATTCGATGATCAAATCGCCGAACTCGCGTAAAAGACTCATCTTAACACCAGCATGGCGACCATCACTAGTACCATTCCGGCGATGGCGAAGATGGTTATAAGATAATTGGGCAACGGGTCAACATGGACATCCTTCTTCCACTCTCTCTCATAGCCGTCCTCGTCCTTGCTCAATGGAAGTGTCCACTCGCAACAGTTAGGAAGAAGCCGAACAGTGCACCCGACATGAGGACCCCGAAGACAACCATTAGTCCAAGCTTCGAAGTCAGCATACTGGTCAATGTTCCCCCACCATAGCGTCCGACTAGGAACTTGCCAGCCTTCCGGCGGTCAGAATATGGCGGGTCCCAGCGTTTGGGAAGACCATGCAAGAGTGTTGAGAAGGATACGACTGTCAGGTCTCCCTTGTCCAATACGACCCATAATCTTTTGGTAGCGCTTGAGAGAACATCGCGGAAGGGCAACGGGACCTTCTTGCCGCCTGGCTCACTCTTCAAGTCCAGTTCTGCCGTGTAGGGTCCCTCCTCATCCTCGTCCATCCATTCTGGCACGGTGACGAGCAGCTCATCCTCGCGGCGTTTACAGTTGCCGACAAGTATGCCCTCTTGTAAGGTTCCAAACTCGTCCTCTGGAACAATCATGGCAAGGTCCTCTTCGACAGGGCTCTTGTCGCCGCCCCGCATGAAGACGAGAATGAGGATGGTTATGAAGGCGAAGACTCCGATGGTTCCGAATATTATCCAGTCGAGAGGAACCCCGTAGACTTCGCCGTAGAAGATGATCATCCGAGCAGCCCGAACATGTCTATCTGGCCATCCTGGAAATAGTCAGCCAAGAAGAGTCCCAGCGCGATTGTCCGGACACTGTTCTCCCGAGCCACCTGCTTCAGCCAAGTCCTTATCCTCTGCTTCCGAGGCCTATCCTTCGGCTTCTGGTGGACAGGACCCTTCAATGAATATGCTTCCCAACCCACTCGAATATTCCGCCAGCCCAGAAGATGCCGAAGAAGAACAAGAGGACTTCTGGCAGTACAGTCCAGAACTGGTAGACATCGCCAGTATTCGTTCCATAGTTGCTCATCCACTGGACATAGAAGCCGAACTGGGGCAGTCCCCAGATGAACAGGAACGGGCTGAAGAGGAACCAGACGAGTCCGACTACGAAGACTACTAGGCTGCGGACTGCCACCTGCTGGACCATCCGGACTGTCTTCAACCGTTCAAGCCCTCCATCACCTGCTCCTTCACGTCTTCGAGAATGTTGCTGAGCCAGCCTTTCTTCTTCGGAGTATGCCTTCTCCTGCCCGGTGGACGGCTTCCGCCTGACCATTTGAGAAGACGAGTCACCAGGAAGTGCATTGCCTCTGTATTGTCCGCGTTCTCGCTGTGAATATGGATCTCAGACCCGTTCGTCTTAGCCAGAGCCTCGGCGATTCCCCTGTAGATGATTCCCCCATCTGTCTTGAGCTCAGAAGCTGTCGTAGCATCGATCGTTACTGTGATTAGATGCTTCAGCTTGTAGCCTGCTCCTCAGGAGTCCTAGACCTGTCAATCTCGGGACTGCCGCCCACTTTACCCTTTGCTGTGACACGTTCGAGTCTTCCCTGGAAATGCTTCTTGCCGGCGGAGATGCCGAAGCTTGAGGGT
>Ga0137366_10002877_pt1 | contig 13279 bp, 11 predicted proteins | sample SagtaG_8_FD_104938 | JGI IMG/M metagenome (GOLD analysis project Ga0137366, IMG submission 104938) | Vadose zone soil microbial communities from Sagehorn Ranch, Mendocino, California, USA - Sage1_L_60_16 metaG | ecosystem: Environmental > Terrestrial > Soil > Vadose zone | place: USA... | reverse complement strand
CCTTCTTGACTCGAACAAAAATGGCGGAAGTATCAGCCAAAAATTTACTGAATGTCTTGAATCGAAAAAGGGCAATTTACCTTGCAAATCCAGAGGTGACGCTTTAGATTCGGCTGTATTGGGATCATATGCCTTAGAATCGCTTCTCATGTGCCAATAGCATTCTTATAGGAGGGTTCGTTAAATGGAAGAATTCCATTATTTGCATACACTTCTAGCTCAAAAAGTGCTGCAGATACAGCACTTTTGTCATATAAGCTATGGCATCGATGCAAAGATTCCCAATGGATATCGGATCGATAATTTGATCTACTAGCCTTAACAGCATAGCAGATGTACTCACATACTTGGACAATAGAAAGTGTAGGTGCTCTCTAGTACATTAGACACTTGTACACAGAGATACTTAGACTCGATAAGACAACGAAATAGTATCATATAATAGACATTGATTTAAACTTTAGTACTATGTTTGGCTTCTCATAAATAATTGGTTTAACTTCTGCAAAATATGAAACACAAAAGCAGTAGCAACATAGGTCATGTTCAAGGCGATGCAGTCGGTGACGCCTATGGGGGAGTGGCTCTGTTCCAAATGAAAACAGCATTATTTTTACTAGCACCAGTACTAGTGTTAGTCTCAGCGCCATTAATGGTAGTAATCCCACAGGCATACGCCACCGGACCATACGACGACGGATACAATACAGCGAAATTCGACTTCCTACACCATAAATCATATAACGACTCCTGCCACATAGATTGTACTCAGTACATATTGGGATATTCTGAAGCATGGAATACGTTAAATGGTTGGTTAGGAAATCGTTAAGCGGCCCTCCTGAAAAAGGCGAATCCTCCTCTTCTAAAAACGGAAATGCATACTGCGCGGGTTCTGTTAAGCGTATCCTTTAGATTATAGAGTGTGTATAAAAAAACAACAGACATTGTGGATACAACCGAATTTAACATGATGGGAAGACTCAGGCAGGCATCTTAATCTAAAGTCTTTGTGCGTGTTCCATATTCCAGTGTGTGACAAACCTCTGCTTGTTCTCTTCTAGTTTAGAACTTGAATGTAGGGTAAAATAAAGCATGAATCTCCAGCCTATTTCATCACATTCTCTGCAGTCAAACATGTAAGATGAAGAATATCTATGTGCTTCTCCTACTACACACCTTGATGCACGTTTGAGTTCAAAATACCATCGTAGCCATGTGATTGACATAGGGACAGGTAGTTGTTGTCGCTCTCCTAGTCGTTTAGCCCACTTAGGTGAGATATCGCTCAGAGCTGATGCTTCCTGTTGTTGCTTGGTCTTTTCAAAAGCAACTCGCTTTTGTACCATTACATTAGAATACACCCCCATACTATTTGAAAATTATTATTGTATATAGATGACCTAGTATCTAATACAACAGACTTGCCTTTCTCTTTTAATTGCCAACCACGGGTATTTATCTTAGCACAAAGAAATACATAATATAGCGAGAAGCTTTTTGATTTATCGGTTGAATTGAACAATATCTGGACGAAGATTGCATTGGTTGTTGTAACCTCAAGGAAGAAATTTGAACATAATGAGAAATTGGGGAGCGACGACAACATAAAAACCAGTGAAGAAGACAAAATTAAGCATCTTTGTCAACGTCCTAGTCCTCTATTTTCGACAAAAATCGTTTGGCTTTTGAATTTATATCATATAATCTAGGTGAGTTGTTATCTTTAATACATAGAAACTATATATCACAACCCGTTAAGTTAATTGTCTCTTATCCTGGGATTGATTTATTTGTCGCTGTTTTCGACACTTGTAAATTTGGCAGTCATTCATTACTAAATTAGTTAGGTTGATGCTATCAAGTTACTCGGAAACTACTACTGAATATAAATAAATTCAATTCTAAAATGTCCTCATGAATAAGGGACGACAGATTCATATTTAGAAAAGGTGATACAAAATTTCATACTATCGTCCTGAAGAGATTCCAAAGACAAAGTCTAATAACAGATTATATTGTCATGAAGGGAAGATATTAGGTTGGTCCATGCATACAAATGATACACGAGTAAATCAACTACGTGTTATTGGGGGTGTTTGTGATTGTTGTCTGAAAGCAGGCATGCTGTTCTGTGGCGGCGTTGGTAACGTTCGTGTCGATGGGCAAAGTTATTATTCTTCATCCTCTTCACTCAAAAGTCTAGGAATTCCTATGCACCCAGTAACAAAGATAGAGACTGCTGAAATAACCAACATAGCTGAAAACGCACACAGATATTTGCAAATAGCATTTTCTGAAGAGCTGTATCAATACTGTCAAGCAGATAACATAAACTTTCCAGAATTAAGAGATGCTGTAAATACTAAATGGAATGTTGAGATACTAGAACCAAGAGAAGGAATAGGAGGACATTGTCTGCCAAAAGATACTAAAATGTTTTTGCAATCATCAAATGAAAGAAAAAGCAAAATATTAAGAGCAGCTATGGACGTAGATGAAGAATACAAAAGATTTAGAGCCAAGCTAGAGGAAGAGTTCAACTCTGCTATTATTGAAGGTATTGAAAGTCCCAAAGGCAAGTTTTTATGATGGACGACGATTTAAAGAAAGACGAGGGCACCCTCGATAACGAAGCCCAAAAAAAACTCTCTGAACAACCTTTATCATCTTCAAAATCAACCTTACCAGAAACTTCTGAAAAAATTAGAATTTCTGCATGGATAACTCTTGCAATTTTAGGATCTACGGTTCTAATCACGATGTATGGTGAGACGATGTTATTACCAGCCATTCGTGACATTATCAAGGATTTTGATATTTCGTATACTACATCGTCCTGGATACTCACGGCATATCTTATCTCAGGTGCTGTTGCGACTCCTATTGCTGGAAAGTTATCTGATATCTACGGACGAAAGAAAATGGTGGTAATAATACTGATAATTTATATCATAGGAATTTCAGCTGGGGGACTATCAACTAACATATCTTTTCTTCTTATTGCAAGAGTTATCCAAGGGATTGGTATATCAATTTTTCCAATAGCTTTTGGAATTATAAGAGATCAACTTCCGAAGGATAAGCTTGCGATAGGTGTTGGAGTGTTCAGCTCAATGTTTGCTGCAGGAGCAGTAGTTGGTTTGGCAGTAGGTGGAAGCATAATCAATAATTTTGGCTGGCATGCTACATTTCTTTCGATAGTGCCCATTGCTATCATCCTTTGGGTAATAATCAATAGATTCATTCATGGTGATAAAAGTGCTGAAGCAGTAGAAAAGGAAGGCAATTTGGCGCAAGCTGATGTTAATACCAAGGCCAGTAAAGTGCATACCTCGAATCCAAGCGGAGTTGGTTTTAATAGTAATGGAATGCGAAGTCTTGATGTAAAGGGTGCCATAACTTTGGCTATTACCATAGCCTCCTTTTTACTAACTCTTACCTATATTGGGAACAGTAATAACGCTAGCACATATCCTACACAGATTATAGTCGTGTCATTAGCGTTGTTATCAATCGGGTCATTAGCCTTATTTGTTATTATAGAAAGAAGAGCAGCGTCGCCGTTAATTGAGCTCAGTTTAATGACACATAAAATACTTCTTCCTGCTAATATGCTCATCCTGATTTTTGGTATTACTATGTTGATGGTATATCAGACTACGCCAATATTGGTAAGAAGTCCTCAGCCGCTTGGATTCGGTGGAGATGCTGTAGCTAGTGCAACTGTTCAACTACCCTTTATGATTGTAATCCTGATATTTGCTCCTTCTTCAGGCTTTATTGTGTCTAAGATAGGGAATCTTAAACCAACTGTAGCAGGAACTATCATTTTGACCATTGGCTTTTTCAGTCTCTTTATAGCTCATTCAACAGAATTCATTGTCGCAATAAACCTAGCAATAGTAGCTGCTGGAATCTCATTGATACAAGTAGGGGCATTTAATATCACAATGGAGTACACCCCACTTCGATTTAGTGGAGTATCTCTTGGGATGTCAGTCGTACTTGTCTTAATTGGAAGCTCAATTGGACCTGCAATTGCAGCGATATACATGCAAACACATCAGGAGCTCGTAAAAGGAGTTACTGGTAGTTTTCCTTCACCAATATCCTACAACCTGATATTTCTAACTGCAACCTTGATTTCAGCAATATCTATCGTGCTTGTAATAATTTTAAGAAGGAGCCTATCACAATCACGATCAAGGTTGAAGTCAGAAGTAGAACCTTCCAATAAAAGACAGGATGCCTCAGGTCAGCAATAATGATTGAAGACTCGTGGTACACCAACGTAATCTGACAATAGTAGAGTACGAGTTAGTTGCGAGTTCTTTATTTTTCTTAGAGTTGCGAGTTCTGCAGGTTTCATTTTTCTAAAGACGTCATTCCCGTTCATTTTATGTTATTATGAAGGGAACCCCATCATATTGTGTGTATAAAGTTGCATATACTAAACCTTGTATCATGTGTTTAAAATTCTGTAAGTTCAGATGAAATCAAATAAGGAGATAAGGAACACAAAGAAACGAAAAGTAATATCTTCACTCTAAATGATGTTCAGCTAGCGTCGCAAATTTACTTTCGTCTATATTGATGTCTGTATGCTGTAATGAGTTACAAAAATGCCAGATATCACAAATCAGAGTTCAATCTTGTAGTCTATAATATGACACAATGAAAACACTCGCCCAGTGGTACATACTGGAGCATTCAATGCCCCTCCCTCTCCCTATTAGTATCTTCTATAGTTTTAATTCCAATGCTTTAACTTGGTATGCATATGGTTTGTAGAAATCTATGTGATTGGAACGAGCAAATATGAAGGAGGAAAAAAATATTGTAGACGTTGTGAAATTTATTTCTTGCATGACGGTTCATTTTGTCCTTGTTATGGTATGAAGCTAAGATTATCACCTACTGGCAAAAAGGACAGAGAAAGATTAAGGCAAATACGTAGTTTAGAACAATTAACAGAAATACATGAGAGACAAAACAACAAAGGTGCTATTTCCAAACTAGCTACGTCACCTACTACCAGCAGTTTTTTTACACCGCCTTCTTAGCATCATTCTAAATTACCTCGGAAAAACTTGTCCTTCTAGTTTACGAGCCTCACCAATCAATTCAAGATTTTTGAGTAATCCGTAACGACTTTTACAGCGATATTGTTAAGTCCAAATGCGAAGTCTGTTTCTCGATATAAGCAGGTATATCAGCTGTGCTTGATTAGAATACATCCAAGTTGGTAATTGCCTGCTTATATCTTTCAAATTTACAACAGATCCTTTATGCTATCTTTGTTATAGAAGAGGAATTCATCTTTGGCCTAAGAGAATCATATCGTTTCTTAAATAGCTCAATAACAACACGAATATCTTCCTCTCCCTTAATCCAATAGCTAACCCATCCTGATTGTGGAAGAAAATGATGAGGAGAAACACGACCAGAATTAACTAATTCGTTTCTTACACTCATCGGAAATGGGAGATCTGCTACCCGATCGCCATGAATGTGTCCCATTTCTCTATTGTTAATGAGAAATTCTATACCTCCAAATCTATGTGGTTCAGCAATGACAAAAGGCCAACTCAATAGCTCTTTCTTAATACTTTCTAAGATTGTACTCATAGGTAATAATTAGTAGTCTATATATATAAACTGCGACGTTTACAAATTATAGAAATTCTCTACGATGTATAATATCATAAGGAAAAATTAGTGTAACTGCTGAGGACTTATCTGAGGATCTCTGTGCTAGCTTTGACTGAACTCTCCTCTGTGAAGGTCCTAAGTCTAGATACATCACGTTTGAAGAATAGATCTATGGTCCAGTCCACCGTTACTCTTAACTTCTTTTCTACTGTCGGAAGATTTCCTAAATAGTATAAGCGCCACAGGAACCAAGCTGTAAAACCATGTACTTTAAGTCCGAGCAAAATTCCGACACCATTCCTCTTTCCAATGAGTGCCATCATTCCCTTTGTTTTGTAATCAAAGCTTATCTTCCTCTCATTAGGCTTGCCATTAATTGCAAAAATTATGTTTTTTGTAGCCACCTTTGCCTGTCTTAAAGCATGTTGCGCAGTTGGTGGATAAGGATTTCCTGTGTGTGGATCCGTAATACATGCGCAGTCGCCAACCACGAAAGCACCATTCTCATATCCATTAATTTCTAGATACTTATTAGCAACTATTCTACCAGACCTGTCATGATCACATGAAAGATTTCCGATAAGTTTATCAGGCAATGCTCCTCCAGCCCAGATCAAAGAATTGCATGATATCAAACTGCCATTGTTTAATTTCACGCTATCTTGCGTGGCGTCTATAAGACGAGTATTCAACATTACTTCTACACCATTCTTTCTCAGTTGTTGCAAAGCAAATTGGGCTAGATCCTCTGTTACTTCTGGCAAAATCCTACCACCAGAATTAACAAGTATTATTCGAGCATCCATCCGATCGAGGTTGTGATAAAAGTGTTCGATTGATTCACGAACAAAATCATTTAATTCTCCAGCAGCTTCAACACCTGAGAAGCCTCCACCAACAATTACAAATGTCATCAAACTTCTTCTTAGCTCTAGGTCTTCGTGTTCAACGTAAGCTTGTTCTAACATACTAATGACGTGATTTCTAAGCACTATTGCATCGCCTATACTCTTCATAGTTAGGGCATTATTTGCTACCTCAGTCATCCCAAAGAAGTTTGTTTTGTCACCGAGAGCCAACACAAGATAATCATATTTTAATATATGACTGCGGGTCTGATTTCCGATTGCATGAGCTATAACAACATCTTTATTCTTGAGATCTATTGATTGTACATTAGCTTCATAGAACTTTGCTCTCTTACAAAAAGTTCTGACAGGCGTTAAGATGTGTCTTGTCTCTATCATACCAGATGATACTTCTGGAAGCATTGGTGTAAACAGAAAGAAATTATCTCTGCTTATCAATGTTATATCAACAGCGACATCATCTTGAAAGGCCTTCTGAAGTTGTCTAAGAACCTCTATCCCGCCAAATCCCCCACCCAAAATTAATATACGTTTTAACTGGATTGGTGTGGCACTATGAACAAGTTGTATATGCTTTTGAAGTAGATCTATTCTAGAAAATGAAATATCACATTTTCCGCACCCATATCTGCTACCAAACCGTATTGATAAAGACGATGAGATTCCTCCCAGAACGGTGCCAAATACAAGATGAATTATTAACCAAACAATCATAACTACTGTAATGTTGCTTGAATATTGATACTGTGGTGTCGATGTTGTTGTTGTTAATGTTGGATATTGTTTACCTTGGGATGATGTAATGTTGCTTGAATATTGATACTGTGGTGTCGATGTTGTTGTTGTTAATGTTGGATATTGTTTACCCTGAGATGTTGTTGGAACTTTCACTGCTTCCATTGTGCGGGTAATCTCTGGGGCCAAAATAAATTGGTAAACAGGTATAAAGAAGCCAGCAAAAACGATAGAGCCAGCCAAAAGTCCGTATAAAAGTCCATTTGATAGCTTGCTAATATTCAATATACCAGTTTTGTATAAGAATACACCTAATGCAATTCCAATGGATATTGCAGTAATCAAATGAATTGCTATCCCAGCAATAATAGAAGAAGATGGCGAATAAACTCCAATAACATGTCCAAAAGCCATCCATGTAAGATAATATGGCAAGCCCAAGCCTGTATAAAGCAATGTAATTGGAATAACCATCGTAACTGCTCCTAATATTGCTCCTATTACAACAAAGAATACTTCTCTTCTAAGAGAAAAATCTATTCTGAACATAGCTTGGGTATTTCGTGTCATCTCAATTGACCTATTCTTAGATTCAAAAAATATTGGGAGTATGCTATCAATAGGAAATCTGCTGTTGTGCTACATTGCGTAGAGAGAATATATTGCAATAGAATTGCTTATAAGATTCACTGCAATCTATTTAACGAATCGGTTTCTTCTCATAACATCGTCTTTACAGGTAGTCGAAAGTACGATTGTGCTAATGGTTATGCAAACGTTCTCGATTCCTGAGCATCCTTTTTTTTTGGAAGTTGCGCAGGCTTGTTTCGTGCGGAATACTAGCATCTATCCTGAGGTACTAAATCAAATATGTCTATGTTGTTGTATGTATGGAATGAATTATACTATTAAGTCACATCTTGCGTTAAATTATCTTTAAATATTTAATGAAATATAATCCTGTTGATTCGAGCCCCCATAGAGTTGACGATGTAAACAAGTAAGAATATGGGGGACTCTATCATCTTTACGTGTCTGACGTTATTATGTTGAGATCGTTAGTTATATCGAACTAAACCTTCTTAGGTCAGGAAGGATTCTAATCAATGAAATTTCTGAAGTCGCTTCTCATCCAAAAAAAGATACTCCTGACAATGAATTAACTAGGATTTGCAATAGTTTCTATAGTTTTCTCACTAAACGTATCAATAAATTACAATATCCAGTTACCGTCTATAAATTTCTGTATTCGATGATTACCCGAAATGACTACACGCACATTATTAAGAGTCTACTTCAATGCCTCTAAGGGCAAAAGCACTGCCGGTGATCTTCTGTCGGGTCTATTATTAGGTCTTTTATTGTAGCACTTGGAAAGTTGGTTTTCTCAACAATTTATATCGGTTATAAGTCAGCAATATCAATTATTATATAAAAGCTAAGCGAGCTCACATTGTAAAAATGTCACATTTCGTCACATCCCAGTTTGTGAAACGCTTTACTATCTACCCCTTAATAGTAAAAGTCGTATTTGCCATGGATAATTGAGTATTGTTACTAGTATTGTTTCGTACAGAGGTTGTTTGAGCTTTGTAAATTCCAGGTCCAACTTGATTTGCATTAGTGTCCTTTTGATCCCACTGAAACGTTTTTGACTCCATTGGTTTTAGTTCAGATATCACTTGTGCCGCAAGTAATCCTGCCTTTTGTCCAGTCTTTACATTTTCAATATTCAAACCGAGAAGTGAATCAGGAAATTCTAATGGAAGCCTCATGTTGTTTTTTATGGTGACATTAACTGTCTCTCCTGGCACATAAGTTAGCTTATCTGTAGTTATTTGCAAAGTGGAATTGTTAATACCGATGTTATTATGAGTAGCAATCGGGTTTATTTGATTTCCCGAAGATATACTATTAATTCCTGCGTATATTAAATGCTGTTGAGATCCGAAGATAAGGGTAAAGGACAACAAAAGAGCTGGTATGATACATAACGCCCTTTGGTTAACCATTGACCTTATTTGTCGAAGAGTTCGCGTCATATTAAATCCACCACCACTAGATCATTTACTGCATCTCTAAAGAAAACGGATTTCATAGTTACAATTCGTCCTGCGACTAATTAAGGCCTTATTTCTGCTAGCCGTGTCCGAAGCTTCCAATGTACAGTAAAGGTTCATTACCATTTGGATTGTTGAAATACCCTTGGCCATCTCCGTTACAAGGCGTTGCAGCAGTGCTTCCCAGAGATACAAGTGCATTACGTACTTGTGCAGGAGAAGCAGTTGGATGTAAAGAATGGTAAAGCGCGGCAGCGCCAGTCACGAATGGCGCGGCCACGCTAGTTCCGCTTAATGTGGCGTAAGAGCTGCCAATATACGTAGTATGAATATTGACTCCAGGAGCTGCGATCGTTACTTTACTACCAAAGTTGCTAAAGCTAGCCAATGAATCGTCTGGTCCGTATGGAGTCTGAGGTCCCAGCCCACCACACTTGCCATCGCTATCAGCAATTGCGGCTACGGTGATAACGTTTGGGTTGCTAGCAGGAGACCATAAGGACGCATCTTCTCCTGAATTTCCTGCTGCAACCACAAATGTCACACCATCAGCGACAGCGTTGTTAATAGCTGTGTCAAGAGCAGAAGAAGTACACTTGCAACCAAAACTAAGGTTAGCAGTATCTATTTGTCCAGCATTTTGAGCCACATAGTCTATTCCTTCTATAATACTAGACATACTGCCAGTCCCAGTCCTATCCAGCACTTTTACCGCCCATAATCTCGCGCCAGGTGCTATCCCGACGGCACCTACCCTCCCCTCGGCCGCGACAATGCCCGCTACGGCAGTTCCATGTCCGTTATCATCATTGGCTGTTGACGTTCCTGGAACAAAGCTAACTTGTTTATAGACATTGAGTTCTGGGTGGGTAGGATCTATGCCAGTATCTATTATGGCGATTCCTGCATTTACACTAACCTGTGGATGAGAACCATCTAAAACGAGTAAGGGTCCTCCTACTCTGGAATATCCAGTAGATACTGCCGAAGAGAAAGCTTGTACCTTGACGTCTGGTTCTACAAAATCTACTGAGGGATTTGATAAAATCGCATTCAGAACTAGTTTGTTAGCAATTGTAATTGCGAATCCTTTGATAGCGTTATTATAAACAAATGGAACAAGTGCACCCTTACTTATTGCTTGCAGCGCTACCGATTGTGGGTTTTCTGTTACCCCATTTTTGAGAACTACTATATACTGATGGGGGATTGTCTCCGCTAAGACCTGTCTCAATTTGGCTTGAGCAAAATGTTTCTGTTGATTCGCAAGATTTTCAGCGCTTCTGAGATTACTTATGCTATGACCAAGAGTGCTGCCATTAATCGTATTTGTCGCAACAGATGAGTTTTCTCCTCCTAGTGTGATATTTGAAACAGGTGCTCCAGTCTTAACATTTTCTTTATTACTAGAAGGAATGAAGACCTTGTTATTCGCTATTTTTGAGTGTTTTTTGGCTTGCACATCAAAGTTTAAGAAGCTGTAGGTTGTGGTCGAGAATGTATACATCGTTAATATGATGAATATTGCAGAAACTAGTACTATAGTGATTGAATATTTCACGTGCTTCGAATCGTCTCGTAGCTATGATATTTTAAAGTGAATGTCAAATTAAGACTAGATTTATTATATTCACAAGACACTAAAGATACTCATTATACCGTTCTTGTTACCTTAATTCTAGAGAACCTAAAGTTCAAGCTTTAAGCCATCGGATGGCTTTGAACTAAACCACAACAATCAGACCATATGTGAGAGTGTGCTTTCCTAGTAGAGGATGCATGATACAACACGAGACCATCTTGTTCCCAAAGAAGAAACCTTCCTGAACCAGTAACTTGGAGTCTAGCCGATAGCAGATGTCATAGCACAGAATTGATGTATTGGGTCACAGACATCACTATTATTTGGAATCTGCTGACTTTTGGCAGTAGTAGCATTTACGTTGCCCGTTCCGTTGTGTGTTGATTGCTGGCCCTTTCCTCCAGCACCTCCACTCGCTGTATTCCATCCATCCTGATAACCCTTAGAATATCCATTATTGTATTGATTTGTATGACCGGTTGGAACAGTTTTATCATATCCATGACTGTGACATCGTTTGAAATCACATTCTGCAATCTTAAAACCGTCATTATATCCTGACTTGTAATGAGTTTGAGGGCTTTGATCCGCACCTACCCGTTGCATTACTAATGAAAAAGATCCAAGCAATAACAATATTGTGCAAACAGTTGCAATAAAAAGTCTATTTTGAAATTCCTCTAGAAACCTGATCAAACTGTACTTATAATAGTCCAAGATCATACTAAACATTGGCAAAGAAACATATGGCTTTTATCTTAATAACATATTTGTAGAAGAATTTATCTGCTTCCTCTATTTTTTTGTTATTATAGAGCACGAAGTATATTGCCTAAGCTAGACACCATCAATTTTGCTACCTACCTCGACTACTTCTAATTGATAAAAAATTTAACCTCGAAACATCCTTGCTTCTTAGTCATATATCCTTAGCCTCGGTGTAAGTCCAACAGCAATAGCAGTTCTTACCAGATACATCGCTTCGGTCGGTGATCGCTTCGGTCGGTGAGTGGATAACTAATATATCGCTCCGAAGGAAAGAGGTGGGTTATATATGAATGCAAAAACCACAGTTGGGACAGCTGCATTACTTGTTTTTGTCCTCCTGGGGCTAGGAGCCACAGGGAGCGGATCAGCCAGCCTGTTATCAATAAAGTATCCTGACAAAAATGCAGATGTTCCAACAGGAAGTCTAATAGCAGTCAGCGGGACGTCTGCCCCTTCAAACGCAACTCATACGAATTGCAATGTAGCAGTACAGATAAACCAACATGGATATACCCAAGCATCACCGCACGGTCCGAAGGGAGCAGCAGACTATACAAAGTGGACGGCAATAACCTCAACTCGAACCCAGCAGGGACCGAACCAGATAGAGGCGCAACTTCTATGCTTTCCTCCAGGAATTGTGTCAACACCAAATCTGATGAAGCATTTGACTCACAATGTCACAGGCGTACAGGTATTAGGATTGCCTGCAACCAATCAATCACCATCAACATTATCAGCACCATCGACACATACCGCACCAACGCTAAAAAAGGCACCTATAGGACAAGGACCACACTCGATTATACCGCTAACCCCGTAGCGGCCTCAGCGGAAATCGAAATGTAACGTTGAGTCTGGTCCCACTAGCTGATAGTGACGAACATCTTTTTTCGATCCAGCTATCTCTCTAACTTTGAAAAAGTTGCTCGACCTAATATTACTGTCAAAGAATGGTAATAACAATAATGAGCCCATCCCGTTTCAAAGAATTCTTTGTCTACAGCCGAGTTGTCTCCAGGCTGTAAGCTGAATTACGCCTATGACATTAACGATATATGCCTACAAATCCATCAACCAAACACCGAATAATATCTTTTTTTTGTCATTCTCATCTTATAATTAATTTTATGTGATGTGATGTGATTCGATGTGTGTTACCTTATATAAAGAATTTTATATCTTGAATTAAGAAATGTAAAAGCGACAATGAAAAATGCAAATACAATATTATCCAGAACTGCGTTTTCAATCGCTTTTATACCAGCGATATCTCTCACGATATTAATTACCAATATGTTGGTGAATCAACGAGGTGACAATGTGGCATCGGCTACTTCGCTAAACAAAACAATAGTCACGAGCGATAACCAGACTACTGCAGTGCCACCCAATCAAAATAATGTAACTGGCCAATTAATTTATGAAGCACATGGCAAAATAATAGCTCAAAAAGTGATAAATTCAGGAAAAACTGATGGAGCCAAGATTCAAGTTTCATACTCTGGTACTGGTAAATTCACTGATGGGGTGGACGTTAGGGAACTATGGACCTTTGTTAATATTCATAGACTAGATGGTTTAATTCAAGGTGTAGGTCAAGGTATCAT
>Ga0137366_10002876_pt1 | contig 13280 bp, 14 predicted proteins | sample SagtaG_8_FD_104938 | JGI IMG/M metagenome (GOLD analysis project Ga0137366, IMG submission 104938) | Vadose zone soil microbial communities from Sagehorn Ranch, Mendocino, California, USA - Sage1_L_60_16 metaG | ecosystem: Environmental > Terrestrial > Soil > Vadose zone | place: USA... | reverse complement strand
CTGCTTTTATCTTTTGGCGATAACAGACATCTTATAAATTACATTCTGATATACGTGAACGTCCTGACGATCCTACTTATAGTACTGAGTAACGTTGTTCATTCTAAGCTTAGCCTGTACCAAAGCCCGATCTATGCCTTAGCCTCTCCACTCGCTGCTGCGATCATCTCTTTTTCATTTATCTCATCGATCATAGATGCAAGGAAGACTGGGGCGGTCAAATGGCGCGATAGACAATATACAATCAACCATCATCAGCAACATCCATTAGGTTAATAACGTTGAAGTTCTAATTCTTTATTAAGAATGAATTGAATTAAAAAGCAGAAGAATATGTTGACTACCAAGTCTGATCCTGGTGTAAATGAGACCTTGGCGAAGAGTTTGGAAGGGAGACAAATTTCAAAAACTGAAGCGATGGAACTGTTATTCTGCCAAGACTATCATGGCATCCTTTCTGCTGCCAGAAGTATTAGAGAAAAAACTAGGAGCGGTCCAATAACTTATTCACGGAAAATATTTATAAACCTAATAAATCTCTGTCGTGATTCGTGCTCTTATTGTACCTATAAAAAGGAACCTACAGATGAATTGGTTTCGATGATGAGACCTTCAGAGGTCCTTGAGATGGCACAAGCCGGGAAAAAACTCAGGTGTACAGAAGCCCTATTTGTTACCGGAGAAAGGCCAGAGCAGAGGTACCCCCAAGCAAGATCCTGGTTACATTCCCTTGGTCATTCTACGACAATCGAATACATAAGGGAAATGAGTGAATATATATTGCAAACAACAGGTTTACTTCCACACACCAATGCTGGTAGTCTAACAAAAAAGGAGATGTCCCTTTTGAAAGATACCAATGTTAGCATGGGAGTTATGCTCGAGTCTTCTAGCGAACGACTGACACAGAAGGGGATGCCGCATGAAATGGCTCCCAGCAAAAATCCGAAAGTAAGAATAAAGACTCTAGAGGATGCCGGCGATTTAAGAATACCGACCACTACAGGATTGCTTATTGGTATAGGCGAAGAACCCCAAGACATCATCGATTCTTTATTCTTAATAAAAGCTATCAACCAAAGATACGGCCACATTCAAGAGGTGATAATCCAAAACTTCGCACCTAAACCAGGAACACAAATGTCAGCAACCCCGCCAGCCGCGAATAGCTTTTTCTTGACGATCGTAAGTGTGGCTAGAATCGTGTTGGGAGAGATGAATATTCAAGTTCCCCCAAACCTTAATCCACACACTTTCGGAAAATTTCTGGATGCAGGTATTAACGATTGGGGTGGCATCTCGCCGCTAACGATTGATCATGTTAATCCCGAATTTTCATGGCCCAGCATATCTTCCCTTAGAGAAGCGACGCAAGCCAGAGGTTACTCTTTAAGGGCGCGGTTACCAGTTTACCCCGAATTCTTGTTCGACAATAGGTTTATTTCTGAAGAACTTAGGCCATACATAGAGCCGATCTGTGACGATTACGGACTTGTTCCGGAGGAATATTTAATATGACACTCGACGCTATTTTGAAGAATCTCGACCCGATAATCTCACAGACTTTGGATAGAGCATTGAGCGACAAGGATATTTCTGTTGAGCAAGGAACCGAACTGCTCGACGCCAACGGGACAGAAATGAATATGATTCTGAGGATTGCAGATGAACTTCGTCGAAGGACAGTAGGGGAAAATGTTACATACGTGATAAACAGGAATATAAATTTCACAAATGTCTGCATCAAACGCTGTGGTTTCTGTGCGTTTAGTCGAGATTTTAGGCAGGAGGAAGGTTATTTCCTGCCTACGGAAGAGATTCTAAGAAGAGCGAAGGAAGCTTGGAAGTTAGGCGCAACAGAGATTTGTATCCAGGCCGGTCTACCTCCAAAAATGGATGGGTATTTGTATATCGAAATCTGTAAAGCGATAAAGAAAGAACTCCCAGATATTCACATACATGCGTTTTCTCCTGAGGAAGTTCTCTACGGAGCACTTCGGTCCGAAGTCTCAGTCGAGGAATATTTACGAATGTTGAAGGAAGCCGGCGTTGGTAGTCTTCCAGGAACAGCAGCCGAAATATTGGATCAAAGGATGCGAGACCTGATTTCTCCTGGAAGGATCAGCGTTAATGACTGGATAAGGGTTATCAAGCTTGCGCATTCTTTGAATATTCCGACTACCTCCACTGTCATGTATGGTCATCTGGAATCATCGTTGCACAAAGCAAAACATCTTGAGGTACTGAAAGAAATCCAGAAAGGTACGCACGGCTTTACCGAATTTGTACCCCTTAGCTTTGTGCATAATGAGGCGCCCATGTATAATAAGAATAATAATAATAATGGCCCGATCTCTAACATGCGACCTGGCCCCAGCGGCAATGAAGTAATGAAGATGCATGCAGTTTCACGAATCATGTTAAATGGCTACATAAATAATATTCAAGTCTCATGGGTCAAAGAGGGAGCGAGAATGTCTCAGCTGTTGCTTGGGGCAGGTGCGAACGACTTTGGTGGCACACTTATGAATGAAAGCATTTCTACGGCAGCAGGTGCACAATACGGGCAGCTAATGAAACCCAAGTATTTACATTCGGTAATTAGAGAAGCGGGCAGGGTACCGGCGCAGCGCACGACTCTGTACTCGCTAGTCAAGGTATTCGGTCTTGAGCCCCGAGAATCTGAGTCTAGTTTGGATAAGGCCGATCCCAGGGAATTTGGATCGTATCACGAATTAATCAAGCTGGACAAATTTAGATATAGAAAACAAACATGACCCTTCAAATCATCTCCTCAAAATTCTTTCCGATTAGAATATCATTTTGAATAGTGAGATCCGATGTATCTCATATTCATAACAAAGAAATATAGTAATAGATATAATCAGTTCCAAAATCTGAAAATGGCACTTGCATCCTTTGTAATAATACAGGGTATATAACATTCTGCCGGTATATACGTGTCGCCCGGATCATAGAATTCTATCTTCGTTAGAATAACTAGACACTCAGTATCGTACCTTTAACAAAATTTTCGAATTCGATGTCTGTCATTGACTTGCGAGTCTCGGTTATCATCGCAGCATCATTTCCTACTAGATAGCGAGGTAATATTGGCTTGGATTGTATTGCCTTCAACACAGTGGATGCTACTTCGACAGGTAATGAACCCAATTCAGGCATGCGACCTATTTCGTTAGTTAACTTTCTAGTTATATCGGAATATGGAGAGGACAATCGCTTTGCCCTTTGTGCTACGACTATAACGTTCGTAAACGTCGAAGGTCGGATGATTCCTGGTTCGATAAGGGAGATATCGATACCGAAGGGTTCTAATTCATATCTTAATGATTCACTCAAACCTTGAATCGCAAATTGTGAACAGACGAAGGCCGAAGAGCAAGGAAATCCGATTTGTCCTGCGACGGAGTTAATGTTGATAATGACCCCGCTTCTTTGCTTACGCATGAATGGCAACACTGATCTTAACATTCTGGCGATGCCGTAAAAATTTGTTTCAAATTGCGCTGCCATTTCCTTCATGGAAATGTCCTCGAAACATCCTAGTAAGACGTAACCAGTACCGTTCACTAGCAGGTCAATCAATCCTTCATTTTTCAATACCTGTTTCACTGCACTTGTAACAGAAGAACTGCTGTTGACATCTAGTGTGATCAGCTGCAAAGATAGCTTTTCAATATTAGCTATATGTGATAGTTTCTTGGCTTGGTCAGGGGCTTTTATTCCTGCATAAGTTACATATCCCTTTCTTGCTAGGGCTAACGCAGTCTCGTAGCCCACGCTAGTAGAAGTGTCCGATAGAAGTGCAACCTTTCTCAACTTCATCTTATTTTTCCATACTGATGATATTAACACTTTTGCGGGTAAGGTTTAAGAATAGTAGCGAGGGTCTTTTGTGTGTTAGATTCGATGGAATCGGCTGCAACCACCTCTACCGTACTCCGTGCAAAATGGCACACGCTCCAGCATAATGGTGTAGCATTTCCTCCTCTCTATCAAGCAAGACGACTAAGTATTATTATTGATGGAAGAACGTTATGCCTCGATCCAGCCCAAGAAGAATTAGTTTACGCATGGGCAAAGAAAAAAGATACCCATTATATCCAAGATCGTGTTTTCCAGCTGAATTTTTTGAGTGACCTGAAAAAATTGCTGCCGAGGGAATTTCAAACCATTGATAACATAGACGTTATTGACTTCTCCGAAGCCTTTCAACTAGTAGATCAAGAAAAGAAAATGCGTGAGGCCGAGCTAGAGAGAATCCGGAACCTTCCCCTGGAGGAGAAACGAACCTTGACTGTCGCTAAGCGTTTAGAAAAAGAGAAATTGAAAGCAGCTTATGCAAAGGCCATCGTAGATGATGTTGAAGTGGATATAGCCAACTGGCTAGTCGAACCGCCAGGATTGTTCATGGGTAGAGGTCAGCACCCTCTCCGAGGAAGATGGAAACCACGCATACGACCTCAAGATGTCATGCTTAATCTTGGAGAAGATGCTCCTGTGCCCGAAGGAGCGTGGCAGGATATAGTGCACGACCATTCTTCGACTTGGCTTGCAACCTGGACAGAAAAGCTAACCGGTAAAAGAAAGTACGTGTGGTTACATGACTCGGCTACGCTTAGGCAGAATAACGAGAAAGAAAAATACGATAAGGCCAACAAATTAGGAAAGCATATCAATAAAGTGCAAAAGGAAATTATCCATAGGATGCTCAGATCTACAGAAATTAATCAGAAGAAGATTGCTACCGTCTCTTACCTCATATTTAAGCTAAACATGAGGGTTGGTGATGAAAAAGATCCAGAAGAGTCTGATACTGTAGGTGCTTCAACTTTGAGAGTAGAACATATCAAATTCCCAGAAAGTGATGGACAAATTTCTGTAGAGTTCAACTTTTTGGGTAAAGACAGCGTTCCATGGCAAAAAACACTACTGGTTGATTCTCCAGATACAAAGGGCCTCTACGAAAACCTCAAGTTATTCATGAAGGGGAAACAGCCAGGCTCTCAGATTTTTGATGGAATCACTTCTAGCAAAATTAATGCGTTCCTTCGAAGTATTGATCCCAAAAATGTACCGGGATTAACTGCAAAAGTCTTTAGAACTTTTACGACTACAAGAACAGTGAGGGAATCACTAGCAAAACCACCCTTAATGATTAATGAGAAGTCAGCCGAAGCACAGAAAATCTATGTGGCCAAAATGGCCAATTTGAAAGCAGCTGTTACTTGTAACCACAAAAAAGGCATCGATCCAAATAACCCCGCTAGTAAAAAGGCAATTGAAAGATACGAAAATTCATTACTGAAAAAGCAAGAAACACAAGAAAAGCTAAAGCGCGATATCGAAGGCAGAAAATGGAAAACTGAAATTCAAAAGAATAAACTGGAGCAAAGATTAGAAAAGGTTGAGATGCAACTAAAACTACAGAAAAATACCCGCGACTACAACCTTGGCACCTCGTTGAGAAACTACGTTGATCCTAGGGTGATGAAGGCATGGATGGCTCATGTTGGGCTTGACTGGAAAAAAATATACACGTCCACGCTTCAGCGCAAGTTCAGGTGGGTTGAAGATTATAATTTGAGAGAGTTAAGAGCATTCTATCCAAGTGCAAAAAGAATGCAAGACACAGCTGTAGAGGTAGTCCAAGAAGAGAGCTAACTTGGACCGTGTTTAATTCATTTTATATATTGTTTAGGCATTCTGCAATTGTGATAGCTCCATAAAATTATTTCAAAATGCCAAACATCCGGAGAAAAAAAACATATCCTGTGTGTGGGATAGTGTTCAGTCTAGTATTAGTCGTTATGGCCGCTGAACAAATGAATGCGTATTCGTATCAGCAAACCAAGGCTGATAAGTATACTATAAGTTCACTTTTTATCGCCCTCTTCTCAGATGGCACTGCTTTAATAGAACAAGACGTAGTTGTCAATCCGTTTCTCCCCAACGCAGCAGTGGTTCTGTATGGAAAGACCGTTGATGGTCTAAATGTAATGGATTACAAGGGCAAGTCAATAGAATACCAATTTGGTCAGCAGCCAGGGGAAGTGGTCATAAACTCTTCCGGTATCACAAATGCCCGATTATCTTATGAAACTCCAGATCTTGTTAATAAGCAGGGAAGGACATGGACCTTTTCGTTCAATTCCACTACAGGTTTTTCCTTAAAACTACCTACGAATTCGACGATTATTGACTTGGGCAAACAATTTCCGGCATCTGTCACCCAAATTGGAGAACAGGGATTACTTACTTTTCATCCTGGTCATATTCAAATTAGCTATGTAATTGGATACTTGGGGACGGAATCTCAGTCAAATGCAAGTATCGAATCTGCAGTTATTGCAGTGAAGGAGGCTAAGAACAGATATCCAGGAATAATATTGGCAGATGCACAAACCCTTCTACAGCAGGCATTAATCTCTAAAGCTAGCAAAAAATATTCAGACGCAGAAAAATTTAGCACGGTAGCGAACGATTTGACTGTCAATATCACAAGAGGCTATGTTGCGTCCCAAATCGCAATTGGAGCAGGACAACTGCAGGTGCGAAAAGCTGCTGAAATTGGGCACGATACAAGTGCTGCTAGAGCGCTTCTTTCTCAGGCAGACAATGAATTCTCTAAAGGCCACTACAACCTGGTCAAAGGGCTAGTTGATGAGGCAATTATATCGATTGGGAACAACGCTTCTAATTCATCTCCAGTTTATGCGATTCTGGGAGGCATCGCGGTAGCAAGTACGGTCGTAGTTATAGTACTTAGAAAAAAAATAAAACTAAAACGCTTGCGACTTGGAGTTGAGCATGATGTGGGTGGTACTTTGTCTGATATCTCATCTGAGAGCCGCCCCCCACCTCAGCCGTCATCGTCACTTCCAAAACCATCAGCTCCAACGCGGGAAGAGCCTGGTCTCCCGGCACGCACGGCAGAACAAACTGCTCTTTCCAGAATAGTGACACGGATTCTTGCCGAGAAGCCTCATCTTCGACCTGAGGACCAGCGTGTTCTCAAGTATTTAGCCGAGAAGGATGGTGCAGCCTTTGAGAGTGAAGTGCGGAATAAGTTTCTGTTACCAAAAACTACAATATGGCGATTGGTGAAGAGACTTGAGAGGGAGGGACTAATCGAGATCAGGAAGGCTGGGGGACAAAATCTAATAAAGCTGCGATCCTGAGGCTTAGAACACTAAAAAGTATTCTAACAACCCAAATACCTTGTTTCGGCGGAAGCCAATGCTTAATTAGTCCCTCGATATATTGTGAGTCAAAAGAGCGATGCCTACAGCCTACGTGCTAATTAATTGTGAGCTTAGCCGGAAAACTGAAGTTATAAGGGAGCTGAGCCAGCTATCCGGGATATTGGAGGTTTCAGAGGTGCATGGAGCATACGATATATTGGTGAAACTAAACGAGGCAAGCGTGGAGGAGTTGAAGGAAACTATAAAGTGGCATCTCAAAAAAATTTCCGATATCAAGTCTACCGTTACCCTGATAGCAATTGAGGGTGCAGACAGAGGGACGTCATAATCCTGAAAATGAGTGTCGGACTTACTAGCTAAGATAATCCATATTTTTGCCAGTTTCGGTCAACCATTGCCTTTGTCTCTTCGTCCACCACAGCAAGTTGTTGAATTTCTCTGGCATATCCTTCTTCCTTCCACTTGGTAGTAGCATCAATTCCTAGCTTTGAGCCCAAATTTATTAAAGGTGAGGCTGGATCCAACGTATCGGTGGGTGTATTGTCGATGACCATGGTGTCTCGTTTAGGATCCGATCTGGTAGTAATAGCCCATATCACTTCGTCTACGTTATGTACATTTATATCCTGATCGACTACAACAAATATTTTCGTAAGTGATAGCTGGCCCATACCCCACAGTCCCATCATCACTTTCTTCGCTTGGCCAGGATATCGTTTCTTTATGGAAACGATTGCTAACCCCTGAAACCATCCTGCTGCGGGCATGGCAAAGTCGGATACTTCTGGCTGAAATAACTGGATTAATGGCAAGAACGAGCGTTCAATAACTTTCCCTATATATGCATCTTCGAGAACCGGTTTACCGACCACAGTTGTCAGATAAATTGGGTCTTTTCTTTTCGTCAAGCCCGTTAGTGTGAAGGTGGGAAATGGCTCTGATGGGGTATAATAGCCAGTATGATCACCGAACGGGCCTTCCATGCGAACGTCGTTAGGATCCACATACCCTTCCAAAACAATCTCGGCGTTGGCAGGAACCTCCAAATCAATCGTGTTGCATTTTACGAGCTTGAGTCCTTTCTTTCTCACAATACCGGAAAAAAGGAATTTATCTATTCCCTCTGGAACAGGGGCGATCGCAGCAAGAACAGTTGCCGGATCGGCACCTATAATGATGGCAACTTCTATTGGTTTTCTCTGTTCTTTTGTTATCTCATAATGTAGTGCACCACGCTTATGCGTCTGCCAATGAATTAGGGCTTTCTTATCGCCAATAATCTGAATTCTATATACACCTAAGTTTCGGATGCCTGTTTCGGGGTGCCTCGTGACAGTTAGCCCGAAGGTGATGAATTTGCCGGCATCATTCAGGAATGATTTCAGAATCGGCAGACAATTCAGGTTAGCATTATCTGTTTGCGTTATCTCTTTGACAGGTCCTGAGTCTATCTGCCTAGGACCGTAATCGGAGATTTCTGAGAGTTTCGGCAACATTTTGAGTTTATTGAGCACACCGGAGGGTAATCTTAGCTTAGTCAGCTCTACTATACGATTACCTATCTCTGTAAAGTCTTCTAGCTCTAGAGCGATTTGCAATCGGTTTATCGTCCCAAACGCATTGCCAAGGATAGGAATATCAGAGCCTTCTACATTTTCAAAAAATACTGCAGGTTGTTCTTTCGCATACATCAGCCGGCGCATGATTTCCGCGATCTCCAAATCAGGATTTACCTTCGTCTTTATCCGTTTTAATTCACCAGCTCTGTCCAATGCCTCGACATATTCTCCTAAGCTTTCGAACGGCATGACGTCTATATCAAGAAGAAAGGTTAGATAAGCATTCTCTAGTCGAAACTATAGTGATGTCCTCAGAAAAGTCATGGATCTAAGATGCACGTACCTGGGATACCACGAGTAATACGCCGAAAAACCCAACCAAAGCACATTGTCGCTCTTCGGCCCTATCAGAGAGCAATAGTAAAGCATCTCCTTAATTACATAGATGAAATAAGACCACTCATGAAATTAGTGTAGCACAGCGTGCGCGGGGATGGGATCTAATGCTTTTTGCAAGCGTGGAACAGAGACTGTTTTGTGTCTAATGACCTAAACCAAGAACCCCTCTTTACTATAGGAATCCGATAAACATTCGATACCGTTGGCATATTTCTATAGATCTTCTCATATTGGTGAATAAAATTATGAGGTGCTGCGTTCCATGGCGTGTGAAAAGACTGAATATCAGAAACAATGAAATTAAGTGGATTACGCTCTTTTACGTATATCGCTGATTTAACGAATTCTTTAGCATTTTCTAATTGATCTGGCGATAGATCTATAGCGACATATTCCAGGATATTTGGAAAATTTGATAGTACTAGTTTTGTTATGCGTCCGAATCCACAGCCAACTTCAAGAACAGTTGAAAATGAAGAAGGAATATTTTTCAAATAATCAATTAGGATTCCTTCCTGTAACTCAGAGTTTTTGTTATGTCGAAATTCATCTTTGTACTTCTTTCCACGCTCAAACCAGTATTCATTGGGAATGTACCGCACTTTGTACAACCACTATCTACTTCTAATTAAGTTTAATTCGTCACATCGAGTATTGCTTACCGACATATTGCTTATTCACCATATGTCGGCTGTGCACTCGGTACTAAGCATCCATGGTGCTAAGCGTGAAAGGCGTTAATGGCGTTAATGGGACGAATGGCAATAATCCTAATGGCATTAACGGAAATAGTGATAATGATAATAGCGCCCATGGCTCTATTGGTGCCAGTATCCCTACTTTGTCCAAGTTTGGAGCTATATCGGAGCCATCAGTGTAAATGTCTCTGCTCTTAAAGGTCTAGTACTATTTTTCATTGCAGTTTAAAGTGCATCTTTTATACGCGAGTTGAAGCTAGAATCTAGTCGCTTAACTGAAGTGTAATTTTTACGCCACTCTTTTATTGCAGCGAATATTTGTTCGTAAGAATATTTTTTGTTTTAAAATATGGCGTGAGAATAAGACTTCTTGCATTTTTTCTAAAAGCCTCTATCGGCGTCTCCAATGATTGTTCAATTCATGGTACATTACTAGGCTGCGATCGTGCTCTTTCGGGGGGATGAAGAGTTCTTCAATCGATATTTTTTAATTTTTTGCTGACTCATGCATACCTGATGGGCCGAAAGGGAGTTGAACCCTCGACCTTTCGATTATCAGTCGAACGCTCCACCAAGCTGAGCTATCGGCCCCGTTGTCGCTTGGAATCTCTCAAAATAAGTGTTATTTAATCGTGTGGCTCAGGACAGGATTATAATTGCCAAATGCATTTAAGAACATCGTGCTACATAGATTGCATGGTAAATGGCTGAAGCAATCAGCAATATAGCCATAATGACAAAAGCGAACAACAATGAAGCCGAGGAAGCCGCCAGAAGAATTACAAGATTGGTTGCACCTCGAAAACCTAACATATACGCTGTACACCCCTTAACAATACAAGATAGTCGATCGGTTGAAGCAGAAGACCTCAGAAAGCTAGAGCTTGACATAGTTTTTGCCATAGGAGGGGATGGCACAACATTAAGAGCATTTAGATATATTCCGCCGGAGACACCTTTGCTGAGTGTTAATGTTGGTGGTAACAGAGGCATTTTATCGGAAACAGGAATTACCTCGTTGGACGAGACCATAAATGCTATACTTTTAGGACAGTATTTTCATGAGCGCCGTATACGAATACAGGCATCTACTAGGGAGAACACCTTTCCCGCAGCTTTAAATGCTATCATGATAATAAGGGTAAATCTGACGAGAACTCCACTGCTATCCATAAAGCTGATGGGCTACGTCATAGTGCACAGGATGGATGGGCTCATAATCTCTACTCCGACGGGCTCGACAGGGCACTCATTTTCAATCGGTGGTCCAGTTTTATATGAGAGGTTGGATTCGTTGCTCCTTTCCCCGATCGCACCGATGAATAGAATGCCACATTTGGTGCTCCCACCCGACGAAATCGAAGTTAAGAGCACTCACGATATTAGCTTGGTATTAGACGGCCAGGAAATGTTCCGAATCACTGCAGGTGAACCTCTGAAAATTTCTCGCCATCAGTATGACGCACAATTCATTCGTATAAAAAAAAGAGGCATGAGACAGATTGTCAAACTCGGATTCTAGCGAATTCGTTTTGGATGCAAGTGCATTTTATGCTGGGATTCCGTTCCAGTCTTCAAAGAAATGCTTTACTACTACTGCAGTTTATGATGAGGTAAAACACATCAGAAGACCTTATTCAGCCTTAGAGGCCCTAATTGACGCAGGTACTTTGATAATTATGCAACCTGAAAAAGGCTCCCTGAATAAGGTCATCGCTAGTGCAAAGGAAACAGGTGATCGTCGCAAACTTTCATCGGCTGATATTTCAATAATTGCTCTTGCGCTTCAACTGAGGAAGACTCTGATCTCGGACGACTATGCTGTCGCGAATGTCGCAACATTTTTGAAAATCCCGGTCAAGACACTTGCATTCAAGGGCATAAGCGAGTTGAGAAGATGGGTCTCGTTTTGTAAGGCGTGCGGCAACGCATACGAATCTTACATTAGCGAGTGTAGAATCTGTGGATCTCGGCTCAGACAACGATTCAAGGTGGTAGGTGACAAAGTCTAAAAGGACCTTTTCATCCCTCGATTGTCGGGGTTTAAGTTGCAGATATCAAGACTAAATCTGAATTTGATATCTTTGAAAAGAGACTAAACTCGTAGTCTATAGGTTTTGCTAAAGCATTGTTGCAGTTGGTGGTGAGTGGGACGAGCGCCTGCAGGCGCTCGTCCGTGTGTGCTACCGCCTAAAATTCATCGTCTATCGTAATCCTTACCTGTTTCTTCTTGAAGGTCTTTGCTTGATCATGATCATCACGGCTAGTCAGTACTCGATTGAAAAGACTCCCTTTTAGAGAGTGAAAACCTCTATACCTATATACTTCCTTGTCGGTAGCTGTGATGTGAAGAAAGTCATCTTTTTCCCGGCAATTATTCTTGCAGTAGGAGCAATGCTAGTTATACCAATCCCTATTGGTCACGTGGCAAAAGCAAGCACATGCAGCTTTTCGGCTTCGAGCACCCGCGCACACATATCTGGTAGTTTTACAGGTTCAGGCAGTTGTTCAACGTCAATATCTGCTTTGTCCTTCAATACCGGTTTTAATATCGGAGGCGCAACTGGCAAATCATCCTGCGCGGGTGCTTCAGCTTCCCACACGACCTCTGCCGCCGAGGGTCATTCTAGCAACAGTGGTGTTAGTTGCCATTCTCCCTAACTTTTTTTGTCAAACGGCGGAGCTAATAGATTATGTCAAGCTGACATTGGGTGAGTCTAAAGGATCTGCAATTGCATTGCTTCATGTTCGCGTCGGCTAGGCTTGCGCTCTCGGCCAATTTGCAATTTATTATTATTAGTTAATTGATTGGCCACTGCAGTAGTCAGGTAGCTTTCCTCTTTCACTGGTACGGAGGAGAAACAGTCACATGATAACTCGGTCTTAACGGTTCATTGTCAATGGTCAGTACTATTACCACCTGACGTTCCGATTTTATCGCTAAAAATCGACTTTATTGCATATTGCTTTTTCTTACTATCATAATAATCAGAGTCGGCGTAACCTTGGGCCTTAAAGTGTATAAATATACGTTGAATGTAGTCTTCACGCCTGTTAAACACTATATCATAACTTCTTATTTTCCTTTAAGAGACGAATTACAGCCTCTTCAAGTAATGCGGTAGCAGTGGTATTTTTTTCCAAAGCTAGCATCTTAATAGCACGGATGATATCAGGATTAAATTTGAACGTAAACGTTCTCCTAATGTTAGTCGCCTTCCTGGGAACTGTCAATTGTTGAGCTATTTGAGCCATATTTTATAAACATATAATGCTCTAATGACTAATAAATATTGCTTTATTGCTGCTTCAGCTTTATATATAACTAACTTTATAACACAGCTTGCTGTATAGACTACAACCTATCTAGAGTAGCAACTGACAGGTATTTAGTCTTT
>Ga0137366_10002871_pt1 | contig 13288 bp, 16 predicted proteins | sample SagtaG_8_FD_104938 | JGI IMG/M metagenome (GOLD analysis project Ga0137366, IMG submission 104938) | Vadose zone soil microbial communities from Sagehorn Ranch, Mendocino, California, USA - Sage1_L_60_16 metaG | ecosystem: Environmental > Terrestrial > Soil > Vadose zone | place: USA... | reverse complement strand
CGGCAATCGCCTCGAAGACCACGCCAGAGGTCAAAATGCCGGATTGTGGCCGGGCGGCCGGGCTGTTTTCGATCATTACGGCCGTGACTTGACGTTTGGTAGTGGCTTCATCCGGCACTGGCAGGCCAGTCAGCGGCGAATAATATTTTGGCGCCTGTGGTGCAGATGGTGGCGTGACCTTGGCGACTGGCGCTGGCGTGGCTGCGTGTGGTTTGGGCTTGAGTGCCAGATACAGCGCCGTTCCCCCTCCTGCCAGCAGCAGGGCGCCAATGACCGCAATGATAATGGCCATTTTTTTGTGCTGAGTTATCCATTGCTTCAATTGGTGCGTGTGTTTGTTTGGTTTGCGAGAGGGCACATCAAGCTGGCCGTCATCTGGGATTGACGGCAATTCAAATTGCGTGTTTGTGTGTGGTGACATAAGCATTATTATACCACTCCTTCGGTGAGGTTCAGAGGTGTTGTGTTAGTGGGTTATATATGATATTATAATTGTCCGACCGCTACGATACACGTCAGGGGGGCGACAAGTGCGTCGATTGGAGCAAGCTCTCGAGGTACTCCGAGGCTTGGCAGACACACAGACCACTCGACCGGGAGAGTATGGAGCTACTATTGCAGATATCCCACCGCCAGAAACTGGCGTGAGACTGGAGGTGCGGCTGGCCTCACATATGGATGTATCTGTGGGCACAGGTGGCGGCTACCTGGCCGACCTGGTGCGCATGGGGATGCTGGAAGGAGCGGCACACAAACATCGCGCTCCCCGCTGGATAGTCATGAATGGCAGACTTCGGCTGTTGGGCCCTCAGCCCGCACCCTCCATTGCTGCCAGACGAACCGCTGCCGAGCGTAACCAGGGCGGCCGGTTCAATCCGTCTACCATGGGCCAGGTCCTGGCTGTTCTTCGCGGCATGGTTGACCCGCAGACGACACGGAATCAGGGTGGGCGTCGTGTCGCTGACATCGTGCTTCACGGTCAAGCAAGCCTCGCCTCACGAGTCGTCAAGATCGGCGCAGCCAGGCTGTCGCAAGGCTCAGTGGCTTCGATCCTACAAGAGCTCGTCAAGGAAGGATGGCTTGAAGCCGGTAAATCCGGTGGCCGGCGGCCTGCCACGCGCTGGGTCATGCTGGACGGGCAATACCGATGATCGCAGTAGCGGGTCAATGTCTGAGCGGCGCCGGCAATACGCTGGTGCCGCTCAGACAAGCAACATGAATTTATACCGTCATATTCGAGAGGCGGCGGAGAGTCGTCTCTTTGCCAAGTACATGCAGCGTTTCGAACAAACCTGGCGCTACATTGCTGCCGGTGATGGCAACGCGAATCAGGCCAAACAGCATGCCTGGCTTGGTACCGAGCTGTTCCACGAGTTGCCGCAGTTTGGCTTCCAGGTCGGCTTCTGAAAAATCGCTCGTTGCCAGGCTGTCGCTGGCGGCTTGGAACATGCGGGAGCGTTCCTCGGCAGGGAGCTTTTTGAGCTGCTTGTTGCTGGCGAATGTTTCTTCGTCGATGGTTGGGTCGGTAAAGAAAAAACGCGTAAGCTCTGGCAACTCCGCCAGGAACTTGAGCCGTTCGTGCACCAGCCGCAGCACGTCTTTTTTAAACGTATCGCTCACCTGCCCTGCCTCGGCTGGCCAAAAGCCGGCAACCTTTTCGAACAGTTCATCCAGGTTCAAGCGGCGAATGTGTACACCATTGAGATACAGCAGCCGCTGCTCGTCGAACACTCCCCCACTCCGCTGGACGCGGGACAGGTCAAACGCGGTAATGAGCTCATCCACGGTATAAATTTCTTGTTCGGTGCCGTCGTTCCAACCAATAGTTGCCAGGAAATTGAGCATGGCGCTCGGCAGAATACCCATGTCGCGATATTCCAGGATGGGTTTTGCGCCATGACGTTTGCTGAGTTTGCGTTTGCCGGTTTCGTCCATGACTTGCGGCAAGATGGCGTTGATGGGTGGTTCCCAACCGAGTGCTTCGTGCGTGGCGAGAAACTTTGGCACCGAGCTAATGAACTCCTGCGAACGCATCACGTGGGTTATCTCCATCAGGTGGTCGTCGATGATGTGACAAAAGTTGTAGGTTGGGAAGCCGTCGGCCTTCATGATGATGTAATCGTCGATCATCTCCGGGCCGAGCTTCACCTCGCCCATCACGGCGTCCTGCCAGCTGTAGGCTTTGGGCTCAAGATGAATGCGGAGCGCCTGGCTGCCGTCCCACGCAGGCGGACTTTCAGGGCGGTGGTCGCGATACAGAAACGGACGTTTCTCGGCACTGGCACGATCGCGCAGCTGTTGGAGTTGCTCTGGCGAATACGGATCGGCATAGGCCAGGCCTTTTTTAACCAGCTCAAGCGCGTATTTTTTGTAAATCTCGAGCCGCTGCGACTGAATGTATGGGCCGAATGGACCGCCGGCGTCGGGACCTTCGTCCCAGTTCAGGCTGAGCCAACGCAGGCTTTCTTTGATGTTTTCTGTGCCGCCGGCTATCTCACGCTTCTGATCGGTGTCTTCGATGCGCAGCAAAAACTGACCGCCGTGATGGCGTGCAAGCAGCCAGGCAAATAGCGCGGTACGCACCACACCGCTGTGGAGCGCGCCTGTCGGGCTGGGGGCAAAACGAGTTCGAACATGCATAGATGTTTGTATTATCTCTGGTGGTGGGAAAAATCACAAGGGGGCTTAGCGGGCGGTTGTCCGACAAAACGTTTCGTCGGACAACCGCCCCGCGCTCAGCTATAGCCAAGGTTCGCATTGATGCGGCGTGCGAGCTCGCGCGCCGCATCGCTGGGCTGGTCAGTGCCGAATTCCCAAAGGTCGCTGCGCCGGCAAACCACAGACAATCCCCGGCCCTCCATGCCGCACGTACCGGGAAGAGTTTGGCATGCGCGCCGGAAAGCCTTCAGGGAGTTGTCGTTCCGGTATAATGACACGCGGATGAATTTGTATGAGCTCAGGCAACCCGAATGCCACCACGGGCCATTTGGTCCCATGCCCACCACAACGGTCTTAATGATAACCGGCCCAGCATGCACGGTGTCCTCCTTGCGAGCGACGGAAATAGCTTGGCCTTATTACAGCACAGTCACTAAGTGGCTGCTACATGCTTGTGGCAATGTGTAGCAATTGGTCGCTGCTGAGCGGCGCATCGCCATCAATTGTGTACAGCAGCCCACCATTCACCCAGGCGGCGTGATTGCCAAAGGCATAGACGGTCAGGCCGCGCTCTTGGTACGTCAAATAATTACCGGTTTCTTTCGATATGTAATTGTCGAGGACTGCTTGGCTATCCCAGGTGGAGGCCTTTTGCTTGATCACGAAATCATTCTGATTGGTATTACTCTTGAAGCTGATGTTGACTTCACCCGGTTGATACGTGATAGGTCCGGCAAAGTGGTAACCGTCCGGCTGGTAGTTCGGGTAGTTTGCGGCAATGCCTGCCCGTGTCGCGGCCACACGCATCGAAATGTTTGGCAGATTTATGTACGTCAGATAGCCAGCCAGCAACAATAATGCAAGTGAGCTGGTCAGAATGGTTGCAAGCCGGGGCTGGCTGGTGAACCGGCGATGGTGTTTGACCTCGTGATGATTTGGCTTGGCTTCGGCCAGGCGCTCACGAATAAGCGATTCCTTGAGCTCCTTTGGTGATTGCTCGGCAGCGGGTGTTGGCCGATTGGCCAACGCTTTGGTGACAATTGGATGAGTGCGGGGTGCAACAGGCGGTGTTGTTACGGGTGCGGCGACGGCAACAGGCACCGTTTGATGTGTTGGGCCAAACTTGCTAATTGCCGGACTGCGGTGATGCGCGGCCGCTACAGGTGTAGCCTGGTGCGCGGCGGTGTCGGCTTCTACACGGACTGGAGCTGGCTGCTTAAACGGCGCGGGTTTTTTGATGGCTGAACGATTGAGGGTCTGCGAACGTTGCAGTTGCTTGTGCACGGCGTGTGCCTTGACCTCGGAATGATGCGGTGGCTGAGCGGCCTTGGCGGCTGGTATGACATCGCGGAGCGGTGCTGGCCCCGAAATGTCGGCAAAGGCACGGTGGACTGCTGGCTTGGGGTGCGGTTTTGGTGTGTGTGCATGCTGGTGGTGCGGGCTGGCGTGACTATTGGCGGGTGCAATAGGCAGGCCCGTGGCTGCATCGTAATTACGGCCATTTATGGTGATGATAGTTTTGCCTGTCATGCGATCCTGTATACCTCAGAGCCTATGTTCAGTGGTTTTTCTTATTTAATAGTAAGGATAAACGGCATGGCTTGCAAGACTGTTATGGTTTTGCGGCTGACTTACCAGCCAGCCGCAAAGTCTCGTCACTCTGGAAATGCCAGGTGCATCACCATACGGTCATAGTCGCCCGGCGCGCCGGTCAGCCGTGGTGACTTTGGGCATCCCTTGGGGCCATCGTGGTCGTGGCGGATTCGCCAGACAATTACGGCATCCTGGTCACGAGTCAGGAAGGGCACGCCTGACGGCATATTCTGAGGCGCTTGCCTCGCTTGCTTCACGAGTGCATGAATAGCTGGATGCTTGATCATCTCTTTGGGCGTCATGGTCAGGGACGTCCTTTCTCGCTAAACCTGTACGGAGCTTGTTTATGTAGCATAACATGGACAATGCCAAGTCAATAGATTTTTCCGAGGCAGGGGTATATACTGACGATAGTTTCATGTTCGACATTGATTTTGCTTCGAAACGAGCTCGTTTGGCCATTCGTTTTTTCACCTATGGCGTTATGGCAGTAGCATCCGTAGTGCTGACGGCTCTGTTGGTGTTGGTGGCGCTTGGTTATCGGTTGGATCGGAATTTTACGTTCACGCAGGGTGGGCTAATGCAGTTTCGATCCTTTCCTGACAGTGCAGATGTATTTATTGATGGTAAACGACAGAGCTTTCATACGCCGGACAAGGCAAATCTGACAGCCGGCAACCACGCTGTCACGATGTCGCTAAACGGCTACCGATCATGGACGAAGCAAATTACGCTCGCGCCGGGCCAACTGTTGTGGTTGAACTATGCCCGCATGATCCCAAACGCCATCACCACTGCGCCGCTGAAAGAATATCCAGCCATCGGCAGCACGCTTCCCTCGCCCGATCGCCATTGGCTGCTTGTGCAGATGAATCAGTCTGCGCCTGACTACACATTGGTCGATTACAGCGATGAAACCAAACCGCAGTTCACCAACTTTCAGCTGCCGGATAGCCTATTTACTAAAAAAGACGGCACATACGGTACGTTCAAGCTTCTGGAATGGGACCTCCAGTCCAAGTATGTTTTGATCGAGCATGACAATGGCGACACCGTCGAATTTGCCCGTTTGGACCGTTCGCGACCGGCCGACGCGGTTAATTTGACCAAAATGTTCGGTCTAAACATCCGGCAAGCACATTTTTCGGGCAATAGCCCCAACGCTATTTTTGCCAAGACCGATGATGTGCTCCGGCGCCTGGATATCGGCGGTCCGACAGCCTCTGGGGCGCTGGTGAGCGGGCTGCGTGATTTTACGATTTATGGTGAGGACACGATTGCCTTTACCAGTATTCAGGACAAAACCACCAGTGATGTGGCCAGCCGTGTGCAGCAGATTGGTATTTATCGGCATGGCAAAATAACCCCAGTCCGGGAAGTGTCCGTCAATCAGCAGGTCAAGCTTGCTTATAACGAATACGACACCCATGATTATTTGGCCATCGGTTCGACCGATAGCCCGACGATAGAGATTATCCGTGACGCGACGGCGACCGGTACCAGCAAGGAAGCCAGTGTGTTCACGCAGTTTGATTTGGGCGCACCGCTGGTGTCGCTTGGCTTTAGCAGTAATGGCCGTATGCTGGTGGCGCAGCATGGCAACAAGTTGGCAACGTACGACATCGAAACCGCACGGGCCTTCACCAAAACGTTTGACTTCGGTTCGGCCCAGACGTCGACATTCAAGTGGTTGGATGATTATTATTTGTGGAGCGACGACGGTGGCACGCTCCGAATTTTTGAGTTCGACGGAACAAACGACCACGAAATTACAACCGTTGCAGCTGGCTTTGACGTCATGCTGAGCGCAAATGGCAAGCAATTGCTCAGCGTTGGCAAGAATGATGTCGCGCATACGTTGCTGCTGCAAGCTTCGAAACTGACAAACGCGAATTAGGTTGGGCTGAGCCTCTAACCCGTGAAGAGCGCTTGCCGTCGCTCTAGATGTTCGAGAGGCTGGCGCTTCTGAATCGCGTGGCGCCATGATCACTGATTGAAGTTATCAGAAAATCAAATCACCTATTCGTTCGAAGAATGTTGGTGAGTTGCCCGGAATAGCTGCCGGGTTGCTGTTTTCTTGGTTGGCTGGCTTGGCACTGGCTGCATCGGGATTGGGGCTAATCTGTTCGCCATACACCAGCAGGCGGTTCTGCGCTGTGTCGGTTGGCGATCCGGTTACGAGCACGACATTTGGCTTGCCGTTGTCCTGTTGGAGCACGCGCCAGTCAGTTGGCTTAATGATTTTTTTCTCCGTCACCCGGTAGGCATAGCGCTTCCCCTGAAAGTTCAGGTAAATCAGATCGTTCGGCTGCAATCGGTCAACGAGCAGGAACGCAAATTTGTAATTGCCGGGGTCGAACACATCGTTACTCGAGTGGGCCAAGATAACGGTATTGCCGATCTGACCTGGCAAGCTGCTGGCGCCAGGTAAATTGTAGTGCACGGCGCCATGTTCCAGCGCCCCCTGGATGATCTTGTCGTCGACCGTGGTGATACTGTAGTTGACAGGAATAGTGACGTTGATTTTAGGGATGATGACCTTTGGGTCGCCACCGACACTGCTGTTGGCGGGATCAACGATGACAGTATCGCTCGCGCTCGCGGTGCTGCCCGGACTGATGTAGCGCTCAACTTGCGCCACAAGCAAGCGATTGAATTGCAGGAATAAAAAGAGCAGCGCAACTATCAGTGCACAGACGACCGGCACGAAGTACCGGCTTTGCTGAAACGCTTGACCCCGCTGGGTGATTGTGTGGAGCAAGTCGCCTCGCACCTGCTGGAAATGCGTCTGAGGTGTGAAAGTCTCGTCACTGCCGGGAACCGTTTGTGAAGCCAGTTGGGTCATGGGCTCGGCGGTTTGCTGCTGGGTAACGCGAAGTTGCGCCTCGTAGTAGTGCGCATAATACCGCTGGTAGTACTCCTGCCAGGCGGTGTGATAGCGCTGCCAGTCGTATAGTTGCTGGTGTGTTTGGTTGTAGGGATTGCCGGGGGTAGTGCTTTCTGATTGATGCGGCGGATTGTGTTGATAGAGGTGATCGGCCTGTTGCCGGGCAACATCAGCAGCCGCGCCGTAGTCCGCGCGCGGCGACACGGTCGATGGCACGTGCTGAGGGGCATTGCCCTGGTGGGAATCGGTGTGAGGGTTCATAATTTTTTTCGGCCGAGATGATTCTTATCTGACTTTAGTATATAATCTAGGCATCAGCTAGACAATTGTGGGCAGATGGCGGAACTGGTAGACGCGCTGGACTCAAAATCCAGTTCCCTTTAAAGGAGTGAGGGTTCGATTCCCTCTCTGCCCACCACGATAATAAGTCGATCATTTTGGTGGACTTATTATCGTGATGCTTGGCGGTGACGAGCGTGAGCGGCGCGCCATTCGCCTGCACTGATAAGGATTCCGGCCGCAGCCTCCAGGATGATGTCGTGTTCGTATGGTGCCAATCGCTCGATTGGCTCCTGCGGGTCATCCTGCTGCCCAAGGCGCCAAAGTATTTCCTGGACTTCACGGGCTTTTTCCTTGCCCAATACGCCGCCCAGGCTGAGTACGGGGATACGAGGATCATAATCGACGAGTTCGTCTGGCCCAGGATTGGGCGTCCCCTTGGCCGTGTGTTTTATTTGGATTTCGAAATACGGCGTGTTGACTGGCGGCATGAAGACTTGTATGTCGGTGGCCCTAAATGCACCACTGAAATTGAGCCGAGCTGGTGATGGAAGCATCAGAACTTCGGCGCCCTGCGCACAGGCATAGGTCAGCACTGCTTCAAAGGCCAGCTCTTCGCGTGAGCCAATGAGTAGCCGCTTTGAGATGCGGTCATTGTCACGATACAGCGGACTTTGCCGTTCGGACCGGAGCATGGCAAGCAACCGCGTGTAGGTATGAAAAGCCCGCATAGTATTGGCAGCCGGGGGCAGCACCAGCTCGCCTTTCCGCTGTGTACTCTCCACCGTTTCGCGCAAGTACGTCAGCGCAGTGAGGTGTGAGGCTGCGGCGTAGAAGATTTGCGGATTTTCTGGATGGTCCAGATACAGTTCGTCAATAAAATAGGCCAATGCATCCTGGTCATTGTCAATAGACACGAGCCGTTCTTGTAACTCTTCTCGCTCGCGGGTTGCTTGCGGTATTTCAGACATAGATATTACTGACATTGTATGTCATAATATAAGTCTTGCCAAGCGGCAATGTGTTTATGTGATAAAACTGGCCGTCACCGCTTCGAGCGGTTTAGCCTGATTCTGCAGCCAGTAGACTGCAGCGCGGGTTGCCACGCTCCCCCGCCAGATCAACATGACATCTTCCCAAGGGGCGGTCGTCACGCGCCCATCGTGGGCTGCCACCAGCTGCTGGTGATGAAATACAATGATCGAAACCGGGTAGCTAATGGTAAATTTGTGCAATGTCTCCACCAGAGTGGTGAGCTGCATGCTAAAGAGAATTGTCTTGGGATAGTAGACGATCTGAAACAGCTTCTGCAGCTGCGCTAGGCTGACCACCAACAGCGTTTGTGGACGCTGGAGCAGTTGTGGCATCGCCGCACGGAGCAGATCGACGGTATCGCGAGTAATGACTGCTGGTTTTGGGCTGCTCGTCAGTAGCGTCTCGAGTGCGATAGCTGTTTCGGAATTGCGGCCGGCATCGCCAATCAACAGCAGGCAGTCGGCCCAGGCCGCTGCCGCCTGCAGCGCGGGCAGTGCGTCTTTGCTCATGCCGCCAGATGGGTTGGTGGGCACGAAGACACAGTCTAGAGCCAGCTTGTCGATGACTGCTTTAAGCGCTGCGGGCAAGATAGCCCGGCATTCACCCACTCCGGCGGTTTGGGCGTCGCTGTATGCCTGGGCAACGGCCGAAAAGCCTAGCTTGTTGCCCCCAACGATCAGCAGCCTACCGGCTAGGCTTCGCCGTTCGGGACGCTGCCATTCGATCTCGGCAAATAGTGGCGCTTCGGGTGTCTGCTTGAGCCAATAGCCGTATTGCATCAGGGCAGTTCATTCACAAGATTGATAGTGGTCGTCTCGGGCAACATACGTTCGTCCTCATCAAATCCGAAGCCGGCGACTAGCTTTTTGCCAGACAGCACATACGGCAGCCATAGTCGGTCGTCGGGCCACATGGTGTCGTAAGGAATGTCGGTATGGGCAAACCATTGCGGTGCCATCTCTTCGGTTTCGACGGGCTTACCTTGCCATGTTTGCGTGACAAACACGTGAGTCAGCACATCAGGTGTGCCGTCAGGAAACGTAAAAGTCAGATGAGCAACACGTTGCAGCCTCAAGGGCCGCACGCCGATTTCCTCGTAGCATTCACGCGCGGCGGCGTCTTCGATTGTCTCGTTAGGCTCGATCTTGCCACCCACGCCATTCCAGCGCCCCACGCCAAAACCGCGCTTTTTCATGGCTAGCAAGATGCGATCGTCAGTGAGCAGGAACAATAATGTAGTGTGCTTCATATCAGATATCGAGCGTAATGCTTATCGGGCAGTGGTCCGAGCCCATGATGTCAGCGTGGATCTCGGCCGCTTTGATTTTGCTTTTGAGCGCTTTGCTGACCAGGAGGTAGTCGATACGCCAGCCGACGTTTCTGGCCCGGGAGTTGGCAAAATGACTCCACCAGGTGTAGTAGCCGTTGCCATGCTTGAACATGCGCAGCGTGTCGACAAAGCCGGCGTCGAGGAATCTCTGGAAGCCCTCACGTTCTTCGTCGGTGAAACCTTTTTTGCCGCGGTTCGGTTTGGGGTTGGCCAGGTCGTCTTCGGTATGCGCGACATTCAGGTCGCCGCAAAAGATAACCGGTTTTTTCTGCTCCAGCTGTTTGCAGTAGGCCAAAAAGGCCGGGTCCCAGTGTTTTTCGCGCAGCGGAATACGGCTGAGGTCGTCCTTGGCGTTGGGTGTGTAAACCGTCACGATGTAAAAGTCATGGTATTCGGCTGCCACCACACGCCCCTCTTTGTTCGGGTCACCATACACATCGCCGGTGACTTTGTACTTTTTGATAATATCTTCGGGCAGCCCATTCAGCACGGCCAGAGGCCGGGGCTTGGTGAAGATGGCCGTACCAGAGTAGCCTTTCTTCTCGGCCGAATTCCAGTACTCGTCGTAGTCTTTGAGGTCGATGACGGCTTGGCCGCGTTCGGCCTTGGTTTCTTGCAGGCAGAGGATATCGGGCTGATGCTTGCCGATAAACGGCATGAACAGCTCTTTGCGGACGACTGCGCGGATGCCATTGACGTTCCAGGAGTAAATTTTGAGCATACGTTTAAGCCCCTTGCGCCTCGAGGCGGGTGATGCGCTGTTCGTGATCTTGGATTTGGTGGTTTGTTTTGGTGAGCGCTATTTTAATGACCCCAATGTCGGCCTTCATGTCAGCGACATCGCGCTCTATAGCAGGTATTTTGGCGATAGATACTTGTTGAGCAGTGACTAATTCTAACAATTGCTGAATATCTCCCTGCATATGTTCTTGCAGTATGGTTAATGCGGCAAGCTTGTCGTTCGAAGCGGCGTCATCCATATCGTTCATTCTACCCTTTTTAGGCAATGGCTGCTACACTGTAGCATACTATGGCTACAGCCTTGAAATACAAACGACTTTTGGTTAAACTCTCCGGCGAGCAGCTGGCTGGCGAACGCGGTGGCGGCGTGGATGCTGGGCTGATCGCTTGGATAGCCAAGGAACTAAAACAGACTGCTGAGACGGGTGCACAGATCGTCCTCACCGTCGGCGGTGGAAATTTTATGCGTGGCGCGAAGGGCTCTGGCGGCGGTCTGGGCCGTGTGACGGCTGATTTTATGGGCATGCTGGGCGGTGTCATGAACGCGATAGCCGTGGCAGACATTTTCAACGCCAATGACCTTGCGGCCTACGCGCTTTCCCCCATCAAGGTCGAGCAAGTCATTGACTACTATACGCAGCGCCGGGCGCTACATCATCTGAACAAAGGACGGATTGTGGTGATTGGCGGCGGTACGGCCCGGCCTTACTTTACGCATGATACATCGGCGGTGAGTTTAGCGCTGGAGCTTGGCTGCGACGTGGTGTGCAAGACGACCAAGGTCGACGGCGTATACGATAAAGACCCGGTGAAGTTTCCTGACGCGGTCAAGTTCGAGCACATGAGCTTTCAGCAAGCGGTCGAAGACGACGCGATCAAAGTTATGGACAAGGCGGCGCTGGGGCTGGCCATGGAAGAACACTTGCCGATCATCGTCTGCCGGCTGGAGGCTGAGGGCAATATCCGCCGGGTGGCGCTGGGCGAGGCGGTTGGGACGCTGATAAGTTGATTGTTTTTCGGTCCAGGCACGCACTGGGGTAGCACGCGCCTGGACCGTTGCTGCGACGGTGATGTCACTTGTTCTCGTTGAGGATGATCATCAGCTGCTGGACGACGCTGTCGAGGATCGGCTTCCCGAGCCAACCTCTCTCCAGATCCTTCCGGGTGAGCCTGGGGTACCCGCCGTACAGCTGTGAGTCCTGGCTGGGACTTTTCAGCTCGACCTCAACCTTGCCGTTTTGGAGCTTGACCTTCAGCTTCCACTGTTCGGCTGAGGCAGTGACCCAAATGGTGCAGGCGGGGTTGTTCGACTTGTCGAAGCCGATCCAACTATAGGTGATACCGCGCCGTTTGGCCTCCCGGTTGACGGCCGCGTAGGCCTGGCGCACGATCTCGACCAGCTGATTCCAGAGCTTCTTGCGTCGTGCTATCTCCGTGCGGATTTCCGCGACTTTATTGTCGGCGGCCGACATGGGCTTTCTCCTTTGCCATGGTCGATGTTCGTGAGCGGCGGCGGGTCTTGGCATTCACACCAAGGCCCGCCAGTCGGAGGTTCCGAGCTCACGGCTTCTTCTTGCCGGTTTTGCGCTGGCTCTTTTCGTATTCGAGGAGCCGGTGCATCAGGTCCTTCACGGCTTCCTGAGCGAACTCCTTTACGGCGGCGTCCGTGATATAGGTCCAGCCTTCATACAGGTCCGCGTCGTCCAGAAAGCTCTTCTTGAGTTCGACGGTGACCTTTCCCTTGGCAGTAATCGTCAGCTGAACGTCTGTGTGCCCGCAGTAGAATAGGTGGGAAGTGCGCCTCGGGTCGAGTTGGGCCAGATCGAGCCAGATTCGGTCCGGAGCACCGCGCCGCTTTGCCTCCCGGTTGACTGCCGCGTAGGCGTCAGAGGCCGTCGCCATCACTTTTTGCCATAGCCCCTTGCGCCGTCTGGTCTCGGCCAGGATTTCTTGGACTTCGTCGTCGGCTTTGGACATTAGCCTTCTCCTCTGGTTCGGAGGGACTGACGCTAGTTGAGCGGTGGGCCTTGGCACTAACACCAAGGCCCACCAATCAGAGGTCAGATTGCTCACACCACCTGGTGGGTGATGACCACCTTGGGACCGTGGGTACGGTCACCTTCGTAGAGGTTCACCTCGTAGCCCGCCTGGCGTAGCTCGTGGGTGATCTGCCTGAGCAGGTCCAGGTGCTTTGTGAGACCGGTGACGGTAGTCACTTGCGTCCGCAGCTCGTGGCGGAGTCGCAGCCCGAGCAGTCCGCGCTGGTAGAAGGTGCACTGCTGGAGCCTGTGTGCCAGAACCTCCAGGAACAGTTCCAGCACGCGAGCAGTGTTCTGCCGCTCCGGCCGGCCGATGCGCTGCAGGCTGTCGATGGCGTCCTGCAGCCGCTGCTCGCAGGTCTCCTCGGTCATGATCATCCAATCTGTTCGGTAGCAGCTCAGACGTAACTGTACAATGAGCGGAGAAGATTGGCAACAGGCTGCTACGACCGAAGGAAGCGGGCGTTGTCGCGTTCGGTATCGCGACGCTTAATGGCTTGGCGTTTGTCGTAGGCCTTCTTGCCTTTGGCGGTGGCAATGGTGAGTTTGATGTAGCGGCTGTTCGTGGTCATGCTGAGCGGCACAATGGTCAGCCCTTGGTCCTTGGCGCTGATAAGCTGATGAATTTCTTTTTTGCTGGCTAGTAGCTTGCGGGGTTTCGTGTCGACCACGCTGTCGACCTGACCTGACTGCCGCAATGTAAAACTGCTATTTGTCAGCCACAGT
>Ga0137366_10002862_pt1 | contig 13298 bp, 12 predicted proteins | sample SagtaG_8_FD_104938 | JGI IMG/M metagenome (GOLD analysis project Ga0137366, IMG submission 104938) | Vadose zone soil microbial communities from Sagehorn Ranch, Mendocino, California, USA - Sage1_L_60_16 metaG | ecosystem: Environmental > Terrestrial > Soil > Vadose zone | place: USA... | reverse complement strand
GCGGTTGTTTGTCAACCGCCGAGCCTACACGCTGCAATCTGCTCGACCGCATCCGGAAACGGGACGTCATTACTACTTCCGGCCGAGCGACAAAAGGACCCGCGCGTCGCTGGAGTTGACCGAGGACACTATCCGGCGACACCTGGAGGGAGAGATCACGGTCGGCTTATACGCGATCAATCCCGACAATCACTGCTGCAAGTGGGTCGCCATCGATGCCGACTACAAGAACGCGATGGAAGACCTGCTGAAGCTGCAGTATCGGTTGGGACAGGACGGAGTTCAGCCGGCACTCGAGATGAGCAGACGAGGCGGCCATCTGTGGATCTTTCTTCAGACGCCGCTCTTGGCAAAAGAATGTCGTATCTACATTCATGACGTTGCACTGAGATTGGGAGTGCCGGTGAAGGGGTCGGGGTCGGGCCTGAGAGAAGGCATCGAAATATTCCCCAAACACGACCTGATCGAACCCGGCGGGTTTGGCAATGCCATTCGTGGGCCACTCGGCATTCACCGCGGTGCGACTCGGCGGTTCTGGTTTTATGGCGCCGACTATGGGGTCGAGGCTCAGATCGCGTACTTGAATAGCCTGCGGAAGCTTACCGAACAGGAACTGCAAGCATTCATCGCGGGAAAGGATGGGCCGAAGCAGGACAATGCGCCGAGATCGAGGATCGGCGGGTCGACATATCGGCGCGCGGGGGCCGGTCGATCAGAGTTCCGCATACTGGAGCACGTGGGGCCTGTTCGTAGGGTCGGTCGGAATTATGTCACCCGCTGCCCATCGTGTGCCGAAGCTGGACATGACCGGAGCGGAGACAACCTTGCGATCTTGATCGAAGACCCACGTTTTTATCAGTGTTGGGCCGGATGTGGGAAGGCGGCGATTCGTGCCGCTCTTGGTTGCCCGATTCGGGTGACAGAGGTGAGTCCAGTTCAGGAGGTCACCTCATGAACTCAACGCGATCTCGCAGCACAGTCGGGCTTCGGCTCTCCCGAGGCGCACTGCGAGTCCTCAGAGAACGCGGAATATTCGCTCAATCTTCCGTGAGCCTGGAACATCAGCCCCTGGCAGAGTGCTACGTCGTCCGTGGACTGGAATCCGGTGGTGCCCTGGGAGACGTCGGGCATTATGTGACCTTCGCCCGAGAAGACGGCCGGCCGGCTCAATACTTCTGCCCGGTCGAAACGATCGGCGTGAACGGCCCGCACGCGGTGGTATTGGCACCTGTTGTGGTTCGCATCGAGATGCTGCGGAAAGCGTCCACATACGAACTGCTGATTTCCCAACATCGACCAAGCTTGGCCAGCAATGGTACGCGCCCACTACTTGAGGCGAAGACTTTGTTTCGCGGAGTTCACGGCCGCCTGGAGTTGGATTTGTCCGCAAAGGACAAAGCACGAGCCGGTACAGTCCTACCGACTTTCTGTTCTCGGGGTGGAGAGGAGGTCGGCATACCGAGACGTTTTCGGTCGGCAGTTCGCGCGGTCACCGCGGCCGTACATTGTACGGGCTGTTCGCACTCTCATTACACCATTACACCAAGCTGCCGATCAAGAGCGAAGAACAAAATGCACTAGCGGAATCGGCGAAAGGTCTGAAAGCCGCAGGAACTGACTGACACGAGCCATTCAGGAAGGAACGCGATTATTGCGAGAAAAGCTGAAAAACTACGCGCTTGTGTGCTGCTTGTTCGTTTTCCTCTTCGTTGTTCTCGGCGGAGGGCTACGCCTGAATCCTAGCGGCGCGTTCTTGGGCGCTGCAACCGGAACGCCGGTTATTGTTTGCGGGTTCACTCGGCTGTGCGGGCGGACGCATAAGCATGTGAGTCAGTCGAACAATGCTCCGACTTGAACGGTTTTTTGGCCGGTCCTGGATAGGGAGTACTGGGCTTACGGGTTCTGTGGAACTCTCTGCTCGTGCAGAGCCATGGGAAGGGGATGGCGGGAAGCGACTCCGATCGCTTCCCGCCATCCCCGGCGCTTTGCTGCGGAAGAGTGGTAAATCTTTCTCGACGGGTATACCTCCTTGACACGCGCCATGATCACGCGCGCGGTAGACGTCGCCCATGCCGCACGCACCCAGCGACGATGCGCTGCCCTGGGTCCGACCCGGTGTGATGAATCTCTACGGGGAAGAATCGCAGCTGTCCGTCACCACGGCAACCTGCTGCGGCAAATTCGGTGGATTATAACTTGCAATTGGGTTCGCCAACCTCTGTTTGACTGAGTCGTGCACTACCGAATTCGGCGTGATCCACCTTCGCCTTCCAAGATTCACCCGCATCCGGCGCGTCCAGCTGCCATGAGCCGATTTGACATGCACGACCTTCGGCCATATTTCCGCGATCCACCATGCGCCTTTAAGCGATTCGTGCTGATATCTTGAAAACGGATCGGGAGCGACGTACTGAGGATCGGCGCCGAGAATGGCTGCCCGCTTCCGCTGGTCGATATGTAATCCAGCGAGCTCGCCTTCACAGAGCATCCAGCGAAATGCGACCTTCGAAAGCTGGCTCTCGGTTTCGGCATAGCTCCCGCCTACGTCCGAGTGCACGCCGGCAAACCAGACTTCCTTCACATCTTGCGTGGCGTCGTGGACTGGCCCAAACAGATTTTGTCGAAAGAATGCGCGACGTTCGTCAATCGAAACTGCATGACGAATGATTCTCATGTCTGGATTCTTACCAGCATTGACGAACGGGAACCGTACGGCGTTATAAACCCAGCCAACAGAGCTGACGGTATCCCAGACACCTACAAAGTGAATGATGCAGGTTCGAGAGAATGTGTACTTGAACCTGCCCATCACCTCAAAATCGAGGTGCTTGCTTTTGAGCATTCGCAGAGCGTAAGGAATAAGGCCCTCGTTGCCCAGGGTCAATAAACCGACCCCGCGAAGCACCCCGCAAAGCGCTCGTGCTGTGTATGCACCCCGACTAAAGCCGAAGACGTAAACTTGATCTCCCGGCTGGTAATGTCGCATTAGGAATTGATACGCGTCTGCGACATTGTCGGAAATGCCATAGCCGAACGCCAGTCCAATGATCTTTGTCCAGAGCTTGCCAACCTGACTGAGAGCATTTCGTGCGCCCATGGTGCCGACACCAGGGTGGTAATAGGCGATCTGCGTCTCATCTTGCTGCAGAACAGAGTACAGCTTCACAACGTTTGAATTGCTTCGCCCAAATTGATTTCCTGTACCGTCGCAGCAGATGACTATATTTTTCGGCATAGCACCGGACCGAAATTCCATGACTTATTGGCTCTCCACAATCGCCGTACATCCTGATGAAGTTTCACTGCAATTCTGAGTTCCGCAGACTTCGGAGTCAATCACGGGATGAAGTTCCCAGACCGTACCGCGTCAACAAGTATTGGTGTGATCTTTGCGGCCGCATGTCTGCGACTTGTGACGTAGTTCTCGTTGTGTACCATATGCTGTCCCGTCACTCTGATTTGCTTCCCGAGCTTCTTTCGGCCGAGGGACCACTCGGGATGAAATGGGCCGAAGTATTCAGCCCCCATCGCGGCAACCACAATCGTTCCCTCACGATCGCACACGTCGCACGCCGAATGAAAGATTGCTGCCAAGTCGCCGACCACGAGTTTCCGCTCGCGTCGGTCACGGCCAGCGCCCCACTTAAAACTCTCTATTCGCCGCATCACGAACACCGTTATTTTGTCTGGCAAGCGCGGCACCGCTGTCGAGGAGGGCGTCTCTTAACTTGCTCGATCCGCGAGTTCAGACAGCTTTGATGCCACTTGTCAAGCATTGCGACAAGCGACGCGACCAGGAACGCAACGAGCCATTGCAAGCATCATCGTGTGCTGGCCGCGGAAAAGTTGCACGCAAGAGAGCGCAACAGAGGACACTCTGCGTCGACTATCCCGATTGCGCGGTGTGCGAGTTAACGGAATTTCCGATTGCTATGGCGGTATCGATGACATCCTGCACGAGGCCTAGCATCGCGTTAACTTTGACTCCCTGAACGATGAATTTATCCATCTTATCGGCGAGCTGGTCTAGACCTTGCTGGTCGCTCGCACTAAAGTCGACTATTACCGCTGCAGCTTTTACGTGGGCTTGAATCAGCTTTTGATTGTTGATTTGAGCTTGTAAGGTTGCGCGACGGGAGATCAGTCGCGATTCGTCGGTCAAATTAAGGTTCGGATCGTCTAGCAGATTGTCGATCTGTTCTACGGTCCCTTCCATTTTGTCGATCGCGTCTGAGTTGATGGTCCTGAGATCGTCGATAGTTTTCATGCGAGCTCCTCTCAACCCACACTGCATGGAGTCTCGAGTTTCTTCTTCTGGTCCTCAAGATTGCTGCGTTGCGTTTCCAGTGATTTCCTTTTGTCCGCATCCGTTTCATTCGCAATCTTGCTTGTGAGGTCCTCGATCTTCTGAGTGACATCGAGAAGTTGATAATTTCGGTTTACCTCGCATCCAAATTGAGCACCTGCTTTCAACTTGTCGCCGATGCTCTGTGGCTTCGCTAGCGACTCCAATGAATCTTTCAGCTTATCGAGGTCGCTTTGCTCTTCAGAAAGGTCCGCCAGTCCCGCCAATGACGTTTTGTAGGCGTCCAGCTCTCGAGTGAATAGAGCGTGTGATTGCTCGAAGTCGAACTCCGCAAACGTCCGGATATCGTTGTGAAGCTCGGAGATCCAAGCGACCTTGCTGTGCTGAGAGGCCGCCTTCTCGCGGGCAAGGCGGTCTGCCATTTCTGTTGCACGCATGTCTCTCTCGAGGAGAACTGCAGTGCGAATCCGCTGGCTATTGGCTTCATCGTAGATCCGCGCAAGGTCAACGTAGCTCTGTTGCTCGGCTGCAATTTTTGTGTCGATTTGGTCACGATACATTTTGAGCACGTCCGCCATTCGGGACGCATATTGCTCGGCAAACTTTGTCTGGCCACACGACGTGAGCAGGAGTGCCGCAATCGCCAGAGTAATTCTTTTGAGCATGGATATAGCTCCTATTGGGTCAGAAGCTTCCCGAATATTCCAACGGTAGATAACGACTGAATCATTTGGGCGAGAGCTTCTGGTTTTATTCCACCCTGATAAAAGAGTGCCAGCCGCTCAATGCCACCACCCAGTACGACTTCATACACTCTCGCATTTGCAGCGCTGAGCTGAATGGAGCGTAGGTGATCGAGTTGTGCCAGGCGCAGGGTCAGCAAGCGGCCCGGCAGCATTCTCTCGGCAGCCAGCGAACCACACGCAAAGATGGCGCGCACCGCTTTTTCAAGGTCATCTCGATTGGTGGCCAGCCGGTCCAAGGTCTCATCGATGTATTCATCCGGGGAGACCCCTTGTGGTACAGCACACTGTCTTTTCCAATGCTCGACCTCCTTGAATTCACGCTCGTATTTCGCATACAAAGCCACCTGAGTCAGGAGGTAGTCTTCTTCCACGCTGAGCCGTGCCAGTAAAGCCTTCTTCACGTTTATCCTGAGCTCTCTTAAACGTGCTTGAGTTGTGTTCACAGCATCGAACTGGTTTTCATAGCTCTTGTACAAGCCCTGAAGTTTGTCCAGAACCATCATGGCAGTCTTGCTGCCTTCACTATCGACGCCAAGATGGTTGCTGGCGAATCCCAAAGCGGACTCAACATCTCCGAGTTTATCGATGAAGGGTTTGAGTTCCGCGGCATCTAATCCGGCTGATTTGGAAAGAGCGGCAATCTGATTCTTGATGGCCCCATTGGCATTGGCCAACGCTTGTTTTCGTCTTTCGAGTTCCTCGGCGGGAACCGCAGAAGAGATAATGTTGACTCTGTCCCTCAGCGCTGCGACGTCACTCCATTGTCGAAGACCGTTGATCGCCGCTTCCATCTCCAGTTTGGCGTCAGCTACGGTCGTAGCGATGTCTCGCTCGCTAGAAATTTGAAGATTTGAGGACGCTCTCCTGAATATGTTGTCACTCTGGATCTTGTCGGCGGCTCTCTTTGCTTCCTGGGCCGCCGCGTCTCGCTTCGCATCGTGGATGCGAAGCTGTGCCGCACTTGGCATGCTGCCCAACCATAAGCTGACGAAAAATATCTTCGCTAGGCGATCCACAGTAGCCCTCCTTCGTGGATTCGATTCCCAGTGAATCGACGGGCCACGCCGAAGCGGGGTAAATGAAAATCCATCGCTATTTCCTCGGACATCCTTCGTGTAGCGTTCGACCACGGACGGCATCATCATCCACCACCAAATTTGTTTCTGAAATATTGTGCGCATCCCGGCAGGAGGAGCAGTGATAGATGCTTCGTTTCTTCGAAGCTACAAAATGGTCTCCAGCAGGACACCCTTGCGCAGTCACGGGAGGTGTCGGAGTGCCAGGAGGCGGAGCTGCGGTACCAGGCACCAACCAGAGTGGGGCGGTCCATGCACGGTCTTTAACTCCGTCCTCGTTCACTTGCGTAATCTTGAAAAATAGAAATTGGTTTCCGCCCTCATACTTGATCGAGTCGATCTGTCCGTTTGTCGTGTCACCATCGGTCTCAAGTTTGTCAATCTCGACAGCAGGAGTTCCTGCTATTACGCCCGAGAATACCTCGATCGAATATCCAGCATTCGGTTCATCGTCATCCTTTATAGAAAAGGTGATTGGCAGCAGTGAACCCACGGCCGGAGCAGGAATTTCATCTCCCATGAGATGTCCGTCCACCTTAAAGATAAGACGGAGGTTCTTGTCTTCCGTCGCGTACACGTGTCGTTGATCGATCGCGTCGAGAATATCTGCTTTGGTCAGCGCGGGTGCAATCACGCCTGTACGCGCTACGGTAGCGTCGCCCCAGGTTTGATAGTGATTGTCTTGGTCTGCGACGGGTGCGAGATGAAATCCCAGCTGCAAGTAATGCAAGTACTGCCCTTCAAGAGAGCCCGGGGGGCGATTGTCAGTTGTCTTGACATCATGGGGACCATTCAGGATTGCAATTGTCCTGGCGAATTTCCCCACTTTCTCGACCCATTCGGCTTGCGATGCAAAGTCGTCCTCCCCATAATCTTTGGCTGGATTTTTGTCATTCAAACCTGGGTGGTTAAACTGCACGATCGGCTGCTTGTTCCGTGAGTCCCGAACCGTTTCGAGCAACGTGACCAATTGATCAAATGCGCCGTTCGGAACCGTGATCACATCTGAAATCTCAAAAACATTCACGTGATTCCCTGAACTAATACTGGAGAACTCCTGCCCGTAGATCGCGACGAAGGAGCCATCTTCGTTGGCGGCATGTGCAGCGGAGATCAGAGAAGTTGCGGCTGACCCTGAATAAAGATCGTGGTCTTTCGCTATGAGAATGCCATCGCGACGGTCGGCGGAAGCGCCCTGTTCCGCTTGTGCGTGATTGTGTTCCGTGATAGCCAAGAAATCGACATGCGCAACATCTCGTGCATGTTTGTATGCCGCTACCGGTTTTCCCGATCCATCACTATAGGAGGTGTGACTGTGAAGGTTACCAAAAAAGACTTTGTCTTGCGCCCCGAGCGAAAACGCCAGGGCGAAAACTATTAGGATGTGCCGAACTACTTTTCTAATCAGCATTTGCCCTCCGCGACTTCTTTCCAACGATCTCTTGATTTGAGGTTCTCTGCTGGACCTCACAAAACGGTGGAACTGCAACGATCAAACTCCATAATTCCAAATCAAATCCGGGTTGTTGTGACTTCCAAACAGAGAGCAGAATTCGTGGACTGCGAGATCTTCATATCTAACCCTCGGATCTCCTAAACGGCGATAGTGTATGGCGGAGCGAACTCGGGAACGCCTGCATGGCGACCCGCGATCCAGCGCAGCACGTACACCTTCTTGGGATCGGTCAAACCATGAGTTATCGAGTTAGGGATCACTTCTAACAAGGTATGAGCGCCCAGATCCTGGAAATAATCGATGTCCGGCTCCACTCTGATGCAGTCCACGCCGTCGATTTTCTTCGCGTCCTTTTCATGGAAGGTTAGCTGGACGTTGGCTTCTCCGAATTGAATTTGCTTGAAACTGCTTGTTGCGTCGGGATGAAACAGACCCGGCCCCGGCTCTGGCGCAAACTCCCCCTCCATCGCTGCTCGGCGCACTTGATCGACTATGGCCTTGTCGGCGAAGCCAAAGAAGCGGTCCTGTGCCAGGGAGTCATCCCAGAGGATCTCCTTGAAGTAGTCGAGGGGAGTCTTTGATGGAAGTTGGACGGCCTTCATAGCGGTGGTGAGATTCAGCAGGGATGCTAGCGCCGCAGGCTTGTTAGTGCGCAGGTCGTCGTAGTGCTGCTTTGCTTCGCTATCGGCACTGCCAACTGCGATAAAAGCGGCGACCACGGGATCGATGTCTTTTACATCTTCCCAGGCGTGGAACTTGAAATCCGCTTCGTCCTCAAGAAGCATGAGATCGACCATCGCCACCGCTTTTGGAGAGACTTTTACCGGCATGAAGCCGGCATCGACGTGTCCCTCACCCGAGGCGAGTACTCTGCAGTTGTCCTGGAGATTGTCACGGAACGGTAGACGAAACACAGTCGTGGGCGCAGGCTTGAAGTTATCAAAGAGTTGATTTTGGAATCCGTCAAAGATGCGAATGAGGAAATCCTTTCCCTGAATCGGCGCGCGCGTACCGTCGAAAAGCGTGACCACCATCGTAGCCTTTCCGTCTTGAGTGATTGCGTCGGCGCGCGTCGTCTTTGGTTTGCCTTTGGGCATATCAGTCTCCGTTCTCAGGCAATGCTTGCGGCAGCCCTGACTGCCATCGAGACGATCGAGAGCGTTGGATTGACAGCCAAGGCACCAGGAATGATCGAAGCATCGATCACATATAGGCCTTTGTGAACGGACTGCCCACCCGCTTTGGTATCAAAGACTTGACCATTACCATTAGCCACGCCATCGGAAGAACTGCCGCCGATCGGACACCCGCCTAAAGGATGCACAACCACTAGCTTGCGCGATATGAAAGGTTCAAGTCCCTCCCAAAGAGGAAATGGCCTGTAGGTACCGCCCGCGGCTTGCGCGAGTCCACGGAGAATAGTCTCTGCTTGCTTAAAGGTTGCGTGCTCGGAGATCTTCTGGTCAAACCTTAGTCGCAGGCTGCCATTCTGCAGGTCGAACTTGCCCGAGGCATCGTCGACCCCCATGCAGTTGAACCAGCAGACGTTCATCAACATCTCACTTTCTGTCTGCATAGTTGTGGGATTGCTGTAGTCGGGTAATTGCCCCTGATTCCATAGGAGCCCGAGCATGTCGACTACATCACCCTTTTTCTGGCTGGAGAGGAGATCAAGGGTGCTTTGTACGAGTGAAGCAAACATCGGTGGGATACCGGCGTCTTCAATATTGGTCAATAACTTCCCGTCTCTAAACGTCACGTGGGACGTGTTGATCGGACCACGTGTTCCATAGATGGGATAAGGCAACTTGCTACGATCGATTGTTACAAAACCTGAAAAATCCCCATTGGTCGAAAACTTCGTACCCAGCTTGTCGCTCACAACCAGCTTTCCATTGTTCTTTTCGCGCGATCGCAGCAAAATCCCTGTGCTACCTAGGGAGCCGGCCGCCACAATGACAGTCGGGGCGGTCGGATGATAGGAGGTACCATCTTCAAGCCCTGTGTAGTGAACGGTGTAGCCACCGCCAGCAAGCGGTTCAATGAATTCAACGTTGGCTAGTGGACGGATAGCGACTTGATTTGGATTTGCTACCGGCAATTTCTTCAGCAAGGTCTTATTCAACGTGTGTCGTGCCGCAGGTAAGCAACCCATAAAACAACGCCCTTGCCGCTCACAAAAGTTTTTGTTTGTCGCTCCATTGGCCGGGTCTGCCTCAGCAATTTGTAGCTTCAACGGCTGCCAGGGCTCCACAATTTGAGCTTTCAATTCGGGCGGAAGAGTCGCACTCGCGGATGCGTCGCGGAGAAAACGTGATCGGCCAAGCAGTCTGACATCGCTCGAATTAACGTTCTGTAACTGGTTTTGTGGAATTGCCTGCGGATACTTCGTCACGACCGAGACTGGCGTACCACGGTTTGTTGTCATCCAGTTCCATCCGTTCTGGTAGTCCGCCCGCTCAAGCCGGGCTTCCGCGGGCCAACTTTCCATCACTGGATACTGTTGGGTTGAGCCGTCAAAAAATGGCTCGATGGTGACGTTGGAATAAATCAGGGAACCACCGCCAACCCCACTGGCCGCAATAACATCCGCCTGATCGAAGGTGTAGTACTGGTAGAGTGGCCTGGGCCGAACCTTCCCGGTGAAGAAATCGGAGACGGAATTTGCAAAATCCTGCAAATCGCCCAATATGCTATTTGCTTTTACAACCGCAAGGAAGTCTAGCAAGCCTCTTCGGTGATCCGGGCGCGGCCAATACTGCGGAAGCTGATCGGAATGGGACGCGAAATACGCATTTAGCGGATTTTCTCCTGTGAGCTCGGGGGTTGACCACCAAACACCTCGCTCCAGGATAAAAACTGTTTTGCCCTTGGCTGTCTGGTCGAGAGCCAATACCGTTGCCCCAAATCCCGAACCAATGATGATTACGTCAAAATCGAACGCCATATCCGTCTCCCTCGGGCTTCAGGTAGTGAACTGCGTAATTCGTCCCATACGACACGACACACTGATACTCAGGCCGCAATGCCGGACGCGGATCGACTCGCAAGAGCACTTTGTAATCCGGCTATGCACGCTTCATCGATGCTGGTGGCATGCTGGACCTCCTGCTGCGTTTCAAAATCAGCAAGTGCTGCGAGCGTATGTTCTCCAGCTATGCCATCGATCGGACCTGGGTGGAATCCGAGATATGTCAAATACAGCTGAGCAGCCCGAACGCTTAGATCTGGCAGTACTCCAGCTGAAAATCTCTGATATTCGCTATTCAGGCGAACATCGTAACGATTGATTGCAAAATTCGGACCGTTATACCCGCGTGCGAACGATGCCCAATCGTGACCTCGCAAAAAGGAGGCGAGCCCAGTACCCGTGAGGAAAGTTGCCATTGCCAACAGCTGTCGATTCTCCGAGTCCGACATCGCCGCAATCATATCTTCCACGTCCTCAAAGCCAGCTTTCGCAAAGTTCATGCCCATGATCTGCCCAAGACCCCAGGAGGCACTTTGCAATGCGGCTGCGCGGTCTTTGAGAATTGCTCGATTGAGGCGGCCGTATTGCGGCGCTCCCCTTGGACCGTAACCGCCGGGGGTCGGGTCGCTGACATCGCCGTCGTCGAACTTTCCTTTTGTCAGACGATGAAAGATGTGCCGTTCAAAGAGAATTTGCGGGCGCCGATCAGGCAAGTATCCACAACCAGAGGTCTCCACACTCAATACCGCCCATATCTCGGGGTTGCTTACGTGGAGTGCCTCTGCAACAAGTGCCATCCCATCGCTCGACAGCGCTGTCGCTGAGCCTTCGAATGCAAGCGTCGACATTTTTACCTCCAAAGATTGAAAGGCAGATCAGTGCTGAGTCGCTTTGCTTGTCAAATATGCTGCATGGCTTATTCCCAATAGCGCCACAAGGGCATCCGAAGGAGATGGCATCGTAAAACGTTCTTGGGCATATACGTTCGACATCGCCCAGTACAGCGCATAGGCATACGCCATGATCGCGATCACGGTGAAGTAGAACATCTGGACTTTAGAGACATCGACATACGCCGTATCTCCCACCTCGTCGCCTTGGAACATGTCGGTGATCGCTGCGTCAGTGATAGCCGGGTTTGAATAGAGTTTTCCTTGGCTGTTGTTTTGTATGGCGGCCGCCGGCTCATTCAGAGCCTTTGCGGCTTTATCAATGGTTTTCTCGTCAGGCACCTGCGTGCCTTTGGAATTCAACAGCAACGGACTGCCCACTAACGAAGTGGCACTGATTCCCATTAACGCCCAAATTCGCCAATCCATGACAATATTGAGAGGCAAGGCTGCAGGATTGGACTTGAGAACGTGCAGGCGTTCCACTGCAATAACAAAGAACGCTGAAAGTAGCAGTACGGTCCAACAAACCATCTGAAAACGTGACAGGCTCATCAGATTGCGCTCATTGACGAAAATTCCAAGTGCCCGACCCGATATCCACCTGCCCAGGAAAAGCAGGAACAGCAGCATTGAAGCTGCAACGAGTAACCAAGCGGTGCGAGGCGACATGTATAACGGGCTCACAATCGTAAGGACAAGGCAGAGCAGAGAAAACACAATCACTTCTGCATTCTGAAATCGCTTGTTTGAGGGAGGCGGCGGTTCAAGCGCTGGTGTTGCCATATGTCCTCCTGCTAGTCATCGCAGATCGGGATACCAACTTCACATTAGAGAAAACCCAGCGGCCCACGCTGCGCAATCTTGCCTCGCCGTCACACGAAAAGGCATTCCGCACTTGCGAGCAGGGCCGACTCTTACTCTCAAGTGAGATTAAGAAAGAGTGTTACCAATTAGAGCGCGGATTTTAGTCCTGCTCCGCCACAGAGAGACAGAATTATTTTTTTGTTACGAATTCGGAACAAGGACAGGATCTCGGAAGCAGCCCGGCCGCAGGTACAATCGCGTTCCAAGCCAGGTCTGGAGCCTGCTTTGCCAACTCGATGACGCTCTCGCAGGCTGAAGTCGCCTTTGCCGCGGGCGCATTCTCCTGGCATGCATCACAAGAATTGCGCGACCGCATCCTCTCGGCAGTCGACAAAACGGCAGCGCCAATCATGCTTCTGTATGCGGCCAATGACTTTGACACGACACCTGGAAAGGACGTCGCTGAGGAACTCGACCGGCTCCACAAATCCCATGTGCTCAAAATTTATCCGGCGATCGGCAAGACCTCAGAGGACGGGCATAATCTGCTTTATCTTGGCATCCCCGAATGGGAACCGGATGTTTTTCAGTTCTTGGACGAAAACGTCAAACACTGTTCTAATCAGCTTGAACTAATGGGAGTTCCGCGGCCCATCCAACGAGCGACGAGCAAAGCACGGTTCCAGAAGAGATACCGTTCTAGATCCGATCTCAGGAGTAGGCGAGAAAGAAAAAGCCGCCATCCAGGAGCGATGACCTGAACAGCGGCTCACCCCTCGATTCCATTGTGGGGAAGCGTAAGACCGCAGGAGAGATTCTAATTCTGAACGGCTGGTCCGTCCCAAATTTTTTCATCTCGCTGACTTCACTCCCCCCAAATTCCCTGAACTTTAAGGAGGTTCCATGGTAAGCGAACAGGCGCCAACTCCTGTTTCAGCACTAGATGTCAAATCAGCTATCGCAGAACTCGAAGTACCTTTTCCTCCAGATCAGGTCCAATGGCGGGTCACTAACACTGCAAAGGACAAGAAGCGCGGCCAGATCGT
>Ga0137366_10002846_pt1 | contig 13331 bp, 11 predicted proteins | sample SagtaG_8_FD_104938 | JGI IMG/M metagenome (GOLD analysis project Ga0137366, IMG submission 104938) | Vadose zone soil microbial communities from Sagehorn Ranch, Mendocino, California, USA - Sage1_L_60_16 metaG | ecosystem: Environmental > Terrestrial > Soil > Vadose zone | place: USA... | reverse complement strand
GGAGGAGAAACTCGACCTGGACCTCGCGCTCGCTCCCGGCCAGCTGCGAGAGGCGGCGGGAGAGCGCGGCGGAGTCGAGCGATGCGGGGCTGGTCGCGTGCACGGTGCACCTCCGGTGATGTTCCTCTCCTTGGTACCACGCGTTTTCCGAGCGTCCGGGAGCGCGCCTGGCGGCCTCGCCATTGCGTTCCGACGAAGAGGGCGCGCGGTTTCGCAGCAACGCGAGCTCGCGCGTCCGTGAGGCCCGCGGGGCGCTCAGGATGGGCATCGTCGCGAGAGGGGGTCCGCACGACCGCTGTTCTGCGTGGGATGGGTCAAGAGAGATCTTCACTACCAGTTGGGTCATAAGGCAGCCCTCGCGTGCCCGCGACCGGGCGCCGCCGCACACGCACGCGCGGGCGCGACGCGACGGCGCCTTCGCGTTCCACCTCTCCGCTTCCCCGAGCTTCCTCCTCTCTTCCTGGGGCGAGGCGTCGAAGTGCAGCCTGCGGGCGCAGTGCGCCCTCGTATGCCGATCACGCGGCTCCGGCTCGCACGGGCGGTAGCGCCTCGCGTGTGACGGTCGCCGGGCGAGCGCCGCCCACGTCCACGGCGTCGCTGGCCGAGCGGCTGCCCTCCTTCACGGCCGATGCCGGCCGCCGTCAGCAACGCCGCTCGTCCTCGCCGCGACATCTGACCAATCATGCCCTGCACGCCTGAATGCATGGGGGCAACAGAGGCGAAGCCGCTGCCGGTCGACCATCTCACCCCGGCGAAACTGGTGGCCACGGTCGCGCCACTTCTGCTGGGTACGCTTACAGAGCCGGCCGCGAAAGCAACTGCCAAGCATGAGCGTGAGTACCCAGAAGCGCCCTCATGTCGCCGAGTCGTAGGTGCCCGCCCTGTACTCAACAGAGGGGATCGTGGTCCAATTTCAAGCCGTGCGCCCGATCCCACCGGCTGCGTCACCGGGACCGCCCGCCGCCGCGAACAGCGCGGCCATGCATGCGCGTCGGTGGCGGATTGCTGTGCCATTCATCGTCGTCGCCGCCGCGGCCCTCGCCTCGTACAGCAACACGTTCTCGGTCCCCTTCGTCCTCGACGATTTTCCGAACATCGTGCTCGCGAGCAGGGTCCACGCGCTCGCGCTGACTCCCGCCGCGCTGGCGGAAGCCGCTGCAGCCTTCCCGCTGGGGCGATGGCTCGCGCACGTCTCGTTCGCGGCGAACCACGCCCTCGGCGGCATGGACCCGGTCGGCTATCACGCCGTGAACCTCGCGTTTCACGTCGCCGTCGCAATGCTCGTGCTCGTCATGGCGCGCGAGATCCTCGCCCGGGTGGGCGGACTCGTACCGGCGGCACAGCGCCGGGCGGCGCTCGTCTCGGCGCTGCTCTTCGCGGTTCACCCAGTTCACACCCAGGCCGTGACATACGTCGTGCAGCGGATGACGTCGATGGGCGCATTCTTCGCGCTTCTCGCGCTCGTGCTCTGGGTTCGCGGGCGCGCCACCTCCGGCCGGGCGGCCGCAGCCTGCTTCGTCGGCTGGGGCGCGTCCGGTTTCCTTGCGTTCTCGTGCAAGGAGAACTTCGCGCTCCTCCCCGTCCTCACCGTGCTCCTCGAGGCGCTCCTCTTTCCCGGGATCGTGCATCGCCTGCGCCGACGGTGGCAGGTCGCCGCGAGCGCAGCGGCTTTGCTGGCCTCGATGGGGGCACTGGTCGCATGGCGTTACGCGGACGTCTTCTCGATCCAGTCGGCCGCCTTCCAGGTGAGCGCCGGTACGCGGCTGCTCACGCAGCCCCGCGTCCTGTGGCTCTACCTCTCCCTGCTCGCGTTCCCGTTGCCGTCGCGGCTCCACCTCGACTACGCGTGGACGGCGTCCACGGGCCTGCTCTCGCCGCCGTCGACGATCGCGGCCGTCGCCGGGCTCGCCGCGCTGATCACCGTCGCGTGGGCGGTGCGCAAGCGCATGCCCCTGCTCGCGTTCGCGACCGCGTGGTTCCTGGTCGCCCTCGCGCTCGAGCAGACGGTCCTCCCGCTGCACTTCGTCTTCGAGCACCGATTGTACCTGCCGTCCTTGGGGTGGTTCGTCCTCGCGGCCTGGGGGCTCGAGCGGTCGGTCTCGCGCGTGTCCGGAAGCGGGTGGCTCGTCGCCGGACCCGTGCTCTCCGCGCTCGCGCTCGCGACGTTCGTCCGCAACGCGGAATGGAACCACCCCGCTGGCCTCTACGCCGATCCCGCGAGCCAAGCTCCCGGGCACGCCGGCCAGCTGCCAAGCCTCGGCACGGAACTGAAGGAACGCGGCGATCTCGACGAAGCAGAGCGCGCATTCAGGCGCGCGCTCGAACTGGAGCCCGGTAACGCTTCAGCGTTCGCCGGACTGGCTTCGGTGCTCTGGGACGGCGGTCGGAAGGAGGAGGCGCTGGAGCTGTACCGCGAGAGCCTGGCACGTCATGCGGACATCCCGGAGGCTTGGCTCGAAGTCACATGGATGCTGGTGGACGTGGGGCGCATCGACGAGGCGGAGGCGACGGCGCGGCGCGGTCTCACCGCCCACCCCAGCTTCGCCCCGTTGCGCATACCTATTTCCGCCTGCCGCGAGCGCCGAGGCGACCTCGACGGAGCGCGGAGGGAGCTCGAGGAGGCGGTCCGCGCCGACCCCGGGCTGTGGGTTGCATGGGGCGAGCTCGCTCAGATCCTCCTCGCCGAGGGAAGGCCGGCCGACGCGCTCAGCGCCGCCGAACGATGCGTATCGGGCGCTCCGGCCGACCCCCTCGCACACATCGACCATGGGCGTGCGTTTGCCGCGCTCGGACGCATAGTGGAGGCGCGCGCCGCTTACGCGCGCGCGCTCGAGCTCGACCCAGCGGACGAAGATGCGCGTCGCTTGCTCGCGGCGATCAGCGCTCGGTGATGTCCCGGCTGTCTTGAGCGGGAACTACGCAGGGTGTTAGCTGTGCGCGATGCACGTCATCCGACGCCTCCAGCCCGACGATGCCGCAGCCTGCTTCGCGCTCTCGACCACTCGCGGCTGGAAGACCTCCGAGGCGAAGTGGCGGACGATGATCGACCTGGGCACCGCGTATGGCATCCACGTCGGCGGCGACCTCGAGGGTGCCGTCATCCTGACCCGGTTCGGCACCACTCTTGCGAGCATCGCGATGATGGTGGTCTCACCCGAGCACGGGAGGCGCGGCCTTGGGCGCGCCCTTATGGAACGCACCCTTGACGATGCAGGGGACGTCACGGTGTTTCTTTACGCGTCGGACATGGGACAGTCTCTCTACTCGCGCCTCGGCTTCGTCGAGGCGGGCGTCTCGGTGCGCCTCGATGGACAGGTGCGCGCTACGTTCCCAACGTATCCCGGCCTCCGTCCCATGCGCCCAGACGATCTCCCGCTCGTCATTGCTCTCGACGAGGAGGCGCAAGGGGCTCAGCGGGGACGCCTCCTCGAACTGCTCTTCCGCGAGGCCGATCGCGCATGTGTTGTCCAGCGCGACGGCGCTGTCGTCGGATTCGGGCTCTCGAGTGTCTTTCTCAGCTATCGCGTTTCGTCTCCCATCGTCGCGCGCGATGACGATACCGCTCGCGTTATCGCATCCGCGCTCGCGGCGAATGAATCCGCGCTCGTACGATTCGATCTCGCGCCGGGCGAGCGCGCACTGCGAGTCTGGGCGGAAGCCGCGGGGCTCGCTGTCACGGGTACTCGCACCCTGATGGTGCGCGGACGCCTATCGCTTCCAGGCAATCGCGGGCTCGTCCGTGCGCTGGCTAGCCGCGCTTACGGGTAACGGGATGAATGGCCCTGGCGCCGCGGCTGCGAGGGCGCGCGGCGCGCGCGCGAAAGACCACCTCCCGGTCCGGCGCTCTCACGGCATGGCGTCGGGCTCCAGAAGAAGGCCGGCCTGCGCGAGCCGCTGGAAGCCGATCACTTGGAGCCATCTCGAACGCGCGGCACCGCCTCGCGTGCGACGTTCGCAGACAGCGGACGGCACGCGGCGAGAGCGGCCGCACGGGGCGTCGAAGCGGCGGTGCGGCAGTCAGATCCGGTGCAGCTCGATGCCGTACTTCCGCACGCGATAGCCGAGCTGCCGGACGGTGAGGCCGAGGAGGCGCGCCGCCTTCGCCTGCACGTAGCCGCAGCGCTCCAGCGCGGCGCGCACGCGTTCGCGCTCGTCCACCTCCGGCACCGCCGCGGCGAGCGCGGGCGCGGGAGCCGCCGCGGAGGTGGGGGTGGCGAGCGGCACGCCGGCCGGCATCGCGAGCTCGAGGAGGCAGGTGGAGCCGCCTGGCGTCTGGCACGCGAAGTGGCGCAGACCGAGGAGCTCGTCGTCGGTCGACACCACCGACCGCTCCAGGCAGTTGTGGAGCTGGCGCACGTTTCCGGTCCAGCGGCACTCGCACAAGACGTCGAGCGCGCCCGCCGACAGCTCCGTGCGGCGGGCGTTCTCCTCGTTCAGCGTGCGCAGGAAATGGCCCGCGAGCTGCGGAATGTCGTCCGCCCGATCGCGCAGCGGCGGCACCACCACCGCGACCACCGACAGGCGGTGGTACAGGTCGAGCCGGAACGCGCCGGTGCGCACCATCTCCTCCATGTCGCGGTTCGTCGCGGCGACGAGCCGGACGTCCACCGTGACGGTGCGCCGCCCGCCCACCCGCTCGAACTGGCGCTCCTGGACGGCGCGCAGGAGCTTCGCCTGAGCGGGCAGCGAGAGCTCGCCCACCTCGTCGAGGAAGAGCGTCCCGCCGTCGGCCTGCTCGAACTTGCCGACGTGCGCCTGCACCGCGCCCGTGAACGAGCCCTTCTCGTGTCCGAAGAGCTCGCTCTCGAGGAGCGTCTCCGGGATGGCGGCGCAGTTCACCGTCACGAAGGCGCGCTCCGCGCGCGGGCTCGCGTCGTGGAGCGCGCGGGCGATGAGCTCCTTGCCCGTGCCGCTCTCGCCGCGCAGGAGCACGGTGGCGCGGCTCTGCGCGACGCGTCCCACCAGCTCCAGCATCTCGCGCAGCGGCGCGCTCGCGCCGACGATCCCGGGGAAGCGCTCGTGCGACGACGCCACGACCGGCACGTCCTGCGTCGCGGCGCGGTGCAGGTTCTCGGCGTGCGCGAGCCGCACCCGCACGGCGATGAGGCTCGCCACGAGCGTCAGGAAGCGCACGTCGCGACCGAGCTGCGCGTCGCCGCTGCGGTGCGGGCGATCGGCCGCGAGGACACCCAGCACCACGCGGCCGTCCTGGAGCGGGACGCCCACGAACGCGCGGCGGTCCTCGGTGAGGTTCCGCCACGTGCCCGTGCGGTTCAGGAAGAGCGGCTCCTCGGCCATGTCGGGCACGACCATCGGCATCCCGGTCGCGAAGATCCGGCCGATGATCCCCTCGCCCGGCCGGAGCCGGCCCAGGATGCGCTCCTCGTCCGTCATGTGGGGCGCCGCCTCGACGAAGACCTCGCCCGTCACGGGGTCGAAGAGCGAGACGGTGCCGTTCTCGAGGCCGAGGAAGAGATCGACGAGCGTCAGCGTGGAGGTGAAGGCCTTGCTGAGATCGGTCGAGAGCGACAGGACCTTGCTGATCTCGTAGAGGGCCTCCGTCTCCAGGACGGCGCGGTTGCCATTCACGGACGGCACGAGAGCAACGCGAGTGCCAGCGCGGCGCGAGCCGACGCGAGAAATTACTGACCTGAATTCGCGGCGTTGCGCGAGCAGCGGGCGAGCAGGCTACGGCGGTCGTGACCGCCAAGGGAGCAGCGCCGCGCCCGCCCGCTGCGCACCGCACCGTTGCCTACATCGACTCCCCGGGCCGCTGCCCTCGCCGCGCGAGGTCGGGCAGCGGGCAGGAGCGACGCACCACCCATCAGGCTCCCTCCTCGACCGGGGGGTCGTGCCGGAGCGGGGAGCGGGGTGTCGATGGCAGCCGCACAGTGAACCGGGCTCCGCCGCCGGGGTCGTTGCGCGCCGTCACGTCGCCGCCGTGCGCGGCCACGATCTCGCGCGACACGTAGAGCCCGAGGCCGAGCCCGCCGTAGTGGCGCATCGAGGCAGCCCGCTCGAAGCGCCCGAAGATGCGGTGCAGGTGGGGCTCGGGGATGCCCGGCCCGTGGTCGCGCACCTCGATCACGGCGATGTCGCCATCCGCCGTGAGCGACACCTCGATGGGCGCGCCGGCGGCGTACTTGATCGCGTTCGAGACGAGGTTCGTCAGGACCTGCTCGATGCGCACCCGGTCCCACGTGCCCACCAGGCTCGTCTCGATCTCGAGGACGAGCTCGCAGTGCGCCTTCGCCGCGCTCGCGCGCAGGCCCTCGACGGCCTCGCGCGCCGCGTCGGCGAGATCGAAGCGCTGCGGGGAGAGCTCGAAGCGGCCCGTCGCGATGCGCGACACGTCGAGGAGCGCCTCGATGAGATCCCCGAGGCGCTCCCCGCTGCGCGCCGCGCGGTCGATGCGGCAGGCGGCGCCGTGGTCGAGCGCGTCCACACGCTCCCGGACGCTCTCGAGCTGGAGCTGCAGCGCGGTGAGCGGCGTCTTCAGCTCGTGCGACGCGATCGAGAGGAACTCGTCGCGCAGCCGGATCGCCTCCTGCGCCTTCGCGAGCTGCACGCGCTCCTCCTCGAGCTTGCGGCGCTCGGTGAGGTCCCGCGTCACCTTGGCGAAGCCGACGAGCTCGCCCTTCGGGTCGCGGAGCGCGGTGATGACGACGTTCGCCCAGAACGACGAGCCGTCCTTCCGCACGCGCCACGCCTCGTCCTCGAACCGGCCGTCCCGCTCCGCGGCGGCGAGCTCGCGCTCGCACTTCCCGCCGCGCACGTCCTCCTCGGAGTAGAACCGGGAAAAGTGCTGCCCGATGATCTCCTCGGCGCGGTACTGCTTGATCCGCTGGGCGCCCTGGTTCCAGGTCACGACCCGGCCCGCCGCGTCGAGCATGAAGATGGCATAGTCCTTCACGCCCTCGACGATGAGCCTGAAGCGCTCGGCGTGCTGCCGGGCCGTCTCCTCGGCCAGCTTGCGCTCGGAGAGATCGCGCGTCACGTGGGCGAAGCCGACCGGACGCCCTCCCGCATCCTGTACCGTCGAAAGGATGACGTCCGCCCAGATGCGATGGCCGTCCTTCCGGACGCGCCATCCCTCCTCCTCGAACCGGCCCTGGGCCGCCGCTGCGAGCGCTCGATCGCACTTGCCGTCATCCCGGTCGTCCACCGGGTAGAGGATCGAGTAGTGCTTCCCTCGGATCTCGTCGGCGGTGTAGCCGAAGATATGCTCCGCCCCGGAGTTCCAGGTGGTCACGACGCCGTCCCGATCGAGCAGGAAGATGGCGTAGTCGCGGATGCTCTCGAGGAGCAGTCGCGCCCGTTCCTCCGGGGACCAGGCGCTCACCCGCGCGTCCGGAGCAGCGCCGCGCCCAGCGCCTCCGTCGCCGTCATCGCGCACGCCTCCGCCTTGGCCGGAGCGCTCCACCATGCGATTGTCGTGTGGGTTCCCACGGCACAATTCAACCGTTAACGGAGCAATTCCCCCAACGTGCCGGCCCCCGGATCGCTGAACGAGCGTCGCCGGGCGCTGCCCAGGGGAGCCTCGCCGCTCACGGCGGGACGAGGACGAGCTCGGTCGTGATTTCGAGCGCGCGCTCGAGCGAGCGGTAGAGCGGGCACGAGCGGGCGAAGAAGCCGTGCACGCGCGCCGCCGTCTCGGCGTGCTCGGGCGCGGCGGCGAGCTCCAGCTTCACGTGGATCCTGCGCAGGACAAGCACCTTGTCCTCGAGCTCCACCTCGCCCGTCGCGCGGCCCATGAGGCGTCCCTCCGACGCCGGGATCTGGCGCGCCTCCAGCGCGCCTCCGAAGGTCCCCACCAGTCAGCCGGCGGTGGCGGCCACGACGTAGTCGATCGTCGTCGCGTGGGGATCGTAGGTCCCGGGAGCCTTCCCGTAGTGCTCGGCGATGGCTCCGTGGACGCCGAAGGCGACGGGCTCGCGCTCGCCCGGGATCCGGGCGCGCCGGAGCGGCCCCTTCACGCGTTCGATGACGGCCTCGGAGCGATAGACGATGTCGGACATGGAGGTACCCTGGTCGTCGCGCGCCGCGGCCGCAACATGGGACGGGGTCGCCGTCCCGTTCGGGCGCAGCGCACCTCGCCGTCACGGCACCGCGCGCAGGTCGAGCTTCATCGCGACGCTTTGCAGCCCCTCCGCGAAGGTGGGGTGCGCGAACTCCATGTCGACGACGTTGCGGATGCTCGCGCCCGCCTGCATGAGCGCGGCGAACACGTGCACGAGCTCGCCCGCCTCGGCGCCCACGATCGACGCGCCGAGGATGCGGCCGCTCGCCGGATCGACGAGGACCTTCATCCTGCCGGCGGTCTCGTCCACCTCGATGGCGCGCGCGACCTGCCCGAAGGGCACCGTCGCGGCCAGGTAGTGGATGCCCTTCGCGCGCGCCTCGCGCTCGTTCACGCCCACGCCCGCCACCTGCGGGTCCGTGAAGACGCAGTACGGGACGACGCGGCCGGCGCGGCCGCGACCGGCCCGCCCCTCCAGCACCGCGAGCAGCAGGCGGTGATCGTCCCACGATGTGTGGGTGAACTGGGGCCCGCCGGTCACGTCGCCGACGGCGTACACCCCGGGCGCGCTCGTGCGGTAGTGGTCGTCGACGGCGATGTACCCCTTCGCGTCGAGCGCGATGCCGGCCTCCTCGCATCCCAGATCGTCGGTGTTGGGGCGGCGGCCCACCGCCGCGAGCAGGTGGGAGCCGGCGATCTCACGGCCGTCCGCCAGCGCGACCCCGACCTCGCCCCCCTCGCGCGCGAACGCGCGCGCCACGGCGGCACCGAGCGCGACCTCGATCCCCTCGGCACGGAACACCGTCTCCAGCTCCTGCGACGCCTCGGGATCCTCGCGGTCGAGCAGGTGGGGGCCGCGCTGCACGATCGTCACGGCGGCGCCGAAGCGGCGGTAGAGCTGGGCGAACTCGCAGCCGATATACCCGCCGCCGAGCACGACGAGGTGCGACGGGAGCCGCGCGAGCTCCATGACGCGGCGGTTGTCGAGCCACGGCACCGCCTCGATGCCGGCGATGGGCGGCGCGACCGGCCGGACGCCGACGTCGATCACCACGACCTCGCCGCGGTGGCGCTCTCCGGCCACCTCGACGGTGCGGTCGCCTGCGAAGCGGGCGTGGCCCAGGACGACGCGGAGCCTCGCGCCAGCGGCGGCGAGCCGCCGATCGAGCCCGTCGCGCCAGCGCTGGACGACCGCGTCCTTGCGAGCCATCACCGCGGGGAAGTCCACGCGCACGGCGCCGGCGTGGACGCCGAGGCGCGCCGAGGAGCGCGCGACGTGCGCGGCGCGCGCGCTCGCCACGAGCGTCTTCGTGGGCGTGCACCCGTAGTTCACGCACGTGCCGCCCACGCGCGCCCGCTCGACGAGGAGGACCTCCCGCCCCGCGCCCGCTAGCCGCTCCGCGAGGGGAACCGCCGCCTGCCCCGCTCCGATGATGATCGCGTTCACGTCCATGGAGGTCCCCGCAGCCCGGCCTCGAGCCATCACCGCCGAATCTGTGCGGCGGACCGGGCGTGACGGCGAGGCTCGCGGGGGGGCCGTCACGATTGGCCCGCAGGGCCTGCGCTGCGTCGAGCCGCCTCACCGCCGAGTCCGAGGAGCGCCGCCGTCCCGAGCGGTCGCGCTCACGGAAGGGCCCGCTCGCTCGCGCCCCGGGCAGGCGCGAGCCCGGAGGGGCGATGGGAATTCGTTGCGGCGGAGCGGCTGCCCAGTATCTACGGCGGCCGGCGGAGGTGCGACGTGCCACGAGTGCTCATCGTGGAGGACGACCCCGGAATCCGCGAGACGCTCGCGCAGGTCCTCGAGATCGAGGGCTACGAGGTCGGCGCGGCGTCCGACGGTCGCAAGGCCCTGACCGCGGCTCGCCGCGAGCACCCCGACCTCATCCTTCTCGATCTCATGATGCCGGTCATGGACGGCTGGCAGTTCAGGGCCGAGCAGAAGCTCGATCCGGCCATCCGCGACATCCCGGTCGTCGTCGTCTCCGCCCTCGGCTGGCGCGCCGACATCGACGCGGTCGCGTTCATCGCGAAGCCGTTCCGCATCGAGCAGGTGATCGAGGCCGTGGAGCGCTACGGTCACGAGCACGGTGAGCACGGCCAGGCTCGCGCCTGAGCGGTCGCCCGCTGCGCCCCCGTCTGGCCGCGCGGAGGGCCCGGACTTCGGGCTGGCGCCCGGGCGATCGCCCGCGGATGCCGGCCGACCCGAGAGGCTCCAACGTCATCAACGGGGTGACGGTCGGTGGCGAGCGTCCAGAGCAAGGTCCAGAACGCGCTCGACGAGGGACGGATCCTCGTCCTCGCGGTGCAGGTCGGGATCGGCTTCGAGTACCGCTCGTTCTTCGAGCCCGTGTTCGAGGCGCTGCCCGCGTGGGCGCGCGCGGCGAAGCTCCTCGGGCTGTGCCTGCTCCTCGTCTCCTTCGCGCTGGTGGTCCTTCCCGGACCGTGGCACCAGCTCGTGGAGCACGGCGAGGACACCGTCCGGCTGCACCACATGGCTATCCGGGCCATCGGCGGCGCGCTCCTCCCGTTCGCGCTGGCGCTCGGGCTCGAGCTGGCGGTCGCGACGACGCGCGTCGAGGGCCTCGGCACCGGCCTCGCCCTCGCGGTCGGGGCGGCCTCGGCGGTCGCCGCGCTCGCGCTCTGGTACGCGCTCCCGGCGGCCGCCGCGCGCTCCCGCGGCCCGCGGAAGGAGGAGACGATGTCCGCCACCCCCATCGATCAGAAGATCCGGCACGTGCTCACCGAGGCGCGCATGGTGCTCCCCGGCGCCCAGGCGCTGCTCGGGTTCCAGCTCGCGGTCACGCTCATGGAGGCGTTCGGCGAGCTGCCGCGCGAGGCGCAGCTGCTGCACCTCGCGGACATCCTGCTCACGACGCTCGCGGTCATCCTCCTCGTCGCGCCCGCCGCGTACCACCGCATCGCGGAGCAGGGCGAGGAGACGCAGCACTTCCACCGCGTCGCGAGCCGGTTCGTGCTCGCCGCCATGGTCCCGCTCGCGATCGCGATCAGCGGCGATCTGGGCGTCGTCACCTACCGGCTGCTCGAGAGCACCGCCGTGGCGGCGCTCTTCGCGTCGGCGTCGCTCGTCCTCTTCACGGGCGCGTGGTTCGGGTTCGCGCTCGGTGGACGAGCCATGCGCCGCCGCGCCCGCGTGCCGGCGCACGCGTGAGCGCCTGCCCGGGTGCCCGAATTCTCCGGCGCCCATCCGCGCACTTGGCCGGAGGTGGAGGTCGCGGGTCCTCCCCATGACGAGCTGAGGTGCCTGGTGGTGATCGCGCCCTCCACGCCATCCCAGGCGCCGCCGCTTCGATCCGGGAAAGGCCCGGGGGCGCTGCACCCCCGGGCCTTCTCCTTTGCCGATTCGCGCGGCCCGGGGCGGGACGAGCGCGCGGGCGCCCCGCGGGCTAGACGCTGCGCATGGCGAAGGCGATCCGGTTCGGCAAGACGGGCGGTCCCGAGGTGCTGCGCCTGGAGGAGGTCCCGGTCGGCGAGCCCGGGCCCGGGCAGGCGCGGGTGCGGCACATGGCCATCGGGGTCAACTTCATCGACACCTATCACCGCGGTGGCCTCTACCCGATCCCGCTCCCGAGCGGGCTCGGCAGCGAGGGCGCGGGCGTCGTCGAGGCGGTAGGCGAGGGCGTGCTGCACGTGAAGCCGGGTGATCGCGTCGCGTACGCCGGCGGCCCGCCGGGCGCGTACGCCGAGGCGCGTGTCATGCCCGCCGACCGCCTCCTGCGCCTCCCGGAGGGCATCGACGACCCGCGCGCCGCCGCGATGATGCTGAAGGGGCTCACCGTCCAGTACCTCATCCGGCGCACGCACCGCGTGAAGGCGGGCGAGACGGTGCTCTGGCATGCCGCGGCGGGCGGCGTCGGGCTCATCGCCTGCCAGTGGCTGAAGGCGCTCGGCGCGACCGTGATCGGCACCGCAGGCTCGGACGACAAGGCGGCGCTCGCGAAGGCGCACGGGGCCGATCACGTCGTGGTCTACACGCGCGAGAGCTTCCCCGAGAGGGTCCGCGCGCTGACGGGCGGCAAGGGCGTGCCGGTCGTGTACGACTCGGTCGGGAAGTCCACCTTCACGGGCTCGCTCGACTGCCTCCAGCCGCTCGGCCTCATGGTGAGCTTCGGGAACGCGTCGGGGGCGGTGCAGGCGTTCGACCTCGGGATCCTGGCGCAGAAGGGTTCACTGTTCGTGACCCGGCCGACGCTCGCGACCTACACGGCGACCCGAGCGGACCTGGAGGCCGCCGCGGCGGACCTGTTCGAGGTCGTGCGCTCCGGAAAGGTGAAGATCGAGGTGGGTCGCACGTACCCGCTCGCGGAGGCTGCGCAGGCTCATCGCGACCTCGAGGCGCGGAAGACGACCGGGTCGATCGTGCTCCTGCCGTGAGCCTCTTCCGGTCGAGCGGCGCGCAAGCCCCCGCCGCGTGGGCGTGGGCCACCGAACGGCGAAGGTCGCGCCCCGTCGAGACCCGGTGCGCGGCGCGCCCGGCGTCCCGATCGTCCGGGGATGCGCGCGCTCGCGCTCGGCCTCGTCCTGCTCGTGACCGCCCCCGCCCGCGCGGACGCGCCGCCGGACGACCCCGGCCGGACGCGGTACCTGTTCGCGCCCTCCGCCCTCCTCCTGCGCGGCGGCGAGGTGGTGCTCTCGCAGACCGAGCTGGTCTTCACCTCCGTCACCCTCGGCCTGGGCGGGCACGCGACCGTGCTCGCCGGATCCGTGCTGCCCGCGCTCCTCTCCGGGGCGAACGGGATGAACCTCGCGCTCGAGGTCAAGGTGGGGTGGTCCGCGGCGGCGATCGTCCACCTCGCGGCGGGGCTCGAGACGGTCGCGCTGCCCAACGTCGCCGGGTTCTACGGGCTCGCCATCATCACGCTCGGCCGCGACGCTTGGAACGCGACGCTGGGCGCGGGCGCGCCGCTCGCGGCGCTCGGGACGGACGGCGCGCCGGGGCCGCCGCTCGTCTTCGCCGCGGGGAGCGTCCGCGCGGGGCGCCACCTGGCGCTCGCCACCGAGCACTGGCTCTTCCCGACCCGGCCCGAGCTCCCGCTCGTCAGCGCCGGCGCGCTGCGCGTGCTCGCCGGGCGCCTCGCGATCGGCGTCGGCGCAGCGCGCGTCGCGCCGCTGCGCGTCCCGCTGCCGTGGATCGACCTCGCCGTCCGCGTGGGCGGTTGAGCTCGGCCGTGGCCCGGACGCGCGCGGCGCGATAAGAGGTGCCGGTGACAGGCGCCCGCGTCCTGCCCGAGCGCACGCTCCTCTTCCTCGTCGGGGCCGTGCAGTTCGTGAACGTGCTCGACTTCATGATGGT
>Ga0137366_10002833_pt1 | contig 13353 bp, 11 predicted proteins | sample SagtaG_8_FD_104938 | JGI IMG/M metagenome (GOLD analysis project Ga0137366, IMG submission 104938) | Vadose zone soil microbial communities from Sagehorn Ranch, Mendocino, California, USA - Sage1_L_60_16 metaG | ecosystem: Environmental > Terrestrial > Soil > Vadose zone | place: USA... | reverse complement strand
GTTGACGTGGCTAGCTGCCCCGGGGGAAGAACGAACATTCTTCTCTGCATAGTCGCCCTCTCCACAGTCCCTTCTTGATAGCTGAAGGTTGCGTGTGATTTTATATAGATGCCAGGGACCTAATAATAATAAACTTTGCTTCCTATTATATCGTATGTATACACCGGATTGCTGAGGAAACCTCAATTGTCACGAAATATGACAGAAGGTGTCAAGAAGTATTGTGTATACTCTCTATTGAACCGAATAGCTTACTCTCACACGCATGAAAGGAATAGTTCGGTTGATCTCAATTACCCCCATTATCGCATATCAAGATGACAATTTGATGACAGAAGAGACGAGGAAAGTTCATGCTGCTGTCATGTAGCCGGGCTACACTGTAGCTACGGAAGTTGATGAAGCAAGGAAATCTGTATCATTTTACGCGAAGAAAGGAACACGTATGCAAGTATCTGCTAAAGGAGCGCCCGTGGCTCGACGCTGGGCGCAGACTATCTACCTGGTGTTGGCCTGCCTGACCCTGTTGGGCATTTTTCTACAGGGGTTTCTGATCGGCGCTTTCCTATTTGGAGGTGCGATCTGGGGCAAGGATGCGCATTCCATCGTGGGGTTAGCGCTGCTGGTCCTGTCGCTGCTGCTGGCGCTGGAGGGGCTGCTGGCGCAAGTGCCCGGGAGGACGAAAGTGTTGGGGTTTCTGCTTTTTGTACTCATGATTATTCAGTTTATTCTCCCCTCTACAAGCGGGAGTATTCCGCTGCTAGCCGCGCTGCACCCGGCCAATGCCATGATCTTGTTTGGCCTGGGTTTGTTCCTGATCATGCGGATACGGCAGGTGATGCGAACCAATGAGTGAAGTCAGGCAGCGGACAAGCCTGGATAAGAAGAAGAGGCCTTTTATGAAAGCAGCAAGAAACTCTTCGTTCAAAGATTCACACAAATTTTTTTGTGTGAATCTTTGAACGAAGAGTTCACGGCTTATGAAAAGCCTCTGCCTTCGTTTCCTGTGCTACAGGTTCAGAAGTAATAACTCCCAACCACCTGGCGACAAAAGGAACGGACGCACCCTGAAGCAGCACTGAGGCGAAGACTACGAAGAAGACCAAGTCGAAGAGAAGCGAGGCTCTGGGCAACCCAGCCAGGAGTGGAAAGGTCGCTAACACAATTGGAACGGCTCCCCGCAATCCTACCCACGAGACGAAGAGCTTTTCCTGAAGGGACATCTTCACGGGGAGCAGGGTAATGAGAACGCTCACCGGGCGAGCAATGAAAATAGCAACCCCTGTAATGAGAAGTCCACTCACGAAGACAGCAGGAAGGCGTGAGGGAAAGACGAGCAATCCCAAGATCAAAAACATCGCAATTTGCATGAGCCATGCCAGGCTATCGTGAAAGCCGGTGAGCCGATTCACACGCTGGACAGAACTGTTGCCCAACAGGACTCCTACCAGATAAACCGCTAGAAACCCGCTGCCTCCAAGGGTGGCAGTGAGCCCATACGCCAACAGAACGAGCGCAATAGTCAGCACTGGATAGAGTGCGGCCTCTTCCAACTTGAGGCGACCGATAAGATAAATCGCTCCCCAGCCAAGCAGCAGCCCAAAGATGGCTCCGATCCCCATTTGTTGTACAAACAGCAGGAGCACTGCAAACACAGACTCATGAGGGTTGGCGAGGAGGTTCGTGATGCCAATGGTGAGAAAAACCGCCATTGGGTCGTTACTGCCCGATTCTAGTTCGAGCAATGGAATGAGTTTTCCTGAGAGGTTGAGCTTCCTGGCTCCCAGCACGCTAAACACCGCAGCGGCATCAGTTGCTGAGATGATAGCTCCCAACAGCAATCCTTCGAGGAACGAGACATGGAGCAGAAAGAGGGCAAAGACAGCCACCACTAACGCGGTCAGGAGCACCCCGATGGTGGAGAGAGCTAAAGCTGCTCCAAGAGCGGGACGAACAACCTTCCACTCCGTATCTAACCCTCCGGCAAAGAGGATGAAGGCGAGGGCAACCACCCCAACAGATTGTGCCACCGACGCATCATCAAAATAAATACCACCTGGACCATCTGAACCCGCCAGCATGCCGATCCCCAGGAAGAGCAGCAAGGCAGGAATACCCAGTCTACTAGAGACTTTCCAGGCAAGGATGCTCAAAAGAAGCAGCACTGAGGAGACAAGCAGCCACTCATCAAAATGCATACGACTGTCCTCCTTCCGCTGTATATGCAGAGAGATGTCTCTTTCAGAACGTAGCACCGGCCTCCGATGCACCTAGGTTTTATGTTTCTAGCACGTTATTGACATCGGAGAGCAAGACACTGGCAGAACTTCCGCTTCTTCATTGAGTGTGTCTTGCTCTCACAATACCACACGATGAGCATCTTTTAAACCATTGTAGATCACTTCATCAGCAAGAAATTCCTACAAAATACCAGGAGCACAGTAAAGATCCCGAAGGAGCGCAGGTTGACGTGTCTCAAGACTTGTCTTAGAATCAGCGTATCAAAATTCTTTCCTTTTAAGGATCACATGAACCCGACCCAAAAACCACGAGTAAAAATCTGCTGCATCAGCAGCATACAAGAAGCACAGCTGGCGATCTCACATGGTGCATTCGCAATTGGCCTCGTCTCAGAAATGCCGAGCGGACCCGGCATCATCTCTGAAAGCTTGATTGCAGAAATAGCAGCGACTATACCACCCTGGATCTCCTCTTTTCTGCTTACCAGTAAACAGGACCCCGCAGCAATTATTAAGCAACTGCGTCGATGCGGCACAAATACCGTTCAGATATGTGACCATTTCCCCATTGATGGCTATAAGAAGATTAAAGATGCTTTGTCATGGATGGCCATTGTTCAAGTTATTCATGTTCGAGGACCCGAGTCGATAGAGGAGGCAATGGCGATCGCTCCCCATGTCGATGGGATTTTGCTGGATTCCGGCAACCAATCACTGGCTATTAAAGAACTGGGTGGAACTGGACGCATACATGATTGGGAGATCAGCCGGGCAATTCGGGAAGCGGTAGAAGTGCCAGTTCTCCTGGCCGGTGGACTTAACGCCGATAATGTTGTTGAGGCCATCAGGCTGGTCAAGCATTTTGCCGTTGACCTTTGTAGTGGTGTTCGCACTAATGGAAGGCTGGATGAGGCGAAACTTGCAAGGTTTATTAGTCGGGCTGCTGGGATATAATAACACATATTAGCCTGTAAAAAACATTCAAGTTTATGAGAAAAGAAAGCAGGAAATAGTATGAAGATAAAACAGTACTTAAAGAACATATTCCGTACTTCACACTGGCATCGCCAAATCTCTATACGCAGGATAGTGATGGAGATGACAGGCCTACTGGTCGGACTGGAGGCTATTACAGTGATCATCCTTCAGCTCGTTTCAGCACAGCGCAAGCAGCGCCGGCCAGAAGACGGCTTCCCACATCCATACCTGGACGAAGTGCGTGTTGGAGACAATACACTTCAGATCTATGATTATGGCCGTGACCTCTACGATGCGATGCTCGCTGCCATTGACGCTGCACAGGAGAGCATTTACCTGGAAACATTCATCTGGAAAAGCGACGCCTTGGGCCAGGAGTTCAAGGAACACCTGATACGCAAAGCCGCCCAGGGTGTGGAGGTCTACGTGATCTTCGACCGCTTTGGCAATACAGTGGTACCGCACGACTTCAAGGTCTTCCCGCCGAGCATTCATGCGTTGTCATACCAGCCAATTCGTCGCCCCTGGCACCTGTTCGATCTACGACGCTATGCCCTGGATCATCGCAAGTTGCTGGTTGTGGATGGACATATCAGCTTTATCGGCGGCTTTAACCTGGGCAGTCTCTACGCGACCACCTGGCGGGATACGCATCTGCGCATTCAAGGCCCTACCGCAGCCGATCTTGCCCAATCATTTATTGATTTCTGGAATCGGGAGTTCCCTGTACACAACCGCATAACGCGGCATTATCCGCGTCGTTTTGATCCACTCATCAACTTCCGCGGGACGAATGCGCTTCGTCTGACTTTTCCTATTCGCGATATGTACATCCAGGCCATTGATCAGGCAGAACACTCCATCCGCCTCACCAATGCCTACTTTGTTCCTGATAGGGCGCTGTTCGATGCCCTGAAGACCGCCGCGAGCAGGGGCGTCGAAGTGCAAGTGCTCGTGCCCTGGATCTCCAATCATGTTGTAGTTGACTGGCTCACACGCGGCTATTTCACGGATTGCCTGAAAACAGGAATTCGCGTTTTTGCCTACCGCACCATGCTCCACGCCAAAACCTGCACCATTGATGGACAGTGGTCGACCATTGGAACAGCCAATCTTGATCGCCTCAGCTCAGTTGGCAACTATGAGATCAATGCCGAGATCTACAGCGAAGCATTGGCCCGACAAATGGAAGATTTGTTCACAAATGATACCAGGAACGCTTTTACATTGACGTACGACCAGTGGATGAGGCGTCCATGGTACGGTAAGCTGGGCGAGCGCATTGTGTCTCCGCTGCGCGTGTTCTTGTAAACAGACGACCCTACCATAAATACCTTCGCTTGACATCTTTCTCCATCCCACAGCGTAATAAAAGTATTACGTCTTTTTATTATTTGCCGCAAAGAAAGAGTTAGACACATGACACTAGAATTTGGTTTGCTTGTTCCCCAGGGCTGGCGCATGGACCTTGTTGGCATCTCTGATCCGGTTGAGGCATATGAGACGATGACCCGAGTTGCGCAGGAAGCTGATGCGCTAGGTTACGACTCAATCTGGCTATTTGACCACTTCCACACAGTTCCTACTCCGACGCAGGAAGTAACTTTTGAATGCTGGACCAGTACGGCAGCCCTGGCCCGTGACACGAAACGCGTACGCATCGGGCAGATGGTTACCTGCAATGGCTATCGTAACCCCGCACTTCTGGCAAAAATGGCCAGCACTGTCGATGTTCTCTCCCATGGGCGGCTCGACTTCGGTATTGGTGCAGGCTGGTATGAGCAAGAATTCCGAGCCTATGGTTATGACTTTCCTGATGGACCTACACGCCTGCGCCAGCTGCGGGACGCGGTGCAGATCATTCTGAAAATGTGGACCGAAGATGAGGCCATCTTTGAGGGCAAGTATTATCAAGTTCATGGCGCTATCAACCAACCTAAAGGAGTGCAGAAACCTCATATTCCTCTACTCATCGGTGGAGGCGGCGAACGGGTAACACTCAAACTGGTCGCTCAGTACGCCGATGCCTGCAACATCGGCCACCTGGATAATGCCGGACTTGAACACAAGTTTGCTGTCATCAAAAAGCACTGCGAAGAGGTAGGACGCGATTACAATACTATCAAGCGGACGGTCATGTTCAATTGTGCTATAGCGGAAACAGTCGAGGCAGCGATGGCTAAAACTGCCCCATTTGCACGCAACATCCCATCGGGTCGTATACGTGAACAGGCCCTCGTTGGCTCTCCTGCTACGATTCGCCAGCGTTTAGCTGAAATTGAGCAAGCAGGGGCACAGGAAATTATCGTGTATATGCCCGACGCAAAGGATTTGGAGTCGATACGGATGTTTGCACAAGAGTGTATGCAAAGATAAGGCTTCCACAAAAAGTCTTTCTTTACTTGTTTTCTCATACACGCTTTGCTATACTACGCACGTTAAGCAGGTCAGCAGTTTCTCATCTTCAAACACTGCCATATAAAACTAGCTTAGGAGAATGCAGTCAAATGAATGCCCAGGACGTCGTGCAACAGGCACGCAACGCTAACCTACGACTCGTGCGATTTTTGTATTGCGATAACGGCGGCATTATTCGTGGTAAGGCCACACACGCCTCAAAGCTTGCCACACGTATTTCCGAAGGCATCGGACAAACCCTGGCCATGCAAGCGTTTACCGGTGTTGAATCGCTTGCCGCCGTCGCAGGTATGGGGCCGATTGGAGAATTTCGCCTCATTCCCGATCCACAGACCTTTGTAATCCTGCCTTATGTACCAAATACGGGCAGCATGATGTGCGATATGATTCGCCTCGATGGCCAACCCTGGGAAGCCTGCCCACGCACCTTTCTCAAACGCATGGTTGCCCGCTTAGCCGAGCAGGGTATGCGTGCCGAGGCCGCCGTTGAACATGAATTTTATCTCGCACGCGAGGAGGGCGACAAATACGTACCAGCCGACGACAGCCTCTGTTATAGCAGCCGGGGCCTGGATGAGCAGGCGGAGGTCATGGATGCAATCCTTGCTGCATTGGAAGCTGAAGGCGTTTCAATCGAACTATTTCATACCGAACTTGGACCCGCTCAGCAGGAACTATCTATTCACTATGCCGATGCACTGCGCGCGGCTGACAATGTTTGCCTCGTGCGCGAGACGGCACGTGGTGTAGCCCGAGCCTTTGATCTACTCGCCACCTTTGCCCCCAAGCCTTTCCTCGATCAAGCTGGCAGTGGCGCCCATATTCACCTGAGCCTGTGGGGTAGCGAGACGAGTGAGCATCCAGGCAAAAACCTCTTCTACGATGCGAACGAACGAGGAGGGCTAAGCCAGCGTGGCAAACACTTCATCGGTGGTGTCCTGCGCCATATTCGTGGCCTGGTCGCTATTACCTGCGGCAGCCCCAACTCTTATCGCCGCCTCCTCCCACATTTCTGGAGTTCAGCCTATGGAGCCTACGGCTTCGATAACCGTGAAGGTGCCATCCGCATACCATCTATCTTTTGGGGCCGTGAGGCAGAGTCCATCAATCTAGAGCTAAAATGCGCCGACCACAGCGGTAATCCCTACCTATCTATAGGTGCTTTTATCGCGGCAGGCCTCGATGGCATCAAGAATTCCATTGATCCCGGTGAGCCGCAAGAGATTGACCCGGGCAACTACAGTGACGAGGAGCGCGAGCAACGCGGTATCCGCCGCCTCCCAACCTCACTCGACGAAGCTTTAGATGAGTTAGAGCACGATCAAGTGCTGATGGAGGCCCTGGGGCCATTACTGGCCAGTTCCTACCTCGCAGTCAAACGCAATGAATCCGCCTTCTTCAAAGAGAAAACTGCCGAAGAAGAGACGCGCCAACACTTTTATAAGTATTAGCCTGAGATTAAAAAACGAACAAGACCAGGCGTAAGGCTTTGCAGTACGCCTGGTCTTGTTCGTTTTTTAATCTTTAAACTAGGTGTTAGGCTTCGTCTCTGGATTGATGTAGTCAGGATATGCACTGGGGAATGGTGCGCTGGTCGGCGTAGACGTAGACGTAGATGCACTTTGCTTCGCTGATCTTACCGCCTGCTTTGCCGTATCGGTAGTATCCTGGGCGGTTTGTCTCACTGTCGCCGTAGCCTGCTGCCCCAGGTTCCCTAACTGGCTTCCGGTTTCCTTCACCTTCGAGGTAGCCTGTTGCGCCAGGTCACTTAAATTGCCGCTCGCCTGCGAGACACGGTCAGAAACCTGCTGGACATACTGATTCAACTGTTCATTCTCTGGTAGATAGCCACGAAGTTCCTGCAAGCGCTCACCTACAAGTCGACGCATCTCTTCGCCACGCATTGGAGCTACAAGCAGACCAATACCAACGCCAAAGAGCATGCCTCTAATAAAACTCTTCATTCTTCAACATCCTTTCTTATCTCATTCAGTCCTGTACCACGCTCTCATCAACGATGAGGAAGTGAGACGAACTTCAAGTATAACCTTCACATTAATAATACGCATAACCAAAACAATACGTTTCAATGAAGGAGCGGCATAGGAAAGATTATGCTAGAGCAACCAGCATCTCCATATAACCGGCGAGGGCTCTATAGGGGCCGACAAACGGAATCTCTTTCGCTAATTCCCGCAGGTGTGTAGCAGTAAATCCTTGTTGAGCTAATCCGCTCAGCCAATGCCTGGCTCTCTGCAAGCGCAGTTTATCCTCTTCACTGAGCGATTGTTCTAATTGACCGCGTCCATAGTTATAGCGTCGAAGCAACTCAGGGTCACGCACATAGGCACGCACAAGAGGAAGGATAACTATGCGCACAACCTCCTCGCTCACATGCTGTCGCAGATAGGCTGACAGCATCGCTTCATCCACAGCCGAAGCCATACTCATTTTATGGAGCAGTCGAGTCCGCGCCTCCAAAGCGGTACGGACAGGATGAATCAAATTGCCTCTCTCGTCTAAACGCACGTCCTGGAGTTGACCGGTAAGCGCAGTCCCATAGGCTGAACGTCCAACCCCTCCCTCAAGAGTAGGAACCCAGGCACTCCCAGTCTCCTGCTGCCAGGTTTGCACCGTGTCACGAGGAACAGGCCAGCGTAACCAGATTCGTGGTGGGGTGACCAGGGGATCAAGAAACATAACCTCGTGCGCAGTAGCAATAATGGCTTCGAGAAATGCTTCCTGTTTCTCACGACGGTTGTTACCAATAATCCAGGTGTCGAGAATATTTGCGTTACGATAGGCCGTATGCCGATGTCGCCACTCGTCCACGTCGAGCGGAGCACATTGAAACTCAATTGCCCAGCGCTCGCCAGCAGGGTGAGCTACAAAGATATCTGCAATGCGGTTAGGTTCAGGTAAACGTTCCTCCAGAGTAACAATCGCTCGAGGAAATTGTTCGCGCAGCCACCGGGCAAGAACCATCTTCCCGCGGGCATGGCGTACCGACTCTGCCTCAGTACTCCAGGCACATTCACCCTTTTGATGCGCAAAGTGAAGCTGGGTACGTTTGTCTGGCCCGCCGCGCACATGCACAATACCCCGGCAATTGGGGCAGTACAGAGCCCGTTCCTGCGACCAGCGTTGTAACTCTTCCAGGGATGTCTCTCCAGCAATAACAGGTTGACCAGCAGGGCCGTAAGCAACAAGCACAGCTCTATCCTTGCTTAGAAAAGCGAACGTTTGTACAAAGTATACAATCACTTCGTACAATATTTCTAGTTGTCTTCCGTCATGGCTATGAATAGGGTATAATCAGTGTGCTATGGGTAGAGATTTTGAACAAGGATATAAAGGTTGATAGAGTTTCGAGAATCCGACTTCAATCTTATGCTCAGCTCGTTTTATGAGGGAGTTTGTTATCTTAACCCCCAAGGAGAAATACTGCATTATAACCACGCGGCGCAGGCACACTGGCATATCGACCAGCTGCATTCTGATATCCTCTCTTCACAATCATGCGTGTCACGAGCCTTAGCCGGTGAATATGTCAACCACGAATTAGTTCATCTGGACAACCACCAGGCACTGCTCGTCAATACGCTTCCGATATACACAAATAAGAAAACCATCATTGGGGTCATGGTTATTTCTCAGGATATGACTGAGCCCGTACAATTGGAACGGCAGGCTCGCCGGTCGTTAGAGGTTTTGACCGAAGCTACTTATACTACCCGGTATCTTGAAGATGGAGATGAAGTGCTAAGGCGCATCGCAGCACTCATTCCACAACTTGAATCGGTAGATAATAGTATAGCTTTTCGCGTGGATGACACCTCAGGAAAACTCATTCCTGTAGCTTTTTTTAGCACCAGTCAACAAAGTCATGAAGAATGGCAGAATGAACTGGCAAGCATTCAGCTTAACACCGAATATCTTATTCAGCAGCCATCACCAGCATTCCTGCAGGCCATACACCTGGCGAGAACGTTTAAGATCGATTTTACCCTGGACCCCAGGCATAGCAATTCGCGTAAGCTCCGTGCGGCCATCTATGCGCCGGTCTTTTTGCATGGGCGTGTTGTAGGTTTGCTCGGTGCGGAACGACATCGTCCACTTGAAAAAGCTGAATCTTACTTTCCTCAGTGGAGCGATGATCTACTCACAGCACTGGCACGCCTTGCCAGTATGTCTATGGAAAATGCCGCACTGCTTGCTTCAGTTGAGCATTTGCAGACCGAGTCAGAGACCCTGCGCACCCTGCTCAACCAGAAGGAGGAATATCTCCTGCTTACCTCACATGAACTGAAAAATCCTCTCACCTCCATTCTGGGGCAGGCACAAATCATGCAGCGCCGTCTCAAAAGGATTATGCCGGGACAAACACATGAGCTTCAAGAGACGAATGAGTTGCTGAGCGGATTGGCCAGTATTGAACACCAAACTCGTAGAATTGAACACATGATTAACACCCTCGTCGAGGTCAGCCGCATTGGACTGGATCGTTTAGAGCTTTACCTGCAAGAATTTGACTTACTTCAGTTAATCAGGCAAACGCTCGGAGAACATCTTCCGTTTACATCAAATCATGAATTCCGTCTTTTTGTGCATGGGGAACCTGTACCAATTGAGGGAAATGACATTACAACCTCAGTCCTCATACAAGCTGACGAAAAACGCATAGAAGAAGTTTTAACAAATTTAATCAGCAACGCCATTAAATATAGCCCCGAGGGTGGCCCCGTTACGGTGTCGCTGCGCTACATAGATGATACTGTAACAATCAGCGTCGAAGACCAGGGCATCGGCGTACCACCAGATGAACAGGCTCGTTTAACGGAGCGTTTTTACCGCGCTGAAAATGCAATAGCCAGCAGCGCAAAAGGACTGGGTTTAGGACTCTATCTTGTTCATTCGTTGGTAACCAAGCATGGTGGCCAACTCTCAATTAAAAGCGAGGGAATTCCTGGAAAGGGCAGCGTGTTTACTGTATCGCTGCCTGGCAAGCAATCATAGACACAGGCACATTTTGTAAGTTTTGAGGAGCCCTTATGCTTGATATAACAAGTATTCCCGTCGTAGACAACCACTGTCACCCTGTTCTGCTGAATCAACATATGGATGCCTTGCGCTTCCGCAGTTACTGCACCGAAGCCACTGATCCCAGTTTTGCAGAGAAGCACGTGCCCAACACCGTCTACTACCTCTGGCTACTGCGTCAAATGGCAACGTTTTACGGCTGTGAACGTAATGAGGATGACATTCTGGCAGCGCGGAGCAGGCTAGGAGCTGACACACTGCTCGAACACCTTTTGCGGGCCGCTAACATCGACACCCTGGTACTTGACCCTGCCTATCCTCTCAGCTCGGCATGCTACACTCCAGAGCGTATGGGACAACTTGGGCATTGCCGAGCAGTCAAGATGCTCCGGCTTGAGACGCTTATGCAAGAACTCATTCTTGACTATAGCGACTTCGATGAAGTTATCGAACGCTTTGCCGACCGGGTAAGGCACGTACATGAGCATGGCTACTGCGCACTTAAAAGCATCGTTGCCTACCGCACAGGTTTGAACATTGCTGAATGGAGCAAAGACGAGGCTGCTGCTTCATTCCTGGAAGCACGCACACAGGCAAGCGAGCAAGGACAACTACGCATCGCGCATAAACCATTGATCGATTACCTGCTGCATATCGCCTTTCAACAGGCTGCCGAGCAGCAACTTCCCATCCAGTTCCATACTGGCTATGGTGACAGCGATACTGACATGCGATTGGGCAATCCACTGCACCTACGTGAAGTGTTGGAGCGCAAGGACTATCACAGCATGGCGGTAGTTCTCCTCCATGAAAGCTATCCTTACTGTCAGCTTGGGGCGTACCTTGCAGCTATCTACCCGCATGTCTATTTTGATCTCTCATACACCATTCCTTTTCTCGATAAGCTAGAAATGCTGGCCTTTACACGCCAGGCCTTGAGTGTAGCACCCACCAGCAAACTCATGTTCAGTACCGACGGCATTCATTTACCCGAAATGCACTGGGCCGGCGCCTTGCGAGGTCGGAGCATCATAGGGCAGGTACTTGATGAAATGATTGATGCTGATGAGATTGATGAGGATCAAGGGTACGGTATCGCGCAACAAATTTTACACGATACCGCCTATGCCGTCTATAAGCTATGATATATGAAGAGAAGAGACCCAATCATGACGGATATCTCAGATTCATCTGGAAGCCCTGCATCTTTTCGCATCGCTGTCTCAGCGCTCATCTTTGATGGTGAACGCGTTCTCCTTGCGCACCGTCGTGACATCGACTGGTGGAATCTACCGGGGGGAGGGATGGAAGTAGGAGAGACTGTTGACGAGGCTCTCCATCGTGAAGTCGCTGAAGAAACGGGACTGGAAGTCGAGATTGAGCAGCTGGTTGGAGTTTATTCCAAGCCGCAAAAGCAAGAAATTGTGCTGGCATTCCGCTGTCATATAACCGGGGGAACTCTTAGGGCTACCGAAGAAACTCGCGAGTGCCGCTACTTTCCTCCTGATGCATTGCCAGCCAATACACTGCCCAAACACCGCCAGCGCATAGAGGACGCACTACTTCATCAACAGAGCGCCGTAATACGCGCTCAACGCACCAGCACGGAAGAAGACCAACGAATAGCCCAATAACCAGAAGAGTTACAGATCTTAGACGACCCAATGTCCAGTCAGGAACAGGGAGAGCAAGACGAAGAGGACGACCCCGGAAACCATGACATAGCTCAAATGAACCGTCCGGTATTTACCGAGGGCGGCTAACACGATGAAGGCCGGAAAGACCTCCAACATATAGCGAGGAAACGACTGTAAGGGGAAAGGCCCTCGTATAGGATTGACCTTTACCGGGTTGATCTGCAGGACAACAAAGAGCACGATGCCATAGATGGCGTAGACCCAGCGATTCCTGGGAAACCGCCACGGACCAACTACACTGAGAATGATCAGCGCCAGAATTAAAAGGATCTGGCTAGCATCCATGATATTGCGCAGGGCATGGAAACTAAGAAAGCCATTACTCTGGGCAATGCCTGCGATTACATTCTTTATGAGAAACCAGGGACTCTGCGGATCACGGCTCCACATGAAATGTTCGGCCTTTGAAAAGGGAAAGAAGCTATGGAAGCGATGGTAGCAGTAGAGCATAAAAAGACCAGGCCCAGCCACAATCAATGCTCCACCAAACACATCAAAGCGCAAAGCTCTTAGCTTGAACTGGTGCTGGCGCAGATATTCGTAACAGAAGGGCACAAGTAACAAAAGCCCGGTTGAGCGTGTGAGAGTTGCAAAAAACCCGCATGCGCCTGCCAGCCACCAGTTCCCCTGGCGCATGTAGTAGAAACCAAGCAGGGCAAACAGCAGGAAAAGCGATTCGGTATAGGCCGCGGCAAAGAAAAAGGCCGTGGGGAAGACAGAAAGATAGAGCGCGGTACGATATGCACGCTCCGAGTCAAAGTCTTCCTCTACCAGCCGGTAGAGTACAACGAGCATACCGAGACCCGCGACATTGGAGATGATGAGGCCGGCAATGAAAGGGTCACCCGTGACCACCGCCAGGTATCTTTCGAGCAAAGGAAAGAGAGGAAAGAAGGCCGTTCTCCACCAATCGGTATACCCATGCGTCGCCAGGTAGCTAAAATGCACAGAGTCCCAGCGATACCATGATTGCCACAAAG
>Ga0137366_10002826_pt1 | contig 13368 bp, 10 predicted proteins | sample SagtaG_8_FD_104938 | JGI IMG/M metagenome (GOLD analysis project Ga0137366, IMG submission 104938) | Vadose zone soil microbial communities from Sagehorn Ranch, Mendocino, California, USA - Sage1_L_60_16 metaG | ecosystem: Environmental > Terrestrial > Soil > Vadose zone | place: USA... | reverse complement strand
GGCCACCTCCCACCCGTCCGGCCAGCGGCTCCCGCCAGACTGGGTCAGCTTCAGCCACCCCACCGGCTCCTACAGCCTGGCCTATCCCCGGGGCTGGCGGGTGGGAGGTGGCCGGGGCCGTGGTGGGGCTGGGCGTGACGGTCGCCGGCGGCGCCTGCCCGCCGGAGCCGGCGGCCCGGGTGGTGCCGGACGCATTCGGCCGGACCGGAGCCGCCGCGCCACGGTCCTGCCGCCCGCTCCGGAGCACGCCGCTCAAGCCGACCGTGACCGCCAGCAGCGCCACCACGGCCAGGAGCGCGATGGCGAGCGGGAGCCGCCCACCGGTGCGGCGCCAGCCGGGCAGCCGGCCGGACAGCCGGCCGGACAGCCGGCCGGGCGCCAGGCGCGCGGCCCCGAGGGCGCCGGCAGCACGACCGGGCGCGGCCCCCAGCGCGCCAGCGGGACGGCCGGGCGCGGCCCCGGCCGCCGGCTCAGGCTCCCCTGCCGAGTCCGCGTCTGGCCCGTCCGCAGCGCCAGGCACGGGGGCGGTGAGGGGGCGGCCCTGCACCGTCGCCGTGGCCGACCTGGGCGGACGTGCAGGCTGATCGGGCCGTACGTGCGCCGGACCCTGGTGACCGGGGCCAGAGGGGCCGGGACGGGTCGGCTCGAGCGGCTTGCCCGGCGGGCGCGCAGTCGTGACGGGCGGCGGCTCGTCCTGCTCCGGGAGCTGCTCGGTGTCGCCAGCGGACGCCGGCGCCGTGGCACCGGCCCGCGGCTCGGCACCGGCGGCGGCGAGCCGTTCGAGCTGGCGGCGAAGGTCGCCGGCGCTCGGGCGGCTGTCCGGGTCTTTGGCGAGCAGCGCGGCGATGACCGGGCCCAGCGCGCCGGCCCGCCCGGCGGGGCGGGGGTTGTCGTTGACCACCGCGGTCAGGGTCGCGATCGAGCCGCCACGCTCGAACGGCGAGCGGCCCTCGACCGCAAAGTACAGGGTGGCGCCGAGGCTCCACACGTCCGCCGGCGGCCCTGCGGCCGCACCGCTGGCCTGCTCCGGGGCCATGTAGGCGGGTGAGCCGACGATCAGGCCGGTGGAGGTGAGCTTCGGGTCGCCCTTCACCCGCGCGATGCCGAAGTCGGTCAGCCTGGCGCCGCCCCCGGGAACGACCATCACGTTGGCTGGCTTGACGTCGCGATGGACGATGCCGGCCTGGTGCGCCGCGGCCAGGGCATCCGCCACCTGCGCGCCGATGCCCGCCGCCCGCGGCGGGTCCAGCGGGCCTTCCTTGGCGACGACCTGCGCGAGCGTCGGCGCGTGGATCAGCTCCATCACGATGAAGGCGTGGCCCTGCTCGTTGATGACGTCGTACAGGGTGACCGCGGCGGGGTGGTTGAGCCGGGCGGCCGCCCGCGCCTCGCGCAGCACCCGCGCCCGCATGGAGTTGCGCTCGCTCTCGGGGACCGTCGGCGGCAGGCGGACCTCCTTGATGGCCACCTCGCGACCGAGCAGGGTGTCGCGCGCACGCCAGACGACCCCCATCCCGCCCTGCCCGATGGGGACCTCGAGGGCATAGCGGTTGGCGATCAGCCGTTCGGCGGCGCGGTCTGGCATGACGCTCACGCTACCCGATGCCACCGACCAGCGACCAGCGACCGGCGGCCGCTCAGGTCGGCGGTGAGGTGAACGAGCTGAGCGCGGTCTGGAGCAGCACCTGGGCGACGCCCCAGTCGGCCTCGCGGGACTGGACGAAGATGGTGACCCAGGAGCCGGGGCCGCCGGGGCCCGCCGGGGTGCTCGAGCCGATCTCCATGGCGTGGTACGGCTGCTCGTCGTCCCCGAGGAAGGTGAACTCGAGGGCGGCGGCCGGACGGCCCTGGAAGGTCGTGGGCTGGAGCCCGACCTGCCGGTAGCTGCCCTCGTGGAAGCCGGCGTGCTGCTGGGAGGACTGCTGCTCGGCCGCGACCGGGTCGGGCGCGGGGGCTGGCCGCCACTGCACGCGCAGCACGGTCGGCACCGAGCGGTCGTGGAACTCGACGCGGCGCTCCTCCTGCCGCACCACCTCCCAGCTCGCGGGGTAGGCGATCCGGTAGCCGCTGGCCTCGTCGGCGTACAAGGTCCAGCCGGACGGCACCGCGGGCACGGTGGTCGGCGGCAGCGTGGTCGTGGCGGTCGTGGCGGTCGTGGCCGGGGCCGAGGTCTGCGGCGCGGCGGTGACCGGCGGGAGCGGCGGGACCTGCGCACGGCGCTGGGCGCCCGAGCCCGCCGGGTTGCCGATCACCGCGACGATGAGCGCGAACGACACAACCGCGAGCAACACCGACCCGGCACCCACCAGCAGCCCTCGGCGGCGCGGGTCGAGCAGCCAGTCGACCGCGCGACGCCAGCCCGGCGACTCGAGCCGGGCCCGGGCCTGGGCGCGCGCGGCCCGACCCGCGGCCGCCCCGGCCCGTGCCGCCCGGCCGACCGCCGCGCCGGCCCGGCCCGTGGTGGCCGGCGCCCGGGCGAGCGCGGCGGTGGCGGCCTCGGCGGGACCGGGGACCACAGCGATCAGCGGCGGGGTCGAGGTCGAGGTGCTGGCCGGCGCCGGATCGCGGTCGCCCCCCAGCGGGCCGACGCCTTCGGCGATCTCGTACAGGCGCCGCCGGGTCTCCGGGGCCGGCGGGCGCCGCTCTGGCGCCTTGTCGAGCAGAACCTCGATCACCCCTGCCAGCGGGCCGGCATGCTGGCAGGGGCGCGGGCTGCCGTAGAGGACCTCGGCACCGCCGTCCCCGAACGGGGCCTCGCCCTCCACCGCCATCCACATGGTGACGCCGAGGGCCCACAGGTCGGCGGGCGGCCCGCCGGGCTCGCCGCGCAACTGCTCCGGCGCGGGAGCGGGTGCCGGCCGCGAGGGCGGCAGCACCTCGGCCAGGCCGAGGCCTGCCAGGCGGACGGCGCCGTCCGGCGTAACCAGCACGTGCGCGGGCTGCAGGTCGAGATGGGCGAGCCCGGCACGATGGGCGGCATCGAGCACGTCGAGAACCTCCAGCCCGATCCGCGCCACCCGGCGCGGCGGCAGCCGGCCGTGACGGTCGATCAGCTCGTCCAGGGGCAGCGCATCGGCCAGCTCGGTGACCACGAAGTAGTGCCCGGCGTCGAGCAGCACGTCGTAGAGCCTGACCACGCCCGGGTGATCGAGGCTCGCCGCCGCGCGGGCACCCCGAACGATCCGGGACCAGCGCGCGTTGCACTCGGCCTCGGATTCGACTCCGGGCTCGATCTCCTCGACCGCTACCGCGCCGCCGGCGACCAGGTCGGCGGCGCGCCACACGACACCCGCCCGGCCTTGGCGCGGGATACTGGCCTCGAGGGCGTAGCGGTTGGCGACGAGCCGTTCAGGGGCAGCCTGGGACATGATGGAGGCAGTACTCTACGACCTCGACCGCCTCTGCCCCAAACCCCTTCTGAGCAGCCAATTCACTCCGCGCTACGTGCGCTTGCCGGCGTGCCTGAGCTTGCTGGGCGGCAGCTCGCCGGTGACGCGCTCCCAGAGGCGGTCGACCAGCTTGCGGGCGGCCAGCACCGCCAGCGCCGTCGCGACCGCGAATGCGACCCGCTTGGCGAGCTTGCGGACCTCGCCCGGGGCACGCTCGGAGAGCTTGGCCACCTTCTCCTCCATGCGCCTGCGCGTCAACTCGATCTCTCGGGCGGTCGCCGCCGCGGTGTCACCCACCGGATCTCCTCCCTGAGCCCGTTCGCGGTCTCCATCAGCTCGGCCCTGGCCTGCGCGGGAGCCACCCTGGAGGCCGCCAGCCTGCGGCGCCCCACAAGGCCCAGCGCACCGGCGACGAGCGCCAGCGCGCCCCCAACGACCAGCGGACCGAGCCAGGCCGGCCCGCCGACCGCCCGCGCGGCCGCGGCCAGCAGGAACCCGAACCCGTACGCCGCCAGCACACCCGCCGCCGCGAGCAGGCTGCCTGCCTTGGCGGTGGCGGTCAGCCCTTCGGTCACCTCCTGCCTGGCCAGCAGGACCTCCTTGCGGACCAGCGTCGTGGCGTCGCCCGCGAGCCCCCGCAGCAGCTCAGCGGTCGACGGCTCGCCGGTCGGCGCCGGCGTCGCCGGCGCCACCGCCGGCACCACCCCATCGCCCTCCGGAGACACTTGCACGGTTGCCACCTCACTCCGTTACCTGAAAGAGTCTGCAATCGTTATCAGGCAGCCGGCCCTTGCGAGCCCGCGGTCCCGGTCCGACCGGCGGCTGCCGGTTCAGGGTTCGCGCTTCACCAGGGTCTCCCCAGCCTACGCCGGGTCTAACGCCCCCTCCACGCGCGTTTCGGGTCTCCGGGCCGACCGCCATGGCGACGTGGTGGATCGAGGACGGGTCGTGGAGGTCGTGGGCGCCGGCTACTGGGCGTGGCCGAGCACGTCGAGCAGGCGGCCCAGGGCCCGGCGGGTGGTCGGGGCCAGGGGCAGCTCCGCCATCGTCTCCAGCGTCACCCACTCGAGCCGGGAGTGCTCTTCGGGGTCCTGGTTGCGTGGCTCGCCACGCCACGCTGTCGCCAGGTAGAACGCATCCGCCCGCTCGCCGTCGTGGAAGCAGCCGAGCGGCGCTGCCCCGAGCGGCTCCACCCCGGCCTCCTCGCGCGCCTCCCGGATCAGCGCCTCCAGCAGCGACTCCCCCGTTTCCGGCTTGCCGCCAGGCGCGTCCCAGATCCCCGGGTAGCGGCGCCCGGCGCGCCGGGCGCGCTGGCCGAGCAGCACCCGGGAGCCGTCGAACAGGAACACCGCCGCGCTGGCCGCCTCTGTCAGGGGCACCTCGCGGACCGACGCCGAGGCGCCGACCGGAGCCTGGTGGAGGACCCGCCAGCCATCGCGCTCGTCCTCCTCCATGAGGGTCAGCTCCGGCAGCGGGAACGACGCGCGGAACCCCGCCAGGTCGTGCACGGCCGCCTCCAGCTCCTCGGCGGGCCGGTCCTGGGTCACGGTCACGTGCGGGTGGAACGGGAAGGCACGCTGGTCGAGCGGCGGGGCCCGCAGCACCGACTCGACCGCCCGCAAGGCCGGCGCGCCCTCGGCCACCACCAGGAAGGCCACCGGGCTGTCGGGCAGGAAGGTCGCGGCGCCGCGCAGCTCGACCATGCCGGGCACGGCCGCGGCGGCGGCCCGGTCGACCAGCGCGACGGCTGCCTCCCGCTCCTCGTCGGCCACGGGCTGGGGCGGCACCAGCGTCAAATGGGGCGGGACGAGGTCCCGCGCCGGGTCGCGCAGTGCCCGGCGCCAAGCCTGCACGTGCGCGGCCACCGGCTCGGGCACGAGCACGAGCACCCCGAGCCGTGCCGTGGCACCCACGTCACCCGGTGCGGCGGGACAGCAGGCCCATGCGGTCCTTGGCCAGCGCGAGGTTCTCGCGTGCCACCGCCTGCGCCTTGGCGGCCCCCGCGTCGAGGATCCCGGCCAAGCGCTTCTCGTCCGCCCGCAGCTCCTGGTAGCGCTCGCGCACCGGCGCGAGGAACGCCACCAGGGCCTCGGCCAGGTCGGCCTTGAGGTCGCCGTAGCCGCGCCCGGCGTACGCTCCCTCCAGCTCGCCGACCGCTTTCCCGGTCGCCACCGAGTGCAGCTCCAGCAGGTTGGAGATGGCCGGCTTGTCCGGACGTACGACGACCTCGCGGCCGGAGTCGGTCACGGCCGAGCGGATCTTCCTGCGGATCGCCTCCGGCGGGTCGAACACCTCGATGCGCCCGGCCGGTGAAGGGGCCGACTTGGACATCTTCTGGTCGGGGTGCTGGAGGTCCATGACCCTGCCGCCCACCGTGGGGATGTACGCCTCGGGCACGACGAACGTCTGCCCGAAGCGGGCGTTGAAGCGCTCGGCGATGTCGCGCGTCAGCTCCACGTGCTGGCGCTGGTCCTCGCCCACCGGGACGCGGTCCGCCTGGTAGATCAGGATGTCGGCGGCCTGCAGCACCGGGTAGTTGAAATAGCCCGCCGGCAGCGACCCTTCGCCGCCGTGGGCCGCCTTGGCCTTGAACTGCGTCATGCGGCGCAGCTCTCCCATGGTGGCGATGTGGTTGAGCAGCCAGGCGAGCTCGGTGTGCTCCGGCACGTGCGATTGCACGAACAGAGTGCAGACCTCGTGGTCGAGCCCGCACGCGAGCAGGATCGCCGCCATCTCCAGCGTGCGGTCGCGCAGCTCGGCGGGCTCGTACGGCAGGGTGATGGCGTGCAGGTCGACCACGCAGTAGTAGGCGTCGAACTGGTACTGCTGCTCGACCCACTGCCGGAACGCCCCCACGTAGTTGCCGAGGTGGGTGTTGCCGGTGGGCTGGATGCCAGAGAGGATGCGGGCCACGTCGGTCAGTCCTTGTGTTCCTTCAGGGGAGCGGCGGTCGGCCCGTGCGGACAAGCCCACCGCGCCGATCGTAAAGGCCACCGCGCCGATCATACAGGTCCCGTCGGCGGCCGCGCCGCCCCCACCGAGCGCCGCAGCCGCCTAGCCTCCGGTTCGGCTGTCCACCGGGGGGCGGGTCTGGGCAGCCTCTTCCGCGAGCGGCAGGCACAGCTCGAAGCGGGCCCGGCCGCCGGCCTCGCCAGGGTCCACCGCACGCAGCTCGCCGCTGTTGGCGTGGGCGAGCTGGCGGGCCATCGCAACGCCGTGGGCAAGACCGCCGCCGGCTGGGAGGCTGCCGTCGAGCTCGACCTCCTGGTCGAAGACGCGCTCGCGCTGCTCCGGCGTGAAGTCGGTGCCGTCGTCCTCCACCGCCAGCACCACACTGTCCCCGTCTCGCCCGGCCACCAGGCGGATCGGGGTCAGTGGCGGGGCGAAGCGGTGGGCGTTGAGCACCAGGTTGCCGAGGACGTCCAGGATCTCGTCCTGGTTGACGCACACGGGCAGGCGCCCGGCCGGGGCCTCGGCGACCACCGGTCGGCCCTGACAGATCGTCCTGGCGAGCTGCTCGGCCACGCGGACGAGATCGGTGGCGTCGATGTGCTCGCGCACCGCCGCGGCCCGCGGCGGCGCTCCCGTCTGCTGGAGCTGGTCGAGTTTGCCGGAGAGCAGCTCGGTGTGCTCCACCCCGTTGCCCGCCAGGTCCCGCAGCCAGTCGAGGTCGCGCCGCTCCGCCTCCCTCGAGATGGTGCCGAGCAGGCCTTTCAGCATCGCGCTGGAGGCCCGCAGGTCGAGCGCGACCGCGGCGAGCTGCACGCTGTTGACTCCGCCACCGGCGTCGGCCTGGCGCCTGAACCGGTCCGCCACCACGAACAGGTGCCGGTAGCGCAGGAGCTGCTCCGCGAAGTCGCGGCTGAGCGCCTCGGCCCGGTCGGCGGCGCGCCCCGCCACGTACATCGGCAGCGCGGGCAGCGCCAGCACCGCGGGCAGCAGCAGCCGGTGCTCGGCCACCAGCAGCGCGACCAGGACCATGCTGAACTGCACGAAGCCCTCGACCAGCTCGACCTGCGCCTCCGTCAGCAGATAGGCGGCGGTGATCGGCCGCTGCTCCAGGAGCGCGACGGCCACACGCACCAGCAGCCGGTTCATCAGCAACACGACCAGTGCCGCCGCGACGAACGCCGGCACGTGCTCGAGACTGAGCCGTTGCGTTCCGCCGAGGCTCGTGTAGACGAAGCCGGCGGCCGCGATCGACAGCGCGTACTGGCCGGCGTTGAAGGGGATCCGCATGGCGGGCTTGCGGTCGATCAGGTCGCTGACGACGCTCGCGATCACGAACACCACCACCGTCAGCGGCGCACCCCATCCGGTCAGCAGGGCTAGTCCGAACGGGCCGGACATGGTGATCTGGTGCACGGCACCCCGCCGCCAGACCGGGATGCGGATGATATCGGCGGGGAGCACGCATGCCGCGAGCACCCAGAACGTCAGGTCGACGCTGCCGAGCGCGGCGTGTGCGGCGGGCAGGAGGGACCCGCCGACCAGCAGTCCTGCGAGGGCGACCAGGACCAGGTAGATGTCGAAGCTGCTGAGGGAACGTCTGGCCCTCGGGAAGGGAAGCTGGAACTGGCTCGCCATGGCGCCGAATCTCCTCAAGGCGGGATCCGCCACCCCATAGCGAATATCAGGTCAGCTTCCATGTCAAACCGCTCGTCAGATTTCTCGTTCTACCAGGCAAAATTACTGTAAAACGACGGGCTGCCCGAGGGGTGAGGGCCCGCTCGGGCAGCCCGTCGTACGGTGGCGTCTACAGTTTGTGCCACGCGCCGCCTGCCATGGCCAGCGCGGCGATCGTCGCCAGTGCGGCGGCAACGCGCGCCAAGCGGCCCTTGAGGCGAATCATCCTGTCACCCCCTCCTTTGGGGCTGAGCGCGATCGGGCGGTCTTGGGGAAGACCGCGGTCGCTCTGGGGGAAGGTGGGAGACCGGCCCACCACGCAACCGCCGGATTCTAACAGGAATTGGCTGAAACGTTCGTTTCGCGTGAGAGTTTCAATCAACGGCACCATGAGACCGCTTGGCGAAACGCCCGCGGCGGCGCGCGCCCGTGGCGTCCGGGGAGTCAGCCGCGCAACTGGCGCAGGACGTAGCGGAGGATCCCGCCGTGCCGGAAGTACTGCACCTCGTTCGGGGTGTCGATCCGGACCTTGGCGCGCAGCTCCTTGTGGTCGGCGCGAACGGTGACCGCGCGTGGGAAGCCGTCGGGGCCGGCGTCCTCGAGGCCGACGACGTCGAAGGTCTCGTGCCCGCTGAGGCCCAGGGACCCGACCGAGGAGCCCGGCGGGAGCTCGAGCGGCAGGATCCCCGTGCCGACCAGGTTGGAGCGGTGGATGCGCTCGTAGCTCTCCGCCAGGACGGCGCGCACACCCAGCAGCAGCGGTCCCTTGGCCGCCCAGTCCCGTGACGAGCCCGAGCCGTACTCCTTGCCGGCCAGTACCACCAGGGGCACGCCCTCTCGCTGGTAGCGCACGGCCGCGTCGTAGATGGTCATCTGCTCCCCGTCGGGCAGGTGCAGGGTCACCCCGCCCTCGGTGCCCGGGGCGAGCCGGTTGCGCAGGCGGATGTTGGCGAAGGTGCCGCGGATCATGACCTCGTGGTTGCCGCGGCGCGCGCCATAGGAGTTGAAGTCTTTGACCTGGACCCCGTGCTCGGTGAGGTAGCGGCCGGCGGGGCTGTCCCGCTTGATGACCCCGGCCGGCGAGATGTGGTCGGTGGTCACGCTGTCGCCGAGCACCGCGAGCGCCCGGGCGCCGCGGATGTCCCGCAGCGGCTGGGGCGCCTGTGGCATGCCGTCGAAGTAGGGCGGCCGCCGGACGTAGGTGGAGCCGGGATCCCACTCGAAGCTGGAGCCGCCGGGCACCTGCAGCGAGCCCCAGCGCTCGTCACCCTTGAACACGTCGGCGTAGCTCTTGCGGAACATGTCCGACTGGACGGCCTGGCCGGTCACCTCCGCCACCTCGGCGCTGGAGGGCCACAGGTCGCGCAGGTAGACGGGGCTGCCGTCGCCCGCGAGCCCGAGCGGCTCGTCGTAGACGTCCACGTCCATGGTCCCGGCGATCGCGTAGGCGACCACCAGCGGCGGCGAGGCCAGGTAGTTCATGCGGCAGTCGGGGTTGATGCGCCCCTCGAAGTTGCGGTTGCCGGACAGCACCGAGCAGACCACCAGGTCGTTCGCGTCGGTCGCCTCGGAGATCTCCGGCGCCAGCGGCCCGGAATTGCCGATGCAGGTGGTGCAGCCGTAGCCGACCAGGTGGAAGCCGAGCTTCTCGAGGTAGGGCACCAGCCCGGCGCGCTCGTAGTAGTCCATGACCACCTTGGAGCCGGGCGCCAGCGAGGTCTTGACCCACGGCTTGGCCTGGAGCCCCCGCTCGACCGCCTTCTTGGCCAGCAGCCCGGCGGCGATCATCACCGAGGGGTTGGAGGTGTTGGTGCAACTGGTGATGGCGGCGATCACCACGTGCCCGTGGTCGAGGTCGAAATGGGTGCCCTCCGCCAGGCGCACCGGGACCGTGGCGTTGGGCCGTCCGCTGACCCCGGTGGGGTCGGGCTCGAACCATCCGGGAGCCGGGTCGCCGTTGGCGTGCACCGCCGGCGGGTCGCTGGCCGGGAACGACTCCGCCGACGCCTCGTCGGGCCCGGCGACGCCGGCGACGCCGGGGACGGTCGGCACGGAGGGCGGGAGCATCTCCTCCAGCGCGCGCCGGAAGGCGGGCTTGGCCTCGCTCAGGGCGACGCGGTCCTGCGGGCGCCTGGGACCGGCCAGGCTCGGCACCACGGTCGAGAGGTCGAGCTCGACCCGCTCGGAGTAGACGGGCTCGGCCACCGGGTCGTGGAAGAGGCCCTGCTCCTTGGCATAGGCCTCGACGAGGGCGATCTGCTCGGGCGAGCGGCCGGTGAACCCCAGGTAGCGCAGCGTCTCGTCGTCGATGGGGAAGATCGCGCAGGTGGAGCCGTACTCCGGCGACATGTTGCCGATGGTGGCGCGGTTCTCGACCGGGACGTTGCCGACCCCGGGACCGTAGAACTCGACGAACTTGCCGACCACGCCGTGGCGGCGCAGCAGCTCGGTGACGGTGAGCACCAGGTCGGTCGCGGTCGACCCCTCGGGCAGCTCGCCGTGGAGCCGAAAGCCGACCACCCTGGGGGTGAGCATCGAGATCGGCTGCCCGAGCATAGCGGCCTCCGCCTCGATGCCGCCGACGCCCCAGCCGAGCACGCCGAGCCCGTTGACCATGGGCGTGTGGGAGTCGGTGCCGACCAGCGTATCGGGATACGCCAGCCCCTGCGGGCCGACGAAGACCACCCGGGCCAGGTACTCGAGGTTCACCTGGTGGACGATGCCGGTGTCGGGCGGGACCACCTTGAAGCTGTCGAAGGCCTGCTGGCCCCAGCGCAGGAAGGCGTAGCGCTCGCGGTTGCGGTCGAACTCGAGCTCGGCGTTGCGCACGAAGGCGTCGGGGCGGCCGGCGACGTCGGCGATGACCGAGTGGTCGATCACCAGCTCGGCGGGGACCAGCGGGTTGATCCGGGACGGGTCGCCGCCGAGCCCCGCCATGGCGTCCCGCATGGCGGCCAGGTCCACGACGGCGGGGACGCCGGTGAAGTCCTGCATCAGCACGCGTGCCGGCAGGAAGGCGATCTCCCTGGGCTCGGAGGTGGGCGGGTCGAAGCGGGCGAGCGCCTCCACGTCGTCGGCCCGCACAGCGTGGCCGTCCTCGGTGCGGAGCAGGTTCTCGAGCAGGATCCTGAGGGAGAAGGGCAGCCGCGACACGTCCGCCACCTGCTCCAGCGCGGCCAGGCGGAAGACCTCGTAGGACCGCCCGCCGACCTCAAGGCCCGATCGCGCCCCGAAGCTGTTACCCGCCATGAAGACCTCCAGCCGTTTCGCATGCGGCCGTTTCCACCTGCACCACGTAGCATGCGTTCCAAGGGCAAATAGAGTACCCATCCGCCAACGACCGCGGCACGGGCTGTCCCCGCCGGCTACGGGCCCGAGCGGCCGAGGAGGACCGAAGGATGAGCAAGCGCAGCACCGGTCGAGGGGCCACGGGCCAGGGCAAGGAAGCGGCCGGGCCCGCCAAGGCGACCGGCGGCGGCCCCGGCAAGGGCGCCAGGGGGGCCGGCACCTCGGGCAAGGGGCCGGCTGGCCCCACCAAGCCGGGCGGCCCTCCCAGGAAGGTCACGGGCTCGGCGCGGAAGGCGGCCGCCCGGCGCCGGCGGGAGCAGCGCCGCCGTGCCGTCGTCACCGTCGTCGTGGCGGCCGCGGTGGTGGTCGGGGTCGTGGTCGCGGTGGTGAGCACCAGGAAGCCCGCCGCCGCCGGCTACGACCGCGTGACCACCTTCGGCGGCTTGAGCCGCAACCACACCACGGCGGCCGTCCGGTACGCGCAGACCCCACCGGTCGGCGGCGACCACAACCCGGTCTGGCAGAACTGCGGCTACTACGACCAGCCGCTGCGCAACGAGAACGCGGTCCACTCCCTGGAGCACGGCGCCGTGTGGATCACCTACCAGCCCGACCTGCCAAAGGACCAGGTCGACGGCCTGGCCGCGCTGGCGCGCGGGCGGACGTTCGTGCTCGTCTCCCCGTACAAGGGGCTGCCGGCACCGGTGGTCGCCTCGGCCTGGGGCGTGCAGGAATGGTTCCACACGGCCAACGACCCCGCGCTGAACGGGTTCGTGGCCAAGTACCGCCGAGGCCCCCAGACTCCGGAGCCGGGCGCGACCTGCACCAACGGCACCGGCACGCCCAAATAGGCCGGATAGCTGGGAGAGCCGCCGCCGCGGCCCGCGGCGGCTATGCCAGCTTGGCGACGTCGGCCTGCTTGGCGCGCACCGCCTCGGCCGCCTCGCGCAGGTCCACGAGCTCGTCGTCCGCCAAGGGCAGCTCGACGACCTCCTCGACCCCGCCGCGGCCGAGCCGGGCCGGCACACCGAGGTAGACGCCGTCGACGCCGTACTGACCGGTCACCCAGGCGCAGACCGGCATGAGCGCGCCCGAGTCGGCGAGCACCGCCTCGACCATCGCCGCCGCGGCGCTCGACGGGGCGTAGTAGGCCGAGCCGGTCTTCAGCAGGGCCACGACCTCGGCGCCGCCGTCGCGGGTGCGCCGCACCACCCGCTCCAGGGTGGCCGCGTCGACCAGCTCCGCCAGCGGCCTGCCGTCCACCTTGGCCAGGCTCGGCACCGGCACCATGGTGTCGCCGTGGGAGCCGAGGGTCATCGCCTCGACCCTGCCCGGGCCAGTGCCGAGCTCCTCGGCCACGAAGTGCTTGAAGCGTGCGGTGTCCAGCATGCCGGCCTGGCCCATCACCCGCTCCCTCGGGAAGCCCGAGACCTCGGCGGCCAGCGCGGTCATCTCGTCGAGCGGGTTGGACACGACGATGATGACCGCGCCGGGCGAGCCTTCGACGAACCTGCGGGTGACGTCCCCGACGATCCTGGCATTCGTCTCCAGCAGGTCCATCCTGCTCATGCCGGGCTTGCGCGGCACGCCCGCGGTGATCACGCAGACGTCCGAGCCGGCCGTCTCCTCGTAGCCGTTGCTGCCGACGATACGGGTGTCGAAGCCTTCGATGGGCCTCGACTGGCTCATGTCGAGCGCGAGCCCCTGCGGCAGGCCCTCGATGATGTCGGTCATGACGACCTCGTCGGCAAGGCCCTTCTCGGCGATGCGCTGCACCGTGGTCGAGCCGTATTTCCCAGCCCCGATGACGGTGACCTTCATCCCTGGGCCCCTTCCTCGATCCTGGCGATGACCGCGTCGGCGACGTCGCTGGTGCCGACCGCGGTGGGGTCGTCGCGGTTCGGCTTCATGTCGTAGGTGACGCTCTTGCCCTCGGCGATGACCGCGGCGAGCGCGCGCTCGAGCCGGTCGGCCGCCTCGCTCTCGTTCAGGTGCCGCAGCATGAGCATGCCCGAGAACATCATCGCCATCGGGTTGACCTTGTTCTGCCCCTTGTACTTGGGGG
>Ga0137366_10002820_pt1 | contig 13374 bp, 7 predicted proteins | sample SagtaG_8_FD_104938 | JGI IMG/M metagenome (GOLD analysis project Ga0137366, IMG submission 104938) | Vadose zone soil microbial communities from Sagehorn Ranch, Mendocino, California, USA - Sage1_L_60_16 metaG | ecosystem: Environmental > Terrestrial > Soil > Vadose zone | place: USA: California... | reverse complement strand
GTATGGATGGGACGCAGAGTGATTTGCCGAATTGGTGCGTTGTCAGGTTGGAAAATCCCGCTACGTTCTTCGAGCAGAAGCTTGGCAAAGATTGGTCATATATTAACCGCCTTTCACGTGTGATCTGCGAGTACCGGTGCAAAGACACCAGTTATTTGCGCGCATCTGTTTCCCTCTATCCCATCCAGCGGGGAGAAGAATGTCTCGGAGCATTGTTCACTGGCGCAGATACCATTGTTCAACGTTTCTACAATCTCACGCATTTATAAGAAGGAGCGCATATAATGGATAATTACGATCCAACTTACGAGGAAAACAACGATGCATTTGATGATGCGGATGACGACCAGCGAGCTTCAACTAATGGAGCGGGTGGGAATGCCTGTATTGGGCGTGTTGGCGCTCCTCCACAGAAAGAGGCTACCAGCACAAACTTCTACTTCTGGATTCCACCGGATGGGCTGGTAGAGAAGACGCAGCTAATTACCTGCAAAAGCAATATCGCCACAAGGAATTATACCTTCTATGCCATTATCGATGAAGTCTACCGTCAGAGCCGCAAACGCAGCATGGGTGGAGAAATAGACGAAGCAGATGGCGATGTGAATCACCGGCCCCCTTTCCAGAATGAAGGCTTTACCTATGCCCTGGCATCCATCTTGCGCTCAGAAGTCTTCACGCCCCCACAAGAGCGCAGCCCTATCTACCTGGCCAGTGCGGAAGAGGCCCGGGTCGCCTATGGCTCAGAGGATATTCAAGAGGGTCGCGCATTGGAAATCGGCCTCATTAAAAATGGAGCCAATCAGATAGCTGGTCCAGGGATGATCGATCTGGACTACCTGCTCGGCGTCAATGGCGGACATATGAACGTCAATGGCTCTGCCGGTCGTGGCACTAAATCGAGTTTTCTGATGCTGGTAAACTGGCTCTTGCTGTACAGGGCCAGGCAAGAAGCAGATAAACGTCAATCAGCCGGTGATCGCCTGCGTATCGTACCAATTATTCTCAACGTCAAAGGCTTTGACCTGTTCTATATTGACTGCTTGAGCAAACGTTATCGCGCTGAGGAACATCTTGCTGATTGGCGTAAGTTAGGCATCGATAACCCGGGGCCATTCAAGAGTGTCACGTTTTTTGCGCCAGAATCGCCGGTAGACGGTGAGATCGCAGTTTCTACTGGGCGAGGTGCGGTTGTGCGGCCCTATAGTTGGAGCCTTGCCGACATTATTAGCAATGGGCTGTTCGCGTATCTCTTCGCAGAGGTCGATGCAAATGATGCCAACTTTAGCGCATTGGTACTGGATGTAGAAAGCTGGCTGACCAGAGAAAACAATGAGGGGAGCGAGGTTGTCCGTTCTCTGCGTACGGGCGAAGGAGTGCCTACGACGTTCCGGGCATTACTGGATTGGGTGGATCGTAAAAGTGGAGAGGAGAAAGAAGAGAAAAAATGGCGCAATCACCACCCGTCCACCTGGAAAAAACTGTACCGCCGCCTGCTCAGGTTAGTATATGAATGCCGGGGTGTATTGCGCATCGATGAACAGCGTGGGAATCCTCTTATCGTCACACGCACCGATACAAGTGATCCTCTGGTCATAGACTTGTCAACACTGGCAGGGAAGCCAGAGATTCAACGCTTTGTCGTTGCCACTATTTTCCGCCAACTGGTTGACGCTCGCACAGGGCCGAAGGCGCAAGCCGGGCTAGTCTACCTGGTCACACTGGACGAACTCAATCGTTTCGCCCCGCGCGGCGCTAGCGATGCCATTACCAAGCTGATTGAAACGGTGGCGGCTGAAATGCGCTCCCAGGGGATCATCCTTCTTGGCGCTCAACAGCAAGCTTCAAAGGTATCGGAAAAGGTTATCGAGAATGCAGCCTTGCGAGTACTGGGCAAAACCGGAACATTGGAACTGGATACCACAGCCTGGCGCATTTTAAGCGCGAGCGCGAAAAGTAAAGCCGCAGTCTTGCCACTTAATGAGAAACTGATCATTCAGGATAACTTTCGCGAGCCAATGCACGTCCGCGTTCCATTCCCTGTCTGGGCCATGAATCCTCGTGAGGCGATGGTAAATCCAGCAAATGGCAATACTGTCTCGAAGTCGTCGGATGACGAGATACTGACCTATTAGCACAAGAGGAGAATACATAAGATGCGTATATTGCACACTTCCGACTGGCATTTGAATGAACGGCTCAAGGGAATTGAACGGCAACCTGACATTGTGGCTCGCCTGGAAGAGATAGCAGGCTACCTGGACGAATACCACGCCGATGTCATGGTGGTATCTGGCGACATGTTTAGCCAGAGCACTCGCATGAACGAATTGAAAAAGGCGATGGATGACGTGAATCGTGTTTTCAAGCCATTCTTATTGCGTGGTGGAGCCATTGTCTCTATCAGTGGCAATCATGATAACGAGGATTTTTTCTCGCTCCTACGCACGACGCTCGACCTCGCGGCTCCCATTGATCCGAGGCAAACGGGGCCGCGACCCGGTGGTCGGTTGTATATGTTCTCTCAACCAGGCATCCTTGAACTGGCAGATAAAGCCGGGCAAAGTGTGCAGTTTGTGCTACTTCCTTATCCTACAGTAGCTCGATACCTCAAAGATGGGAATATTACCTATAGTAGCTTGGCAGAGCGAAATCAAAAGCTGCATGACAAGTTTAAGGAGCGGCTTCAAGAAATGCAGGAGAAGTATGTCAAGCCTCATTTGCCGAGTGTCTTAGTAGCTCATATCCACGTTCGTGGCAGTCAAATACATACCCCTCATCATCTTTCTGAAAGCGATGATGTCATTTATGAACAGGGAGAGATTCCAGCATATTGGGCCTATATAGCCTATGGACATATTCACAAACCACAGCTCATCAGCAATGCGTCATATATGCGTTATGCTGGCAGCATTGAACGCCTCAACTATGGCGAGCGCGATGACCAGAAGAGTGTAGTACTGGTCGATATTGGTTCGGAGGGAAGACGAGGTGATCCCGTCTGTCTGCGGTTGAATGCTACACCATTTCATCGCATTGAGATTCTGGACCCGGAAATCGACATGCAAGGTCTTCAAGACCGTTATGCTGAGGCTGATCGAGCCTTGGTGTCATGCCGCCTGGTCTATAAACCCGGAGTGCATGATGCGGATCGGCTTGCTGATGAGATCAGGGGAACGTTCCAGCGTTGTTACGACTTGCAGGTAGAAGTAGAGGGAACGATAAACCTTTCAGATCAATTTGAGACGGCGGGTCCTTCACAAGATGTTGCAGGCACAGTTGAGAGCTATGTGCAGGAGCAGCTGGCGAACCATCCAGAACGAGAAGAAGTGTTGAAGCTGATGCATGAATTACTGGCAGGAGCGAAATAAGGGGGAAGCTATGATACCGTTGCGCGTGTCACTTGAAGGATTTTTGAGTTACCAGGAAAAACAAGTCATTGATTTTGACGGGTCATCATTATGGATGCTATGGGGATCAAATGGTGTAGGCAAGTCCGCCGTTTTTGATGCCATAACATTTGCGCTTTTCGGCGCTCATCGCGCGGGCAAAGATGCCAGAAATGCAAAAGAGCTGATCAATCACCATGCCGACAAGTTCAGCATAGAGTTCGATTTCTGTGTGGATGGCGTGGTGTACCGTATACGGCGTACCTGTCCTCGTAATGGTCGCCCAACGCGGCTCGCTTCCGAGTTGCAAAGCAATGATACAGCCCGTATGAGTGAGATTCCGATTGCTGGAACTGATGATAATGATGGTTTCAAGAAATGGGTTGCCGATGTCATTGGCTTAGATTACAAGACTTTTACATCATCTGTCCTGTTACTCCAGGGAAAGAGCGAGCAGTTACTTAATGCCGATCCGAAAGGGCGCTACGACATTCTAGCCGAGATCATCGATTTGTCACGCTACCAACAGTTACACGAAGCGGCAGATGACTGGCGGAAATTCTATGCCAATAAAACAAAATCATTAGAGCAGCAGCTACAGGCCGAGGCGATGCGTGCCGTTAGCGATGAAGAGATAGACGCTGCCAAATCTAACTTGCGACTGGTGAATGAGGAATGGCAGGGATTGCAAGCAAGTATAGAGCGGCTAACAGGGTGGCGCGCGCAAGCCGAACAATGGGAAAAGGAAATGACCCAATTGAAAGACCGACGCGCGGAACTACAAACGTTGCTTGCCCTGTTGATAAGAGAAGCAGAAATTACAGAGAACTTCGCAGAGTTGCAAGCTTTATACCAGGTGCTTGATCCTCTCAGTCAAATTGTAACGCAGCGGCAATCGGTTCTTGAGAAAGAAGAATGTATCGGGAAACTTCAGGGAGATTGCCAGCAGCTTGAAGAAAGCCTGCGCGAGGCGGAGGAGCGCCAAACAGGTGTAGTCCAGCAAGTTACTCAACTTGAACAAACATTAATGGTATTGCGGCAGACAAAAGAACGATCTATGAATCGCCTGCTTGAACTTAGTCCGCTGGTTGAGCGTTTAGAGCGGATTGAGGAGCAGAGGGTCAATATAGAAAAGCTGAATACTGAACTGGCCGTTTTTCCATCTGATATGAAGCAGCGCCTTGAGGAAGCTGAAGCGCAAGCGCGCGCTCTCGCCACGAAAAGTGAAGTGTTGCCCTGGCTAAACTCATTTGCGCAGGCTCGGACGAACTTCTCCAAAGCGTTGAAAGATGAAGAAGATGCTCGTGTTCAAGCAAACGATTTGCGCAAACAGCTTCAGGACCTTGAAAACGACCATGCTTCACTCAATAGAGAACTCGCTGAAGCAGGTCAGGTCGAGAGGAGTTTGCTGGGGGAGAAAACGAGCGCGCATACCAGGTATAACGCCGCCGTAAAGCAGCTTGCTAGCTTTGAGGATGCTGCTACAAAACCTGTCTGTGAATTATGTGGTCAGGAAATAACCGCAGATCATGCACAGCGAGAAAAGGCGCGCCTTCAACTTCAAATGGAAGAGATCAAGCAGGGTTGCGATGCATTGGATGAAGCGTATCGGCAGGCTGACGAACGCCTGCAAAGTACAAAAAGAGCCATTTCTAATCTTGATGCGCAAGTGAGAAGCCTGGCTGATAAATGTAGTCGGAGCGAATCTGATCAACGGCAGGCCCAAAATCAGGCTCAAATTCAGGTACAACAACTCCGGGCAGCGTATGACAATATACAAAGCTCTTATCAGCAACTTGTTATTACCTTCGTCCCTGCTGGGGATGCTGATTTGCTCACGGCTGTATACCCAACCGAAACTGATCTGAACGTATTGCGACAGGAGATAGCAGAAAAGCAAAAGCATGAGAGCTACCTGGAGAAACTGCGTCGTGAGCATGTTCGCTGGCAACAATTGACGACACAGAAAGCATTCATCTGCCAGCAGTTGGAGAATCTGACAGCATCTACGAATGTAGAGGCCGCAAAGACTGCCCGTGATGAAAAGAACGCTTTGGAGCAAAAGCGGGTATTGCTGGAAGCAGAGATACTGCAACAAACACAAGCATATGAGCGGGAAAAGGGTCTTGCGCAGAAAGCTAGCATAGAATGCGAGAGACTCAAAGGGTTGTTTCAGCAATCCCATACAAGCCTGGACTCAGAACAAGCTGTCCTGAAAGAAATGAAGCGGGTACTGCTGTCCAATATAAGTGGCCTACCCGAAGATTGGCAGGAGCAGGCGGCTTCCTTAGATGCCGTCGGATTGCAGTTACTCGATCAAAAGCGTGAGACGCTGTCTGAGTACGAGCAGTTACATGACGATTTAAGAGATGCTCGTCAATCGAAGGTCACTTGTGAGCAGCGTATAGACGAACTGAACAGGCAGCTTGCTTCTTATGCGCCGGAGGCGTGTCGCCCGGCAGTTGAGGTAGGACAAGATTTGGAGGCAAAGAGGGCATTATGGTGTCAGGTTGACGATAAACGTAACGAAGTAAATCAACAACTGGCAAAGATGGAAAAGCAACGCGAGCAGCGCAAAGATCTGGAGCAGCAGAAACGTTTGGCAGATCGCCTGGCACGTTTATATAAAGTACTTGCCGATCTGCTGGGGCGCAGCGGTTTACAACTGTATCTGCTGCGCCGCGCCGAAAAGATGATTGTGGAACTCGCAAACAAAACATTATATGGTTTATCGCATGGTCGTATGCGCCTGGAACTGCGGCGAGAGAGCGATGCGACCGTTTCTCAGACGGAGAAAGCTTTAGACCTGGTGGTGCATGATTGTGATACAGGACAACATGCTATCCTTCTCGATCTTGCCAGTGGGAGTCAACATTTTCGCATAGCCGTCAGCCTGGCATTAGCTATTGGGCGCTATACCAGTCGAGAAGCGCGCCCGGTCGAATCGGTCATTATTGATGAGGGGTTTGGCAGCCTGGATAAAGCAGGCCGGGATGATATGATTCAGGAACTGAACGTTCTAAGGGAGCAACTGGCACGCATTATTCTTGTTTCGCATCAGGATGAGTTCGCCAATGCATTTCCAGATCGCTATAGTTTCAAGCTGGAAAAAGGTGCCTCTCGTGTCTCCCTTATGGAGGCTGACTAATAAGTAAAGGAGCTAGCCATGCCCTTTCAAATGGATGAGGATCGATTAGCATGGGATCTCCAACACGCGCCTAGCATCAGACTACTGAGAGCCGACCATGCGGCGCTTATCATCGGTTTTCTCTATAACCAATTTAAATATACACAACGCGTCGCCGTGCCACTCGCTGAACTGGTGGAGCAGCTTGATGGCTATCTGGAAAACCAGAATGAGCATGATGCGAACCGCTATGCCCGCACTGCGCAAGCCTATATCACCGAATGGGCAGACCCGCAGCATCAGTTTATTCGTATCGCAGTGTATAGCGATAGCGACGTACCGATGGTTGAACTGACAGCGGATACCGAACGCTCCATCGGCTGGCTAGAAGATATGCAAATGCGACATTTCGTAGGCACAGAATCGCGCTTCCTGCTGATTGTGCAAATGCTGCGCGATATTATCCAAAACAGTATCGATGATCCTGAAGAGCGTTTGAAGCAACTGGAACAGCAGCGAGCCGATTTGGATCGGCAGATAGATCAGATCTATGAGACGGCACAGGTCGATACGCTCTATACGCCAATCCAGTTGCGTGAACGCTTCTTTGAGGCATCATCGATGGCACGCCAGTTATTGCGGGATTTTCGCTTGGTCGAGGAACGATTTCGCAACATAGCGCGCGATCTCCAGAAAGCCCAGTTGCAGCCGGGAGCGCGCAAAGGTGCTCTAGTAGAATACGTGCTCGACGCTGATGCCAAACTCAAAGACTCGGATCAGGGGCACAGCTTCTATTCCTTCTGGGAGTTCCTCATCTCCCCTTCACAGAGCGACGAACTGAAAAGCTTACTCGCGCAGATGGCTGCCCTCCCAGAACTGCGCTCAGCACTCGGCGAGGATTATCTTTTGACGCGCCTGCCCGGTTATCTTGTCAATGCGGGCGAGAAAGTGGTCCACTCCAACGCGCGCCTGGCTGAACAACTGCGCCGGTTGCTAGATGAGCAGACCCAGGCCGAGAATCGTAGAGTGCAGGAGTTGATACAGGAGATTAAGCACGAGGCGTATAGCTTGAACCAGAGCATTCCCGACAATATACGGCTCCTTGAACTCGAAGGCGCGCCAGAGATCCAATTGGTCATGGAGCGCAACTTCTGGGAACTGCCAAAGACCCCGACATTTGACAATCAACCGGACAGTATTAGCGAGGAAGGTCTGGACGACCTTGACCTGACGAGTCTCTATGACCAGTTTTCTATCGATGAAGAAGAATTAGAGAGGCATATAGAAACGTTGTTGGAAAGCCAGCCACAGATACGGCTATCTGAGGTTCTGGAGTACTATCCGGCGGAGAAAGGGCTGGCCGAGATTCTGGCCTATTGTGTCCTGGCAGCCAGAGACCCGCGCCACTCTATTGACCCGGACGTAAGTGAAGAGATTGTCTTTGCTTCTCTCACTGGGACTATGCAGGAAACAGTCTTGCGAGTACCCCAGATCTACTATCGAAGGAAAACACATGCGAGCTAATCTGGTTGCGCCTTATGCAGCGGTAGTGATTAAGCTTCTGCAGGGGCCACTCTATCATGATGACACCATTACCTGGAATTTGCTGCTTCAATATACCGAACAGGTACATATGTATTGCGCGCAGATGAGTCTGGAGTTGCAATTTCACGAAGAAGATGGCTTTGCTTATGTGCGTCAACCGGAGATAGAGGATGAAGAAGGCAATCCCCTTGAATTGCCTCGCCTGACACGACGCATCCCGCTCAGCTATCATGTGACGCTCCTCTGTGTTCTGCTGCGTGAACAGTTATTGCAGTTTGAAGCCAGCAATCTGGATAGTGCAGCCTGTATTCTTACCAGTGATCAAATCTATGAAATACTTCTTCCCTCCTTACCTGAGCGCACGAATGAAGTGATGATGCGACGCAAGGCCGATTCGCTCATCGATCAGGTGGTGGATCTGGGTTTTCTAAAAAAGCGCGCTCAACTGGGAGCAGATTACTTCGAGGTGCGACGTATTCTCAAAGCTAAACTAGATGCAGAGAAATTGCATGAACTCAAAGAAAGGTTGAAGATGTATGGTACAACTGAGCAGTGGACCAGAACTCAGGGAGAGTCAGATCAAAATTGAAGGATTCCGCTTGCAGTGCATGGAGGTCTATAACTGGGGTACCTTCAATCAGCGTATCTGGACTATCACTTCCTCAGGGGGAAGCGCCCTGCTGACTGGCGCGAACGGTTCCGGCAAGTCAACATTAGTCGATGCGCTGCTCACCCTGCTGGTTCCTTTTCACCGGCGCACCTATAATCTCGCTTCAGGTTCGGAGAAACAGCGTGAGCGCGATGAGCGTTCTTATGTCCTGGGAGCCTGGGGCAAGCAGAAAGAACTCGAAAGCAATCGCTCGAAAGCACAATATCTGCGCCAGAGCGATACCCACTCGGTCCTGTTGGCTGTGTTTGCCAATGATGCGCTCGGACAAGTTGTGACTCTGGCGCAAATCCTGTGGTTGGAGGAGAAAGTTCATAAGCTCTACTTTGTCGCCCCCTGCGCGCTCACCATCAATGATCATTTTCGCCTGCGCGGTTCTCCCAGAGACTTGCGCAAGCACTATCGAGCACAAGGCATTGAGGTCTACGATGAGTTCGCCAAATATAGTCAGCGTTTTCGTCAATTGCTCTCCTTCCGCTCAGAAAAAGCCCTCGACCTGTTTAATCAGATCGTTTCCATCAAAGAAATTGGCAGTCTCAATGCCTTTGTGCGGGAGCATATGCTGGAAAAAATGGATGCGCAAGTCCGCATCAAGCAATTGCAGGACAATTTTGCGAATCTTACCGGTGCTCACGACGCCATTCAACTGGCAGATCGTCAGCTTGCCATTCTGAAGCCACTGATGCAAGATGCGCGAAAATATACGGAGATCCAGGAGCGCATCGCGGAGACCAACCGCTGCACCGAATTGCTCCCTATGTCGATGGCGCAAAGTAAACTGGCGTTGCTGGCGCAGGCCATCACGAATACACAAGAGCAACTGACGATATGTGAGTCAAGCAGGCAGATGCTCCAGCAGACGTTGGACGATTTCACCAGGCAAATTCTCAATCTAGAGGTTGCTATCAGAAATGATAAAGCAGGTCTGCGTATAGAAGATCTGAAACGTGACATCAGACAGAATGAACAGTACAAGCAAGACCGCAAAAGTCAAGCTGAAAAATACGATCGGTTGGCGAAGGCGCTCGGTCTGCCCTGTTATGATAATGAGGAAACATTTCATGTAGCAATGAAGCAGGCGAGTTCGCTCCAAGAGCGGATCAATCGACGTTTAGAAGATCTTACAGAAGAACGAGATACATACTTACAGGATGCGACCAGGCTCAAAGAAATATGTAAGGAATATGAAAAAGAGTTGAATTCTCTCAAGCAGCGTAGTAGCCAGATCCATAGCGACGATATCGAGATCCGCCAGCAGATGGCAGCGAAACTGAGACTCAATGAAGCAGATCTTCCATTTGTCGGCGAGCTGTTACGCATACGCGGCAGTGAGCGGCAGTGGGAACCGGCTATTGAGCGTCTCTTGCACAATTTTGGCAGTCAGATGCTAGTCGCGGAACAGTATTACCAGCAGGTCAGTCGCTATGTGGATAGCACCAACTTACGTGGGCGGCTGGTCTATCACCGAGTCAATGGGACACGCACTCCGCGCTCTATCGAACGTCTAGAGCCAGATTCTCTTTACCATAAACTGGAGGTGAAACCCGATACCACCTTTACCCAGTGGTTGAGAGCAGAACTTATCGATGGTTTCAACTACCGCTGTTGCGAATCGCTGGAAGAATTTCAACGTACCCATCGCGCGCTTACGCTTAATGGGCAGATCAAACACGGTCAGGCTCGTCACGAGAAGGATGATCGCAAACCGCTGGGAGATCGCAGGAGCTACGTCTTAGGATGGGACAATCGGGAAAAGCAGGCGCTTATTGTAAAGGAGCTTGCTAGCTATACAGCAGAACTCGAGCGAGTATCCGGGTTTATTGCCCAGGTCGAGGAGCGGCAAGACAAAGAGCGAGAGAAGCAGAGCGCCTTACAACTATTGTTGACGTTTGATAACTTTGAACTGATTGACTGGCGAGCAGTGGCACGGCAGTTGCAAGATCTTCGCAGGCAACTTCAGGAATTAGAGGCGAGCAGCACCCACCTGGCAACGCTGAGACGCCAACTCAATGAAGCAGAAACGCAGCAGAAGGAGAAACAGGACGAGCACATCCACGTTGTGGGCAAAATTGCCAACTTGAAAAAAGATGGCGAGTGGTATCAAAAACAAGAGAAAATCTGTCAAAGCCTGCTCAACAATGAAATCCTGGTCCGCGATGCTTCAATATTAGAGCGCATCCAGAAGGATCTCAAAGATATTCAAGACCGTGAGAAATTGCCATCCTTATCTCTCGAAACTATTGATGATATACGCGATCGACTGAGTAAATTCTATACAAACCGGGTAAACTCTTACCAGGGTCAGTCACGCCAGCAAGTGGTAGACATTGTCAACAGTATGCGTAGTTTTCTCCAGACGAAGCCCGCTTTGGCCCAGGAGATGGATGCCTCCATTGAGGCGCTAGACGAGTATCGGCGTCATTATGAACGCATTCAGCACGATGATTTGCCGAAGTATCGCAATGAATTTAAAGCCTTGCTCAATGAGAAAGTGGTAACGGATATTGGCAGTTTCAAAGCTGTGCTGGAGCAGCAGGAAGAAGAGATCAGAGATAGCATCGCCCATCTCAATGGTTCGCTGCGTTCCATTGACTATACCGACTCTACGTATATCCAGTTAAATTGTGAACGGACACACGATGCTGATGTCAAAGAGTTTCGCAACCTGCTAAAAGATTGCTTACCTGATGTTGGACAGGCCCGCACACCGGAGGCCAACGAAAACAGTTTCCAGCGTATCCGGGTGCTGCTCCAGCGTTTTGAGAAAGAGGCCAACTGGACTAACAAAGTGACCAATGTACGAAACTGGCTCGATTTCTCCGCCTCTGAGCTGTACCGCGAGGATGGTGCGCAGAAAAACTATTATTCGGACTCTTCAGGCAAGTCTGGCGGACAAAAAGCCAAGCTGGCCTACACCATTCTCGCCTCGGCTATCGCCTATCAGTATGGACTGGACCAGGAGAGGGGCCGCGAACGCACCTTCCGCTTTGTAGTCGTAGATGAGGCCTTCAGCAAGTCGGACGAGCGCAACGCCCGCTATGCGATGGAGTTGTTTCAGCAGCTTGATCTACAAGTGCTAGTGGTGACGCCACTCGACAAAATTCATGTTGCCGAGCCGTATATCTCAGCCTGCCATTTTGCGACCAACAACGAAGAGGAAAATGATTCTAAAGTCTACAACCTTACGTCTGCTCAGTATGAGAAGTATAAGCGGAAATGACGAATGCAGGAGGGACGATGATCACACCGGAGGAAATAAAGCAGAAGGCACAGCGCGGCTATCTCGCCTTCTTGCAATCCTGGATACGAGGAGAACCCTACATTCCCCTTACCTTTCCTGTCGGGAAATTGCCCACTGATTTTGTCCCTCTACGTGCTGCGGTTCAACAACTGCAAGCGCGTTCTAAAGCCGTGCTAGGCTATGGCTATTCCATCGAATCGCAACAACAACAGAAGCGTTCGCTGAAGACACAAACGCTACCGACGCGCATTGTCCTGGAAACAGTCGCAGATTTTCTCCGACTGATTGACAAAGAAAGCGAGTTTCGCCATTTCCGACGGGATGTGGCACTGATTCGCGAGCAGGTTCCGCAATTAGAAGCCTGGATGGTTAGCTCTCCTAAGACGGTTATCGAGTACCACAGCGACTGGTTGGGCCTGCTCACAGTATGTCGCTACTTTTTAGAATATCCCCGGCCAAAGCTCTATATCCGCGAACTGCCCCTCAGCGTCCATACAAAGTTTGTGGAAGAGCATATTGGTATCCTACGAGAATTGCTAGAGCATCTGCTACCTGCGGAGGCGATCGTGCCAGATGCTCCCACCTTTCAGCAGCGTTTTGGCTTGCGCGAGGAGGAGCCACTTATACATGCGCGCTTTCTTGACGATCAATTGGAGAAGAGATATGGCATTCCCCTGAGCGAATTGTGCGCCCCCCGTTCACAATTTGCTCGCATGGATATGCGAACGCAACGCTGCATGATTACCGAAAACAAAATGACCTTCCTCACTCTCCCAACATTGCCTGACGCCTTTGCTCTCCATGGAGGAGGATTTAAGGTCAGCGGTCTAGCCGCGATCCCCTGGCTGAGAGAGTGCCAAATTATTTATTGGGGCGACCTGGATGCGCAGGGCTTCCAGATTCTCTCACAGTTGCGTGCGATATTTCCGCATGTCATTTCGATCATGATGGATGAAGAAACATTGGTCACCTTTGCTGATTTCTGTGTGGAAGGCACTCCATGTTCTGTACGATCTCTACCTGGTTTAACGGTTGAAGAATATGCGCTTTTCGTTCATCTAGTAGAGAAGGGGATACGCCTGGAACAGGAACGCATCAGTCATGTCTATGCGATCCGGCGGTTAGAATGTTTGCTTGGCGGTATGTGAAAGAGAATGAATGTTCAGTATTTGTTCAAGTTAATATTCGCAACTCCTACCCGCACGGGTGCCCCTGCGGTTTCTTTGGCGACCCAGTGCGGGAATGTAGCTGCTTGGCCTCCTCGATTATACGCTACCAGAAAAGGATCAGTGGTCTGCTGCTGGATCGCATTGACATCCATATTGAGGTGCCGCGTGTCGATTATGAGAAGTTGGCCGATAAACGCAACGCCGAGAACTCGACGACGATTCGGGGGCGGGTGCAG
>Ga0137366_10002815_pt1 | contig 13387 bp, 12 predicted proteins | sample SagtaG_8_FD_104938 | JGI IMG/M metagenome (GOLD analysis project Ga0137366, IMG submission 104938) | Vadose zone soil microbial communities from Sagehorn Ranch, Mendocino, California, USA - Sage1_L_60_16 metaG | ecosystem: Environmental > Terrestrial > Soil > Vadose zone | place: USA... | reverse complement strand
ATGCCCATGGCGCCGTGGTCCGGTCCGCTGACGCAGCCAAATGCAGGCCCGTAGCCGGCCGGACCGGCGTTGTTGACATCGATGAACTGCTGCGTGGCCTCACGAACAGCCTGAACAAGTTTCGCCGGAGCACTATGTTCGTGACCGGCTTGTCCTGCGGCCAAAAGCGGCATCGCTGCTACAAGGCTGCTCAGCAAGATCAGCCGCAGGATTTTCATGGTTGATATAGGAATGAAAGTTCGAATTGATGTTGTCATAGTTTTTCTCCTCTAAATTTGTTCCATCTTCTGTTTTGGTACCCGCTCGCCGAACAGGAATCCGCAAGCTGACGAACGGGGGTCAATGCTTTACGTACGTAGTAATCACTTCGGGATAAACCTTCAGCGTCGGCCCGCGTCCGGATTCCTCTGGAGCGAGGCACTCGCCATACGTGCCAGCTTCGGGATCAAAGCTTCGGCAAGCGCGGGGCTGTGTCAACGGCTCTGTGTAGTCGCCGCAATCGCCTGCATACTTGAATTCGCATTTCGTGTGACTGGGATCGTTTGGGTCTGGCTCGGCGCAGTCACGCATTTCCAATCCAGCAGACTCGCCCGCAGCCTGATCTCTTCCGCGGCAGGCGTTCCAATCGAGTGGCGCGTCGGGATCGCTAAAGATGTTGCCGTAGAATCCGCCTTCCTGGAGCGAGTATGTCTCCGCCTCGTCCGGACTCACCGAGAGCTGGGGTGCAATCCCGCGCAGCGAGATCGTCACCGAGACTCCGTAGGCATTGACTCGGGCCAGCAGGCAAGCGCTCACCCAGCGCTGCCCTCTGGAGTCCAGGGCTCGATCAATCCAGTGTTCGGCGAGTCCAAGTGAGCCGGAAAACACGCAGCGCTCGTTCTTGCAGCTATAGAGAGTGTTGGGAGGGGCGGTATCTTCAGCGTCCGGAACTGTAGCTTCAATGGTTTTCCCAATTGGAAGAGCGCAACTCATCATGTAGCTGTACAGTTCGCGGCCATCCGCAGTTGCCAGCAGATCGGCAGTTTCCGGGCTGGCCTGTAAGCGATTCGAGGAAATCTTGTTCGCAGCAATGCGGTTGGCGGCAATCCTATTCGCGGCAATCCGGTTGGCCGCAATTCGGTTGGTTGTTTCGGCAGCGTGCGCTGATGTTGCAGTCAATCCGACCAAAGTGGCAACTGCTACGGCAAGTTTGAGTCTTACAACCAAAGGCCGAACGCATACCATTTCGTTGTTTGACATCGAGGTCCTCCTCGCGCCAACCGCGTTCCCAGATATTCAAGTTGCGCAACTGCCATTTCGCGTACATCTAAATAGGCGCAAATGGCCGTCCAGAACTATCATTAAGGCTTCTTATTGGGTTCATTCGCCGCTATAATTGGGCACTCTTTGTGGGTACTGGTGGGAATGAAGGAGAGAACGCCGCCCGAGCAAGACGTCAGTACATTACTCCGGGCCTGGAGTGACGGAGACCAGGCTGCCCTCGAAAACCTGACCCCAATTGTCTATGAGGAACTCCGCCGGCTCGCCCGGTACTATATGGGCCGCGAGCGCAGCGGTCACAGTTTGCAGGCGACTGCACTGGTCAACGAAGCCTACCTGAAGCTGGTGGATTGCAAGCGCATGCGCTGGGAGAACCGCGCCCACTTCTTCGCCGTTTCAGCCCAACTGATGCGCCGGATTCTAGTCGATCATGCTCGCCGTCACAATCAGAAACGCGGGGCTGGCGTGCAGCATGTCGAACTGGAGGATTCTGCTATCGTCGGCGCCACCCGTGATGAAGATCTCGTGGCACTTGACGAGGCTATGCATGCTCTGGCGCAGATTGATCCTCGAAAGGCGCAAGTGGTCGAGCTGCGCTTCTTCGGTGGATTGAGTGTGGAGGAAAGTGCGGAGGTGCTCAAAGTTTCCCCGGTAACAGTGATGCGCGACTGGAGCACAGCGCGCGCCTGGCTCTACCGCGAGATCAATAGCGGAGCTCGCGATGGATCCTGAACGTTGGAAACAGGTTGACGGCCTGCTAGAGGCGGCGTTGGACATACCGTCTGCCGGCCGCAATGAATTTCTTCGCCAAAAATGTGCGGGCGATAACGAACTAGAACGCGAAGTGCTTTCCCTGCTCGACTCCCACCGCAATGTGGGCCGATTCCTGGAAAGCCCTGCAATGTTGGTCGCCGCCCAAACCTCGGCCGAAACCCAAGGCGACCGTGATGCATTGCTGGGCCGGACCATTTCCCACTATCGAGTGATTAAAAGAATCGGCAGTGGTGGCATGGGCGTGGTTTATGAGGCGGAGGACCTTCGCCTGGGACGTCGCGTGGCGCTCAAGGTCATGCTTGAATCCGACGCGGCCGACAGCAAGGCGCTGTTGCGCTTCGAACAAGAAGCCCGGGCCATATCGGCACTGAGCCATCCCAACATCTGCACCCTGTACGAAGTTGAAGAGTATGACGGGAAGCCCGTCATAGTGATGGAGCTATTGGAGGGGCAGACTGTAAAACAGCTGATCAGTGCGGAGCGTGTTCCGTGGACGCGTTTGGTGCAGTGGGGAATGGATGTGGCCGACGCCCTGGAAAGCGCGCACACCAGCGGCATGATCCATCGGGATATTAAGCCAGCAAATCTGCTCATCACCCGGCGAGGGCGGGTCAAGGTACTTGATTTCGGTTTGGCCAAACTGGCTGCTTCCACACCGAATACACCGCCGGCTGAAGACACATCACTGACCACCGAGGGAGTAATCCCCGGCACCACCGCTTATATGTCTCCAGAACAAGTACGTGGCTACGAACTGGACGGGCGCTCAGATGTGTTTTCACTCGGCGTGGTGTTATACGAAGTTGCCACCGGGACCTGTCCATTTGCTGAGCCCAACACTATAAGGACCCTGGAGGCCGTGCTCAGCAAATCACCTGCTCCGCTGACCCGAGTTAATCCGGAGCTCCCCAGAGAGTTAGAGGAGATTGTTGCCAAAGCTCTCGAGAAAGATCTCTCGCTTCGCTATCAGTCGGCAGCTGATCTTTATCGTGATCTTGAACTGCTCAAGCGCAAAACAGATAGCGGCCAGACGATGGTGGGAAGTGATTCCTTCTCACAGAAGCCGGCAAGACCCGTGGAGGCCCGACCGGCAAATCTTCCGGTGCAGCGCACAGGACTCGTGGGGCGCGAAACAGAACTAGCGGCTGCCAAAGATCTTTTACTGCGCCGGGATGTGCGCCTGGTCACCGTCACAGGTCCCGGAGGTATCGGCAAAACGCGGCTTGCGGTGCAGTTAGCGAGTGACTTGGTCGAGCGCTTTCCAGGAGGCATTCATTTCGTTGCGCTCTCGTTGCTGAGCGATCCAGGGCTGATCGCTTCGGTAATTGTTCAGACATTGGCATTCCGGCAAGTGGGAGCTCAATCGCCCCTTGAAATACTCAAAGAGAATTTACGAGCATCATCCGCACCAATGCTGCTGCTGTTGGACAACTTCGAGCATCTGGTTCAGGCGGCGCCCATTGTGGCGGAACTCCTGGCCGTTGCGCCCAGCCTCAAGATCCTTGTAACTAGTCGTGCGGCACTGCATGTATATGGAGAGCACGAATTTCCAGTGCCGCCGCTTGCTCTACCGGATTCGCGATCCATCCTACGGATTGAAACTCTGTCACGGTGCTCGGCGGTCGAACTATTCACCGAACGCGCAGTTGCTGCCAAGCCAGATTTTGTGCTGAGTCGAGAGAACGCGCCCGCCGTCGCCGAGATTTGCATCCGATTGGATGGTCTGCCGCTTGCGATTGAGCTGGCAGCTGCCCGGATCAAAGTTCTTTCACCCGGTTCAATGCTGACACGCTTGGCGAGTCGGCTGCAGCTATTAACGGGAGGAGCAAGGGATTTGCCACAGCGACAGCAGACTCTTCGTGCCGCTATGGATTGGAGCTACGATCTACTGGATTCCGCGGAACAGAAGCTTCTCAGGCGATTGTCGGCGTTTGCAGGTGGATGCACTTTGGAAGGCGTAGAAGCGGTCTGCGACACCAAAGGGGATCTTAGCTTAGACCTGCTCGAAGGTATGGCGTCCATGGTCGACAAAAGCCTAATGCAGCAGATCGAGTCAGCAAACAGTGAATCGCGGTTCGGCATGCTGGAAACAATTCGCGAGTACGCTCTGGAAAAATTGGAGGCAAGCGGGGAGGAAGCCACCACGAGGCGCGCCCATGCCGCCTATTGCCTGGTACTGGCCGAAGAGACTGCAGAGCAGGGCACAGTGCAAGGGCAGGAATGGCTGGAACGCTTCTCGCTCGAACAAGACAACTTTCGTGCGGCTCTTGACTGGCTCACAGGAGTTGGCGATGCAGAGTGGGGCTTGCGTCTGGGCGCGGCACTGTTTCGGTTTTGGGAGATGTCCGAGAGCTTTGCCGAAGGCAGAGACTGGCTGGACAAGCTGTTGAGGCTCCCAGGTGCGGCCGATGCCACTAAGACGCGATCCCGTGCTCTTTTTGCCGCAGGTGTGCTCGCCGGCGCGCAGGGTGATTATGCTTCGGCCGATGCGATGACCATGGAGAGCCTCGACATCGCGCGTCAGTTGGGTGATAAGCAGGCTGCCGCGGTTTCTCTCAATGCGCTGGCAGTCCATGCCCGGGACCGTGGCGATATTGCGATTGCACGCTCTCTATTCGAAGAGAGCTTGGTGCTGTGGAGAGAATTAGAGGACCCGAGGGCGATCGCCCGTTCTCTAAGTAACCTCGCGAATGTCGTCATGTTGCAAGATGATTGTGTGCGCTCACAGTCTTTATATGGTGAGTGTCTTGCGATTTTCGAGGAACTTGGTGACCGGACAGGCGTTGCCTGGACGACGAACTATCAGGGAGATGTTGCCCGTCATCATGGTGATTCAGCAGCAGCGCGCACACTGTACGAACAGGGCCTGACAATTTTCCGCGAACTCGGTGACCGCTGGGGTATTGCTGCCACACTGGCTGATCTAGGAAGCTTGGCGCGAGAGGAGAGTGATTATCCCTCTGCACGTTCTCTGTATCGCGAAAGCATAAAGATTTTCCACGACCTAGACCATAAACGCGGAATTGCGCGACTGCTGGAGGCTTTTGCGTGCGTGGCGGCTGTACAACTCGAGCCCGAGCGTTCGCTGCGGCTGGCGGGTGCCGCGGCCGCGCTTCGCCAAACCATTGGCGCTCCGCTCACCTCCGCGGAGCGAGCCAAGTTGGAGGCGAGTCTGCTCCCAGCGCGGAGGGCATTGACTACCGCTGGCCGAACTGCTTGGGCGGAAGGTTGGGCTTTGCCGATGGAGAAAGCGATTGAAGAAGCAATGATGATCGAGATCGCCTCTCCCCAGAGTTAGCGCAAGCAATTATTCGGCGAATGTTGGATCAAGAAGCCGACGCACAGCCGAGACGCGATTGGCAGGAAGACCCACGCGCTTCGCATGCTCATGGATACTTGTTTCGTCCGGAGCCAGATAGACGCAGTACACCTTGTCGCCGGTTACGTAGCTGTGAAGCCACTGAATCTCGGGCCCCATTCCCCTGAGCACACTGATCGACTTTCGGGAGACTTCCCGCAGTTGGGCTTCGGACAGACTTCCTGCTCCCGGGATTTCGCGTTCGATAACGAACTTAGGCATGGTTGCTAGTGAACCGATGCTAGCATGCAGATGCCGCGCCTTCAAGGCGGTTCGAGCGATCCGCGACGGTGCTAATTAGCCCAATCACTGCCCTCGATTGCTGTTGAAATCCTTCCAACCGCTCCCGGTTCTTTCCGCATCTCCATATCTACAAAAACAATGGCGGAGGCCGAAGATGAGACTACGAAAAGAGAAGATTCTATGGAATGCCCTTTTGGGAACCAGTGTGTACCTGCTTGACTCGCTCAGGAACCGGTTAAGCGAAGGCGTGGATGATCTAACCGACCGCGCTCGTGACACTTACGGCGTTACATCCAGACGCGTAAGTCGGGCGGCGGATGTGATACGTGGCGAAGACCACTCAGTTCTAGGCACCGCCGGAGCATTATTGCTTGGGGTCGGGGTCGGAGTTGGGCTGGGCTTGCTGCTGGCTCCGGCGAGCGGCGAAGAGACACGTGGCAATATTTCGAACAAAGTACATGAATTTGGCGACCGCGTGCGAGAGAAAGTGCAAGAGCAGAAGCGCGAGTCTGGTACCTACGGTACGTAAGAGCGGCACATTCGCTGGTTTGATTGCGCACCTTTCTGTGTGGGTCGGACATTCCTGTCCGACCTTTTTTCGCATCAGTTAGACATGCATCTCCTAGTACATGTCATCGCGAGCGAAGCGCGCTTCGGGTTTTTGGCGCCGCACAATACGTGTCATCTCGAGCGAAGCGGCGCGTCGGGTTTTTAGACGCGCCCGCATAGTCGAGAGACCTTGCGCTTGAGGCCGTGGCCCTCACCATCTCTGATACATTTCTTACTGATTGCATTCTCCCGATCTCAGCCTGCATAGCGCTCTACTGCTGTTCTTTGCTGCCGTTATCGGCGGTGCGCTGAATGCTGTGGCCGGCGGCGGGAGTTTCATCGCTTTTCCCACGCTGCTCTTCACTGGTGTTCCTCCGGTTCCCGCGAATGCTACGAACACCGTAGCCCTTTGGACAGGGCTCGCATTTAGCGGCGGCGCGTTTCGGCACCATCTGAAAGTGCAGCGTGCACTGCTGATCACCCTCACGAGCGTGAGCTTGATCGGCGGAATCGCCGGCGCGATTCTCTTACTGCGGACCCCCGCCCACACATTTCTGCGAATCCTGCCCTGGCTCATGCTGGTGGCGACTGTGCTGTTCGTGATAGGGCCGAACCTGACGCGAGATAATGGCGCACGAGTCAATCAGGATCGCGGCGCAGGCGCCATCATCGCGGCAGGGTTCTTTCAATTGCTCGTCGGGATTTACGGCGGATACTTCGGCGGAGGTATGGGATTTGTGATCCTCGCCATGCTTACAGCTTTCGGTATGGGCGACATTCACGAGATGAACGCCTTCAAGATTGTCCTCAGCAGCGCAACCAATGGAATAGCCGTCCTGATCTTCATAGTCAAGCATGCCGTGTACTGGCCGCAGGCGCTGGTCATGATTTGCGGTGCAGCGATCGGCGGCTACTTTGGGGCACACTATTCGTTGCGACTTCCAAAGCTCTGGGTCAGATGGTTCGTGATCGCCGTTGGTGCCGGCATGACAACGTACTTCTTTGTGCACGCATACAAGGCCGCGCCGTAACGCCAGTCCTCACGTCCCTGATGCCTACTGTAACCTCCCAGTCTCAGACTGGGACGATGCTCACCCGAAGCCAACCCTTTCCAATACAGCAAGTTAAGTCGGAACTGATGCGAGTGCTCGGGCAGGAAGCTTTGCTTCCCGATGCGACATGTTTCCTATTTTGGATTTTGACGTTACTTGAGTACCGTTTGCGCTGCTAAAGATTCAACGAATAATCGCCTTGGTCACGAAATCCGATGCGGCGACTGGGCCTTCGCGCACAGCAGAAGAAAGCAGCGGAATACAAATCTTGGGGGGGAAATGAAAACATTAACTCTTTCGCGGATTGCACTGGTCGTGCTGGCAATGACGCTCGCAGTTTCAACGGCATCCGCGCAGCTCAACTCGGGCGCGCAGACGATCGCCCTTAACGCTAACCTAACCGAATCACTCACGCTGAACCTTTCTGCCAGCGCGGTAAATTTCACGCTGACCTCAGGCGCCGCCGCCAATCCGGGCAGCACCAACATCACCGCCACAACCGCGTGGGTATTGAAGCCAGGCCGGACGGCTGTCGGCGTGTACGCGTACTTTGCCAGCTCAGCTGCTGCACTGACTGATGGCGCGGGCAACAACATTCCGTCTGCAGACTTCACCATCTCTGACAATGGCGGTGCGGCCACAGCTCTGACGAACACGGTTGCATTCGGCGGCGCGAATGCCGGCTACCAGATGGCGAACGTTGCGATCACCGGCGCCAACAAGAACGGCAGCCGAAATGACGTTATGGCGTTCAACATCAACCTGACGACCTTGCCTCAGCTTCCGGCCAATACCTATACCGGAACACTGAACATTCAGGCGCAAGCGACTCCGTAACTTTTCATCGCGATGACAGCGGGTGAGGGCTGGGAGCAGGGCTCCCGCCCTTGAGCTGTCTCCAAAAGCAACTGTTGGCTGTTTGGCTATTGGCTGATATAGATCTTCGGCTTATTCAGCAGCAAGTGGTCAGAAGTTCAGCACAGAATCAGCCGCCGACGGCGGCGGAATATAGATAGCCCAGCACGTAAGTGCTGGGTAAGCAGCGACGAGCGAATCCCGAAGGAATGGCACGGACGCGGTTAGTTGCTTAGATGACTCGCAAATCAAAACTCGGAATGACCTTCGGGCTGGCGCTGATCTCAGCGTTCCCGCTCTGCGCCCAAGTGCTGAACTCCACGGCGAGCACGATCACGCTGAATGCTGTTCTCAGTCAGTCGGTGAGCGTGACATTGTCAGCCAATGCCGTCAATTTCAATCTCACGGCAGGAAGCGCAAGCAATCTTGGCAGCACTTCCATCACGGCAACTACGACCTGGACCTTAAAGCCTAGCGTTGGCAGTTTGAAGGTCTATGCGTTCTTTGCGAATTCGGCCTCAGCCCTGAATGACGGCGCTGGAGACAACATTCCGTCGGCGGATTTCCAGATCTCGAATAATGGTGCCGCGTTTAATGCGCTGACCAACACGGTGCCGTTCGGTGGTGCCAACGCAGGCTTGCAACTTTCGTCAACGCCGATCCTCGGGAACAACAAGACCGGCACTCGCAATGATGTAATGAACTTCAACATCAATTTGGCGCCCTTGCCACAGCTCCCAGCGGGCGCTTACACCGGAACGTTGACCATACAGGCCCAGGCAATTTGATCGTGCAGGTAGGTGAGGAATGACAAGAATCTTTCTCAGGCTGGCGTGCCGGCTCCTGGCCAGCGCACTTTGCGTATTGGCGTTGGGGTCGGCGGGATTTGCCCAAACCGTCCGCCCGGTGATTAACGAGCTCAGCAATCCTGCAAAGGGTCGGGTTGAGTACGTGAATGACAGCCTCACGCCGCTAAACGTTGTGCTCGAGCCAAAGAGCTTTTCGGTTTCTGAAACTGGGGAGATCAGTTATCGGCCGCTCGATGCCGGCACTCGCCTAAAGCTTTCAACTACTAGCTTTCGCATCCAGCCGCAGCAGACTTACTACGTGTTTTACGAGGCCAGTTCTGGGCCGAGCCCGGCATGGTTCGTGATCTACGCGAATTTCTCGGGATTTCCGTTTCGCACGGCACAAGGAATGAATGTGCGCCTGCAACTCCCGCATACTGTCTATCTCTTGCCCAAGCAGCAGGTGGGGAAGTCGGAGGTCCAGATTGCGCGCGCGGAACTGAACGTGGAGCAGAACAAAGTGATTCTGGAAGTCGAGAACACAGGCGCAAATTTTGGCCGCGTCCTGGAAACGCAGCTGCTGTATTCGAAGAAAAAGCAGGAAGCTCCGGGTTTCCCTATCTTTCCACACAGCAAGCGCATTCTCGAGGTACCGCTAGAGGAGAAGGCCGAGGGAGAACACGTTCCGGTAACGGTCCTGCTGACATTCCAGAATTTCAAAGTTGAGGAGAAGCTCCAACGGGTTCCATCGGTCGCCTCCGCGACCAAGCCCTCAACCAATGGGACCGCCGACGCGCACGGAGAAAATCCGTAGTCATGCGCTCGCGATTTCAATCCATCCTGATTGCAATCGCAATTCTTACCGGCAGTGCGAGTGCACAAGTCTTTCGCGTCCAGGGCGGCACCTCTACGCTGCTGAACGCCGAGGGCGGATCGGTCGAATTCAAAGCACCGAACTACGACGGCAGCCTCGGCCTCGGATTCTACAACGGCAAAGTTCAGTTCGGTGCCGAGACCAGATATCTTTTTCACGGATACACGATCCTGGCCGGCGATGATTCCGTTCCCTTCACCTTGCCAACGGATGTTTTTGATAGCAGTCACTATTTCTCCGCGCGAGGGATTGGCGCCACGCGTAAGAACACAAAGGATACCCTCTACGCCTTCGCCGGAACGACATCCACATGGTTCGGCACGGGCTTTTTCAACGCGGCGAGCAGCGATGATCCGGTGGGGATCTTTTTCTACGAACGCAAGCTCAGCAGGGAGCTGAAGTTCTTCTCGCGCGATATCGTTTCCAACCGCCAGACTTCGCTGCAGGGAATCGAATACCATCCAAATAAGTGGTTGAAAACGTCGCTCACTGGTGGCTTAGGGTCGAACCAGGCCTATTTCGCCTCCGGGGTGGAGGCGGAGACAGAGAAGTTGGCGATAAAAACCAGTTATGTGATCACCGGTGACAGTTTCCGGCGGGTGACCATAACCAGCCCGATGAGCTCCGAAGTCAACAAAGACAACGTGCAGATGCTTTACAGGCCAAATGAATTTGTAAGCATCACCACTGGCCACGAGAACATTCTCGAGCCGCTGAATCCGCGCGGGCCAATGCAGCAGGCCTCGGTCAATCAGATCTCGAGCGACTTCCACATTCAGAGATTTTATTTCGGTACCGGGCTGTTTTCGTCGAACGCCTCAGGACGGACCGCGCAGGGAACAAATCTGTATGTTGGTCGCCGCATCGGCCAGCGATTCGAAGTCAACACCAATTATTTCCGCAGCAAACCGCAGGCCGGCGAGGCCCAGACCATTCTCTCCGGCACTGTGCGCGAGAATTTCTCCTCGCGCTTTAGCCTGCTGCAACTAATTTCGCGCACCGCTGGCCAGACAACTTTTGCTTTCGGCGGGGATTTCACCAGCAACCGCTTGCTAATGCGTGCGGACTATCAGAACGTGTATCTGCCCTTTCGTCCGGACCGGCCATTCCAGCAGGCGTTAGCGCTAAATGTCGCATTCCGCATAGCCGGACCCCTGCAAGTCACAGCCGCATCGAACGTCGCTCCTGACGGCCACTTGCGCTACGCATTTGGGGCGAGCACGTATCTCTACCGGCTTCGCGGAATGGTGTTCAACGCAAACTCTCCGGACTCGTTTTCGATCGCGAAATATCTGGTGCAGGGCACGGTGAAAGATGACCAGGGCATGCCGGTCGAGGGCGCTGCGCTGCACATCGGGAAAGCAGTTGCCTACACGGACAGCTCAGGGCGGTTCATGGTGCGCTTCTCGAAGCGCGGACCGTTCCCGCTGAGCCTCGCTCCGGAAGAATTCATCACCAACGGAGTGTACGAAGTTGTCTCTTCACCGGCTCAAGTCAGCGCCGAGTCTGAAGATCGGGTCACGGATGTGGAAATCACGGTGCGGCGAGTGCCCCCGCCGCAGGCTAGGTTGTACAAACAATGAATGACACCACGAATCATGTAGGCCCGGATGCCCTGCATCGCAGGGCGGGTGAGGGCACCCGCCCCTCGTGGCCTATCTCACTACTTGAATTGCTGCGGAACGTATTGCGAACCGCCCAGATCGGCGTCGGTAAAGCCGACGACGAAGAACTGGTTCGGGTTGGGAATCTGGTTTCCTTGGGCATCGGGTACGGTGGGTAGGAAATCGTTGTCGTTGGCAACCCACAACGTGTGGTCGTTGATTTTGCCTTGCTTCACATCCGCGCCAAAGGAGATGCCTTCGATCTTGGCCGGAATGTTACCGGCAGCAATTCCGTTTGCGGTGAAAAGCTGAACGAGATCCACGAACAACGTCTTACTTACCGCGAAGGGGAGTGCGTGAATAGCGTCCAGGTTACTGATATCGGTAGCACCGCTCAGGTCGATCTTGAACAGTTGTTTGACAACCGCATCGTTGGCGCTGCCACGGCCGTTGCCATCCCGTTCATCAACCAGGAATTCGTGATTGTTGAGGGCGAGAATCTCACTGACGCCTGAGCCGGTGGTGAGTTTGTAACCGTATTGGTGAGTTGCGACGCCAGTTGCTATGTCAAAGGTGACGATGCGAAGCAGCTTGGCTTGAGCCTTGCCCTGGGCGGCATCCTGAATCAGCGCGTTTTGCATGATGCCGACCAGCGTGTTGCCATCAGGCGTGATGGCCAAACCTTCCATGCCTTTGTTGGCGACACGTCCTACTGTGTTGCTGGAGATTTCAACGGCGCCCATCGAGGACAAGGTGGTTACGTAGAAGGATGATGGCAGCGGAAACGACCGCAACCGCTTGCCGGTCAGGCGGTCGAACTCATACACGTAGGCGCCGTATTCGTCGGAGATGTACACTTTTACGCCGTCGTTGGAGAGGCGGATGCCTTCGGTATCGAAGCGGGCGTCATCGGGATTGCCGGAGTTCTGGCTGGGATCGAAATTGTCGGAGCGTCCGGTGAAGAAGAACTGCGAGGAGGTGTTGAGAGCTGGCGCGCCGGGACCGACCATAGTATCGCCGACTCCGTAGACCAACGCAGTCGGGCTCCACAGCAGGGTTGTCGCTTGGAGCGACGGAGTCAGAGTAAACGGAAGTCCCGGATCGCCGTTTTTGGGGTTGAGCTCCATGTTGACGGTGTGGAATCGGTTGGTGTAGCTGTCGGTGTCGTCAACGTTAGAATCATACGAAACGGCATTGGGACCGCGGTCGGGCAGGGCGAGGAACGTTGCGCCCCCGGCGTAAGTGATGGCTGAGCCAAATCCGCCAAGCAAGTTGGCCGCGGCGCCATTCTCAAGATTGTAGTTAAGTCCGGAGAGATCGGTGAGAACACCGGCACGGGACCTGTCGAGTGACCCTACTGCGAGCAACCTGACTTGGCATTGACGAGCGGAGCGCTCATTCCAAGAACGATCAACATCGGAACTACGTAAAAATTTTTGTTCACGCACAAATCTCCTCAGATTTATTTCACTTCAGAAGCGTTCCATCATCGAGGAGGGAGGTGGGAGGGTCAAGTTAATATCCCTTGAATATTTGTTCAACGATGTGTGACAAGAATCGGAAAGCGCACCTGTCGCTACTCAGGCCGACGCTCCTCAGTGTCGTTTGTTGGCGCTTTGCTTTTCTTTCATCGAAGTCCAATGTGGGTGGCACCACGTACACTGCGCGCTGTTTCGTTCGACGACTTACCCCCGTCCGGCTCGGGACAGCGCGTTTTAACAGTTGCTGTCATGCTGTTGGATTTCAAGTCGAAGTGGTTCAAGTCTTACTGCCGGGCAGTCATGGAGAGTGAGCCCGACCTCGCGCGCGGCTACATCCGAGACGCTTTCATCGAGATTAACGAGCGACTGCACGAACCCCAACTCCTCGACTCCGAACGCCAAGCCCTCTTCGCCGCAACCCGCTATTTAAGCCTGATCCTCAAAGTCGAGCTGACGAAGGCTGCATGATGAGAATGCCCCCTGATTCGCACCAAAAAGCGCTGGTGGCGAATGTTGGCGCTTCGCGATAAGGCGATTCCGCACGATACT
>Ga0137366_10002812_pt1 | contig 13394 bp, 12 predicted proteins | sample SagtaG_8_FD_104938 | JGI IMG/M metagenome (GOLD analysis project Ga0137366, IMG submission 104938) | Vadose zone soil microbial communities from Sagehorn Ranch, Mendocino, California, USA - Sage1_L_60_16 metaG | ecosystem: Environmental > Terrestrial > Soil > Vadose zone | place: USA... | reverse complement strand
GGATTATCTGATTGTTGACCTGCCGCCGGGAACGGGGGATGTGGCTTTGTCGCTGATTCAGACGGTGCCGCTGACGGCAGCCATTGTTGTCTCAACTCCCTCTGATGTCTCGCTGCAGGATGCCCGCAAGGCGATCGAAATGTTTCGCCAGATGAAAGTGGATATCGCCGGCATGGTTGAGAACATGAGTTACTTTGTTTGTCCGCACTGCCAGCATGAGGTTGATATCTTTTCCCGCGGTGGGGCGGAGAAGACGGCGCGGCAGTTTGGCGTGGATTTCCTGGGGAGCATTCAGCTCGATCCCGAGATCCGGAAATCTGGGGATGAAGGCAGGCCCGCGGTGCTGGAAGGCGAAGAGTCTCCTCATGCAAAGGCGCTGTTTGAATTTGCGCGGCAGGTCATGAGCCGAGTGGATCAGATTAAGGCTGAGGCCCCGGAGAGCGTCATTCAGATTCAGTAGGACGTCAAAATCCCCACCCTGTCGCAAAGAACGCGACAAGGATGGGGCACCCAGCTCTTCGGTAATTCCCATCTCTAAAAAGCCCTATAACCGCAAAGATCGCAAAGGCCGCAAGGTAAGGTGGCTTCTTCCGATTTTGGCACTAGATTAAAGGTCCTTTCGTGACGCCGCGGACGACGGTACTTGTCTTCCTAGAGTCAGGGTCGCCCGCCCGATCATCTAATCATTGCAGCTTTTGGGTACTGACAGAGAGTTGCCGAACCGCTAAAATGAAATTCGCAGGCGCCACTTGCGCTGAAATGAACCAGCCGGGACGTAACTCACTGTATTCAAAGCTATTGCGTGATCTCGGAGAGAGTCCGAGCGGCGAGAAATGGGGCACCACCGGATGGAGAAGTGGGGCGGCGAGGTCCAGATACCGGGGGTATAAGCTGTACATGAGTTCGCGGAGTATATAAAAGGAAGCATGTCCTCGGGGCAATCCATAGGTGATCGGGAACGCGAGATATTGACGGCGATCGTGGAGACGTTCATTTCCACTGGGGAGCCGGTCGGTTCGCGGATGATTTCGCGGTCGAGTCGCGAGGGGCTCAGCCCGGCGACAATCCGAAACGTGATGGCGGATTTGGCCGATGCCGGATATCTTGAGCAGCCACACACTTCGGCGGGGAGGATTCCAAGCGCTTCTGCATATCGCTATTACGTGGAGCAACTTAGCGGGAAGACGCAGCTTTCGCAAGCAGACGAGGGCATGATTCAGGATTCGCTGCAGGGCGTGACCGATGTGCAGGAGTTCATGGAGCGGACTTCGCACGTGCTGTCATTGATTTCGCGCAACGTGGGCGTTGCAGTGGCGACGAGCGGGGCAAAGAACGCGTTGGAGCACGTATATTTCTCACGTCTCGGTGATCAGAAGGTGCTTGCGGTCGTCGTAACGAAATCCGGGGTGGTGCGCGACCGCGTATTGCGCCTCGACCTGCCCCAGTCCGATCTGGACGCCGCTGCACGGTTCATCAATGAGAATTTTCGCGGCTGGACATTGAAGGATGTTCGGGCGGAGATTGCGCGGCGGCTGGAGCAGGAACGCAGCGAATACGACCGGCTGATGACATCGGTGGAGCAGCTTTACAAGCAGGGCGTACTTTCAGGTGAAGAATCGGCGCAGGTTGTGTTCATTGAAGGTGCGGCGAATCTGGTGGCGAGCGAGCGGGACCGCGAGCGTCTGCAAGAGTTGCTCCACGCGCTTGACGAGAAGCAGAGGCTCATCGAGTTGCTGGGCGCCTATCTGGATGCGAAGCAGGAAGCGGTGCGCGTGGTGATTGGGTTGGATGAGGCGCAACCCTCCATGCGCAATCTGGTGCTGATTGGAACGCCGGCGCGGGTGGGTGGCGAGGTCATGGGATCGCTGGCGGTCCTGGGACCGCCACGAATGGATTATCAGCACACGATTACCGCCGTTTCTTACATTGCGCGGCTGTTCGACAAAGTTCTAAACGAATCTGAGTGAGAGTTATGGCAAGGACAAACGGAAAAACCGAAGTGGAAGATCAGAGACTGGATACGGAGCATGAACTTCCGGCAGCGGAAGAGGGTGAGCAGACTACGCCATCGGCTTCTGAAGTAGACAAGCTGAGGGCGGAGCGCGATTCGCTGTTGGATCGGCTGGCGCGAATGCAGGCGGATTTTGAAAATGCACGTAAGCGGGCCGCGAAAGAGCAGCAAGAGTATCGCGATTATGCGCTTGTGGACGCGATCAAAACCCTCATTCCCGTGCTGGACAGTTTTCAGCGGGCGCTGCAAACCTCGCCAGAAAAATCTGAGTTCCATGCCGGGGTGGAGCTCATCCATAAGCAATTGCAGGATGCGCTGGCAAAGATCGGCGTACGCGAGATCTCCGCGAAAGGGGAGCAGTTCGATCCGCGATTTCATGAAGCGATCGAGATGGTGGACACCGAAGACGCGGAAGATCATGAAGTGCTGGAGGAATTGCAGCGTGGGTACAAGTTGAAGGACCGTTTGCTGCGGCCGGCGATGGTGAAGGTGGCGAGGAATTCGAGACGGTGAGAGCTAGCTCTTAGCTTTTAGCCAAAGCAAGTTGGGTGCGAGCTATCAGCTAAAGAGTCAATGGCTAAGAGCCGAAGTTGAGATCGCACACCCAGCTCAGGTCACAACAACAGGTCGCTCGACTTCGCACGGGATGATAGATCAGAGAAAGAGACAGCTTAGAGGAAGGGAGAGGAAGTTCTGCCAAGTAACTTAAAACGCGACTATTACGAAGTGCTGGGAGTACAACGCGGCGCCAGCGATCAGGAGATTAAGAGTGCGTATCGCAAGCTGGCGATGCAGTTCCATCCTGACCGGAACCCCAACAATCCCGACGCAGAAGAGAAATTCAAGGAAGCGAGCGAGGCTTATGCTGTTCTCGCGGACGCGGAAAAACGGGGGCTGTATGACCGATTTGGTCATGCCGGTGTGGGCGGAGCCGGAGCAGGCGCAGGCTTTGATGAGACTGTATTCCACGACTTCAGCGACATATTCGGCGAGTTCTTTGGCTTTGGCGATCTTTTTGGTGGCGGACGCGGCGGCAGGCGTAATCGGGCGCAACGGGGCGCGGACCTTCGCGAAGATATCAATCTGGAATTCGAAGAGGCGGTGTTTGGCGCCGAGAAACAAATCACCTATCGCAAGCAGGAGAACTGCGAGGTTTGCGGTGGCTCAGGCAGCGCCGGCGGTAAGGCCCCGGTAAGTTGTCGAACTTGCGGTGGACGCGGGCAGGTGCGGTATCAGCAGGGCTTCTTCAGTATTGCGCGAACGTGCCCAGCGTGCCAGGGCGCAGGCAGCGTGATCAGCGATCCGTGCACAAAATGCAAAGGCGAAGGACGGGTGCTGCAGCCGAAGACGATTGACGCCAAGGTGCCGGCGGGCGTGGAAGACGGCACTCGCATTCGTTTCTCAGGGGTTGGCGAGGCGGGAATTCATGGTGGGCCGGGCGGAGATCTTTACGTTGTCCTGCACGTCAAGGAGCATCCATTCTTTGCGCGTGAAGGGAATAATCTTTACTGCGTCGTGCCAATTTCGGTAACGCAGGCCGCGCTGGGCGCAGAGATACAAGTGCCAACGCTCGAATCGGAGCACATGCTGAAGATTCCCGAGGGGACACAGTCAGGCACAGTCTTGAAGATCCGCAACAAAGGTGTGCCGGTACTGAATGGCCATGGCAAGGGCGACTTGTTCGTTGAAGTTCGGGTGCAAACTCCCACGAAGCTGACCAAACGGCAGCGCGAACTGCTGCAGGAGTTGCAGGGAATTACGCAGGTTGAAAACAAGCCGCAACGGCATTCGATCCTCGGAAAGATGAAAGACATGTTTGGGCAGGCGTGACACGGCAAGAAGCCTCTAACCGCAGAGATCGCCGAGAACTACCGCAGAGTTCGCAGAGAAAACCAACCTCCATTCAATGACCCGCCGACGCTGGATTGCTGACGAAATCTCAGGTGACCGGGCCTTTCTCACCGGAGACCATGCGCGGCATCTTGCGCAGGTTCTGCGTGCGAAGGTGGGACAGGAATTCGATATTTCGACTGGCGGCGAGGTCAGACGGGGAAGCGTAGTCAGTGTTAATGCCGATCGCGTGGAATTTGCGCTTGGCGAGGTGGTGGCCGAGGCTTCCCCTGCCGTCATTACCGTTGCAATTTCGATATTCAAATTTGATCGCATGGAGTGGGCGATCGAGAAGTGCACTGAATTGGGGATTGCGCGAATTATCCCGGTGATCGCGGCGCGTACGGAGAAACGTCTTGCGGATGCGGCTTCAAAGCGGGTGGAGCGCTGGCGCAGGATTGCGACCCAGGCGGCGGAGCAGTCCAGGCGCGTTGCGGTACCCGAACTTGCGGATCCGGCAAAGTTTGGCGATGTCCTGAAGTTAGAGGCGGGCGTGCGGGTCGTGCTGTCGGAAGCAGAGCGGGATTTGGAACTAAGAAACGCGGTTCCCGAGAGAGCGGATTCTGTAGCGCTAGCGTTTGGGCCTGAAGGCGGCTGGAAAGGGCAGGAATTGACGGATTTCGCCAGAGCAGGATGGATTTCTGCGTCGCTGGGGCCGACTATTCTTCGCGCGGAGACGGCGGTGATTGCGGCGGTGGCGGTCTGCGCGTCGATTGTCAATCCATGAATGTCGGGTGCGGATCTTAAGTCCGGAATATCCGCTAGGTGCTCACAAAAAAAGGCAAAAATCACGTAGGGGCGGGTGCCCTCACCCGCCCGGACGTGCCCTGCGCGGCGTTTCTGGTGAGCATGGCTCGCCCGCCCGGACGGGCGTCCGGGCCTACGTGAATCGTGAATAGATCGCTTCGTTGGTTCCAGTTTTTCCTCTAGTCCACTCTGTTATGCTGCACTTCAATGGCTGTTGTAAAGAAGGCTTCTACTTCATTCCAGCTTGATCCCCAGCAGCGTGAGGCCATCGAGCACGTTCACGGCCCGATGCTGGTGGTTGCCGGTGCGGGCACGGGCAAAACAACCGTGCTGACACGCCGTATCGCGAGACTGATCAGCGAAGGGCAGGCGCGGGCGGATGAGATTCTCGCCCTGACCTATACCATCAACGCGGCTAACGAGATGCGGCAGCGGGTTGAAGGCGAGCTTCGTGGAAGGGACGTCAAAGGCCTGCGTGTCTGCACGTTTCATGGGTATTGCAACGATCTGCTGACACAGAGCGGGCGAGATTTCCAGGTCCTGGACGACCCCAAGCTGTGGATCTTTTTGCGGCGAAATATCCGCGAGCTGCGGCTGAACTACTACGTTCGTGCCGCTAGCATTACGGAATTTCTCAAAGACTTGCTCGAGTTCGTGCGGCGTTGTCACGATGAACTGGTCGGGCCTGAGCAGTACGCCCAATATGTGCGGCGAATTGAGAATGGCGAGCTACCGGTGCCGCGAGTAGCGAAATCGAAAAAGACAGACGAGATATCAGACGAGGAGGCCCTCGGACGATGCCGCGAAATTGCGTTCGTCTTCGAGACGGTTGAGCGGATGCTGCGCGACCGCAACTTGGGAACGTTCGGACACATGATTCTGCGGGCTCACCAGCTCCTGAAGGAAGACCCGGCTTTGCTCGAACGGGAGCGTGCACGGGCAAGATTCATCCTGGTGGACGAGTTTCAGGATGCAAATTATGTGCAGATCAAGGTCCTGGAGAAGCTTGTGGGGACAGAACACAACATTTTTGCTGTGGGCGATCCGGACCAGGGCATTTACCGTTTTCGAGGCGCGTCCAGCGGGGCGTTTCAGCTCTTTCAGAAGCACTTTGCAGGTTCCAGACTAGTTGCGTTGAACAAGAACCGCCGCTCCACCACTCCAATTCTGAAATGCGCTCACGCCGTGATTTCTGAAAATCCAGAGCCATTGGCTGACGACGGAATGTACCGCCGAACGCCGCTGGTTTCCGCACGCGATGAGAGTGAAGAAATCAAGTTGCGACCACGCATTCCGGTTGAAGCAGTGCTGGTGAGCGGAAGTTTCATGGAGGCGACGGACCTGGTATCTGCTGTTCTCGACCGTCGGCGGCAAACACGCTGCGCATGGAAGGAAATTGCAGTCCTGTATCGCAGTCATTTCCACCGTGACGAAGTGGCGGCGGAGCTCTCCAGAAGTAATATTCCGTTTTCCATCGAAGGGCTGGATGTGCTGGACGCACCGGAGGTTCGCGACCTGCTGGCCTGCCTGGGTGCGGTGGTGTCAGATGCCGACAACGCAGCCATTTTTCGCGTGGCGGCGCTGGCGCAGTTTTCAATAGATCCGAATGAGCTCAAGGCTGCGATCAAGGCGATTTCCCGTGATTCCAACGCACTATTGGTTACGGTGTTGTCCGGCGTAAAAGGCGGCAAGCAGGTGCTGGATACGGTGCGGCGCGCCAGGCACCAAAGTGCGGGCAATAAGGCGTATTCGACGTTGCTCTCGTTGATCCGCGAGTTCCAACTGGTGCGCGGCTCTGCGATTGACGCGCTGGTGCAATTCTGCAACGAATGGGGGAAGTCTCCCATTACGCAGACTGGAGAGCCGGGAGAGTTCCTTGAATATCTGGATTACTTTCGCGAGGCGCGTGGGACCATTCCTCTGGCCGCGAAAGACCAGGAAGATGCGGTCAAGCTGATGACAGCGCATTCTGCGAAGGGGCTGGAGTTTGATCATGTTTTCATTTTGCGGGCGGTCAAGGGGAGCTTCCCAAACTACTACCGCGAGCCGCTGATCGAATTTCCCAATGAGCTGCGCAATTCCGGTGTGGCCGACGATCAAGATGAGAAGAAGGTCTGCGATCAGGAGGAGAGACGCCTCTTTTATGTGGCGATGACCCGCGCTCGCGATACTTTGACGTTCTATGGGCAATTTGGGCGGGGAAAAACCGAGAAGACGCCCGCCGGCTACCTGCGCGAGCTCATCAAGAACCGCGAGTTGAAGAGTTATCTCAAAGAGCGGACCTGTCGTGAATTTCAAACTGAGATTTTCGGTGCGGCAGAACCTCCGGCGATCTCCCGGCTGGGAGAATGGATCGGCTTGCCGCCAGCATCAGATCTCGCTTCGACGCTGAGTGCAAGCGCCATCCAGCATTACGAGACTTGTCCGCTGCAGTTCAAGCTGGAGCGGGAGTGGCGCATTCCTGCCGAGGCATCGGCGGCATTACAGTACGGAGCGTGCATGCACCGCGTGCTGCTGACCTACTATGATTCCATACGCTGGGACCGCAGGCTCTCGGAAGCAGAGCTGATTGAACGCTTTTGTGCGGAACTCGAAGCCGCGGGTTTCTCAGACCACTATCAACGCGAGCTGTATCAGGAAAAAGGAATCGAAGAGCTACGTCAGTTTGCCGGCGCAGCAGAGTTGTCCAGGCCGGAGGTGCTGCACACGGAAGAGCACTTCACCGTAAAGGTTGGGCCGACGAAGCTGGTAGGACGTATTGACCGCATTGATCGCGTGTCGGGAGATGCCGTCGTTATTACTGACTATAAGACCGGAAGGCCGCGGTCACAGGAAGACGCCGATGACAGTTTGCAGCTGGGGATCTATGCGCTGGCGGCGCGTGAAACGTGGGGATACCGCGCGGAGCGCCTGGTATTCCATAACCTCGAAGGGAATTCGACAGTCAGCACTGAACGCAGCGACCTGAAGATCCAAGAAGCCAAACTCAAAGTTGAGGACATCGCGGGAAAAATTGCTGCCGGGAAGTTTGAAGCGAAACCTGGCTTCCATTGCGCGTGGTGCGCCTATCGCGTGCTTTGCCCGAAGACCGAGAAACGTATTCCGGAAATACTCGCCAAACCTGCGGTGGCACAGAATTAATAAAAAGCATTTAACTGCGGATCCCACAGAGAAAATCAACAGCGAACTCTCGTCGTGACTGCGCGTACCGGAATCCCCTCCCCAAAAAACTTAGGGGACGCTTTTGGCGTCCCCGTGGTTTACTTTGCGACAAGCCAATTAATGCTTCTTGGCCTTTTTCGCTTTCTTTTTGGTTGCCATGTTAACTATTCTCCCTTTCCATTGTTCATGGATGATGCAACGGTGTTTTGTTGCGACTGTCTGAATGTATAGAGTCAATAAAAAGCGAAGTCAAGCAAAAAATGATGTTCGAGGAGGTCGAAGCGCAGTACGAAAGTCATTCGTGAGGTGCAGAGAGAAAATTTATGAGCCATGTCGCGAGAATTTTCGATGCACGAAATCCGGATTCAGGTTTCAAGGATTCAAAGTTTCAAGGTTTCACCCGAGTGATATGAACTTTGAAACCTCGAAACTGTGAAACCTCGTGCGGTTGCTCCTACAAGCGCGGAAGCTCTCATTGCTCCGACGGCATCTATAATTTGGGCGCATAATTCTTCGCAGGAGCACACCATGGCTGATCTCGACCAAGTCGTCATTCTGTCAGCCTGCCGCACGGCGGTGGGAAGGTTTCAAGGATCATTGTCCGATCTGAGCGCTACTCAGCTCGGGGCGATCGTTGTCCGTGAAGCGGTCAAGCGCGCCGCCATCGAGCCTGCAAGCGTGGATGAATGCATTATGGGCAACGTGATTTCCGCAGGACTCGGGCAGAATCCTGCGCGGCAGGCGGCGATTTATGGCGGACTGGCTTCGGAAGTCAGCGCGATGACGATCAACAAAGTGTGCGGATCCGGATTGAAGGCTGTAGGGCTCGCCGCGCAAGCCATCCAGACGGGGAATAGCACCTTAGTTGTAGCCGGAGGCATGGAGTCCATGACCAACGCGCCTTATCTTCTTCCGCAAGCTCGCAAAGGGTATCGCCTCGGCGATGCTCAAATCATCGACTCGATGGTCCGCGACGGGCTCTGGGATGTTTACAACGATTACCACATGGGTATTACCGGTGAAAACGTTGCCGACAAATACGGCATCACGCGCGAAGAGCAAGACGAGTTTGCGGTGAACTCGCATCGCAAGGCGGTTTCGGCAATCAAAGAGTGTCGGTTCAAGTCGCAAGTGGTTCCGGTTGAGCTTCCCGCAAAAAAGAAAGGAGCAGCGCCGGTCATTTTCGATAAAGACGAGTCTCCGCGCGAAGATACGACGATTGAAATCCTGCGCTCGCTCAAGCCGGCGTTCAAAAAAGATGGAACCGTGACAGCGGGCAATGCTCCTGGGGTAAACGATGGCGCGGCCGCCGTTATTGTGACCAGCGCTGCCAAGGCCAAAGAACTTGGGGTGAAGCCGATGGTGCGCATAGTGGCGCAGGCGACCAGCGGAATTGATCCCAAATGGGTCATGATGGCTCCGGTCTCCGCCGTACGCAAACTCTGGGAAAAGACCGGCTGGAAAAACGAAGACGTTGATCTTTATGAGCTGAACGAGGCTTTCTCGGTGCAGGCCCTGGGCGTGATGCGCGAGCTCGGCCTCGATCCGGAGAAGGTAAACGTGAATGGAGGCGCAGTTGCCATCGGTCATCCCATTGGCGCGAGTGGTGCGCGGGTCCTGGTAACGCTCATTCACGAAATGATCCGGCGGGATGTGCAGCGGGGGATTGCGGCATTGTGTTTGGGCGGCGGGAATGCGGTGGCCATGGCGGTGGAGCGATAAATGTGCAGACTATTACCGTCGAGAATTATCCTTTTCGGATTCGCAGACTGGCCGGCACGCGTGCAATTCGTGCGCTTCACGATTTGCTCCAGCAGCAGGGTTGAGGTCGCAATTTGCGACCTCAAAGACCGACTTCGAGCGTAATCAAGACGCGTCAAGGATGACGTACTAATGAAATTGATCTGCCGTTCATCTTCCCAGCTCTGGGTGGAGTCTCAAAGCCGCTTCGGCGGCGATTGGGCGGAGGAGGAAGCATGAGCTCGCGGATTGCAGCAACCAGTTCTTGAATTGTTCCGTCGTGGTTTTCAAGGCGGTGCTCAAGCTCTGTCAGCTTCGCCGCGATCTGCTGATTTGCGGCCAGCGCCTCGCGCATTCGTACGAAGGCGCGAACCACGAAAATGCTCATCTGAATCGCGCGCTTCGAATTCAGCACGGTTGCGGCCATGATGGCACCGTGCTCGGTGAATGCGAAGGGCAGATAGCGCCTGCCGCCATGTTTCAAACTTGAGGTTGCAAATTGCAACCTCAAGTTTTCGTGTTCCGAACGCGAAAGTCGAAAGCGAAAATCGGCGGGGAATCGGCGTGCGTTGCGAGTTACCTGTTGGTTGAGACGTTTCGAAGGCACGCCATAGAGCTCGGCCAAGTCTGAATCGAGAATGATTTTCTGACCGCGAAGGAGGCGGATTCGCGAGTCTGCACGTTTCGCCAGGGCTACGGCTGCTTTGCTCATAAGGTACTCATCCCTTGAGGTTGCATTTTGCAACCTCAAACCTCCTAAGTAAACGCAATGATTTCCGCAGGCGCAAGGTCATGGGTCACACGCCGTTTGTGACATGATCACAATCTTTTCCAACCTCGATGCGCTAAGATCGCAGCCTGAAGCCTGTCCGATGCTCTACAAAACCCTCAGCGCCGCAGTGTATGGCATTGATGCCAGCATTATTGAAGTTGAGGTGGATGTTTCCGGCATCAAGTGCGACGAGGACCATTTCCACACGGTCGGCTTGCCTGACGCGGCTGTTCGTGAAAGCCGCGATCGCGTCCGCGCCGCATTGAGGAATTGCGAATACGATATCCCGCTGACCCATATCACCATCAATCTTGCTCCTGCGGACATCAAGAAAGAGGGATCGGGCTTCGATCTTCCCATGGCGTTGGGTATCTTGGGCGCATACGGCGGGCTGAATAAGAAAGAAATATGTGATTGTTTGTTCGTGGGGGAGCTTTCTCTGGATGGCGGCATTCGCAGCGTTCGGGGCGCCCTACCGATTGCCATCGAAGCTCGTGGACGAAAAATCTCACGGATTGTCGTTCCCGAAGTAAATGCCAAAGAAGCCGCCATGGTCAGCGGAATCTCGGTTTATCCAGTGAAGTCGTTCATTGATGTCGTTCGTTTTGTGAACAGCGGGAACGGAATACTCCCGATAACGATCGACCAGCAGGCGCTGCTGAACGAGTCACAGCATTTTCCGTGCGACTTCAAGGATGTTCGGGGGTAGCAAACGGCCAAACGCGCGCTCGAAGTTGCCTGCGCCGGCGGGCATAACATTCTTATGATCGGGCCGCCGGGATCGGGGAAGACGATGCTGGCAAAAAGGATTCCGACAATTTTGCCGCCGTTCACGTTTGAAGAGGCGCTGGAGACGACGAAGATCCACAGTGTCGCAGGCGTGCTGGATCCTGGGACGGGACTGGTGGGCATGCGACCGTTCCGCTCACCGCATCACACGATTTCGGATGCTGGGCTGATCGGCGGTGACGTCATTCCGCGTCCAGGAGAGGTCTCTTTATCTCATAATGGTGTTCTGTTTCTCGACGAGTTACCCGAATTTCCTCGGAATGTACTCGAAGTCATGCGGCAGCCGTTGCAAGACGGGACAGTCTGTATTGCACGCGCTTCGATGTCGCTGACGTTTCCCGCGAGGTTTATGTTGGCAGCGGCGATGAACCCTTGTCCGTGCGGTGATGTTCGTTGCTGAAGAGAGTCGAATCAATACCCAAAGCCGTTACCCGATAATCAGCGACCCGGATATCAGGAACGAGTGCGGCCAACAGCGTCCGTTTTTGATCCCGCGTCCAGTATTGCCACTCAATGAGAGGCGCAAAGCTTTTAATGAGCGATTCTAGATTCACTGCGCTTGGAGTGTTATTAAGCAACAAGAGCTCGTGGATCGACTGAATGTCACGGTCGATGGATTCCAACCGCTGTTTCCGTTCATCTCGGCTTATCGTACCGTCGAAAAACGCCTCAAGAACACGCTCTCGCTTCTGGCGCAGGTTGCGCACATCAGCATTAAGCCTCTGAATCCGAATCCCAGAATCGTCCTGCTTCCTGGGGTTTGCAAGTTCCTCGATACAGGTCTGGAGAAAGCCCCGACTTGTCAGTTGCTCTGCGAACATCAAATCTAAACGTTGCTCCAGCTTCTCCCGACGCATGTATTTCGTGATGCACGTATGGGCAGATCGCCTTCCCCGGCAGGCATAGTAGTCCCTTCTCGCAAATGCGCGGTGTGCACCACCTGGCCACAGGAAGCGCATGTTAGAAAACCGTTATAGGTGAAACGGTGCTCGACGTTTGACTGGGTACGCCAATGTTTTGCCTGTTTGAGGTCCATGATTCTTTGCACGGTCTGGAAGTCTTCTTCAGAAATTAAGGGTTCCGAGATGACTCTGATCCGAATTACATCCTCCGCCGCTCTGGCAATTTTCCGCCTATCACCTTGACGCCCGTCAGCTTTTGAATATCGCCCAGCCGCAGACAAATCTCGCCTCTTGTCGATGACGCGCCAGCCCATCGATGAATCCTTGGCCCAATACGGAATCAGCCCCCAGCGCATGAGGCTGAAAATGCGCACCGGCTCCTTGGCATGTTGACGAATGGTGGGAATCATTTGCGTGGGCGCAATGTTCCAGCGAGGCAACCACTTGACACCGACGTCCAGGCCGAAATGATCCCGCAGGTAACGCTCTTTTGCGGTGAGTCGGTAGCGTCCGCACATAAGAACCTCAGTTTATCTTGCCTGCTGCGACGAGGCTTCTTTGAATCTCACACTAACGCGTGCTATATTCGTCTTTTGTTCGCCTAACATAAACGTAGGATGCCAACAAACCCAGAAATACGCTCTGGCCACCTCCATATTAATTCTGGCCACCTCCATATTAATAAGGACTTGCTATGCCCGAAGGCCTAGTCCGAAATGCCCGACTCCTGCGGCGCGAGCTTGCCGCCCGCAACACTGCGTACGCTTCGCTCGAACGTTTATCCCATGCCACCAGCTACGGAGAGACTCCGGTGCTTGTTTATCGGGCGTCGGACTGCGGCCGCTATCACGGAAACTTCATCTCCCCCAGCTACCGCGCAATTCTGAAACGGCCGCAGTGGCGGCGGCGCCTCGAAAAAGTCCACAGCCAGGGTAATCACTCCCTGCCCAAAGCGGACTGGGTTTGGCGCGAACTCGACTCTTCGATGAGCTCCGATGCGTTGCTGATGAACATCTTCTGCTACCCAGGAGTCACCAGACGCCGCGAGGTCTGCCTGATCTTAGGAACCGAAGTCAGGGACATTCCCCAGTTCGGGTTTATGCCGCGAGTGCCCTTGCTGACGGACGCGGTGGAGAGAACCGAGGTGGACATGAAGCTGGGCCGAGTCTTATTCGAGGCGAAACTGACAGAGGGAAACTTCCAGAGCCAGGATGCCCGACTGGTCAAGAGCTACTGCGATCTGAAACAAGTGTTCGACTGCCGCAAATTACCCCGCCACGGCAAGCAGTTCTCCTCCTATCAGCTCCTGCGAAACGTCCTCGCCGCCTATGCTCTCAATCTCCATTTCTGCGTGTTACTCGATGCCCGCCGCCCGGACCTC
>Ga0137366_10002806_pt1 | contig 13399 bp, 12 predicted proteins | sample SagtaG_8_FD_104938 | JGI IMG/M metagenome (GOLD analysis project Ga0137366, IMG submission 104938) | Vadose zone soil microbial communities from Sagehorn Ranch, Mendocino, California, USA - Sage1_L_60_16 metaG | ecosystem: Environmental > Terrestrial > Soil > Vadose zone | place: USA... | reverse complement strand
TGAAGGTGATGAGATGGCTCCCAGGGCGGGGGCAAGCCCCGCCCCTACGGCAAATGGTGGCCTGTCTTCCCTCCGTAGGGGCGGGGCTTGCCCCCGCCCTGGGAGTGGCTCGACCAGAACCTCAGCCCTTGTTCCCTTGACGCCTATGGGTGGGGGCAAGCCCCACCCCTACGAGTGACTGACACGTTCAAGAAAACGCTCCAATACTGTGATTGCAGCCATCACATCCTCTTCCTTCACGGATTCAGCGGGATGGTGACTGACGCCACCGCGACAACGTACAAAGAGCATCGCGATATCTGTGAGTGTACTCAGCATGACAGCATCGTGTCCCGCACCACTGGGAAGGGCTAATACGGGACAACCGGCCTCCTCTATTGTTTGCTCGAACAGGCGAACCAGGTGTGGCGTACATGGTACAGTACGATGCTCCTGGACGAGTTGCCAGTCGAGCGCAACATTGCGCTGCGCACTAATCTGCCTGGCCCGATCATATAAATGGTCGCATGCCTGCTCGCGTACTGCATCGTCCTGGTGCCGTACGTCCAGGCTGAGCGTAGTCTGTCCCGGTATGACATTACTCGCGCCCGGTTGCACATTGAGCTGCCCTATAGTAGCTACCAATCCGGGTTGACTACGTGCCAGCGTCTCGGCGGCAAGTACAAACTCGGCTGCGGCACAGAGAGCGTCCCGGCGCAACGACATGGGAACAGTTCCGGCATGCCCGGCTTCTCCGGTAAAACGTAGTGTGATACGATTCTGACCCGAGATGGCTGAAACGACGCCAAGCGGGAGATTGCGCGCCTCTAGAACCGGACCTTGTTCGATATGAACTTCGCAATAGCCCAGGAGGTCTTCACGTTGCCAGCGAGCAGTTTGTAAAGCCTGGAGATCAGGATTTCCACCATAGCTGCGTATTGCTTCGGCCATTGTAATGCCATCAGCGTCCATCAATTGTAGAATAGCCGGATCAAACGTACCAGTTATAGCGCTGCTGCCGATATAGGCACTATGATAGCGCAAGCCTTCCTCGTCGGCAAATGCAAGCACTTCAATGGCAAACGGCAGGCGCTCACCACGTGCATGTAGCCGCTCTACACAGGCCAGCGCGACCATCACTCCTAGCATGCCATCATAGCGACCCGCGTCCCGCACTGTATCGAGATGAGAACCGAGCAGCAGAGTTTTAGCTGCGGCGCTCTGTCCCTCATAGCGTCCAATCAAGTTGCCAATCGCATCATGCTGGACGCTCATCCCGGCGGCACGCATCCACTCTGTAACTACTTCCATTGCCTGCCGCATAGCCTGAGACGCAAAACGGCGCGTCAAACGGCCAGGCTCCTCGCTGTAACGGGCAAGTATGTCACAACGTTCCATAACAGTATGTGCCGGGACTGCAAATGTCATACCTTACTAGCTCCCACGATAGGTACTATAGGCCCAGGGCGAAACAAGCAATGGCACGTGATAATGAGCATCAGGATCAGCTATACCAAAGCGAATCGGCACCTCGTCCAGAAATGGCGGTTCCGAAGTCTTTATCGACTGCTCAGCGAAATAGGCTCCTACCGCAAAAAGTATTTCGTAGACACCCACAATCATCTCTCCACCAGACAATAGCGCTTCCTCAGTGCGTCCATCGGAAGTAGTATACACAGTTTTTAAGCCGATGCGACCTTTTGCCGGATCGATACGCCACAGTTGAATTGCCATACTGGCAGCCGGGCGTCCTTGAGCTGTATCCAGCACATGCGTAGTGAGTTGACCGGGCATAGCATTCCTCCCTGAACTACGAGTTTCTGCTGATGGTCAATTTTATCACTCCATACGCCGAGAATGGATCGGTATAGACCTTCGCTTTTTCGGATGCAGCGACCAGGTCACGCGTGCGATTTTGTCCTTCAAAAGAGACCTCTACGAGTTGTGGAAAACGCGCCAGGATACGCTGCCCCATCTCATGCACAAGGTGCTGAATTGACTCACTGACAAATTCATGGAAGACGCTCTGCACGAGATCGCGCACCTGCTCAGCAGGCACATAGCGCGGATAATCGATGTCCGCCAGCGGTGTAGTATCGGCATACTTCCAGAAAACGTCGAGGGCAATAAATAGAGGGCGATCAACTCGTTCTGGCAACGTGGTGTACTCGTCACGCACAAAATTGGTGAACGCGCTCCCGGTCACTTTAAACAACTCAAAGCCAATACGACCACAGCGATGAGCGCTAATGACAGTATCAACGCCTGAGCGTATGAACTCCAGCGTTGCCCAGGTATAATCGCTATGGGAGCGACTGAACAGGCGATCACTTTCCCCAAAGGTTGTAGAGTCCTGCTGGGGCACACGGACTGTCGCGAAGGGAAGTTCGCGCACGGTCAGTTGCAGACGCTCCATCTGTGCATAGGTCGCCAGGAAACGCCGCCCCAGGAAAACAAGAAAGCCTTCGAGCGTTGCACCTTCGAAGGCAAGCGCCTGCCGCAGCACAAAGTTCTTCATACTATCAGTAGCCACAACATTTGTATTATCACCCTGAGTATAGGCGGGGAGAAAGTTATTGCCAAAGACTTCGACATCAACCTCGAAGGCGAACAATATATTCTCGCGTCCGCTAAACTGCGATTCGGGGATCGGCTCTATTGCAGCAAGCGGATGCGCATACACGCGATAGACCGGGACACGTGCTTTACCATAACTGATAGTAAATTTGTTCTCGATGTTCATAATTATCACCTTTGCTTTTCGTTTTGTTGTGGGGAGCGATGGGCTTATAAGCTCCTTATGCAGTGAGAAACGAAGCTGCCGCTTCTAGCCTTCGGCTCATCTCACTGAAAGGAAGTAATCGCGCCCCTACAGGTGATCAGACTGGATAAGATCATGTAAACGCAGAGAACAGATCTTCGCGACTTCAGCAAGGGCTATGGAGATCTCCTGCTCGCGTGTATGCTGAAGACGAGAGGCAAAACCTGCCAGAATGCTGTCTTTCTTGTTTTCGCGTGCGCAGATCACAAATGGGAAGCCAAAGCGCTCATGGTAAGCTGCATTCAGTTGCGTGAAAGTAGCAATCTCTTCAGGGGAGAGACGATCCAATCCCGCCGCCGCTTGCTCGTTAGTAGATGATGGTGAGAGGGTGCCAGCCAGGGCAGCTCGTCCTACAAGATCAGGGTGAGCACGTAATAATGCCATTTGCTGTTCTACTGGAGCAGCGTACATTATTGTAGAAAGAGTTTGCTGAATTTGTGCCAGATCAGCAAATGGTCGCTTATCCCATGCTGCGGTAACAATCCAGGGTGGCCCTTCAAATAGTGGAGTGAGTGCCTGGACGAAGTGATCTTGATCGAGGGTGTTGATCTCTTGCAGAGTTCTCTTTTCTATTGCCATACGTATTCCCTCAATTCCAATAAATGTAAACGGGCGGCATCGACGTAACCAGAAGGCATTGAATGTTGTATAATCTTTTGCGGCCCTTGTCAAGGGCTCACGGGGCTATCCAAACGTCGTGCGCGTTGACCCGTAGGGGCATGCCTTGCGTGTGCCGAGTGGGTGGGCAGAGTACCGAGTGCGCAGACAGAGTGCATGGCACGCCACTCGGCACACGCAAGGCATGCCCCTACGGACGGGTGGGCGATGAACAGGAGATTGCCATGCTGTTTACAAATGCAACTATCATTACGATGAATCCCAGGCGTGACATTATCGGCGATGGGGCGCTTGCTATACAGGATAACCGTATTGTCGCTATCGACAAAACATCCGTCTTGCAGGCACGCTATCCCGATGAAGAGGTTATCGATGTGAGAGGGAAGGTGATCATTCCTGGTCTGATCGATACGCACGTCCACCTGGCGCAGGCATTGATCCGTGGGTGCGCCGATGACATGGCGCTTATACAATGGCTCTGTGAGCGCGTCTGGGTGTTACAGGGTAACTTTACACGCGATGATGGCTATGTCAGCGCACGATTATGTATTGCCGAGATGCTGCGTTCGGGCACAACGACCTTTCTCGAATCGATGCTTGCACATCGCTACGGCTTCGATGGTATTGCACGTGCGGTTGAAGAGAGCGGCATCCGCGGCTGTCTGGCTGGCATCGTGATGGATATTGGCACCTACGCAACTCAGGCCAATGCCATGCATCCTGGCATGATCGAGAACCGGGAAACAAGTCTGCGGGGTGTGCTGGATATGCACAGCAAATGGCAGGGCGCGGCCAATGATCGTATCCATGTCTGGTTTGGCCCCAGAACGCCGGGAGGAGTTACCTCAGAACTCTATCGCGAGATGAGTGACCTGGCCCATGAGCGGAATATGGGCATCACGATGCACCTGGCAGAGGTCGAAGCCGATAAAAGCTATCTCAACGAGAAGTATGGCCTGACTCCGGTTGACTACGCTGAGAGTGTCGGGCTGCTCGGACCACGCACGGTCCTGGTCCATATGGTCTGGCTTACGCCGCCGGAGATTGATAAGCTGGCAACTACAGGTACTCACGTTTCCCATAATCCATCGTCTAATAGCAAGCTGGCCTCGGGTGTGTGCAAAGTACCGCTGATGCTTGAGCGTGGAGTCAATGTCGCGCTTGGCTGTGATGGCGGTCCGAGCAATAACGATTACGATATGATCCGCGAGATGAAACTGGCCGCGATCATCCACAAAGCCGTGACGAACGATCCCTTGATTGTTCCAGCCGAGACAGTGTTGGAGATGGCGACAATCAATGGAGCGCGAGCGATGGGCCTGGAGCACGAAATTGGCTCGCTGGAAGTTGGCAAAAAAGCCGATCTCGTCGTGATTGATCTTGAACGTCTGCATACCACGCCTTCTATCAACCCTGTCTCCACTCTGGTCTATGCCGCAACAGGCGGAGAGGTTGACACCGTCGTCGTGGACGGCAAAATTGTGGTGGCTCAGGGTCAGTTGCTCTCCCTGGATGAACATGAAGTGATAGCGCAGGCACGTAAGCATGCAGCACAACTCTACGTTCGAGCAGGTATCGACGTGAAACCAAAGTGGCCTGTTCTGTAGGGATGCGATTACCTAGCAGGGCGATTGAAACGTCCCGTAGTGGCAGGCCTTGCGTCTGCCGGGAGGCTGCCACTACGGGACGTTTCAATCGCCCTGCATGCCTCTATACTTGTAGAAAGCACAGACAGAGACTATACTCAATACGGAGGGAGATTATAGTTCCAAAGAATCTAGCGTTTTATTTCACACGCCATCTTCTTCGTTTGATTTCTACGGCAAAGCCGTAGGGGCTGAACTACTTAGGCCGCTACTCCCTTTGCTTGCGCATCAGGCATACGTGAGCACGAGAGGGTCAACCTCTCTGACGGGAGCGCTTTTACCCGTGAGACCGACTTATCACGGAACCGACAAACACTCTTCAATTGAAAAAGGTGCTCCGGATAAGCAGTGTACCTGCTAGAGAACATCGTGTCAAGAATCGTGAACAAACTGTCAGAAAACGCTCTGAATCACGAGAAAACGCTAGATTCTGGAAAACTAGTTGTTATACTAGTATATAGGGGGATATATGCAAAAACGCCTCAAAAAAATCTCTGTCATTGGTTCACTTGCCTTGCTCCTGGCACTCATCCTGGCCTTCAGTTCATTCACTACCAGTTCCGCCAGTGCCGCGTCACTTGCGACATGGAGCGGGCAAACAACTGGTTGGGCAAACGTCAGAACAGGAACTAACACAAGTGCACAATTAGTTACAACGTATGCACCTGGCGCAAGAGTAACTGTCTATGCAACCGTCTCGGGCCAGATTGTCTGGTCCGGCGTCTCAACATGGTATCGCGTTTCCAGCCTCAGTAGTTCGCCACGCTTCATCTATGGTGGCGTGGTGACTACAATCAGCATTTCTGGTAATAGTGATACCGTACCCTCGGTACAAGGAAAAGAGATCGTCGTCAGTGTATCGCGTTCATGGCTCTACGCGTATCAAAATGGCAACCAGGTCTTCAATGCCGCTGTGATCACTGGCCGTTCTGCGCTACCAACGCCCACAGGCACCTTCCACATCTTTGCCAAACTCAGTCCCACAACCTTCTATTCACCATGGCCATACGGGTCGCCTTACTGGTATCCTCCAACCCATATCAACCATGCACTGGAGTTTGCGGGAGGCGGTTACTTCCTGCATGACACATGGTGGCACACAGTATACGGTCCTGGTACGAACAACTGGCACCATGATCCGGTCTATGGCTGGCAGTGGGGAACACATGGCTGTGTTGGCATGCCCGATAGCGCCGCTTCCTGGCTCTATAACTGGGCACCAATTGGCACAACCGTACAGATCAATCCGTGACAGGTTAACAATGGATGAGTTGGTGTGTCGAGCCGCTCCCCGGGCGGGGGCAAGCCCGGCCCCATAAGCGTCAAGTGACGGAGGCAGAAACATGCGATGAGATGGCTCCCAGGGCGACCGCCTGACAATGACCCAGAAGTTCAGGAAGAACGGGCAAACGTATCGAGATGAGCATCAGCAGCAAAACGCATGCCAGCGACAAACCAACGCAAGCGCAGCCAGCCCTCCCACAGCGTTTGCCAGCCAGGTGGCCCATCCGAGGTACGTCGCAGAAATCCTCCCAGTTGAGCCACGCTGAAGACGAACTGCTCAATGGTCAGCCGCTCGACCGCCACGGCTTGCTGCGAGGCGATCACCTGCGCCTCCTCTGGCTCGACCCACACCATGGCTGGCTGCTCGGGCTCTTCACGACAGAGGTTGCGCACCGGCAGCAAGCGCACCGCAATGGGAGAGACGATGGCCAGCAGATTCTCTCAACTGCCTTGCTCCTGCAGATGGCGCTGCTCCAGACTGCACCCCGTTTTCACCCCACGATGAAAATCCTCAATCGGCCACCTCGAACTGTAATGGTGCACGGCTTGCCAGGCCTGCTCGACGCTCTCCACCGGCAGAGCACTCAGTAGGATCCATTCCAGGGCTTCCACCTCCTGGCTCTGCGGCTCCCGGCGCCTGTTGGACCCATGTTTCTGGCTGGGCGCAAACTCCCGCTGGGCTTCCTCCTTGCCAGGTGGCTCCGGCTCCCACACCCGCACCACCCAGATCTGCAGGGAATCACTTCCAGCGTCCGGACCTTCCTCGGGGGGGAGCAGGTGCATGCATCCCCAACTGAGCTGGACCTGGGCGGTTCGGGCTCGTCGCTCATGCTCGCTGGGCACATCGATGCTGCCGTGCGCCTGGGCCGACCAGGATTTCGCTCGGTCGAGCAGATGATCCAGTTCGGGCTCGACCTGCTCCTGCTCACTTTTGACACGTCGATTCTGGGCCGCTCGCACCAGGAAGAAGGTCCCCATCTGCCGACAGCGCTGCAAAAAGGCAAACATATCGGCATAGCGGTCTGCCACATGGATCCACACCTTTCCCGCCGGAGGCGAACCCACCTGCTCCACCGCTCGCGTCCACACCTCACTTTCCCGTGGTCGCTCTGGGCGCTCTCGGCTGCTCTGTTTGCTCCCATCAGCCTTGCGAGGAGTCGACTGGCGCACCCAGGCTTCTTGATGCAGCAGTCCGAGCACGCGCTCACGGCTGCCTCTGGGTACCACCGCCAGCACCGTGTGCACGAAGAAGCCGCGATGGGTGCCATTGCCAATGGGCCCTAAGCCGCTGATGGCTGGACGATAGCCATAATCCAACTGCGTATCATCATGCACGATGAGTATGACCCCTGGCTCTTGCTCCACCTGCTGACGTGTCTGCTGCCAGACCGGGCGACTGATCGCCTCATGGGTCACCCCATCGGCTCGCACCAAACGGTAGGCCGCCTTGAGAGCGGCCCAGTTTCCGCCCATCTCTCGGGGCAAGCTGCCTTGTGGATCAGCGGCCATGCAGGCCGCTACGCGCACCAGGCGCTTGCTTCGTCGTGGATCGCCTAACTGGGCCGCTCCAAACGTTTCCTGAGCCCATGCCAGCGGATCGGTGAGGCTGCTTGCATCCATCGGTTTCTCCTTTGCTGTGTTTCTCTCCTCCTCTTCTTAACACGAGATGGCTGCCCCGCTCAGACGAGCCGCATACTCTTCTACCGCTTCTACCCGTAATAGCTGGTAATTGTCAGGCGATCGCCCTGGGAGGGGCTTGACAGAACAAACTCAACTATTGTTAACTTGGCGCTTATGGGCGGGGGCAAGTCCGACCCCTACGAGATGGTGTCGTATGCGTTACACTGTATACGATGCCGTCTTATCATCACAAGCGAAGAGCATCATTTATGTCGGGGCATGCTCTTTCACATTTTGTCTACCCGGAAGCACCTGGACATCCACTCCACGCTTCGCCATGTATTTTATCTCAGATTTCAGACCGTTCTTGCCCAGGATGTAGGTTGCCATGAACAGCTTTTTTTGGCCTTGCGCATCGTATACGTCGATACGCAGCCGCTCGTGCTCTTCCAGGGGAAACTGACACCCTCCTGTGGCCCCCGCCGCTCTTTCAGCACAAAGACAGGACGGTTCGCACCCGCATGTTAATGCATCGGATGATCTGGACGGCGCAAAGATAAACATACATACGTCGTTACAATACACTTTTGTGTTCAACAGCATCCTGGGCAGCTCTATGCGACAAATTCCTTCGTCGAACAACTGAACCGTGATCGTTGTATCTTCCATCGTTACCTCTTTCTTGCCTGGCAACATACCATCCATGGATGAGCAGCGGAAGATCATGAGCAGTTCCAATAGCAAGATCTTTCTCGTCAGTGCCGTGACGAGCTACTCATTTCCTCTTCGTACCGCTTCCCTACCTTGCAGCACTTCAATGTGTTCTTGAGATAACACAATACAAGTTTGCACATGAGCAACGTGCTTCATTCCAGGGCCCCTTGCCTGCTCAATAGCTTTGCCCTACGTTGATTATTCCCCATATATGCATTTTACACTTATATGCGCCCAGATGCAAGAGATTAGCCCTATATAACAGGGTTGTTGCAAAGTCCTCCGTAGGGGTTGTGTCTTGCACCCACCCGCGGACCCTCTTTCTCCCATGCCCTCTGGTAGGGATCGCGGGTGGGTGCAAGACACAACCCCTACGGAGACCCCCATCGGCCACTTTGCAACAGCCCTGCCCTATATCAGGGATATCCAAAACGTGAGCGATGGGTTGACACCTCCGGCAGTCGCCGTATGATGCTTGAAAGGGGTGCGTAGTCGAATTGGGCAAAAAACTTCACCGAGGAGCGCTGTAGGGTGTCACCAGGGGCAGGGTTGCGGGCAATACGGGTATCTTTCTTCCTGCTCTCTTATTGCATCTGAGTGATACAATAAGCCTAAAGTCAAGAACAAAAAGGATCGGACATTCATTGCCAAGCCAGTCTGGAAAGGACCAATACCTGTGAACGAAGCTCAGATCAGCCGGTACATCACCGAGACGTTTGAGGGCGTGGATGTTGTGCTCGCTTCGAGCAACAGCTTCTTCTTCTACAACCCGGATAGTAACTTACCGCCGGATCATAGGTTTCCGTTTGTGACGATTGTGACGAGCGATATCTATGACCAGTTCTCCAATCTCAACCGCCCGTCGGTCTTTCGATTGAACATCGGTATCAGCAAGCAGACGTTTCGCTCGCTCATAGGCTCGCCCTCGCTCCCTTCCGACAGAGACAGCGCGGCGATCCGCGGCGAGAACTCTAGCGACTACGACTTCACCGCCCTGGATCAGTTGATGCCTCACCCTGTATATGGCCGGATGTTCTGGGTGTGCGTGCTCAACCCCAGCGACGAGACGTTTGAAACGAAAGTGCGGCAGCTACTGGCCGAGGCTTATGACCTGGCGGTGAGCAAGTACAAGAGACAGGCAGCCCGCAGATAAGCTCCAAAAAAGGCGGCAGTACCCAGATTTTTTGTCATTTTCAAGTCTCCGGGCTTTTTTTGCCCAATTCGACTGCGCACCCCTTTCAAGTTTCATGTGACGAGGTGTCATGGGTTCTCGTAGGGGTTGGTCTTGCACCCACCCGCCAGCGGTACAGAGACGGAATGGGTATCTGCAGTAGATGAAAAAAAAAGATTAGTGAAAGAAGAGGTATACGCCCCATTGCAAACACATCCAAGTTTTTGACTTAGAGGAAGGCGTATACCCCTCTTGTGTAGTTTAGAGGACAATTCGTATAGATGCAATAGGAAGACGTTCAGGCCGGACCGATCTCCTAGTTTCAGTACCCTCAAGCGGGTCGTAAAAGTATACTTGCTCCTGCCGCCTCCACGAAGGAAAGTAGAGCTCGTTATTCGGCTGGCAACGGTGCTGCGCTCCTACCTCCGGTCAGCCAGCCGAAAGGAAGTATACACACGAAAACCTAAGAGGTCAAGTGAAGATGCACTATGGCTCGGCCCAATCCGGCAACTCTGCCTCACCAGAGCTGGCTTCCACCACACGACTGCTCCCAGCAACGATTTTCTCCTCGGCCCTCAATTCTTCAAGCAGAATACGTTCTCCAGCGCTCAATTTGCGCATAATATCAGTCTGTGCAATGGCATAAATGCCACCGTTCAAATACTTCCAATCCTCACTCCATGCCAGGCATTCATCTGGAAGCTTCTGCCAATCTCCCAGCACAACCTCGATATGGGTAACCTGCTGCATCGCGCACTCTCCTTCTAATCGTGAACTGGTTCCTTACCGTCTCACTATCGTCCAACTCGCAAGAGTCTACCCTATTCATGCATAACTGACAAGTCCTACGCATAATTGGGCAGAGCGATTCAAACGTCGCCGCCTTGACCCGTAGTGGCAGGCCTTGCGTCTGCCGAGTGGGTGGGCCGAGTGCATTATGGACAGGTTGAGTGCATCGCGAGCCACTCGGCAGACGCAAGGCCTGCCACTACGGATTGGCCCCATAATTCCAGGGCTTCAGAATCATTATTACATGCCGATAGACATAAGTATATCAAGCGGGCGGCAATTGCTGGCTTGATACGATGTGTAAGGCGTCCTTGCAGATCTCCTCTTGCAATGGACATTCTCGAAAGAGAACATGTTATGGATGATGCAGTCTCTTCTTCGTCTCACCCCTCTTCCAACGCTTCTGAGCGCCTTCCCGATGGCCTGCGCTTCGCGCTCTTCTATGCCGATCATGGCTGGCGCGTCTTCCCGCTGCACTACGTCCTGGCGGACCAGAGCTGTAGCTGCGCGAATCCGAAGTGTAGCAGGATTGGCAAGCACCCTATGACCAAAAACGGCGTGAAGGATGCGACCAGTAGTGCGACTCGTCTTCAGGAATGGTGGCGGCGCTTTCCTCATGCGAATGTGGGCATTGCCACCGGCAAAGGCTTACTGGTCGTGGATATCGATCCGCGTCATGGCGGCTCCTTAGAGCAACTCAAGAGCATGATCGCGTTGCCAGTCACGTCGACTGTGCAGACTGGCGGTGGCGGTTGGCACCTGTACTTCCTGTACAATAAGCGCGACTACGAGGTGCACAATTCTACTAGCAAGCTGGCACAGGGCATCGATACGCGTGGTGAGGGCGGCTATGTGGTCGCTCCCCCGAGTAACCATCTGCTGGGGAAGTATCGTTGGACCGAGCGCCGCAGCACGCCAGACAAAGCTCCCACCCTGCTCCTGCAGCGATTAGGAGCCAGAACTCCCACGCAGCCTCCCTCCGGGCCGCAAGCGGCCCTGCAAAAAAAGCTAGCAACGCAGATGGAACTGGCGGCCCAGGTCCAGGCTGTCCCTCAGTCAGAGCAGGCAGGCGAGCCCACCAGCCAGCCAACGCAAAAAGCTGAGCCGAGCCGGGGGATTGTTGAGGGAAAACGCAATGAGACTATGTTGCGCCTGGCTGGATCGTTGTTCCGTCATGGTGCCGATGAAGAGGTGCTGTTGAATGTGCTGCCGATCTTGAACCAGGCCTGTTGCCATCCACCCTTGCCCGAGCAGGAGCTGCGAAGCATCTGGGCACACTCAAAGGAGTGGGAACAAAAAGAGCAGAGCGATGAGCCAGCCTTTCCCAATCCCGACGTGCGTATGACAGGGCTCTATGCCATGAAGTCGGCAGCGACCCTGCTGGCACAGACGCTGCCAGAACCGCGCTGGTCGGTGCCCAACTTCCTTCCTGAAGGAGTCACGTTGCTGGCAGGCAAGCCGAAGATGGGCAAATCCTGGCTCACCTTACAGTTGGCACTGGACATTGCTCGTGGCGAGACGACCCTGGGACATATACCCACCTGTCAGGGGGAGGTCTTGTTCCTGGGCCTGGAAGATAGCGAGCGGCGCATCACCGATCGGATACGCAAGCTGCTTGAGGATCGTGCCGCTCCGGTGGAACTGTCCTGGGGTGGCATGTGAGCCAGAATGCCGGATGGGGGCCTCGACGACCTGGAAGTCTGGCTTCGTCTGTCCCCCAATGCCCGCTTGATCGTGATCGATACGCTGGAAAAGTTCCGCGCCCCCAACAGCAAGAGTGGAAGCATGTATGCCGAAGATTATGCCGCCATCACGCCACTGAAGCAGTTGGCCGAAAAATATCACATCTCGATCTTGCTGGTGCACCACCTGCGCAAGGCTGAGGCCGAAGATCCCATGGACATGATCAGCGGCTCCACAGGTCTGACGGGAGCAACCGACTGCAACATGGTCTTGCAGCGCGGTCGTGGTGAGCATGAAGCCGTCCTTCACGTTACAGGCCGTGACGTTGAAGAGCAGACGCTCAACCTCATCTTCGATAAGGAGAGTGCCTGTTGGTCACTGAGTGATGCTCCCGCTTCATCGAAGGCGCTGTCGCCGGATCGCCAGGCCATCATCGATCTATTGCTGAAAGAAGGTCGCCCGCTCCCTCCGGTTGAAATCGCCAAACGACTAGAGAAGGAACGAGCCACAGTGACAAAGATGCTTTTCATGATGGGCAGAGACGGCCAGGTCACGAAAACGCAACGCGGCATGTATGGAGTAACCCAGGAAGCAGCGCAGCCCCCCGAAGGGGAGAATTCGTGGTAATCATGGTAATCATTGGTGTCCAGCCGCCTGTAGAGCGGGACGAGGCGATTACCGGAGCCCCAAAAAGCATCGGTCACCATTGGTAATCACGGTAATCATCTCTCTTCTTCATTTAGAGAGAGAGAGTAAATGATGGTAGGAGGAAGAGAGAAGGTCGTGCATAATATATATAGTAATTGACGGTAGGAGGAAGAGAGAATATCGTGCATAGGCGTCAAGTGAGGGAGACACACACACGCGATGAAACGCCTCGCAGGGCGACCGCAAGGGTCGGCCCCTACAAAGAACGCGCGGGCTCACCGCCAACGGATCTTTGTAGGGGCTTATGGTGGTACCGTTTGTCTAGACAGAAATGGACCAATGTTCCGAGAGAACTCAGCAGTATCAGAGAAAAGACGTGGAATGATCAGGCCGAGAGACGGAAACAGGTGTTTTATAGTCTAACGA
>Ga0137366_10002805_pt1 | contig 13400 bp, 13 predicted proteins | sample SagtaG_8_FD_104938 | JGI IMG/M metagenome (GOLD analysis project Ga0137366, IMG submission 104938) | Vadose zone soil microbial communities from Sagehorn Ranch, Mendocino, California, USA - Sage1_L_60_16 metaG | ecosystem: Environmental > Terrestrial > Soil > Vadose zone | place: USA... | reverse complement strand
GTGGAAGCGCGCATGGTCTTGACCAGTTCGTAGGACGCTTCAGGTGAGGTCAGGTTCTTGCAGCAGATGCTGGTGCGATGCTGCGCGCGGCCGTATCCAAGTTCGACCTCGGCGCCCATGGCGGCGAGCAGCTTGCGCGTGGTCTCGATGTCGCGGACCTTCGGCACGTTCTCGAGAATGACCGGTTCTTCCGTGAGCAGGGCCGCCGCCATGGCGGGCAGCGCGGCATTTTTTGCTCCGCTGATGCGGACCGTGCCCAGCAGGGGATTTCCGCCGCGTATTACGAATTTGTCCATATAAATTTTGTGTGCGACCACGCACGGTGTGGGACGATGCCCACAGTCGTTGCGTCCCAACCTTCGGTAAAGCCGTGAAGGATGGGTACCCGGCGTCGCAAGAAATCGGTCGTCCCGCCGGGACTTCCGTCTTTTTCTTTCACTCTACCGAGGACTTCCGTCCTGGGCTAAGCTAGCGCGCCCCCGTTCGGGGCTCGACCTCTTCACGCGCAAGTGCCGCGATCACACCCCGTCTCTATTGCATCTTCTGCATCTTCTTCGCCAAAGTGATGGCGTTCCTAGCGTGGCCTCCGGTGCGCGTCAAAACCTGCACGGCAACCTCGCGCTTTACATCGGCCTTCGACATCACGATAGCTACCAGGACGCTGTTCTTCGCATTCTTCAGCGCGCGTAAGGCGTCTTCCTCTTTCACTCCGAGGGCCTGTTGAACAATGCTCACCGAACGTTCAGCCAGCTTCGAGTTCTTGCGATGCAGGTTCACCATCAGGTTGCCATAAACATAGCCCAGCCGCACCATCGCCCCGGTGGAAAGAATGTTCAACACCATTTTTTCGGCGGTTCCGGCTTTCATGCGGGTGGAACCGGCCACAACCTCTGGTCCAGTCGCGACCACGATGGCGAGTTCGGCCGCTTTTTCGAGCGGGCTGTGAGCGTTGGACGTAATCCCAATCGTCTTCGCTCCCGCCCGGCGGGCATATTTGATCGCGGCCACGGTGAAGGGCGTGCGCCCACTGGCGGCCAGCCCTACGACAACATCATTCTTGCCCGGACGCTTGCGTCGGATTTCTTTCACGCCCAACTGCCCCGAGTCTTCATCAGACTCCACGGCACCCGCCAGAGCTTTCGTGCCTCCAGCGATCACGAACTGGACCATTTTCGGATTTGTGTTGAACGTCGGGGGACACTCGGCGGCATCCAGGGCAGCGATCCTTCCGCTGGATCCGGCTCCAACGTAAATGATTCGTCCGCCGCTGCGCAGCGCGTTCGCGGCCCAGTCAATGGCGTTGGCAATTTGAGGGAGAACGCGCTGCACCGCTGCTGCAACTTTTGCGTCTTCGGCATTGATGATGCGAGCGATCTCAATCGCTGACTTCGTATCGAGCTCGCGAGCAGCGGGATTGGCCTTCTCGGTGGCGAGCTGACTGAGGTCGAATTTGGCTTTCCGTTTAGGCGGCATGACTTTTGCCCAACTGCGAATTCGTCAGTAGGTCGTCCCTCCGGGACTTGGGTTGCCTCCACTGACCCACCCAGGACTATCGTCCTGGGCTAAGCTGGTTCGCCCCTTCGGGGCTCATCCTGTTTCAATGTCCATCCCAGGCTCACGAGTCTGTTACGAACGCGTGCCGCCCCCTAAAAGCGACTCGATGCTTCCCACTTTGCCTTCCTGGCACTGTGAGTGCTGGGCTATTTATACTCCGCCGCTGCGCGGCTCGCGCTCGGTGGCCTTAGACATTCGAACTCCATGTTTGAAACACTCGAACACTCTCTTTGCCCGGAACTCACTCATCACTTCCCGTCCCCCTCGATCGCTTCCACAACCGCGTCGTAAAATCTCGGGCGGACTTGATTGATTGCTTTGTTCGAACAATCCGGCCACGTGCGATTGGTAAGCAGGGTGACTGAAAGCTGGCGGACCGGATCGATCCACAGCGAGGTACCTGTGTAGCCGACATGCCCGAATGACGAAGGCGCGAAGTATTTACCGGACAGCGATGGAGCCGATGGAGTGTCCCAGCCCAGCGCGCGCGATGTCCCGGCGGGCTGGCTTTCGCGCCGAGTAAAGAGCAAGACCGTTTCCGGGCGAAGAATCGGAGCTCCGAGACGCAGCATGGCTTGCGCAAACACCGCAACGTCCGCTGCCGTCGAGAACAGGCCGGCGTGGGGGGCGACTCCTCCCAGAACGCTGGCGTTCTCGTCTTGCACCTCGCCTTGAATGATTCGCTTGCGAAATGTCTGATCGTCGGCGGTGGGCGGGATGAGTTGCTGCCATTCTACTGGAGGATTGAAGGTCGTATGTGTCGTGCCGAGCGGGCCGAAGATCTCCCGCTGGCAAAAGCGGTCGAGCGGGTCACCAGCGATGATTTCCAGGGCAATGCCCAGCAGGATGAAACCGATGTCGCTGTATTCGGTGTGGGTTCCCGGTGAATACTTCAATGAAACCTTGAATGCTTCTGCGAGAAGCGCTGCCCTCGTCTGGGCCTTCAGAAACAACTTCTCGTACGCGGGCAGGCCTGAGCTGTGCGCGAGCAGCATGCGGAAAGTGATGTTCTGCCGCCGCGAGTCCTCCGACGTGAACTCGGGCAAGACGCCCACAATCGGCGTTTCCAGATCGAGCAAGCCGCGCTCATACAGAATCATCGCCATGGTCGTGGTCGCGACCACCTTGGTGACCGAGGCCAAATCAAAGATCGTATCGGTGGTGACCACCGCGCCACCCTCATAGGTAAACCGCCCCAAGGCTTTCATCGCGATTAGTTTCCCGGAGAGGGTGATTGCGACCGACGCACCGGGGAAAGCGCGGTCGGCGATCGCGCGGTCCAGGACGGCGAAGGGGACCGAGAAGACTTGGTCCTGATCCTCAATTGAGGCGGAAAGCCCGCCGGCAGCTGTATTCTTCTCAATCAACGAATCGGCTTTTCCTTTGCCCCTTGGGACTGAACTGTGTTCTGCTTCTTACCCCGGGTGACGCCTCGGGCTCGATTATGTCGCCGCGCCGCGGTTGGAACTCTTCAGCACAAGCATAAAGCGGCGGCGCACCGAGCGGATTGGCAGAGATGGCACCCCGTCCGGCGGTAACTTGATCGTCCTCTGTGTCTCTGTTGTACATTCGAGTCATCGACCGTCTCATTACACCTTCGCCGAAGAAGCTTGCGTTGCTGTTTGCGTGCTTGGTTGTACTCTCGACGCCCTCGGCGTCTGCACAGCAGAATGATCCACTTCTCTCGGTCGTCGATTCAATCGTCGAAGCTTCCATCCAGAATCACGAGGTTCCCGGCGCCGTGCTGCTCGTCGGCCACGATGGGCAGGTTGTATACCGGAAGGCGTACGGCATGCGGTCACTCGAGCCGGCACGCTCCGCCATGACTGTGGACACGATCTTCGACATCGCATCGCTGACCAAGGTTGTGGCGACGACTACAGCCGCAATGCAATTAGTGGAGAAGGGTAAAGTTCGGCTCAATGATCCTGTGGTGAAATAACTTCCGGAATTTTGACAGAACGGCAAGGATGACATCACGGTCCGCTACCTTCTAACCCATTACTCCGGCCTGCCGCCTGGGCTCGATCTGTCTCACCCGTGGTCTGGGCGCGATGTCGGCTACGGCATGGCGTTTGCGGTAACGCCGATTGCGCCGCCGGAAACCCGCTTTGTTTACAGCGATGTCGATTTCATCGTTCTCGGCGCACTGATTGAGCGGGTCACAGGCACATCGCTTGACGTTTACTGCGAACAGCACGTTTTTGCTCCCCCCGGTATGGCGCACACCGGATTTCGTCCTCCCTCCGAATGGCTGCAGCAGATTGCTCCTACGGAGTACGACGAGCACCGGCAGATGCTGCGTGGCGTCGTTCACGACCCGACCGTGCGCCGCATGGGAGGCGTAGCCGGTCAAGCGGGAGTGTTCTCGACCGCCGATGATCTAGCGAGGTTCGCGCAAGCACTGTTGGACGGAAGCACTGTTTTATCGCGACTTGCCATCGAGAAAATGACCACCCCGCAGCAGCCTGCGAATGCTTCCACGCTTCACGGGCTGGGCTGGGATATCGATTCCGGGATGTCACACAACCGCGGCGAACTGTTGCCGGTGGGGTCATTTGGACACACGGGCTTCACCGGAACGTCCCTGTGGATCGATCCGACGACGAACACTTACGTCATTCTGCTCACGAACGCGGTTCATCCGCGAGGGCAGGGTTCAGCAATTTCGCTTCGCGCTAAGGTTGCGACCGCAGTCGCTTCGGCTCTGGTGCTAACGCCCTCGGAGCAGGAACCCGTTCGGCTGAAGTCTATTACCGGCTACAACGAAAGTATGCCGTCGCAACGGCATGTTGCGAATCGCAACGGCTCGGTGCTGACGGGAATTGATGTCCTAGAAGCACAGGATTTTGCGCCGCTCAAAGGCAAGCGCGTAGGCCTGCTCACCAACCAAACCGGACTCGACTCCGCCGGACGCCGCACGATTGACGTGCTGGCTCACGCCCCCGGAGTTCAACTCACGGCCATCTTCAGTCCGGAGCACGGCGTCATCGGCGCGTTGGATACCACGAAGATCGGCAACTCACGTGACGCTGCTACCGAAATCCCGGTTTACAGCGTGTATGGCCCAACCGACGCCTCGCGTCGGCCGCCGCCGGAAGTCCTTCGAAGCCTTGATGCCGCCGTCATCGATATTCAGTTTGCCGGCGTCCGCTTCTACACCTACGAGACGACGCTCGGGTATTTCCTGGAAGCAGCGGCGAAGGCGGGAAACTCTCTCGTCGTGCTCGACCGGCCAAATCCACTGGGCGGCGCGGTTGTGCAAGGACCTATCTCGCAACCCGGTCGCGAGAATTTCACGAATTACGGCCCGGTTCCCGTGCGGCATGGAATGACTCTCGGCGAACTGGCGCAAATGTTCAACGCCGAGCACAACATTCACGCAAAGCTCACCGTTGTCCCCATGCAAGGCTGGATGCGCGGTGACTGGTTCGACGAAACAGGGCTTGAATGGACGAGCCCCTCGCCGAACTTGCGCAGCCTGACTGCGGGCACTCTCTATCCGGGCGTTGCGCTGGTTGAGGGCACGAATATTTCCGTGGGGCGCGGAACCGACACCCCATTCGAAGTTCTCGGCGCCCCATGGATCAACGCTCGCGAGCTTTCGTCCTACATGAATGCGCGGCAGATTCCTGGCGTACGTTTCGTTCCGGTGACGTTCACGCCCGCGTCGAGCAACTACTCGGGTCAGACTTGCCACGGGGTCAACATCTTCATTACGAGTCGCGAATTTCTCGACGCTCCGGAGCTTGGCTTCGAGCTGGCGGCAGCGTTGCAGAAGCTCTATCCCGAGCAATTTCACATCGAGAAGATGGCGGAGATTCTCGCCAATCAGACCGTGCTGAACTTGCTCACTCGCGGCGAGGACCCGCGCCGCATCTCGCTCGATTGGCAGGACGACCTCCACAAATTCCAACAGCTTCGCGAGCGGTACCTGATCTACAAGTGAGAAGTACGACTTGGTGTTCCAGCCAGCCGCTTTCCCGCTACAATTGAGTCAACCCTCCAGGAGCAGTTCTTCCATGAGACTTGGAAACCTCAAAACACCAGTCGCTGAGGCGTTTTACCGTTGTGCCGGTCCCAACTGCGGAGTGTTGAAGAAGACCTCCGACCGCTGGTGGCTGATGTGGACCTCCGCGGTGAACTTCAGCCAGCCCGTGCTGTACCTGTGCGCGTGGGACGAGGAGATAGCTGTCCGCGAAGGCACCCTGCACGTGTGCGGAGAGTTATGCGCGCAGCGACTGCAGTCGCAGTTCATGGGCAATATTCGGGAGAACCAGCTCAGGCGCCTTGCTGAGCACCGGTGAATACCGAAACTGCGAAAATCAACAACCATGAAGGGCATCAAGGTGCACAAAGGTTTTCTAACTCAACGATTCCCCTCGCGATCCCTCGTGTCCTTCGTGGTTGTGTCTTTCTATCTAAGCCGTACCTCGACCGTTGGCAGCGCTGGAAACGTGGCGTGCGGCTCGGTCTGATACCAGTACGCGACCGAATAGAAATTGTCACCCCGATCGTTGGCATGACCATGTTCAATCGTTGCTCGCAGCGATTTCTTGAATGTGATCGGCGAATCGAGATGGAAACGGTAGAGCGACCACTTCGAGTCTTTCTTCTCCGGACCAACCACAGGCGCGCCGAATAGCGCGTATGAGAACGGCTTTCCGCCGAAATCCCAGGCACCCAGGAAATAGTCTTCGCTACCGGTTCCGTTGATCGACGGCAACTTCTCGCCGTCGATGAAGAACATGTCATCGCCTTCGCCCCACCACCGATCGGCGTTCTCGATTACTGACATGGTCACACCGACGAAGTGCCCTCGTCCGGTTGCTTCCATCCAGACGTAATTGTTCTTGCCGTCAAGATTGGGCTTCGCATTCGGAACCTCCACATTCGGCGTGGCCTGCCGATATTGCGCGTGAAAATACAGCGTGTCCGCCGGAAGCGGAGACGAGAACTGGTGCCAGTCGATGTTCCAATAGAGCGCGTCAATCCTTTGCTGCCCCTCATTGGTTACAGTGATACGAGCATGTTTCCGAAAAGGCATGGGGAAGAAGCAGTTCAAAGCCTTATCGGCGCCAACCGCCAGCGGAGCAGACTGATAGAGAAAATAGTCACCCGTTCCCAGGCCGAAGAAGTCGCCGATCGGAGCCTCAACGCTTGGAGTGCTCTCGTCGTCCCAATACATTCGTAGCACGATCTTCTTCAGGTGCTTGTCTTCTTTGTCGGCGATCGTGAACCAGATGTGCGAAACCTGGCTCGGCCCGGCCTCGTCGAGCACGGTGATCGTGTCTCCAGGGGCTACCGAGCGCGCGTCCGCATTCCCGCCACTCCGGTCATAACTCGATGATCGCCGCAGTACGTAGTCATGGGGCTTGGTCAGATCCGACAGCTGCTTTTCGACATTCTGGGCATTCACGGGAAGTGCAACCGCCAGCAAGAGCAAGGAAATAGTCGTTCGCATGACGACCTCCTGACGCAAACGTGGCATGATAGCAGAGGCTTAAAGCTACTTTGTTGGAAAGCAGAGGCTTAAAGCTACTTTGTTGGAATCGGACGCATCGTACTTTCCAGAGGGCGGTTTCGGCGTCTAATCTGGCCGGTGGAGTTCTTATGCGCGTGCTGATCGCAATACTCGCATTGTCGTACGTTTCTCTTGCCCAGGAGTCTGCAAAACCAGCGACCACGACTCCTTCCCTTGCCCCCAGTACCCATGCAGGGCCCAATGAGATCACAATTCCGGCTGGTACCAAGCTGCCGATCATTTTGAAGAACGCGATCTCTACCAAGAGCAGCCACCTGGGCGATCCCATTTACGCGCAGACCACCTTCCCTCTCGTACTCGAAGACCGTATCGTGATTCCCGCTGGAACGTACGTGCAGGGCCGAATCATGCAGATCAGGCCGGCGGGCAGGATCAAGAACCGCGCTGAAGTCATGATGCACTTCACGACATTGATCTATCCCAACGGGTACACGATCATACTGCCGGGCTCTTTGGAGAACGCGCCCGGAGTGGACAAAGCCGAGGTCAAAGACAAAGAGGGCACAATCAAAGCCGAAAGTGACAAAGCGTCGAAGGCAGCAACGATCGCCGTTCCTGCAGCGGGGGGAGGAGCGCTCGCCGGCGCCCTTGCGAGAGGCACTCGGGGAGGGAGTGCGATCGGTGCTGGTGTGGGCGCCGCGGTTGGGGTCGGCATTGCGCTGTTCAGTCACGGAAATGAAGTCAAAATCGCGCCAGGCACGACTCTCGAAGTGGTTCTGCAACGCGATGTGCCGGTCAATGCCGACCGCATCAAGGGCAGCTCGCTGGCGGAAAGCCATTAGTGAACCATGCCTTTGGGCTCCCGCCTTATTGTCTCGAGATCGGCTGGGTGGCCTAGAATGGGTCTGCGTGCCCGCACATAACCCAATCCGCGTCGGAACCGCCGGCTGGTCTTATAAGGATTGGGAAGGCGTCTTCTATCCCCCAGGGATGTCGCGCCGCAAGCAGCATCCGCTGGAACTCGTCGCCCGCTGCTTCGACGTAGTTGAAATCAACACCTCGTTCTACGGGCACATCAAGCCTGAGATCGCCAAGCTGTGGGCGCGCATCGTCTCCGACGCGAACCCAGATTTTCTTTTTACCGCCAAACTGCATCGCTCGTTCACGCATTCACCCCTTGCCGCCATGGAGCCGACTTCGGCAGTCTCCATTCGTCCCAACGACCAAGATGAGCGGCTGGCGCGACAAGGACTGGAAGGCCTCGCCGCGACCGGCAAGTTCGGCGCTTTGCTGATCCAGTTCCCGGTTTCGTTCAAGAACACTTCTCTGAATCGCGAGTATCTCGAAGGCCTGTTGCGGCAGTTTATCGAGTACCCACGCGTGGTCGAGGTGCGTCACTCCACCTGGAACAATCCTGAGACGATCGCTTACTTTGAGGAACGCAACGTCAGTTTTTGCAATATCGATCAGCCGCAGTTGGGGCGCTCACTCGGGCCCACTATGCATGTGACTTCGAGTGTTGGCTACGTGCGACTGCACGGGCGTAATTACGATCAGTGGTTTGAAGCCGAGAAGTCTGCCGACCGCTACAACTATCTATACAAGGCCAACGAGCTGGCCGGATGGAAAGAGCGCGTTGACACGATTGCTCAAAAAGCGAAGATCACATTCGTGGTCGCCAACAATCACTTCGAAGCCAAAGCCGGAGTGAACGCGCTCCAGCTGAAACACCTGCTCACGGGAGAGCGCGTGGCGGCTCCCGAAGCGCTGTTACAGCACTATCCGGAACTGAAGACCATCGCCGATCCGGTAGGTGAAGGCCAACCGCCTGCCAGCCTGCCTCTACTGCGGGATGAGAGGCCTGCGTAGAGAAAACAAGTCCTAGACCGTCGGTCGTTGGTCGTCGGCAAAACGTCACTCGCTGGCGAACATTCTTCCATGACAAATCCACACAATGTGTAAGTCCTCGCTCCCATCCGACGCCGAGATACTTCTTCACCAACTACCAAGGAGCGACGACCAACGACGTTTTTTCGATTAGTTCGTGTAGAGCCGCACGTACCCTGCGCCATTGTGCGCCAGTTCGTGGCAGATCGCTGACAGCTGATAGCAACTCCTATTTTGCCCTGGGGTGCGTCTGGTCGTACACGCTCAGCAAGTGCTTGGTGGAAAGCTGCGTGTAACGCTGCGTGGTCGAAAGCCGCTCGTGGCCGAGCAACTCCTGGATGGCGCGCAAATCGGCGCCTTCCTCCAGCATGTGCGTACCGAAGGCATGACGCAGTGTGTGCGGATGCACGTCGGGCGAGAGGCCCTTGGCGACCGCGATCTTCTTGATGATTCGGCGAACGCTGCGCGTGGTCAGGCGGCCACCGCGCGCATTGATCAGAAGCGCCGGCGTGGTCTTTCTGTGTGCCGACAGAGCCTGTTGCCTGACGGGCAGGTACGCGGCTAGTGCTATTGTGACCGCTTCTCCGAAAGGAACGTAGCGTTCTTTGCTGCCCTTGCCGCGAATCAAAATGATCTCGCCCTTCACATGCACATGGTCGAGGTTGATCCCCACCAGCTCCGAGTTGCGAATGCCGCAGCCATAGAGCAGTTCCAGCATCAGGCGATCGCGCTCCGGGAATGCGGCGACTTCGGGCATCGTGCCGTCGAGTACAGAATTCAGCTCTTCCATCGTTGGCACGCGTGGTAGTTTTTTTGGCAGCTTGGGTGTGGACACCAACGCGGCGGGATTCTGCTCGACAATTCCCGCCTGCGCCAACCAGCGATATAGCGAGCGCACGGCGGCAAGCGATCGGGCAACCGAAGTCTTGCTCAAGCCCCTCTCGTATAAATGCGAAAGAAATCCGCGGATGGTGATGTGGTCGATATCTCGCCATGTGCGTGGACCGACGTAGGCGGCGAAATTCCCCAAGTCGCGTGTGTAGGCGCGAATGGTGTGCGGGGAGGTGTTGCGCTCACGAAGAGAGATGAGAAACTTCTGCACCGCACCCGCGACCTGACCATTTTTGTTCATACAAAAACCGATTCACCACAGAGACACAGGGGCACAGAGAAAAACTACATATAAATACATCTAATTGCGCAGCTGATTGACAACTTCGTTCGGTTCTCCTTCGTTTCTGTGTCTCTGTGCCTCTGTGGTGAGGCTCCTATCTTGCCTTCGCTCTCGGATGATGCTTCTTGTACACGCTCTTCAACCGGTCCAGCGCCACATGCGTATAAACCTGCGTCGTCGAAATGTCGGCGTGGCCTAGGAGAGTTTGCACAGTGCGCAAATCAGCGCCGTTTTCCACCATATGGGTGGCGCAACTATGGCGCAGCATGTGCGGGCTAGCGTGGCGTCCCGCCTGCTCCGAGGCAATGCCAACCATCTGCCAGACACGTTGCCGCGTAATCCTTTTCGCGCCGCGTGCGATGAACAGATGCGGCGAACTCTTCCCCGACGCCAATGCCGGACGCACATCGCGCAAATAGGCTGATAGAGCCTCCTGCGCCGAACGACCCAGCGGCACAATGCGTTCTTTGTCACCCTTCCCTCGCACCAGGACGTACCCCATGTCCAGCTTCACGTCTTCCATGCGCAGCGAAACAACTTCCGAAACTCGTAGCGCACCGGCGTAGAAGACTTCGAACATGGCACGATTGCGCAAGCTGAGAGCTTCCGCGTGCTTTGGATTTCTTGCGGGACCGGCGTGGGCGCCCGTCGCTCCAACTGCTAGGAGTTGCTCAATTTCTTCCTTCCCCAGCGCTTTCGGAAGAATCTTCCACTGCTTCGGCAAAGGAATGTTCAGCGTGGGATCGCGATCAACCCGCTTGTCGAGCAGAAGAAAGCGATACAGATGGCGGAGCGCCGAAAGCTTGCGCGCAACCGAGCGCCCGTCAACGGAATTGGAAAAGAGTTGCTGGATGAACCCGCGCACATCGTCGCGGCGAGCATTCAGCAATGTGCGTTTTTGCTTGTCCAGGAACTCTGCAAATTGCCCGATGTCCTGCGTGTAGGCGGAAACGGTGAGCGAGGCAAGCCCTTTTTCGATCTTCAGGTAGTCAATGAAAGATGAAACTACGCGGCCATTGGCTTCGGAAGGCACTTGATGAGTATGCGCGTTATCGGACGCTGCGAGAAGTGATTACGCGGGTGCCGAGCCCGCCTGTTTCAGCACGTCCACGGCATACAACGCGCCCTGCGGCGTTTCCTCGTGCTTAAAGTACGCGTAGGTATCGCGCCCATTTGCCAGATGCTCCTGCATACGCCGCAACATCGCCCCGCGCTCTTCCGAAGTGTATTCGGCCTTCCGGTAGCGGTAATAACAGAAATCCGCAGTGACCACGTCAGGGGTCATCCGCTCTTCGGTCTCTGCAACGCACAGGGCGCGGTTGTGCTCCTTCAGGCAGGAGAAGATGTCGTCTCCGAACCATGACTCGTGGCGGAATTCGAACGCTGCCTGGATGCCTCGCGGGATGATGGCAAGAAACTCTTGCAGCAGTTGCGGATCAGCCTTCATGTTCGGCGGCAATTGGAAGAGCACGGGCCCAAGCTTCCCTGCTCGGGCCAATGGCTCAATGGTGCTGACGAATCGCGCGACGAATTCCTCAGAGTTCTTCAGCCGCTTGATGTGCGTGATCACTTGGTGAGCTTTGATCCCGAAGCGGAAATGGTCGGGCGTTTGGGTAATCCACTTTTGCGCGGTTGTCTCCTTCAGCAATTGCCGGAAGGTGAGGTTCACCTCGACCGTGTTCAGTTGGCTCGCGTAGTAGGTGAGAAACTTCGTTTGCGCAAGTTTCTCGGGATAGAAGCCAGGCTTCCAGCTTGGATACGCCCATCCGGATGTGCCGATAAAGAGTTGAGGCATGGGTGCAATCAGCACTCAGCACTCAGCTAAGTGCGAGAAACGGATTATACCTTTTGCCGCGGCTTGCGAGTGCTAGTGGAGCGCTGGGTTTTCACGGGCTTTGCGCGTGCGGGTTTGTCGGTCTGCGCTGCTATCTCCAGCCCTGTCGCAATTGCCTCGGCCTTGCCTTCCGCTATCCCCGAGAGCTTGGGCAGTTTCTGTTTCAGTTCGAGAACGGGCGCAAACAAGTCGCCCATCGTTTCGACACGCTCCAGCACCTGGTGCGACTCGAACACCAGCAGAGCGGCATCTTTTTTCTTCAACGCTCGTTCGACTTCTTCCCACGTCACAGGCGTTGAAACCGTGGGCCGCTCCCGAGCGCGCAACGAATAGACGCTGATGGTCGTCTTGTGGTCATCGTTCTGGCTCCAATCGACGAAGACCTTGTTGGCGCGAACCGCCTTCTTCATATCCGACACGACCAAGTCGCGATGTTCATTCTCCAGCAGACGCGCCATGGCATGCGCGAACGGCTTGGTCTCGTCGTAGCTGGTTTTCGTGTTCAGCGGCACGTAAATTTGCAGGCCCTTGGATCCCGAAGTCTTGGGAAAGCTCTGCAGCCCAAAATGCTCGAAGATGGCGCGCAGCCACATTGCCACCTGACAGCACTGAACGATATTCGCCGGAGTGCCGGGGTCGAGATCAAATACCAGCTGCCGCGGACACATGATGTCGCTGGCATAGGAAAGCGACGGGTGCAATTCAATCCCGGCAAGGTTCGCGATCCAAACTAGCGTGGGCAGATCGTTCGCAAGGATGTAATTGACATCGCGACGATTGCCTTCGCTCCAGATTGGCGCCGTCTTCACCCAATCGGGGCGGTGCTTGGTGGCGTTTTTCTCGAAGAAGTATTGCTGATCGACGCCGCCTGGGTAGCGCTTCAGCGTAAGCGGCCGATCTTTCAAATGCGGCACCAGCACTGGGGCGATGCGCGCGTAGTAGTCGATAATCTGGCCCTTGGTGAAACCGGCTGTGGGATAGAGCACCTTATCGAGGTTCGTCAGTTTCAGGCGGCGGCCATCGACATCGACATTTTGATCGGAAGGCAAGGCGGATTGAGTAATTCGGAAATTGAGTAATGTCGTAATTGACGAAATACCGGCCGCAAACGTTGCCTGCAGTTTCTCAATTACCCAATCACAAAACTACCAAATCCTCTACCCGTTCGTCTTCAACATCTGCTCGGCGTGCTTCAGCGAAGTGTCGGTGAGCTTGGCGCCGCTGATCATGCGAGCGACCTCTTCGGTACGCTCGGAGCCGCTGATTTTGCGAACGCTGGTGCGGGTGCGGTCGCCCGAGCGCTTCTTCTCGATCAGGTAATGATGCTCAGCAAACGTGGCAATCTGCGGCAAGTGCGTAACACAGAGAACCTGGCTGGTACGCGCAAGGGATTTGAGCTTTTTGCCCACAGCTTCGGCGGCGCGGCCCCCGATGCCAGTGTCAATCTCGTCGAAGATCAACGTGCG
>Ga0137366_10002787_pt1 | contig 13442 bp, 11 predicted proteins | sample SagtaG_8_FD_104938 | JGI IMG/M metagenome (GOLD analysis project Ga0137366, IMG submission 104938) | Vadose zone soil microbial communities from Sagehorn Ranch, Mendocino, California, USA - Sage1_L_60_16 metaG | ecosystem: Environmental > Terrestrial > Soil > Vadose zone | place: USA... | reverse complement strand
TGGCCGGGATCGAACCGGCGACCTCATCGTTGCGAACGATGCGCTCTCCCAGCTGAGCTACAGCCCCACGAGGGATGACACAGGAATTTTATCATTTGCGCGCCACGTGACCGGGTCAAGGCGAAACGCTGTAAGCCGCTGTTCCCTGGTTACTCTGCCCGACCGATCAGTCGGCCATCCTGCTTGCTCTGTGGGCATCTATTCGCGCTATAGTCTCAGGTCGTGTGTGTGCAGGAGGCGCTTATGGCAACCACGGATGTTCGCGATGAATTTGATCGAGCCGAGGTCAAGGCGCGGAACTTTGGGGAGAACATTGAAAGCGATCTCGCCCCGAAGTTCATTCGCGTGGTGGAGAACGCGGCCATTGCCTCAGCCCGCACCATGGGACGCGGCGAACGGGAACTGTCGGACAAGGTCGCGGTCGAATCCATGCGCCGGACCATGGACACCATTCCGATGCGCGCGCGAATAGTGATCGGCGAAGGCGAGCGCGATCAGGCGCCCATGCTGTATATCGGCGAGAAGGTTGGCGCCGAGTTTCCCGACGGAATGGAGGTTCCCGAGGTGGATATTGCGGTCGATCCGCTTGAGGGAACGAATCTGTGTGCGACCGGTGCGGCGGGTGCGATCACCGTGCTTGCGGCGTCCGAAGCGGGCGGTTTGCTGCACGCGCCGGATTGCTACATGGAAAAGATCGTGGTCGGTCCATCGTGCAAAGGGCTGGTGGATCTTGATGCGCCTGTTGCGGAGAACCTGAAGAATATCGCCAAGGGAATGGAGCGCAGCATTCAAGATCTGGCAATTGTTGTGCTTGATCGTCCTCGGCACGAGAAGCTGATCGCGGAGATACGTGCAGCGGGAGCGCGCATCCGGCTAATTAGCGATGGCGATCTTTCCGCAGGAATTGCAGCGGCAGTGATTGGCACAGGCGTTCACGCGGTCATGGGATCGGGTGGCGCGCCGGAAGGCGTCATCACGGCGGCGGCGATTCGCTGTTTGAACGGATACATGCTTGGACGGCTAGTGATCAACAAGCTGGAACTCGAAGAGCGCATCGCGCGCATGGGCATTCGCGACAAGAACAGAATTTATCGTGCGGAGGATTTGGCGCCTGGGAACCAGTTGATTTTCGCTGCCACGGGCGTGACTGATGGCGCCCTACTCAAGGGCGTACGTTTCTTCGGCGAAGGCACTCGGACGTCGTCCATCATTCTTACGCTGATGACGGGGAAGGTGCGTTTCATCGAAAGTATTCACCTGGCGAAGAGGGATGATGTGAAGGTCAGGTTTGCGTAGGACCGTCGTTCGTCATTGGTCATGCGTCGTTGGCTTAAGATCGCCCTGCTCACGCGGTAGAATTATCCCACCTACATGCTTATCATTCGCGCATGCTGGGCTTTGCTCCTAAATTGCCGATTAGTGACGAAGAACGTCTATGGGTGGACGAGGGCTTTAGGCGTCTGGAAAGGATGCTTGGCCGACGAAGGATGATCGATGCCAAGGTCGTGCTGCCTTCCGCGCAAGATTTCCCCGAGCCCTACGACAAGTCCGCAGCGAGCGCAGAGCTGTTATTCCGGCGCGTATGCAACTACATGCGGGTCGAGCGTAGCACGGTCGAGTTGGAGATTTTTCCCGATGAAACCGAAGAGTTGCGCTCCATACTTCCTCATTGGAGCGGTCAATCATCGAATTGCGCTGGATTCTATACTCACGATGGCGGAACGGATGGCAACGAAGGCGAAAAGCGCATGCTGATTGTGCTCAGGAGCACACAATTGCCCGATCCAATGTCGCTCGTGGCAACCCTGGCGCACGAACTGGGGCACGTGATTCTCCTCTGCGGCGGACATATGAGCTCGAAAACAGCGGACCACGAGCCCATGACAGACTTACTGACTGTATTCCTCGGGCTTGGAATTTTCACCGCGAACTCGGCCGCGCGATTCAGTCAATATCAGGAAGAGAGGCGTATAGGCTGGTCCATGCGCCGGCTTGGGTATCTCGCCGAGCAGGTTTACGGATACGCGCTTGCCAAATTTGCCCGCGAACGTGGAGAACATAGTCCCGATTGGCCGAAACATCTCTCTACCAACGCGCGGGCATATTACAAGCGTTCACGCAAATGGCTGATGATGAATCCCCATTTTATGAAGATGGCAGAACCAATTGGTTGAAGTTCCGGAGTTTTCTACGATGAGATTTCAAGCTGACGGGATCGATTTGTTGGAAGCTGAGCGGGACTTGCTGCAGATTGTCGAACGCGTTTCAAGAGGGGAGCAGGTCGGAATCACGCGTCACGGCAGATTAGTGGCCGTTCTCATTCCCGGGCACTCGCAGCTGACGTTGCAAGAAATCTTCGACGGCATGGAGCGAATCCGAAGGCGCGTCCGCAGTAAGTCTAAAGTAAAAGAGCTGATTGAATCGGGTCGCACATAAACTCTGCTGAGGTGCGAACCTAGGATTTCGGATGTACCGGCGGCCAATCCTGCGACGGCCCTTCAAACAGATTCGCCGTCTTTTCCAGACGCTTCGTTCCATCTTGTACCGCGATCATGTGATGGTGATCGGCTGTATATCCTTCCCAGAGCGAGACGCCCACGTATGCACCATCTTTGCGCAGAACGTAATACACCATGTCCACAAACTGCAGCCGTTCTTTGTCGCCGTCGTAGTTGCGAACGATTCGCTTGATTGCATCCATGCCAGCTTCGAGCGGAGACATGCCTCGTCGCATGTTCTCGACAATCGTGTGGGCGCCGGCTACTTTAATGTTCTCTTCCCCACTCCCGATCGCACCCGCGGAGCCGACGTCCTGATCGGTGTAACATCCGGCACCAATTATGGGCGAGTCGCCTAAGCGTCCCGGAATCTTCCAAGCAAGTCCGCTCGTAGTTGTGCAGCCTGACATTTCTCCTTTTTCGTTCAGCGCCGAGCAGTGAGTTGTCCCTGTTGGTGGGCAGAGCACACTGCGGATTGCTTCCATTCGATCTTCGGGCGCGATGCCGATTTCCTCAGCGATCTCTTCCATGCGCTGCATGCGCAATTGCCATTCGTCGGCATGCGCCGGCGTCCGAAAACGCTTGCGCCAATTGGGGCTGGCGATGCCCGGCCCCCACCAATCCGAATGTGTCTCTTTCCACAGCAGCCAATCTTTCCGTGATTTTTCGGTAAGTAAATTCTCGCGAGGGAACCCCTGCGCAACGGCAAACATCTCCGCGCCTTCGCCAACAAGCATGACATGACCTGTGTGCAGGCGGACGGCGTTCGAGAGCAATGAAACATTCTTGATGTTCCGCACCCCGCCCACTGACCCTGCTGTACGGGTTGGCCCATGCATGCAACAGGCGTCTAACTCGACGACACCTTCTTCGTTGGGACGGCCGCCAAGTCCGACATTCTGATAATTGGGATCATCTTCCGGCCCCTTTATGACCTGGAGAGCGGCATCGAGTGTGTCAGCGCCGCCAGCGAGAAGTTTGTAGCCCTCATCGATCCAGTTGTAGCTGTATTCGGAGCAAACGAGGATTGCGAGTTTGCTTGCGTGCTTCGGCTGCTCGCGTTGGGGATTCTGCGCAGCCGCGTTGGACGAAAGCCCCACAGATACCGAACCGGCAAGAGTGGATGAGAGAAAATCGCGACGAGAAAGGGGCATGCATGTCCTCCATTCAGGCGAGCGCTTCCGGCAAGAATGAAAGAAAAGTTATATCACCGGGAGTCGATGGTGCGCTGTGAGCGAAGACCGTTGTCAATCCTCGATACGCCGGAAGAGATCCAGACGCATCGTAAGGTCCCTCTTTCGCCTGCTTTCGGCATGCGAATTCGGGATGACAATCATGACGTTGATTTTTGTCGGGATGACCATCATGAAGATGATTCTTGCTTGATCGAGGAACCTTTATGAGGCGGCCAGCAGCTCGTTCGTATTGCGATCGGAACGGAAGCGGAGCAAGGCGGCAATGTTGCCAACTCGATCCATAGCCTCATCGGGAGGAACCAGCACCAGACCAATGTTGTTTCGGATAGCGGTAGGAACCAGGGCCTCACAGACATCGGAAAGCTCGCGGGTTTTGCGCCCGCATGCTGGGCAATATGAAACCATGTGCGAGTCCAGATGGCCGCAGTTCGTGCATTCGACGGCGCGGGCCGAGTACTCCGGCGTCATAATGATGCATTCAACTTCGCCCAGCTCCGCAGCTCGAAGCACTCGCCTAAGGCCCGTAACGCCCCGTCCATTGCTTAGCGCTCCCTCGAGTGCTTCGCGGATCAGAGTCTGATGGTGTTCGTGCAGTGCATCGCTCACAATACGCCGCGCTTCGGACCATGCCGTTTCCTGGGTCATTCCGCCGATCTCAGCAGAAAAGTGCCCGAGTAACCTCTTAAGTACATATGGATGAAGCTGCTGCTCTAGAACTGGCCAGTTCACATCCTGGCAGCCAATCACCAGGGCTTCAAATTGTCTCCGTTCGGCAGCAGCCTTCAAGAATTCAGCTACGTTGCGAAAATGGCGGCGTATTTCGTCCTCAACGTGACGTTCCGCATGGCCGGCGTTGTAGCCAGCATAACCGTCGCTGCGTCCATGCCGAGAAAGCGGAGTGGTGAAGGTGTTCAACTCGCGGAGTTGCTCAAACTGAATCTCCAGGAAACGAGCCGATTGCCGGTCAACCAATGCCACCCAAAGACGCGGATGTTCGGAAAAAACCGCCGCGAGCGGCCTGAGATGAAACCTGCGATTCACAAACAACTTGGTCGGCGAGGCGACCGGCGGCAAGTCGAACTCTTGCCACAAATTCCTCGCACCGCAAGCAAAAATGGCCTTCGCACGCGCCTGATTGCCGTGCAATTCCTCAGCCATGCGGAGTATCTTTTCAAGGTCGTCAACAGCTTGCCGGTTGCGAGTATGCAGCCGTAGTTCGCGAAGAGTCTTTCCAACCAGGTCTTTGGCCAGAATACCTTCTTCCCGATGCGACTTGTCCTGTGGGACACCAGGATGAAAGTAAAAGCTGATGGCGAGTTCGCTTTCGTCGCGGCATTCGAAGGAAGCAAGCTGACGCAATTCTTCACGGGAAATCATGAGTCACTCCAAGACACTAATTGGTGCCGGTCCTCTGAACAAGTCGTTGTTTGAATGGATTATTGATGGGAACCGCACGGCGCAATTTCTCCCGCGCAATGAGAATTGATTGCTCTACCTGGGCGGTCGTACGATCGGTGATTGCCCCGATTTCCTCAAGCGAGAACCCCTCGATCGCGTGCAGAACAAAAGCCTCCCGATCCTGGCGGGCTGCCCCGTGCAGTGCAAACTGCACCAGGGCGATCATCTCATCTGAGTAGGCGATTTCTTCTGGAGTCGAGATTCGGTTATCGGCGATGCTACTTTCCGCGGTCATCGACTCGTCGGGCTGGTGGAATTGCAGCCGCGGCTCATCGCTGGCGAGTTCGTTGCGGCGCCAGCGAATGGTCTCGAGATGCACATCAGAGTTCCCTTCTGCGAGACCGGATTCAAATTCGTCCATCGCGCGAATCGCAAGCCGGTAGAGCCAAGCTTCAAGTGCCATGCGATCGGGCTTGTCGACGTTCTCGTCCAAAGCGCGCGCAACCGCTTCGTCAACTACTTCTTCCCAATTCAAGATATCGGGCTCTAACTGGGCGGAAGCCTCGCGAAACGCAATTTCGCTCTCCACGAAGATTCGGAGACGCCGAAAATTTGCATTGATATAGGAACGGACATCGTCCGCAGATGCGGTCAGCGGAGGAATCGCCGCAATGGTCTCTTCGAACGGGGCCTCTCTCAGCGGTCGTCCATTGTTCGATCCGCGCCGCCGCCAGCGGTGAGAACTACGTAAAAGGTCTTTGTGACGGCGCACCTGGTTCAACAAGTCGTCAAACGCGGCCTTGATAGCGGCAGATGGCGTGGGAGCTGACTCTTGCACGGCCATTTGTCCTGATGGCAAGCGTAGATTCAGCGAAACAATGGCGCCTTCGCGAGGGGAGTTCTGTTCTACCGACCCCTTGAGGTGAACCAGCTCTGGCTTGAACACCTGCAGCCTTTTCTGGATCTTTCCGGCCCAATGCTGTATTTCCTTCTCGATATCAGGAGTTTTGGGAAGTTTGTAACTGACGTGAAGATTCATGCGCGCCTCGGATACGGGAGAAGGTCCCGGTGAAGCCTTGCAAGGCGATTCTACACCTGATGTGCAGCTGCGAAACTGAAATCGTTAGAAAACTTCATGGACAGGGAGTCCTCCGCTTTGCCTTACATCAGTATCCAAATCGCGGCGAAAGAGGCAACTGCTTTTGGCCACACAGTCTAATTGCTGGTAATGAGAAAGCCCCGGATCTCTTACAACTATTCTGTTGGTTGAAGAAAACCATTCCTACAGCAGCGTCGTTGGAAATTCCAATCAGCAATGAATTCCGACTCTACTGATGCATGAGCCCTCTACTCAGCTCTTCTGCTCGCCGTGGTGACTCCCAGTTTTCTTAGCCTATCCTTTGCCTGCAGCGCCTCGTTCGATCGCGGATAGCGCTGCACCACATGTTTTAGCGTTGCGATACCGGAATCTTTCTGTCCTGCCTCGATCTGCGCGAAGCCCTTCTTTAGCTCGGCCGAAGCGGCTTTGTTCCCGTCGGGAAAGCTCTGCAACACTTGATCGTAGCCCTTGATCGCCTGCGGATAATTCCCCGTCCGGAAGTCCAGCTCAGCCAGATAAAAATACGCGTTGCCGGTGTAGTCGGTGTTCGGATAATTCTTCACGTAATCACTGAACTCCTGCTTTGCCAGGTCCGTGTTACCACCATTGAAGTCGCGCAGCGCATTGTTATAGAGAACGTCCGGAGGCGGCACCGCCATTTGCTGCTGTTGTTGTTGCTGTTGCGTAGCTTGTTGGCTTGCCTGCGAGGCCAGGCTCTGCTGCGTGGCTTGCACATCTTCGAGTTGTTTGGTGACTTTGCCCAGGCGCGCTTTGAGTTCATCCAGGCTGTCGTTCAGGGACTGCAATTGTCCCGAGAGCTGGTCCACATGGTTGTTGGTGTCGCTCTGCTGCTTCTGCAAAGTCGTCTGCATGTTGGTGATGGCCGACGTGACCTTATTGATGCTGTCCGTGTTCTGGTCCATCAGGTGTCTCAGGACCCCCATGCGCTCGTCTAGCGATTGCTGCATCTGGGTGAGTTGCGTCTGAAGGTTTTGCACCTGCGTTTGCAACTCGACGATGTCGCGGTTGACGGCCCATGCGGGAGTCGTACCAATCAGGCAAGCAGCAACAGCAATAAACAATATGGGACTGCGAAGAGTTTTCATGTCAGTTCCTGATTTCGAGAACATAAGATGCGGAAATATGGCTTCTGGTAAGTGCAACAGAAGCCATGCCTTAGGTCAAGTTCTCCCAGGGACTATTCCATTTGCGAGTTTGATGCCCAGGGGATCGCCTCAGAGGTAGCTCAGCCAGTTCCAATCCCGGTGGCGAGCTTTGAACTGCATGAACCACAGACACGGCAAGTACAGGACCGCCACTGTCAGAATCCACATCGCATAAATGAATGGCAGACCATGGCCATAACCTGCGGGCGTCGGCAACAAGAAATTGGCGCCGTGCCAGAGCCAGGCCGCGGGTTGATGGAAAGCCAGCGCCGCCACAATCGCGATCGTATGGATCAGATAAAGATGCAGAACGTAATAAAACATCGGGACCCGGCCGTACACCACCAGAATGCGTCCCAGACCCCGTTCGGCCTTAGCTGCGTCAATCAATCCCAGCAGGATCAGCGCCGGCCCCAGCGTCATCAACAAATAATCCAATGATGGCGGATACTTCAGCGTATTGAAGAACGAAATTACAGTTAGCGAGAGTGTTGGCTGGTGCGTCCAGGGCCCTACTGAGTAGGGAAATCCGGCAGTCCCGTTTCCGTAAAGGTTGAACCCGCGCAGCAGGAAAAACAGCGCCGTCATAGAAAAACCAAGAGTAAGAATCCGCTTGCGACGGTCCGGTCTCAGCAGCAGTGATCCGAAAGCGTAGCCAGCAGCCATCACTCCGACCCACGGAATCAGAACATAAAGATTAAGAAAAGTGAAATTTTGAGTGATCGGAATTGGGCCAGGAGTGTGCAGAAACATCCAGAACGGCGCAAGTTTCCCAAAAGACGTGGGGTTTACCCGGTCGAGCAAGTTGTGGGTGGCAATCATGACGATGCCGAATACCGCGATCCAGCGCACCGGCAACCGCACGATCAGCGCCATACAAACCATGCTCCAGCCCAAAATCCAAATGACTCCGGCGGCGCCCCAGGGCACAAACGTCCAGGCAAAACCTACGACGGTGAATTCAAGTACCACGAGCCATAAGCCACGAGTAAAGAAAAACCAGGACACCTGTTGGATAGATTTTCCGCGAGAGGTGGAGAGGTATGCGCCTGTGCCAGCCAAAAAAGAAAATACCGGCGCGCAGTAGTGAGTGATGAATCGGGTGAAAAACAAAGCTCCATTCGTGTGGGTCACGTCAACCGGATCGAATGGGACATTGGTCATGTAGTGGCGAACATGGTCGAGCGCCATAATGACCATGACCAGTCCACGCAGAACGTCCACGGACGCCAGGCGTGCGACGGTTGAAACCACAGGCGATGTTTTAACGCCTTGCGATAAGCCCATTGACGGGGCGGATAAAGTCGTCATCTTCGACACCTAAACTTTAGCTACGGATGAAGATGAAGAAGTGTAGCATCCGGTTACAAATGATTGTCAGACTCCCGTCAAATCGTTGCTAACAACCCGCGGCCAGCCCCGTCTCATATGGCGGATAGATCTGTCTCGTCGCGAAGAGTGCGTTTGCCGTACCTGTTTCCCAGGAGAGGACAATGAAACAACTAGCAGCGCTGGGGATTATTGCGCTCGCGTCTCACCTCACAATTGCGCAAGCCACCTTTCATGGCAACATTGCCCGCACCGGAGTTTACGATTCGGCCGGACCAAAACAATTCGGCGGGGTGAAGTGGACACTGAAAACTGGTGGCCCAATTGTCGCCTCTCCCGCAATCGCTGACGGTGTGATTTACATCCCCAGCATGGATACCTACCTCTATGCCATTGATCAAGAAACTGGCAAAGAGAAATGGAAATATAAGTCGAGTATGCCAATCGCATCGTCACCCGCGGTTGCTGGAGGCCTGCTCTACTTCGTTTCCTCAGCGGGGGCCCTCGGCGCAATTGACATCGCATCCGGCAAAATCAAATGGGTGCTGCCAACCGAATACGAACGCAAATTCGAGGCCAAGAATCTTCACGGCTATCCTCCCGCCGCGCAAACCATCCCTGACGCATGGGACATCTTCACTTCATCGCCCGCGGTGGCAAATGGGAAGGTATTTTTCGGCAGCGGCGATGGCAATGTTTACGCCGCAGATGCGCAGACTGGCGTGCTGCAATGGAAGTTTGCGACCAAAGACGTCGTGCACTCCTCGCCCGCTGTCGTCGGCAACACGGTGTATGTCGGAAGTTGGGACAGCTATCTGTATGCACTGGATGCAGAAACTGGCTTGGAGAAATGGTCGTTCAAGAGCGGTGAAGACGCGACGATCCACAACCAGGTGGGCTTCCAGTCCTCGCCTGCGGTCGTGGATGGTACGGTTTATGTCGGCTGCCGCGACGCTCACGTCTATGCCATAGACGCGGCGACCGGTCGCAAGAAGTGGGACTATCCCACGAGCAAGTCCTGGGTTATCGGCACGCCAGCTGTACGCGACGGAATTGTATATGTCGGCACTTCCGACAGTGCGCGCTTCATGGGCTTGAACGCGAAGAACGGGCGACTCCGCTTCAATTTCGACGCCAAGGCTTATATGTTTTCGTCAGCTGCGCTGGCGGGCGACTTGGCTTATGTCGGTGACCACAATGGCAAGCTCTACGCTATTGACACCAAGTCCGGCAAGCTCGCATGGGAATTTCAGACAGAAGCTTCCCAGAAAGATCCGCTCAAAATTCTCAACCCGGATGGCAGCCTGAATCAGGAGGCGTTGTTCGCATCAGTCTTCGGGGATTTCCAAGACATGTACGTTGACATCTACAAATTCACCACCATCGGCGCTATCTTGTCATCTCCGGTTGTCGACAAGGGCGTGGTGTACTTCGGCAGCATGGATGGGAATTTCTATGCGCTACGGTAAACACATCAGAATCAGCCTGTTTCTGGCGGTTGCAACAGTACTGCTGGCCGCGCAGGCAGCGGCTGCGCAACACGATCGCGCGTATTGGCAGGCAGTCGCAGCCCATCATTACGAGGTTCCAGCTGGTGGATCGGCGGCGAGGCTCTCCAACGAACTCAGCGCTTTATTGGCTTTGACTGATTCAGAGCTTCGCGATGATTTGGCGTATTCCATTCTTGCGAGATGGATTGCCCGCGGCGCCTTGCCGGACGAGCAACTGCTGTCTTTGGCAGGCGACTGGGACGCGAACCTGAAGCGCGGCATCGGCGAAATGGGAACCGACTCTGTTCTGCGTCGGTCGTTCTCCGCATTGTGCCTGGCTTCTATCGCCGAAAGAGAAGCTAAGAAGCCGTTCTTGGGCGAAGCTCGGTACCACCAGCTAGTCGCTGACGGAATCGCTTACTTGCAAGCGGAACGCGACCTCCGCGGATACGACGCTCAGATGGGCTGGATTCACGCAACTGCGCACACCGCCGACCTATTGCAGGCATTGGCTGGCAATCGAATGCTGACTCCGCAGGAAGAAAGCGGCATTCTCTCGGCGATTGCCGCGCGCCTGACTTCAGCAGCGCAGGTTTACTCTCAAGGCGAACAGGACCGCTTGGCTCAAGCCCTACTGGCTGTCCTGCGGCGGGATGATTTCAAAATGAGTGTATTTGATGACTGGCTAAAACACTTGCGGGAAGAAGACATGAATGTTTGGCAGCATCCGCTGACGCCGGCGTCTTTAGCCGTATATCAAAACCATACGTATCTGCTGCAGGGGCTCGCTGTGCACCTTGAGTTGGAACCTGAGTCGGAGAAGATTATCAGCGCCCGGCGACAGGTGCTAGAGATCCTACGCACCCGCTGACGCGCCCTTTCCGGTTAAAATCTTTGATTCTGCGCTTCACTTAATTTCAGGGGGAAGACTTGAAACTACGATTGCTCGTTTGCACGGCACTCCTTGGCGGGAGTTGTAGCGCTCAGGACTCTACCAAGCAGCTCTCACACGCCATCTTCAAGCAACTGATCGAAATCAACACCACAGATTCTGTCGGGAATGTGAGCACCGCTGCGGAAGCCATGGCACAGCGTTTTCGAGATGCTGGATTTCCAGAGACAGACCTCCACATCGGCGGCCCAAATGATCGCAAGAGAAATTTGGTCGTGCGTTATCACGGATCAGGCAAACATAAGCCAGTGCTGCTGATCGGACACCTCGATGTGGTCGAGGCCCGCCGCGAGGATTGGACTACCGACCCATTTCAATTCGTCGAGAAAGACAGCTACTTCTATGGCCGCGGCACCCAGGACATGAAAGACGGCGACGCGGTGATGGTCACGACGCTGTTGCGTTTCAAGAAAGAACGCTTCGTCCCTGATCGCGACATCATTCTGGCTCTCACTGCCGACGAAGAAGGCGGGCAGTCAAATGGTGTTGATTGGCTCATCAAGAATCATCGCGATTGGATTGATGCGGAATTCGTGCTCAATCACGATGGTGGAGGGGTTGTTGCGGACCATGGCAAGCCGCTGATGATGACCATTGAGCCGGCAGAAAAACTCTACGCGGACTACACGCTGACAGTGACGAGTCCTGGAGGTCACAGCTCGTTGCCGGTGGCGGACAACGCGATCTATCACCTGACGGAAGGCCTGAACCGGCTCGAGCATTACCAATTTCCCGTTGAAGTAAACAACATCACCCGGGCATATTTCGAACGGATGTCTAAGGTGGACAAAGGGCAGAAATCTGGGGACATGATGGCTGTCGCGAAGGAACCACCGGATTTGCAGGCGGCTGCGCGCCTCTCGCAAGACCCGATTTACAGCTCCATTCTTCACACCACATGCGTTGCTACGCGATTGAATGCCGGTCACGCGAACAACGCGTTACCGCAGCATGCAGAGGCGAACGTGAATTGCCGGATTGAACCGGGACACACTCCCGAAAAGATCAGGCAACAGCTAGAAAAGGTCGTTGCCGACTCGAAGATCTCTATCAGCTATGTCGGCGCGATTGGCGGAGGCCCTAAGACGAGGGCAGTAGTGCCGCCGCCGTTGCGCGAGGACGTAATGAAATCGCTAGAGAAAATTACCGATCAGATGTGGCCGGGATTGCCGGTGATTCCCGACCAGGCGAGTGGCGCGTCCGACGGCGTTTACACCAATGCAGCAGGCATGCCTACCTATGGGATTTCGGGCGAAGCGGTTGATCGCGACGACATTCGCGCGCACGGAAAGGACGAACGAATCAAGCAGGATTCGTTTTATCACGCGGTGGAGTTTTATTATCGGTTCTTGAAGTTGTTGACGAGCTCCTCGTAGAGGCGAGACTCGATACGTCTCTCCTCAAGCTAGAGCATTTCTGCCAGGTTCCCGCAAGACCCTGCAAACGTGTCTATCGCAGTTGGGTAATCTGATACAAAGCGCTCGCGTGCGGAGCTAGCTCGATTTCTATGCCGCCCTTGATTCCAAGGCCTTTCTTCGCCCACAGGTCTCGCACCTCTGCGGTGCGGCCCATGACGAAGAACTTGTTCCAAGGAAGATTTACAGCGGCGGTTTCGTCACCCAGGTTGAACACTGCAATGTAATAATCGCGTGTTGCAGGAGAAATGCTCGCGACCCACGCACGAACATTTCCTTCTTCGAGCGCTTGGTGACCGCCGCGACCGTGCTGATCGACCGCGAGGACTTCGTCGTTGGTGATTAACGCCAGTGTTGCGGGATCGACACTGGGCAAGTCTCCACCGAAAATCAGGGGTGAGCGAAACATGCACCACAGCGTCACGAGCGTTTGCTGCTCATCCCCAGTAAGGTTTGTGGGCGAGCCGCCGCCTTCTCTTGCGGTAACGCGCAGCTTGCCGAGCGGCAGCATGTCTGCGTCCGGCCAGGTATTGTTCTTGCCGACGAACTCCGCCCAGTCGCGCGTGTAGTCGAACTGCTTCTTGAGTAACTTCCAGTCATCCCAGAAGTCGTCGGAGATGCGCCACATTTGTGCGTATTTCTCGAAGAACTCAGCCTCTGAGAGTGGCACCGGGCCGGGAGAAATGCTAAGCACCATGGATCGGCCCGTTTTACGGATTGCTAAAGCCAGGGCTTTGATCTCCGCCGGCTGATAAAGATGGCTCCCCATGTCATCGGCTTTGATAAAGTCCACGCCCCATGAGGCGTATAGCTTCGCCATCGAATCATAATAGGCCTGCGCTCCCGGCTTGGTCGTGTCCACGCCCCACATGTCAGGGTTCCAGCGGCAGGGATTATCT
>Ga0137366_10002785_pt1 | contig 13447 bp, 15 predicted proteins | sample SagtaG_8_FD_104938 | JGI IMG/M metagenome (GOLD analysis project Ga0137366, IMG submission 104938) | Vadose zone soil microbial communities from Sagehorn Ranch, Mendocino, California, USA - Sage1_L_60_16 metaG | ecosystem: Environmental > Terrestrial > Soil > Vadose zone | place: USA... | reverse complement strand
CGCCGCCTCAGGCGGGCTGCCACTCACGCAGGTGCGTGAAGCCGAAGCTTACGCAGCCAGTGCCAGGTTTGAATTGGCAGTTATGAATTGTGCCAGTGGTTTTACCAGGTGACTGACAACCTGGGCACGCAGCGATATCCTCGCCAAACCCGTCGAAGCCTGTCGCCCCCGCGAGCGTAACCTAGTCGGCCGAGGAGGCATTTTCAACTCTGCTGGTTTCCGGTCCGCTCCAACCTCTCGAAAAATCGCTCGATGGCCGGCCACTGCGCGCGGACGTCGTCGTACCCCGCCTCCACCAGCCGCGCCGTGTGCACCGGGTGGAACAGCAGGAACCCGAGGAACTCCGACGCTGCGTCCCGCTGTCCGCCCATCGCGCGCACGATCCGGCGCACCCCTGGCGGCAGCAGCCGGCCCTGCCCCGCGGCGAGATCGGCCAGATCACGCGTCGGGTGCAGGAGCAGCAGCTCGACAGGTCGCAGCCCGTCGGGTGCGGGGATGTGCGGCGGCAGCGCGGAGAGCAGCTGGTTCACTCGGTCGAGGCGCTCGGCGTCGGCCTCGAGCGCGTCGAGGAAGATGGCCTCGAAGAGCAAGCCCAGCGCCTCCGCTGCGCTCGGGTAGTCGCCCGCGCGTGGAGTGGACGTGGCGCGGCGGGGCGTCGTCAGCCCGATGGCGACGATGGCGCGGGCGCCCAGGTGCAGCGCGGGCGCGAGCGGCGCCGTCTGACGGACGCTCCCGTCGCCGTAGAACTCGGCGCCGATACGCACGGCTGGAAAGAGAATCGGGAGCGCCGCGGACGCCATCACGTGGTCGAGCGTGAGTCGCGTGCGCACCGCGATCCGCTCGGCCCGTTCCCAGGTCGGCGTGTCGCCGGCCCCCTGCACGAAGGTGACGGAGCGCCCCGTCGTATACGACATCGCGCTGAGCGCAACCGAACGGAGTCGCCCGTAGACGATGTTCGCGTCGACGCCCCCCGGATCCACGCACCGGGCCAGGAACGCGCGCAGCGGGCGCGTGTCGGCGAGCCCGTGTACGGCCACCGGTCCACGGCGTCGGCCCGTGGCGCTGTGCCAGACCCAGCGGAGCATCGACCCGGCCAGCCGGGCCGGCCTTACGCGGTAGACCTCCTCGCTCGTCAGGCGGTCCCACGCTGCGCGCAGGCCGGCGACGGCGGTGGGCAGCGGGCCCTGGTGGGCGGCGAGATAGAGTGTGTTGATCGCACCCACAGACATCCCGGAAAGGATCGGGAACTCGAGGCCGGGCAACCGCTCCGCCAGCCCGGCGAGCACCCCCACGTGATACGCGCCGCGAGCGCCCCCACCCGACAACACGAGCGCGAGGTGTGAGGAGTAGCGCCACGCGCCCGGCGGGCGCTCTCCCGGCGCCGTCTGGGTAAGCGCACGCGGGGATGAGACGTGGCGTACCGGACTCATCGTTACCGGGAATGCCGCCCTTTCGCGACGGTAACGCAGCCAGATGCCGCCTGGACCAGAGGGATCGCGACAGGCGCGCGCTGCACGCGGTTGACTTGCGTCCGACACTAAACCGATCAAGAATGAACCGCGCCAGACGAGTCCGCTAGAGGTGGTTAAAGAGAGATGAGTGCGCGCGTAGACACGCATACTGATGTCCTCGTCGTCGGCGCCGGCCCCACGGGGCTGATGCTCGCGAATCAGCTCACGCGGCGCGGTGTGCGCGTGCGAATCATCGACCGGCACGCCGGTCCCTCTCTCCAGACGAGGGCGCTGGGCGTGCAGGCGCGCACGTTGGAGATCTACTCGCACCTCGGCATCGTCGAGCGCGCGCTCGAACTGGGGAAACGCGCCACGGGCGCCAATATCTGGGTGCAGGGCCGGCGGGCGGCACGAGTCCCGTTAGGTGACATCGGGCGCGACCTGAGTCCGTATCCTTTTCTTCTGATCCTCGGCCAGGATGACAACGAACGGCTGCTGGGTGAGGCACTCCGCAACCGGGGCATGCCCGTGCACAACGAGGCCATGCGTATCCATCCCGAGCGCCGGCCGCCCGACGGGCTAGAGCTGTCGCGCCGCTTGGCCGGTTGCGCGCTGCTCGAGCCATGGTCCGAAGCGGACGCGCACCTGTGGTGGGAGACGCACCTCCCCCGGTCAGAACGGCCCTCGGTGGACTTGGCGATCGAGCCGGCGCCGGCGGCGTGGCCGTCGTGAATCCGGCTTACGGTTCGTCGCGTCCGACGATCTGCCCATTCTCAACTTCGGTTCCAGACCCGGGAGGATTCTGCACGGCGACACCGTGCAGCACGAGACCCTGAAAATCGCCTGTGCCTCGCCGGTTGGTCGTGGCGGCGCCGAAGCGGACCTCCTCCAGACTCCCGTTGAACGGCCCTTCGAACGTTCCCGTGAGATCGGTTCTGCCAAAGAACCTGGTCACGAGAAAGATGGTCTCGCCGAAGACGCGCCCCTCGACTTGGGGCGTCCCGGCGTTTCTAAGGGTGAGATTCAGGACGACGCGGGCGACGCCTTCGATATCACCGGTGAGGGGGCAATCGAAGACGGTGCCACGCTGAATCAACATGCCCGCGACGTTTGTCACGCTGCCGGGATCGATGACGGTCGCCCGGGCGCAGTCCCCGATCACGCTGTAGGACGCCCCCGCAGCGGGCGCGGGTTCGCTGCTTAGCCGTGCAACGGGTGTCGCAAGTGGAGCCGGCCCCTCGCACGCCGTCCCGAACATGGCTACCGAGACGAGCGTGACGGCTGCGATCTTGGAAAGAGTGTTGAGGTTGTGCATAGAACACCTCCAGCAATGACGAGAGCGCTGAGGCGCGCTGCAACATGTGCCTTCAGGGGGGACGTGCCAGTGACCCCGGTCACCCGCTCCCTGCGGTGGATGCATCGTCGTCTATGGCAAGCAATTGAGGCTCGTGTTGCCTGCGATGAGAAGGCCGCCTACGGGTGTGTGGCCGGGACAAGGTAGTCGTGCGCCGCAACAATCTGCCAACGCGCGTCTCGGCGGACCCACGTATCCGTGAACCGGTACCGACGATCAAAAGAGCCACCCGGCCCATGGCCGCCGACAACCAACCACCCCGTTACGACCGCCGTCGCACCGAAGCGATGGATACGCATGGCCTCGTTGTGTGCGGTCGTCACTGTATCCGGTCCAGCGACCACGTCGTGTAAAACGTCGTCCCGACTCACCGTGCGGTCGTCCTCGGTGTAGATGAACCCATCCGCAAGGAGTCGCCGAAAGACCGCGGCATCACGGTGGATCAGCGCCAGGGCCCAGTCATCCTCCAACCGTAAGAGAACGCTCGGCTGGGTGTCTTGCACGCTGCGGTTGTGCGAATAAACCGCGCTAGCTCTGGCATCTGGTGTGGACACCGCCATCTGACCTGGAAGGCGCGCGCCAGCCAGCGTGCCTAGGACGAAGGCGCAGGAGAGCAAGCGGGGTTCCCGCCAGGCGGGCACCTGTTCCTCGACCGCGCCGCCAGCTAGGGGTTGCGACTCACGGCGCAGCTGACGTTGCTGATCGAGAGCAGTTCCCTCAGCAGGTCGATCCTGCCGTTACCGTTTATCTCAGTGTACGTGATGACACAGGTAAGCGTGAAGCCGTTCGCCACGATCGTCCGCGTTATTGTTTCAGCAAAAGCAGGTGTCGACGCCAACGCCGTGAGTCCGGCAGCCATTGCCACACTGCCAAGGATCTTTCGCATCATGCCCTCCCAGTCTGTGTGGTCAGCAGGGTTCGCATTTCGAACGTACCGCAACTCACGCTTTCTGCAAGGGGAGGAACGTTATTCCAGACGACGCCACACTTCGATGAAATGCTGGTACGGACCCGGCCCCGCCGTCGTATCGTTCGGGTCGGTGAAGCTGTGATACCACAAGCCCCCTTCGATTCGGCATGTCGCCCTGAACGATGTCCCCATCCAGCTCGGGATGACAAAGATCTCGATGTGCTCTATGTACGTCGTGCCGCTGGTGGTGTAGGTACCCGCCCCGCCACTCATTTGGTACGCCCGCAGCGTGTCCAGTTCGGTCTTGAGTGGTAGCGTATCTCGCTTCGCTGCCTGGCCGACAAACATGAAATGCCGATCGGTCAGCACTTTCATCCCGCGGTACCCAGCGAGGGGCTGATCCTTTCCATTCTGAGATACCGACACGAGTTCCCAAACCCCGCGCACCCGACAGGCTGCATCCGGGTGCCCGTCGTTCGTCGGTCTGAGCAACTCACTACGTTCTGTAGTGTGAGATGCTCTATACGGGCCAGAGAGTGCCAGCCCGCATGCCGCAATGGTGAACGTGGCGACGTGGCGGAGCGGCATCATGGTTGACCTCTTCGAAGCGAGCCTCGGCCTGTTCACCGTTCACTGCTCCAACCGAACGAAATAACCAGAAACGCGCCACCCCCGCTTCCCCTCCAGGACCGGGACAACGGTCTCCACAACCTGCCGACCACCCGAGACGTCGGTGTCGTACTGCAGTAGCACGTACTGGCCTGGGGGCGCATTGGGAAGTTCCGTCGTGTATCGGGCCATGATTTGACGCCGTGCTCCAAATGGCTCGAAGGGCCCGCGCGCACTCTTTACTGCCTGTTCCCACTTGGCCTTAGTCACCGCGAGCTGAAAGGAGAGGGCAGCCTCGTCCCAGCTCTTGGCGATTTCACCTTTGTCTATGAGGGTGAGCCAGGCGTGCGCGGCCGTGTCGGCGGTCCGGACGGTCACTGCAGTATCGACGCGCGCTTGACCGCCGAGCGGTGATGAGAGCAGCACCGCTAGAAGCGAGCCGACGAATGGGATGCGGAGCGACGGTACGGTCATGAGAATCCTCCCGGGCGGGCGCGGCCGGCTAACGAATTGCGGTTAAGCTGCGGGCGAAACGCATGCGAGCGCAAGGACGTTCAGCGGAGGTCGACCTGCGGAACACGTGGATCAGGCTTGTCCCCATCTGCCGTCCATCCTTACGGCAACGCCGGCTGGTGCGTCGCCCACCACTCCCGCGCCCGCTCTTGCGTCCAGTCGCTCGCACCGTCCACCTCGGCCAGCCGAAGCGACAGTTCTCGGGCGGACTGCGGCCGATTCGCGGGGTCTTTTGCCAGACAGGACAGCACGAGCTCATCGAGGGCTGTGGGAATCGGCAGGTCCGTCCGGGCAGATGGAGGCGTAGGCGGCGTCTGGGCGTGCTGCACGAGAAGCCCCATCGGGGTCTCGGCGGTGAACACGAATTGCCCGGTCAGGAGCCAGTAGGCCAGACAGCCGGTCGCATAAATGTCGGCGCGCCCGTCCAAATCAGTTCCCATCGCCTGCTCGGGGGCGATGAAGGCCGGCGTACCTTGGACCGCGTTCTCCCGCGTGCGCACCGCGCTCGTGTCCGCGGAGTCGCGGACTGTCCTTACAATGCCGAAATCCAGCACCTTCACGAAGTCGTACTCCTCGCCGTACCGGCAGAGGAAGATGTTCGCGGGTTTGATATCGCGATGGACGAGGCCGCATGACTGGGCCTCTGACAGCGAGTGACAGACCTGGCGAAGCAGGTAGATGGCCCGTTCGGGCGGGGTTGGCCCGAAGCGCCGGAGCAGCGAGTCCGCATCGAGGCCGTCGAGCAGCTCCATGACGTAGTAGAAGGCGCCGTCGGCGGCAATCCCGAAATCGAAGAGCTCCACAGTATGGGGCGAGCGGAGGCGGGCGATCACCTGGGCCTCGCGCTCGAATCGGCGGACTGCTTCTTCCGACACGCTGGCACGCGCGTCCCCGGCGAACGAGGGCCGGATGAGCTTGATGGCGGCGGGCCGTGCCAGCATGCGATGCCGGGCTCGCCAGACCTCGCCCATCCCCCCTTCGCCAAGCTTCTGCTCCAGGCTGTAGCTCCCCAGCTCGCGCGCACGCTTGACCTCGGTGCCCAAGTGGTAAACCACACGGGCACCCACATAGGCCATACCCACCACGAGGAGATAGGGGAACACGAGCCCGAAGAAGAACTGTCCCGGGTCCAGCCTGAGGGAGGTGGTGCCGGACGCAATCATCAGCCCGATGATGACGGGGACCGAGCTGACCGAGGCCAGGGCGGCCAACACCGCCCGGCGCGGCGCGGTTGGGACGACGACCGTGAACAGCACGATCCATACGGCAACCCACGAGAGCCCGATCATGCCGCGGCTCATCTCGAGTGCCATCGGATCGGCGAACTCGGCCGCGGCGATGGCGTAGCTACTGGCGATCTCGAATGCCAGGCCGAGGTTCATCGCCGTGGGAAGCGGAAGGCGCGCGCCGCGGATCACCGCCGCGACGAGCAACGCTACCCCGATCCCGATCACGCTGGGGCCCCACTGCACGAAGCTCCCGAGGAACCGGGCCCGATCGCTCGGGAACAGCAGCGCGGGAAAGATTCCGGCCATGAAGAAGACGAAGGCGTACAGCAGGGCGAGGACGCGGAGGCGGCCGGTAGCCTGGCCGAGCAGATCGACCGGGAATCCCGACGAGATCGCGCGCGCGCTCGGGTCACGCGCGTCCGGATGCATGAGAGTGACGTGCTCGTTCATGCGGGGGCTCCGCGCTTAAGCTGCAGGGGACTCGTCCGCCGGCGCAAGCCAGTGGACTGCGTATTCCACTTGACCGTCGTCGCCGCCTTGGGTCATGTTAGCCGTTACTACGTCCGGCAGGTGACCTATCCGCAATAGCCTGCGTCATCTCATCTACGGCGCCTTGATCGCCCTGGCGTGGCCTGATGCGGCGCGCGGGCAGAGCGCCGCGGACATGGAAGCCGCGCGGGAAACCGAGCTCCCCGGCCTGCGATTGGTGGGTGTCAGGGACGTCGACTACCACCTGGGCACGCTGGGCATCCGGATCGGCTACGTGGAACAGGATGTACGACCCGGTAGCGGCCACTACTTCTGCGGCGCGCTCACGCTTGACCGCAGCGCCACCGCTGCCCAACCCGTTGCGACGGCCCTGACCCGGTTATCCTACCTCTCGGTCCGCAAGCTGGGGTTGCGCTACGTGATTCTCTGCGGTGGCGCAAAGGCGGGCGACCGGCCCATCGGCGGGATCCCGGTGCCTCCGCTCGATCTCCTCATGCTCGACGTGGGCGCGAGCGGCAACGCCGCGTACCTCGAGGCGTGCACGCTGCACGAGCTGTATCACATGGCGGAGTTCCGCTTTGGCACGTTCGAAGATGCGGACTGGGGACGGGAATTCACCGGCTACTCGTATGGCTACGCCCCGGACCTGCTGAAAGGCGCGTTGGGGAGCGGCAAGCCGGGATTCCTCAACGCGTACGCGGAGACGTTCCCCCACGAGGATCGGGCTGAGCTGTTTGCCGCGCTGCTGCTCAAGCCCAGGGACGTCCTGTCGCAGATCCGCGCGACGCGTGACTCGGTGTTGCGGCGCAAAGTGCTGTACATGGACCAGAAGGCCGAGCGCCTGCTCGCGCTCAAGCTCGCGCCCGACGGGCTGTGATCGCTACGGCAGCCGCAGCGCCACGAACTGCTGGCCGGGCTGATCGATGATCACGCGACGCGGCGGGGCGACGCTTGAGTCGAAGCTGAACCTGGTCCCTGAATCACGCGAGAAAAAGCGGTGCGGCGACTCCGAATAGAGCGGAGCGGGCCTCCCATTCTGACCCACGAATTGGAGGCGATGTCCCACGACCGTGAACGCGACGTCGATCGTCCGATCGCCGAACACGATGCGATAGTGCCCTGTCACCCTGGCCAGCTGCTGCGGGGCAAGCTCCACGACCGTGCGGACGGGTCGAGGGCGAACCGGCCACCCGTAGGCTGCCGCGACGCTCCGTTGGATTTCGTCGATCAAGGCTTCGCTCTCGCCGTTCGTCATCACCGCGAGCCCTCGGCGCCCATCGGCGAGCATCACGAGGCGCGCGGTGAATCCAGCGGTGCTGCCGTCGTGCCCGAACGTCGCGGAGTCGCCACCAGCCTCGCCCAGGGCGAAGCCGAGCCCCCACCTCCCCATCTGATGGCGCAGGGCCTCTCGCATCGTTGACGCGCGCAGCAGGCTACCGAGCGCCAGGCCAAACCGCGCGAGGTCTTCGGCGGTGGACCACATTCCGGCCGCCGCCAGCTCGGGGTAGAGGAGCCAATGTCCGGCGACCGGCCCGCCGCGGCTGTATCCGCTGGCTACTTCTCGACCCAGCGTGTCCGGGCGCTGGCTGAACGTGCTGAGACACATCCCGGCCGGGCCGAGCACCTCCTCGGTCGCGACGTCGGCATACGCGCGCCCCGTGGCGTCGTCGATGAGCTGTTGCACGACCTCCATGCCCGCGCCGGAATAGCGCCACTCCGTTCCGGGTGCTACCTCCACGCGCGCGGCCGGAGTGTTGGCCGGAGCGACGCCGGCAAGCAGCTGTGCGAGCGTTGGTAACGGGGAGCCGCGCTCGTATCCGCGAAAGCTCGGCAAATTGAAGCCCGCCGCGTGGCTCAGCAGTCGACGCAGCGTGACTGGTCGTCCGCGTGTCATCGTGTCGAGGGGCACCCGCCACGAGCGCAGCGTCCGGTTCACGTCATCGTCCAGCGCCAGCCGACCCCGCTCCACCAGACGCAGGGCCGTCACCGCCGCCACCGCTTTGCTGATCGAGCCGGCCTGGAACAGCGTCGCGTTCGTGACGGCCGGGGCCTGGTGCGCTTCCCGGACGCCGTAGGCTCCGGACCACACGATGCTTCCAGCATCGATGACGGCGATGCTCACGCCGGGAACGCCGTACCGCTCCATCCGATCGCCCAGCGAGAAGGCGCTGTCCGGCACACCAGCCAGGGCGACCAGCGGTAGCAGGCCTCGCTCCACGCGCTCTCTCACCGATCGCGTGGCGCGACTGTCCGTGACAGGATGCCGGCGGAGACCTTCGCAGTCGGTGGCTGCAGGCCGAGGTGACGCACATCCCCCAAGCATCACCGCGATGCCGATGACATTGGTGACCTGCAGCAGTGGAGAGTATCGCGCGTTCATGGGAGGTCTCTCAGGCGGACGCGGCCTAAAGGAAAAGTGTTACCCGTCAGCTGACAACAACCTGTCGCCTATCATCTGAACTGTTCAACAGGTGCAACACGTGGTTAGAAATGAGGTTGCAGGACGTAGCGCACACCGAGTGCAGATGCATACAGCCCCGCTCCGAATGCGGCATGTGTTCCAAGGCTCTTCAGTCTGGCCTGCGCTGGATTGGGTGTTCTGGATGCAGCAATGCCGAGTCCGAACGACGGCTGCATGATGAACAATGGGAATACTACGGTGCCAATGCCGTAGAGCAGCGCGGGCAGCAAGGTTGGTCGCGCAAGCCAGTCAGCTGATGAAAGAACGACAAACACCACCGCGAACACGACACCGATGGTGTAGTGGGCAATCCAGCCAGCCGTGCACTCAAAGGATTTCTGTGATGCAGCGGCAATACTCGCATGCCTGAAGGTGCCCTCCGGCATGTGGCGAAGCCAGCGTCCGAGCAGGCAGTAGCTGAGCGATGGAATACTGAATGCGCGCTTGAGGAATAGATTCCAAAGGTCTATCGCAATGGTTGCGCCAATACCGACAACAATGGCACTACGGATGACGTGTGCCTCAATGCTCATGATCTGGCGGCCGCCTACCTCACGAACCCCGGACTCGGCTGAAGACTGTGCGCCAGCTACCGTCCGAGGCGACCCACTCGAAGTCGTTGGCATCAATGAGCCGGAGGGTCGAAGCCTCGAAGATCGCAGCTTTTGCGAGCCTTAGGTTCGTCGGTGCCGGATCGAAGGCGATGCTGCGGGTAGAGGGGTCGGCGCGTCCCGTGAGCACGACGGGGTTGGGTTCGTGCGTGTACACGCCCAACACATAGTAGGCGTTAGTCGCCGCGTTATAACCGAGAACGCCCGTGCCGGTGTCTGAACGACCGCGAAACGTCTCGGTCCAAGCGAGTTTCGTGGAATCGCTCATGAGTCGCATCTCGCGCTGACCCGATGCGACCGGATCATGGCGATCGGCCGAATACATGGCGAAGTGCCAAGTGCCTACAAGGGGTGTGAGGAGCGACTCCGCTCCTACGGAGCTCGGCACCCGTGCGTTTGATGCACGCCCCTGACTCAGGGATGTCGGAACCAAGAAAAGGGCCAGAACTACGTACGAGGCCGGTGGTGCTCTCATGTCTCCTCCAGGGTATCGTGCTTCCCGTTCAGCGCGTCCCGTAATCCGTGAAGACGTAGTCTCTCGTCTTCACGATCGTGTGGCACGCGAATCCGCACTTGGCGTCGTTCCCCTGCGGCGGCGCGTCGGCCGAGGTTCCGGGCGTGAACCTCCCGGACGCGGCCTCGTACTTGAACACGGCCCATCCCCACCCGCCGGTGTCCGCGAACCTCTTGCTGTCCTTCACCATAAAGTCGACGTCATGCAGCGTGCCCGGCACCGTCGCTGCGGGGAACGTCTCCAACTTTTTCGGGTTCCAGTGGACCTTCGCCATTCTGGAGCCGTCGGGAAACGGCTTGCCGTTGCCAGGAACGCCGGCCCGGTAGGCGGCGATCATCACGGGATTGGCGAGGATCGCCGCAAGCAGGTCTCCGTCCTGACTAATGGAGACAACGTTCCAGCTTTCGTATCCCCTGAACTCGGAGAACGCGAGCCCACCGGGCACCTTCACGGTGTACTTGTCCTGGGCGGCCATGGCGCTCCCGCCGAAGGCACTGACGAGTGTCGTCACGATCGCAATCGTCCGCGTGCCTCTGCTCGTCATAACGGGTTCCTCCTGTGTGAGATGTGGCGGCCTTGACTTTTTTCCCGCTAGCGCGCTTCAAACATCCCCACCGCGCCCTTCGTCGCGTCCGCGAATGCGTGACTGACGAACGGGTACGTTCCTGCCTCCACTAACCGTGTCTCGAAGATCGCCCCGCCACCAACCGGGACCGTAACCGTCTGCACTCCTTCGAGAGGATGCGACAGCGACCCGTCCATATAAACCCGGTCGAAGATCGCTCCCACCACGTGGAACGCCGAGAAGCGGTTGGGGCCCGCGTTCACGACATACATTCGCAAGCGTTCCCCGACACGCACCGGGATCGGATGCTTGGCATATTCCGCTTCGCGGCCATTGAACACCACATAATCGGGCGCCAACCCAAGCAACTTTTCCCAATCAATGGTGCGACTCGAATCGCTGAGCGTCTGGGTGTAGAACTCGCTTTGGACGAACACGAATTCCTTAGCCGGGGCGCGCCCCTGCCGCGGGTCGACGATGATGGCCCCATACATTCCGTTGGCGATGTGCAGCGCGACAGGTGCGGTTCCGCAATGATACATGAACGCCCCGGGGACTCTCGCGACGAAGCGATAGCTGAGCGAGTCATTGGGCATGAGGTTCCGGTAGGCTCGATTCGGCGCAATTTCGGCGGCATGAAAGTCGAGACTGTGCGGCATGGGGGCGCGATTCACCAGCGTGAAGTCGACGGTGTCGCCTTCGGTAACGCGCAGAACCGGCCCCGGAACGCGACCGTCGAATGTCCACGCGTCATACGTCACACCCGTGGCAATCGTGACATGCTTGTGGCTGATCTCGATGCGTACGCGATGGAGTCGGCGACTCGACCGCGATGGAGCCACTGGGTCGATTGGAGCTGGCTGGTCTCCCGTGCCAACCGGCGCCTCGCCGTGAGAGACATCGGCTGGCGGGTTCGTGGGCGGTGTTTCGGCCTGCTGGGTTTGCTGCGGTGCCCGCTCGCGACAAGCGATAACGACCGCCAGGGCCAGGCAACCCGGTAGAGGAAGACGGCGCATTGAACACTCCTCTTTTTAAGCAGAACTCATCCGGTGAGTGTACTGCCTGCGAACGCGCTGGCCGCCTGACGGATCGCGCTTAAGCTGCTGGCGACTCGCCCGCTAGCTTCAAGCGCTTGTGAGGCAGCGCGCCTACCGTTGTCGGCGCGTCGGCCGAGAAATCTTCGCGCGTGTGGCGTACCCAATACTCTCCCGCAGGAAAGCCCGGATGCCTGCCCAATCAGCAGCCGTTGCGCGCGAGAGTACGACATACTGCTTCTTGATCGGCCCACTTTTGAAGTAGCGCAGGGGCTTCCCTCGACGCTCGCGAAGCACAGCCGCTCGCGATTGTTCGGACAGCTTTACCGCGAGGCCGACCGGCGTGAGGGAAGCGCAGATCGTGCCATTTGCGTAGAGAGCGGCGCCACTGAAAAAGTGTTTACACTCGAGCCGCACACCGGGCGCCTTGGCCGGTCGGGCCTGACGGACGATTGTGATGAGTCGCTCAAGGTAAGGCTCAGCCACGGCGTCAGTTCTCGTGGTCTCCTGGTTGCCGATCGTGCTGCCTAACGGGGAGCGATCACCGCCCGCCAGCTTCAAGCGCTTGTTAGAGGACGACTAGGGGGCCTGAGGCCGACCGGCGCGCGAACGACCGCTTGCCCGCTCGACTAGGACCGTGGCGACGAGTTGCGTTGGTGGCAACACGATGGCCGTGAGCACCATGCCCGCTTCGTCACTGTTGTCGGCGAAGGAGCGCATCACGGCGTATCCAAGCCCCCAGACGGCGCCGGAAGTGAGCACGTCGAGGGCGACGCTGCCGCGTCTGCGGTTGCCGAGATGCGCGCCGACGGCAACGCCCAGCCCACCGCCGGCAGCGCCGCCATAAAAAATGCCCTCGAACCCGCAGAACTCCTCGAAGCAATCACCCTTAACCGCATATCCGGTGAGTGCGCCGACGCCCCAGCCCAGCAACCCGAGCCCCGCCGCCGCAAGCAGTGGCGAATGGATGCCTGGCTCCGGCGAGACCTGTGCGGGGATGGCGGCGCCGAGAGAATGGTGGGTGCGGGCCGACGCGAGCGGGGTTGGTAGCCGCTGGCTGACCGCACGGCCAGCGGCGAGCGCAACCAGCAGTCCACTGAGAGCCAGAAAACGCATAAGTACCCCTAGGAAGAGACGCGCTCGAAGATACGTGCTTGGCCGACCGCCGGATACTTACTCCTTCGGTGTGATCAGCTCCTGGTACGGCGGGTAGTCCCGCAGCGACCAGAGCGACGGGTAGAGGTGCATCACCCCGCCGCGCGGATACCCTTGCGCGAACGCCTCCTGCACCAGCGCGACGGCAGGATCACGCTCGCCCAGCACCGCGTGGATCCGCGCTCGCCACATCGTGTGTCTCCCGTAGAGATAGCGGGGGCTCATCGTTTCCAGCGTCCGGTCGAGCCGGAGCGCTTCAGTGCGGTTCCCCTCGCGTGCCGCCACCACTCCGAGAAAGCCCAGTGGCGTCAACTGATCGGGCCTGTCGCCCGCGATGGCGGCGATCCACCGCATGCTGGCGTAGTCGGGCGCCCCGAGCGCCGTCTCCGCCGCGAGACCCTCGAGCAGGCGTCGCGCGTCGTCGACCCGCCCGCCCACGTAATAGGCGAGGGCCAGACGGAACCGGTTCGCCACTGAGCGCCCCTCGGCGGCCGGCCGGCCCGCCAGCCAACGCACGGCCCACAGGCCCGCGCCGGGTGCGTCGGCCCGGTG
>Ga0137366_10002778_pt1 | contig 13459 bp, 10 predicted proteins | sample SagtaG_8_FD_104938 | JGI IMG/M metagenome (GOLD analysis project Ga0137366, IMG submission 104938) | Vadose zone soil microbial communities from Sagehorn Ranch, Mendocino, California, USA - Sage1_L_60_16 metaG | ecosystem: Environmental > Terrestrial > Soil > Vadose zone | place: USA... | reverse complement strand
TCTTCGAGCGCGAGCAGGCCGAGCTCGTCCGCGAATGCAAGGAGGCAGAGGCGACCTACGACCGCGCCGCGCGCGACGACGCGGAGGAGAGCTTCGGCGACTACCAGCACCTCGTCGAGACGGGCACCGAGCTCCTCGCGGACCTCCGAGACAACTTCGCATCGACGCTCGGCGAGTCAGCGGCCGAGCAGTACGAGAAGGAGTTCAACCGAGCGGTCGCGAGGCGTCTCCCGCGCTTCTCGCTCGAGATCGAGAACCGATGAGGCGTCGCTTGCGATGCCGACTTCAGGACGCGCGGGCTCTGCCCGCGCGTCCGTCTGAAATGACCGGTCGAGAGCGTTGGGCTCGCCGCGCCGGGTCCTAACTCAGTTGCGCCGCGAAGCCGCCGACGATCGCGCCGTAGGCCACGTGCACGAGGAGCGTCCAAACCGCGGTACGACGGCCGTAGTTCACGAGCATGAAGCCCGGGGGCTCGAGGATCGGCGTTTCCTCGGAGTCCGACCACGGTGTCCCCATCCGCGGGTGGACCGCCGGTAACAAAACCGTCACGAGCGCTCCGCCGGAGAAGGACGCATGGACGACGCCCAGCACCGCCCCGAAGATCCAGCCCGCGTGATCCACGGCCCGGAAGATCGCGTAGTAGCCGACCGCGAAGAGGAGCCCGTTGACGAAGTGGACGGCGTACCCGATCACGCTCGCGCGGCTACGGTCGTCGGTGAAGACCGTCCCAAGCAGAAGCGGGATGTCCATCCGTGTCCAGCCGAGCTCCTGGGCGATCCGCAGGCCGCTCGTGAGCACGATCGTGCCCACCACCCCGCCCGCGAGCGCGCCCCAGAGGCTCATTGAGCGTCCTCGATGGAGTGGGCCGCGTTCACGAGCGCGAGGTGCGTCAGGCCCTGGGGGAAGTTACCGAGGAATTCCGCGCTGTTCGGATCGATCTCCTCCGAGTAGAGGCCGACGTCGTTGGCGAGCCCGACGAGCTCGTCCATCAGGCGGCGCGCGTCGTCGAGGCGGCCCTGGCGGGCGAGCGCGTCGACGAGCCAGAAGGAACAAGTGAGGAACGCGCCTTCCTCCCCGCCGACACCGTCCTCGCCTCGATAGCGGTAGACGAACGGCCCCTGCCGGAGCTCGCGCTCGACCGCCGCGACTGTTCCGCGCAGTCGCTCGCCGGCCGGATCGTCGTAAGAGAGGATCGCCATCGTCAGCAGGCTCGCATCGAGCTCGCGGAGATCGGGGGCGCGCACATAGCTGTTGCGCTCCGCGTCCCAGCTCTCCTTGTCCACGAAGGCACGGATCTCGTCGGCCGCCGCGCTCCAGCGGTCGCAGCGGTCGGGTATCAGCCCGCGCTCGGCGAGCTTGCACGCCCGGTCGAGCGCGACCCAACAGAGCGCCTTTGACTGCGTGAAGTGCGTCGTCTCCGCCCGCACCTCCCAGATCCCCGAGTCGCGCTCGCGCCAGTGCTCAGCCACGTAGTCGGCGATCTTCGCGATCTCCTTGCCGGTATCGCCGTCCACGTGGCCCACGTCCTGCACGTAGAGCCAGATCGCGTCGAGGACGGAGCCGTAGACGTCGAGCTGGACCTGGTCGGCCGCGCCGTTGCCGACCCGCACAGGCGCCGAGCGGCGGTAGCCGGCGAGCTCGGAGAGCTCACGCTCCTTCGAATGGGCCGAGCCGTCGACCTTGTAGAGGATCTGCAGGCGCGGCTGGGTGACGCGCGATGCGTGCATGAACCACCAGAAGAAGGCGTGCGCCTCGTCGTCAATGCCGAGGCGAATGAGCGCGTCGAGCGCCCAGCTCGCGTCCCGGAGCCAGGTGAGGCGGTAGTCCCAGTTCCGGCTGCCGCCGATCCACTCCGGGAACGAGGCCGTCGGCGCCGCGACCATCGCTCCCGAAGGTGCGTAGACGAGCAGCTTCAGGGCCAGGACGCTGCGCACGACGGCGTCACGCCACGGACCGTCGTAGCGGATCCGGCCGGCCCAGCGCGGCCAGAAGCGTGCTGTCTGCGCGAGGCGGCGCTCGACGTCGTCGCGGCTGGGCAGGACGGCCGGCTCCTTGTGCGCCGCCGAGAGCTCGAGCACGGCGCTGTCCCCCTCGCGGAGCTTCAGCTCGCCGCCGACGGTCGCGCCGTTCGCCGTGATCTCGCCCACGTTCCAGGCTCCGAGCGCCACGCACTCGGTGCCAGAGTGCGCGAACCACCGGCCCGCGCGACGGTCGAGCTCCGTGCGCCGCTCGCCGTAGCCGAAGCGCGGGTCGAACGACCAGCGGAGCGGAATCGTCCCCCTCAGGGCCTCGACCTTGCGGCACAGCTCGCGCAGCGGCGAGAGCCGGTCGTCGTCCGTGAGCGTCATCGCGTCGGTCACGCGCACAACACCCTCCGCGGTTGTGAAGGTCGTTTCGAGCACGTTTGAGTTGTCCTGGTAACGGCGCTCGGCCTCGTACGGCACGCCGGGCTCGAGGCGGAACGAGCCACCGCGGTCGGAGTCCAGGACGCGGGCGAAGACCGAGGGCGAGTCGACGTTCGGCAGACAGAGCCAGTCCACTGCGCCGTCACGGGCGATCAGTGCGGTCGTGCGGCCGTCGCCCACGAGCGCGTACTCGCGGATCGGGGCATAGCCGTCGATTCGCTCCACGGTCCGGATTCTGCCCTCATGCCGACGCCGAGGCCGAGATCACGGTGGAGAAATCGGCACGCTCTCGGCGCAGAATCGTCACCCATGCGCGCGTCGAAGCCCGGTATCGTCGACCGCGAGGGAGGCGGGAAAGTAACCCCACCCATGTTGGGTGGGGGCGCGCTCGGGCTATGGAAGACGTGGGCTTCTTTCGGCGCATTCAGCGATGGCCGAAGTGGTGGGCTGCCGGAAGCGAGCCGAAGACGTCTGCCTCTTCGGCGCAGCTGCGGGCGAGTGGGCTGAGGGGCTCGAGCTCACGCACGACGACGTTGCGGTTCCGGCCGAGGCGCTCGAACTTGCCGCGTGCGAGCAGCAGCGGCTCCGCACGCACGAGCGCACGGAACCGCTCGTACACCACCGGCGGGACGATCAGGTTGACCTGGCCGAACTCGTCCTCGAGGAGCATGAAGACAACCCCGTTCGCGGTCGCCGGCCGCTGGCGCGCAACCGTCATTCCCGCGACGGCGACCGACCCGCCGGAGGGCTTCTCCGCCAGCTCCCGGCTCGAGAGCGTGCCCTTCGGCAGGTGCGGCCGCAGCAGCGAGAGTGGGTGGACGCCGACGGAGAGACTCGTCAGCCGATAGTCCGCGAGCATCCGCTCCCACGCTGTCTGCTCTCGCAGCGCCGGTGCGGGCGCCGTGGGGTCGAGTGGGAGTGCGAGCTGTCGCTCCTCTCCACCGCTCCCCGGCACCGACTGCGTTCGCGGCACCAGCCCGAGCTCCCAGAAAAGCACCCGCCGGCCGCCGTCGAACGAATCGCAGGCGCCGGATGCGACCAGCGCCTCCAGCCGTGCCCGGTCAAGCGCCATCCTCTGCGCGAGCTCGCGCACGCCGGAGTACGACCGGCCCCGCTCGCGCACAGCGACCACCGCAGCCGCCTCCTCCTCCCCGAGCGATCGCACGTACTCCAGTCCGATGCGCACCGCGTCTCCCTCGAGCGCGCACTTCGCCGCGCTGCGGTTCACATCGGGTGGGCGAACCTCGACTCCGCGCCGCTGCGCGTCCCGCACGAGCGACGCCGGCGGGTAGAAGCCCATCGGCTGCGCGTTCAGGAGCGCGCACAGGAACTCGCGCGGATAGTGATGTCGCAGCCACGCGGACTGGTACGCGAGCAGTCCGAACGCCGCCGCATGTGACTTGGGAAATCCGAATGCTGCGAACCCGTTCAGCTTCTGGAAGACCGCTTCGGCCGTCTCGCGATCGACACCGCGCCCGATCGCACCTTCCACGAAGCGCCCGTGAAACGCCTCGATGGCCTCCCGGCTGCGCTTGCGGCTCATCGCGCGCCGCAGACCCTCGGCCTCGCCCACGCTGAATCCCGCGAGCGCCGTGGCCACGCCGAGTACCTGCTCCTGGAAGACGACGACCCCGAGCGTCTCGCGCAGCGGCTCCTCCAGCAGCGGATGGTCGTAGGTCGGGACGAAGCCGGGGTCCTCGCGGAGCTTTTGCCGGTTCTCGATGAAGGGGTGAACGGCGCCGCCCTGGATCGGGCCCGGGCGCACGAGGGCGACCTGGATCGTGAGGTCGTCGAGGTTCTCGGGCAGCGTGCGCAGGAGCGACTGCATCTGCGCACGGCTTTCGATCTGGAAGACGCCGACCGTGTCGGCCTGCTGGATCTCCGCGAAGACCTTGCGGTCGTCGAGTGGGATGCGCGAGAGGTCGATCGTCTCGCCCGCCGCGCGCGCGATCTGCTCCACGCAGTCCTCGACGGCCGAGAGCATCCCCAGCCCGAGCAGGTCGATCTTGAGGAAGCCCGCGTCGGAGCACGAGTCCTTGTCCCATTGGCAAAGCTGGCGGCCCGCCATCGCGGCCGGCTGCACCGGGACGAGCTCGACGAGCGGCCGCGTCGAGATGACCATCCCACCCGGATGCTGCGAGATGTGCCGCGGCAGGCCGCCGAGCTCGCCGCAGAGCTCCACGAACGACCGCCAGCGCGGCGAGTCGAGCTTCGTCTCCGCATCCGGCAGCTTCCCGAGCTCGTCTCCGACGCGGTAGGGATTGCCGTCCGTCAGCCGCGCCAGCCGCTCGAGCTCGGCAAACGGCAGGCCCAGCGCCTTGCCGACGTCCCGGATCGCGCCGCGCGCATGGTAGGTCGAGAAGCTCGCGACGAGCGCCGAGTGCTCCCGGCCGTACCGCTCGCAGACCTCGACGATCAGCTTCTCGCGGATGTCGCGCGGAAAGTCGAGGTCGATGTCGGGGACCGAGACGAGCTCGCGGTTGAGGAAGCGCCCGAGCGGCAGGCCCGCCTGCACGGGATCGACGTGCGAGAGCCCGGTCAGGTAGCAGACGATCGAGCCGACCGAGCTCCCCCGGCCGCGACCGGGCGGGAGGACGTTCCGTGCGACCGAGTCGCCGCGCACCTCGCGGGCGCAGTCGCGCGCCAGCTCGAGCACTTCCCAGTGGAGCAGGAAGAAGCCCGCCAGGCCGAGCTCGTCGATCAGCGCAAGCTCCTCGTCGAGCCGCTTGCGCGCCTTCCGTTTGTGACCGTTTGCACCGCCGTAGCGCTCCGCGAAGGCTCGGTCGCACACGCGCCGGAGCTGCTGGGTCGCGGGCTCGCCGGTGTCCGAGAAGTCGGGGTAGCGGTAGCCGAGATCCTCGGTCAAGTCGAACTCGAGCCGCGCGGCGAGCTCGCCGGCCCGTTCGACGGCATCTCGGTCGAGCGGGAAGCGCTCCGGAGCGTGCTCCGGGGCGAGCAGGACGCTCTCGCGGTTCCCTCGCCGCTCCGCCTCGCAGCCGTCGAGAGAGGTGCGGCAGCGGATCGCGACCAGCACGTCCTGCAGCGTCGTTCGCCTTTGATGATGGGCGTGGGCATCGCCAGTTGCGACCGTGAGAACGCCGATCGCCTCGGCGAGGTCCCGCAGAGCCGCGTTTCGGCGCTCGTCTCCGCGCTCGTACGGACGCTGGAGCTCGACGAAAAAGCGTTCCCGCCCGAACGCGCGCGCGAGCGCGTCGGCGCCGTTCGGGTTGCGGACGGCGAGCCCGTGGCGAGCGCAGCCCGAGAGGCAGACGAGCCCGTCGTTCAGCTCGGCGAGCAGCGTCGCGTCGAGGGCCGGAGGCAGCAGCTCGGCGCCCGCCTTCGGCCGCGTCCCTGCATGAGCCGCGGTCAACAGGCGGCAGAGGTTCGAGTAGCCCACGCTGCTCTCGACGAGCAGTGTCACGTGGGAGCCGTCCGACAGCGTCACCTCGGAGCCGGTGATCGGCCGCACGCCGAACGCCTTCGCCGCGTGCGCGAACTCGAGCGAGCCGTAGACCCCGTCGTGATCGGTCAGCGCCAGCGCCTCGTAGCCGAGCTCCGCTGCCTGGGCCGCGAGCTCCTCCGGGAGCGAGGCTCCGTCCAGGAACGAATAGGCTGAATGCGCATGGAGCTCGACGTACACCGCCCGCTGCTCCTAGCGCCCGGCGCAGGCGAGACGGTCGTCGACCGGCCGGAGAAGACGCTCCGCATCCTCGCCGAGCTCGACGACGTGATCATCACGTGGTTCCGCTACGCGCCCGGCGAGAAGGGGCCGGACGCGCACGTCCATCACCATCACACCGACGCCTTCTACGTGCTCGAGGGCGAGATCGACGTCTCGCTCGGCCCCGAGCCCCAGACGGTCCGCGCGACTCCGGGCACTTTCGCTGCGGCACCGCCCGACGTCGTCCACACCTTCCGAAATTCGAGCGACGCGCCCGCGATCTTCCTCAACCTCCACGCTCCCGCGAGCGGCTTCGGCGACCACATCCGCGGCAAGAATCCGAGCTTCGACCAGCACGACCCTCCTACCGACGGCGGGCGGCCGCTTGCCGACGCGGTCTTCACCAAGCCGGAGGATGCCGAGATCCTTCGTAGCGCCGTGAGCACCCACCGGATCCTCTGCGACCTCCAGCAGCTCTCGGTGATCGACATGACGTTTCAGCACGAGTTCGAGGGCGTCGACCCGCATACCCATCACGACCACGTGGACGCGTTCTACGTTCTCGAAGGCGACGTCGAGTTCTGCGTCGGCGACGACTCGCACATCGCGCGTCCGGGCAACTTCCTCGCCGCTCCGCGCAACAGCGTCCACGGCTTCCGGCCCGCCGGTGCCGACCCCATCCGCTGCTTCAACGTCCACGCGCCGCCTGCCGGCTTCCTCGACCGCCTGCGCGCGCGAGACTGACGCCCTCACGACCCCCTCTGGCTGAACCAGCGGCTCACCTCCTCGTCGTGGAAGACGACCATGTGCTCGCCGCCTGCGAGGACGACGTCGAAGTACCGCCGGCTGACCGGCTCCTCTGTCCACCAGCGATCGACCACGCGCCACTCCTCGCGGACGAGCGCGACCGCCGAGCGGTTCACGCGGCGAGGCGACCCGTCGACATGCGCCTCGACCAACGCCCGCTGCGGCTGGTTCAGTCGTCGCGCGGAACCAGCAGTGCTCTCTGTTCCGGCAGGCGTGACCACGGAGCGACCTCGACGACGGTGCAGACGGAGCCGGAACCGGTTCCGGCGCGAACCTGACGCAGCCCTTCTCGCAGGTGGGCACGCAGTTCGGCCCCTTCGGGCTGAACGAGCTCGAGCTGGCTTCCCACCGACTCCGCCAGGATCAAGACCTCCAGCGTCAGCGCGACGACCGGCGCCGGCAGGTCGAGGAGCTTCGGCCCCAGCGCGGCGCGCAGGCGGGCGGGCTCTGCGGTCGCGTCCCGCAGCGTGACCGTTCGGCGCCAAGAACCGCCGCCGACGAGCCTCGCCGCGAGTGCGAGCTTGCGCAGAGCCCGCCCGCCGCGCTCCGGTCGAGCGAGCAGGCGGTCCAGCAAGACGCCGAGTGAGCGTCTCAGCGTCAGCTCGTTTCCGACCGCCTCGGGAAACTCGAGCGTCTCCAGCAATTCCGCGGCGGGCTTCCTTCCACGGACGCGGCGGCTCGAGCCCCCTCTCGCCAGGCCCCAGGCGCGCCGGCCGTCCGGCCCCAGACGTTCGGCCACGGCGCCACCCGGCAGCCCGGCAAGCTCTCCGAGCTTCGTGATTCCAAGTTCCTGGAGCTCCTCGCGCTGCCCCGCTGCGAGCGGAAGCAGCGTCAGCGGCAGCGGCGAGAGAAATTCCCGCGTGTGCTCGTCGGAGACGATCAGCACCTGGCCGGAGCGCGCGACGTTTGCCGCTGCCAGCGCCGCGAAGCGCCTGCGTGCCGCGCCTATACGTGCGTCCCAGCCCGGGCCGACGGCCTTCAGCGCCCGCCTGAGCGCCGGCTCGAGGCCGCCGTAGAGCCGCTCGACCCCGCGCGTCTCGAAGTACGCGCAGCCCGGCGCGGCCGGATCGACGGCGATACCCGCGTCTTCGAGCCTGCGGACGATCTGCTCCCAGGCCTCCTCCGCCGCGGCCGGATCGGGATCGACGAGCTGCAGCGACGGGCAGGTCGCGAGCGCCTCCCCGAGACGCATGCCCGGCCGGATGCCGGCGACCTCGGCGGTGGCGGTTACCGGCCCGAGCAGTGCCTCGGTTGCCGGTTCCGGAGCCAGCGCCGCGGGCTCGGCCTGCAGGCGCGGCCGCTCCCGCAGCGCGGCTCGCAGCTCGAATCCGGGAATGACGATGGACGCGATCACGAACAGGTGTTCTACACGAACAGGTGTTCGCATGTCAAGAGAAGTTGGTCTCGAAATGTGACGAATGTGAGTCTTCGCGCTGCAGCAGAGGGACTGGTGGCGCGCGTCAGAGCGTGACTTCGGCCGCCCGCTCGAGCATCCGCGAGAGGCGCGGCACCACGTCGAGCACGCTCACCTGGGAGCACCACGCGATGTCCTCCTCGAGGCCGGGCGGGCCGTAGGTGCGCGCGTTGATGCCGTCGATCGCGTTCGGGAAGCGCGCCGCGATCACCTCGGACGCCCTGGCCGCGTCGCTGCGGTCGCAGTCGAGCAGGGTGACGATCCGGCCGGCGCAGTACGCGTCGTCGATCGCGAAGGCGTCCTTGTAGCCGGCGCAGAGGACGACGGTGTCCTCCCCGCGCGCCCGCGCGTGTGCAGCGACTGCGTCGAGGTTGAGGAGCGACCCGAGCACGACCTCGCGGCAGGAGGCCGCGGCCGCGACGACCGCTCGCGTGCCGTTGGTCGTCGAGAGGATCAGCGTCTCGGCCCGTGACTCCTGGAACTCGCGGGGTGAGGCGCCCGCGTCGAAGCCCTCGATCATCTGGGCCTCGCGCTCGCCGCCCGTGATCGCCTCGTCGCCCAGCTCGGCGCGCAGCCGTCGGGCCTCGTCGATCTCGCTACAGCAGAGAACGCGGCGGTAGCCGGACGCGAGGGCCTGCGCGATCGTGGACGTCGCCCGCATGACGTCGACGACGATTCCCAGCGGGGCCGCTGCCGCCTCGGCCGGCGTGAACGCGACGTGGAAGCGCACGGCGCAACGCTACAAGTCTCGGTGCCAGACACCGACACGAAACCCGCACGTCTTCGTCACGGAAGTGTGTCGCGCCGACCGGAGAACGGCTTGCCTCCGTGAAGGCGGCGTTCGGGGTTCGGCGGGCGCGGTGTCAGACACCGTCACGGAAGTGTCACGGCCGCATGCGGGGCTACGCTTGGCGCCAATGTCCACGCCGATGTACTGCTACCGGCACCCGAACCGCGAGACGTACGTCTCGTGCTCCGAGTGCGGCCGCCCGATCTGCGCCGAATGCATGACGCCGGCGCCGGTCGGCCAGCGCTGCCCGGAGCACTCCGGGAAGCCGCAGGGCGTTCGGCGCGTCACCGCGGGAGCCCGCCGCACGGCGTTCGAAGGCACCGGCGCGCTTGTGACAAAGACGCTGATCGGGCTCAACGTCCTCGTCTACGTCGTCACCGCAGCCCAGGGAGCGGGCCTCAACAGCCCCGGGGGCTCGCTCTTCGACAAGTGGCTCCTCTACGGCCCCTTCGTCGCGAAGGGCGACTGGTGGCGCCTGGTCACCGCGGCATTCCTCCACGCGAGCCTGATCCACATCGGCTTCAACATGTACTTCCTCTGGTTCGCAGGGGCCCCGGTCGAGGCGGCACTCGGCCGCGGCCGCTTCTTGCTGGTCTACCTCGTCTCCGGCCTGGCCGGCTCGGCGGGCGCGCTCGTGCTCGACCCGAACACGCGCACGGTCGGAGCCTCAGGCGCGATCTTCGGGATCCTCGGCGCGGCGCTCGTGATGGAGCGGCAGCGCAACTTCGTGCTCGGCGGCTCGGCGCTCGGCCTGATCGTGATCAACCTGATCCTGAGCTTCGTGCTCTCGAACATCTCGATCGGTGGGCACATCGGCGGCTTGATCGGCGGGGTCCTCTGCACGCTCGTGCTCTCGAGCTTCGGCCGCGGCCACGCCGCCTACAGCCGGCTCGGGCTCTGGGGAATCGCCGGTGTGCTGGGCGTCGGCCTCCTGAGCATCGCCGTCGCGTACCTCAAGGTACGCGGCTACGCGTAGCTAAGGCGCTCACTTGCGACGCCGACCATAGAGGCCGTGCCGGCTTCTGCCGGTGCGGCCGTCTTTATCCGAAGCGTTCTATGCGCGTCGCGCGGTCGAGCATGTCCTTCCAGGCGTGGTCGTTCCCGCCTGGCCCGCCGTCGAGTCGGTCCGCGAACCCGTCCCACGCGAAGATGACGTCGTTCCCGAGCCCGCCGTAGACCCGGTCGCTGCCGCGGTCCCCCTGCAGCTTGTCGCTACCCGGGCCGCCCGCGAGGACGTCGTTGCCGTTCCCGCCGTTGAGGATGTCCCTGCCGTCCCCGCCGCGGAGGATGTCGTTGCCGGCGTTGCCGTCGAGGACGTCGTTCCCACCGAGCCCGCAGATCACATCGCGCCCCTTGGTCCCGACGAGGATGTCGGGGCCCGACGTCCCGTTGATCGTGCAGGGCGCGACGCTTTGAGAGGTCGCATGCCCGCCGCGAACGAGGAACAGCGAGACGACGGCGGCAAAGAGCACCGTCATCGTCTTCAGTCGGTTCTCGCGGTCCGGGGTCATCAGGGCGGCACCTCCGGGTGTCACCCTGATGATCGGACTCGAAGCGCCACGGGGCATCCCCCGCAGCGGTGATTCAGCTAAGCAGGCCGGTTCGTGATTCGGACATAGGTCTTGTCGTTCTCGCCGCACTCTTCCCGTAGCGCGACCTGGCCGGTACGGCCCTCGCCCTGCCATGAAACCTCGGAGTCGTGCTCCTCGAGCTCGTCGAAGAGGATCTTGAAGCCGGCGCCCTCGAGCTCCTTCTTGAACTCGTCGTGTGCCTCCTTGACGTCGCCGTGGAAGTAGCCCTCGACGACGTTCGTCGGGCCCTCGGTCGACTGCTGGGTGTAGGTGAGCTTGTCCGCCTCGATCTGCGGGAAGCTCGGCGGCAGCTTCAGCTTCTCGCTGTCGACCAGCGCGGCGCCGTTGCACGCGCTCTTGGCCGCTGCACTCGGCTGCTCGGTCTCCCCCTTCTTCTCGCCGCCGCCGCCGCAACCGGCGAGGACGACGACCACCGCCGCCAGCAACGCACACCAACCAACCTGCCTCACGTTCAACTCCTCTCGTAGCTATCCACCGGCGCTAACGGCTTCCACACCCGACTCCTTGAGCGCCGCCTGCGCCGCCGCCAGCCTGGCGAGCGGCACACGATAGGGCGAGCAGCTGACGTAGTCGAGCCCCAGGCCGTGGCAGAACGCGATCGAGGCGGGCTCCCCGCCGTGCTCGCCGCAGATGCCGAGCTTGATGCCTTCCTTGGCCCCTCGGCCCCTCTCGACCGCGATCCGCATCAGGTCGCCGACGCCGCTCTGGTCGAGCGTCTCGAACGGGTTCCGCTCGAGCACGCCGTCCTCGAGGTAGCGCGTCAGGAACTTGCCTTCGGCATCGTCACGGGAGAACCCGAGCGCCGTCTGCGTGAGGTCGTTCGTGCCGAAGGAGAAGAAGTCCGCGTGCTCGGCGATCTCGTCGGCTCGGATGCAGGCGCGCGGGAGCTCGATCATCGTCCCGACGAGGTACTCCACCGACTCGCTCTCGTCGCTCGCGGTCGCGAGCGTGATCGCGCGCAGCCGGTGCAGCTCCTCGGCGAAGCCCACGAGCGGATGCATGATCTCGACGAGCGGCGCCTCCCCGGTGCGCTTCTCGACCGCCTCCGCCGCCCGGATGATCGCGCGCACCTGCATCTCGTAGATCTCGGGCCAGAGCAGGCCGAGGCGGCAGCCGCGCGTGCCGAGCATCGGGTTCGACTCCTGCAGCGCGCGGATCCGCTCGCGCATGCGCTCGTCCTTCGCCTCTTCGAGCGGCGGCAGGAACTCGTGCAGCGGCGGGTCGAGCAGCCGGATCGTGACGGGCAGGCCTGCCATCGCCTCGAAGATCCCCTCGAAGTCGCCCTGCTGGTGCGGCAGCAGCTTGTCGAGGGCGGCGCGCCGCTCGTCCTCGCCCGAGGCCATGATCATCTCCCGGACGACCGGCAGCCGGTCCTCGGCCATGAACATGTGCTCCGTTCGACAGAGCCCGATTCCCTGGGCGCCGAACTCGCGCGCCTTGGCCGCGTCCTCGGGGGTGTCGGCGTTCGCGCGGACTTTGAGGCGGCGGAGGTCGTCCGCCCAGCCGAGGATCGTCTCGAAGTCCTCGTTGATCTGCGGGGGCACCAGATCGACCGAGCCGACGATCACCCTGCCGGTGCCGCCGTCGATCGTGATCACGTCGCCCTCGGAGAGCTTCTGGCCGCCGATCGTGAGCGTCCGCGCATCGGCGTCGATCGTCAGGCCTTCGCACCCCGCGACGCACGGCTTGCCCATCCCGCGGGCGACCACGGCCGCGTGGGAGGTCATGCCGCCGTGCGCGGTGAGGATCCCAGCGGCCTGGATCAGGCCGTGGATGTCGTCCGGGGTCGTCTCCCAGCGGACGAGGATCACGTCCTGGCCCGCCCTGCCGCGCTCCTCGGCGGTGTCCGCATCGAGGACGACCTTGCCGCAGGCGGCGCCGGGACTTGCGTTCAGGCCACGCGCGGCGACCTCGACCTTCGCGTCGGGGTCGATCATCGGGTGCAGCAGCTGGTCGAGCTGGCCGGGGTCGATGCGGGCGACGGCCTCCTCTCGCGTGATCAGGCTCTCGCCGACCATCGAGACCGCGGCCTTCAGCGCGGCGGTGGCCGTGCGCTTGGCCGAGCGCGTCTGGAGCAGGTAGAGCCGGCCGTCCTCAACGGTGAACTCGATGTCCTGGACGTCCCGGTAATGCTCCTCGAGGCGGCGCATCGTGCCGAGCAACTCGTCGAAGGTGTCGCCGAGGTCGCGCTTCATCGCCTCCAGCCGCTCCGGCGTGCGGATGCCCGCGACCACGTCCTCGCCCTGTGCGTCCGCGAGGAACTCGCCGTAGAGCCCCTGCTCGCCCGTCGACGGGTCGCGGGTGAAGGCGACGCCGGTTCCCGACTTGGCGCCCTTGTTCCCGAAGACCATCTGGACGACGTTGACGGCGGTGCCGAGGTCGTCCGCGATCCGGTTTGCCCTGCGGTAGACCTGGGCGCGCGGCGTCTCCCACGAATCGAACACGGCCCGCACCGCGCGGCTCAGCTGCTCGCCCGCGTCCTGCGGGAACGGCCGGCCGATCTCGTCCTCGTAGATCTGCTTGAAGCCGCGAGCGAGCTCCTCGAGGTCGTCGGCCGTCAGGTCGACGTCCTGCTTGACGTTTCGCTCTTCCTTCAGGGCGCGCAGGGCCTGCTCGAAGCGCTCGGCGTCGATCCCGTCGACCACCTCGCCGTACATCTGGATCAGCCGGCGGTAGGAGTCGTAGGCGAAGCGGCGGTTGCCCGTGGCGGCGGCCAGGCCCTCGACGGCCTCGTCGTTGAGGCCGAGGTTGAGGATCGTGTCCATCATCCCGGGCATCGAGATCGCGGCC
>Ga0137366_10002773_pt1 | contig 13465 bp, 10 predicted proteins | sample SagtaG_8_FD_104938 | JGI IMG/M metagenome (GOLD analysis project Ga0137366, IMG submission 104938) | Vadose zone soil microbial communities from Sagehorn Ranch, Mendocino, California, USA - Sage1_L_60_16 metaG | ecosystem: Environmental > Terrestrial > Soil > Vadose zone | place: USA... | reverse complement strand
TGGCCTCCTTGCCCCCGCGCAACACAACTGCATTGCCGGTCTTGAACGCGAGTACCGCCGCATCAACGGTCACGTTGGGGCGAGATTCGTATACGATCCCCACAACTCCCAGTGGCACGCGAACTTTTCGGATCTGCAGACCGTTGGGGCGGGTGGATTCTTCCAGAACCTCATCGATCGGGTCAGGCAAGGCCGCAACCTCGCGCACCGCCTTGGCCATTTCCTTGATGCGGGAAGGGGTCAGCAGCAGACGGTCGCGCATTGCGCCTGAAAGATTCGAGCGCTCGACATCGTCCTGATTGGCCGCCAGGATATTGGTTTCCTGTGCTTCGATGGCGTCGGCCATCTGCAGCAGCAAAGCGTTCTTCTGCTCGGTCGAAAACTGCGCCAGACGCCCAGACGCAGCGCGCGCCCGCTCCAATTTCTCGCGCGTCGTCGAGGCAATAGAAATCGTTGTAGCCATGTTCAATCCCGTCATTCAGCCGGAGGGAAATAGGTCCCGATTTTTCTCGCCAGCGCATTCGCGATTACTTGCGGATCGCGTCCGTTCACAATCGCGACATTGACTCCCGCCTCGCTGGCGCTTTTGGCCGCTCGAAGTTTCGATCGCATGCCCCCGCGTCCCAACTTGCTGTGGCCGTTACATAAGTCTTCCATTGCGGGCGTCAGTTTGCGGATTGTGCGAACCAGCTTTTGGCGCTTTCCAGTCCCCTCATAAAAGCCGTCCACGTCGGTCAGCAACAACAGCCAGTCCGCTTCGACCGCCGCTGCGAGCAGGGCGCTCAGTTCGTCGTTATCGCCAAACGCTCCGACCAGTTCGCGGACCGAAACGCTGTCATTTTCATTCACAATCGGCACGGCGCCGAGCTTGAGCAGCTGGCGAAGCGTGTTCTGAAGGTTCTTGTAGCGCAGCGGCGAGGTGAAGTCGTCACTGGATAGCAGCAACTGCGCGACCGGTTTCTTGCCGAAGAACAGCCGCTCATAGGTGTGCATGAGAGCACTCTGTCCTACGGCTGCGCAGGCCTGCATCAGAGGCACGCTAGCGGGCTTGTCACTCAACTGAAGTTGTGCCATGCCCGACGCAATCGCGCCCGAACTGACGATTAATATCTGGTCTTGCTTGAGGTCGAGCTGGTCGATCAGCGAACGTAGTTGCTGTGTATCAATCTGCCCACCCGGCGCGATCAGGCTGGTCCCGACTTTGATGACGAGGCGCATGTGTTCTCATTAATTTAGCAGGTCGCCACCGGCAATACACACCGTGACGGCTTCGGTGGTGTAATAGAAAACATGTTGCGGCAGGGTCCTACTGAGCGCTTCTCCTCGCGGGTCGAGCACTACGTGCGCTTTCGTCCCGGCTACCCCCAAGAAGTGGTCACGGTTTTGCGCGAGGAATGCGGCTTGCGGTCCGACTCCCTCATTGCCGACGTTGCCTTCGGCACCGGCCTGTTTACGCGGCTGCTGCTCGAAAATGGCAATCGCGTGCTGGGCGTCGAGCCCAACGCGGACATGCGCCGTGCGGGCGAAGAGTACTGCGGACGGTTTCCGAATTTCACCAGCGTTACCGGCACGGCTGAGGCGACCACGTTACAGGATCTTTCCGTGGACGTCGTGACCGCAGCCCAGGCGGCGCACTGGTTTGACCGCGACAAGGCGCTTGCGGAGTTCCGGAGAATCCTCAAACCGGGCGGCTATCTGGTGCTTCTGTGGAACGACCGCTTGATCGATTCTCCGGGTTTCAATCAGGAGTACGAGCAACTTGTCTTGCGCTACGGCACGGATTACAGCGAGGTAAAGCGCCGCGATGCCGCAGCGGCGCAGTTCTTGGAGGGCATTCCCCATAAAAAGCGCATCCTGCCCAACCATCAGCCTATGGACTTCGAAGCCCTGCAAGGCCGGCTGCTCTCTTCGTCGTACATTCCCCAGCCGGGCGAGCCTTCATACGGTCCGATGATCCTCGACCTGAAGCTCCTCTTCGACACGTATCAGAGCGACGGCCACGTGCAAATGGGATATGACACCAAGATTTACTACACCAATTTCGCTTAATAGCAGGAGAGTTTCGGTCATGGCCAGCAACGCCCCCACGAAGTCCACCTTCCACATGAGCCCGGAAGAATTTCGTAAACACGGGCACGAAGTAGTGGACTGGATTGCCGATTACCAGAAGAAGATCGAATCGTTCCCAGTAATGTCGCTGGTTCAGCCCGGAGAGATCCGCGCAGCCTTGCCGAAGGATGCTCCGGCGCAAGCGGAACCGTTTGAGACCATCCTGGCCGATGTCGAGAAACTCATTCTGCCGGGCATCACGCACTGGCAATCGCCGAACTTCTTCGGCTACTTTCCTTCCAACAACTCGGGCCCTTCGATTCTCGGTGACCTGCTGTCATCCGGCTTCGGCGTGCAAGGGATGCTCTGGGCCACGAGTCCGGCTTGCACGGAACTCGAAACGCACGTCCTCGATTGGCTGGTCCCTGCGCTCGGCTTGCCGGAGAAGTTCCTGTCGTCGAGCACAGGCGGCGGAGTCATTCAGGACACTGCATCCAGCTCTTCTTTGTGTGCGGTTCTCGCGGCGCGTGAGCGCGCAACGAATTTTCACTCGAACCGCGCAGGCTTGACTTCGCGACTCGTTGCCTACACCTCGAACCAGGCGCACTCCTCGATTGAGAAAGCGCTTCAAATCGCTGGCGTCGGCCGGGAAAATCTGCGGCTGATCGATGTCGATGAAACGTTTGCTATGCGCCCCGACGTCCTCGCAGCCGCGATCGAGCGAGACAAGGTCGCTGGTTTCGTTCCGTTTTTCGCGTGCGCAACGGTAGGGACGACTTCCTCCAACGGAATGGACCCCCTTGCCAAACTCGGCGCGATCTGCCGCCAGCACTACCTGTGGTTCCACGTGGATGCCGCCATGTCCGGTACTGCTGCACTCTGTCCGGAATTTCGCCACTTGCAGAATGGCCTGGAACACGCCGACAGTTACTGCTTCAATCCGCACAAGTGGATGTTTACCAACTTCGACTGTGACTGCTTCTATGTTGCAGACCGCAAGGCGCTGATTCAAACTCTGAGCGTTCTGCCCGAGTACCTGCGCAACAAAGCCACCGAATCAGGAGCGGTGATCGATTATCGTGATTGGCAGGTTCCGCTCGGACGACGTTTCCGTGCCTTGAAACTCTGGTTCGTCCTTCGCTACTATGGCATCGAGGGACTCCAGTTCCACATTCGCGAGCACGTTCGCTTGGCGCAGCGGTTCGCTGGTTGGGTGAAAGACGACGAGCGCTTCGAACTCGTCGTTCCGCCACCTCTCAACCTGATCTGTCTCCGCCTGCATGGAAGCGACGAACTCAACCAGAAACTCATGGATGGGCTGAACCGCAGCGGCGATTTGTTCCTCACACACACCAAGCTCAACGGGCGGCTTGTGTTGCGGGTGTCCATTGGCCAGACCAATACTGCCGAGCGTCACGTCGAGAAGGCGTGGAATCGCATCCAGGAGGAGGCCTCCCGTTTGCTGTAATCGGGACCGTCACGGGTAGTTTCGCAAAAGAAATCTGACAGCCATCCCTGGCAACTACCAATAAAATTCGATTTAGGTTAAATTGGTGCGCTGCCCACAATCGATACCGGACTGACAGTAAAGCCGATACTTGAATGATCCCACCTTCTGTTGCTCTATTGTCAGCTGGCGTGTGCGGACGATTTCACAATTGGTACAGGAGTGTTTCCGTGAAGAACCTTCTCGTTATTCTCTGCGTAACGATTTTGGCATTGCAATTGGCAGCGCAGCAGCCAGCCTCTGCTTCTTCCCAGGCTACCCCGGCGACTGCCTCTGATCTCGCCGGCGCTCCATTTCGCAATCCTTCTTTACCGATCGATGAGCGCGTGAGTGACCTGATCTCGCGAATGACTTTGGAAGAGAAGGTCTCGCAAATGCGCGACCGGGCGCCTGCTGTCCCGCGACTTGGCATTCCTCAATACGATTGGTGGAATGAGGGATTGCACGGTGTAGCTTTCGCTGGGTACGCCACCAATTTCCCGCAGGTCATCGGCATGGCGGCTACGTGGGATACCGACCTTGTACACACGATGGCAGAGACCATCTCGACTGAGGCGCGTGCTAAGTACAACCAGGCCATGCGCGACGATCAACACGAAAGATTCTTCGGGCTGACGTTCTGGGCGCCGAACATCAACATCTTTCGCGACCCCCGCTGGGGACGCGGGCAGGAGACCTACGGCGAAGATCCATTTCTCACCGGTCGAATGGCGGTTGCATTTGTTTCTGGCATGCAGGGAACGGATTCCAAATACCTGAAAGTCGTCTCTACTCCCAAGCACTACGCCGTGCACAGCGGTCCCGAGCCTTTGCGGCACCAATTCAACGTGCCTGTCTCACCCCACGACCTGGAAGACACCTATTTGCCGGCGTTCCGTGCTGCAATTACCGAGTCGCATGCGCAATCCGTCATGTGCGCCTACAACGCCATTGATGGTGCGCCCGCCTGCGCCAGCAACATGCTGCTTCGGGACCACCTGCGAAACGCATGGCACTTCGACGGCTACGTCGTGAGCGATTGCGCCGCTGTCGCCGACGTGAACACTGGCCACCACTACGCTCCTGACATGGCCCACGCCGCCGCTGCCGCAGTGAAGTCTGGAACCGATCTGGAATGCGGCTTCCGTGAAGGGCAGGCGTTTCCTGCACTGGTGCAGGCTGTGCACGACAAGCTGATTACCGAGGCTGAACTGGACAACGCCCTGCGGCGGCTGTTCAGGGCGCGATTCCAACTCGGGATGTTCGATCCACCTGAGAGCTACGCCTATGGCCAGATTCCATTCAGCGAAGTTAATTCGCCCGAACATCGGCAGCTTTCGCTGCAGGCTGCGCGCGAATCGATTGTCCTGCTGAAGAATGAAGGTCACACCCTTCCGCTCAAGGCTGATGTCGCGCGTATCGCGGTCGTGGGCCCGACGGCGGAACTCGTTCAATCGCTGCAGGGCAACTACAACGGCCCGCCACCATCTCCGGTGTATCCGGTCAATGGAATCGAGAAGCGGTTTGCCTCTGCGCAAGTTTCTTACGCCCAAGGGTCGACGCTGGTAGCCGGCGCGGCCATGCCAATTGAGCACACAGCATTGCATCCCGCGAACGGCTCCGGATATGGCCTCACCGGCGAATACTTCAGCTCCAAAGACATGAGGGGAACCCCAGTCCTCACGCGCACCGATCGCAACGTCAATTTCAACTGGGATAAAGTTGTCCCCCTTAGCGGACTGCAGCGCAACAATTTTTCCGTGCGGTGGAGCGGCACATTCACTCCGCCTGCGCCCGGAGAGTACAAGTTGGGTGTTCGAGTCAATTATTGCTATGCCTGTGAGAACGCCGAGGGATTCCGCTTGTACTTGGATGACAAAGTGTTGGTGGAGAGCAACGATAAGAAGCAGCCTGAGCGCGGTCAGGTCCTGGACGCGACGGTCAATTTCAGCGACACCCAGCCGCATCCGATTCGTCTCGAGTACTTACACGGAACCGGCAGCGCGGGGATCGATCTGACGTGGCAGGCACCGGCGGCCGCGCTGCGCGATGAGGCTGTTCGGGTTGCGCAGCAGGCGGACGTAATTGTCGCGGCCGTTGGGCTTTCACCCTCTCTCGAGGGTGAGGAAATGCCAGTGAAGCTTGAGGGTTTCAGCGGTGGCGATCGCACCAGCATCGACCTGCCCGCGGCGCAGGAAGATTTGCTCAAGGCGCTGGCCGCTACCGGCAAACCCTTAGTGGTCGTACTACAGAACGGAAGCGCACTTTCCGTTAACTGGGCGCAGCAGCATGCCAACGCTGTTCTCGAGGCGTGGTATCCCGGCGCTGAAGGTGGCACCGCGATCGCCGAGACGCTGGCGGGAGACAACAATCCAGCTGGTCGACTTCCTCTGACTTTCTATTCCTCACTCAAACAGGTGCCTCCGTTCGAAGAGTATTCGATGAAGAACCGCACCTACCGCTATATGTCCGAGAAGCCGCTCTATGGTTTTGGCTACGGGCTCAGCTACACGAAATTCGAGTACAGCGGGCTGAAAGTTCCCGACAAGGTCAAGGCGGGGGACCCAGTCACTGTCGAGGCCGACATAAAGAATGCGGGCGGCGTTGCGGGGGATGAAGTGGTCGAGCTCTACCTTACCCAGCCGAAGGCCTTTGAGACTCCCCTTCGAGTGCTGGCGGGGTTCAAGCGTGTCCGGATGCGACCGGATGAATCGGCTCACGTTAGCCTCACCATCGATCCCCGCTCTTTAGGGCAGGTGGATGCCAAAGGCAATCGCGTGATCGCGCCCGGCGCATACACCGTTTCCGTCGGCGGAACACAGCCGGGAGAAACCGATTCCGTTCAGACGGGCAAGTTCGAAATCAAGGGGCGGCTAACACTCGCCAAATAGAGAGTGTGCGCAAGACCCGCAACAACTGTGACGCACGTCACCGGAAGTGCGTGTATCAATGTGATATGAGTTCTTGACCTGCACTGGTCCGCCGTAGGAGGGCTCCGCGTGGCTCGAAGTAAATCGGCAACAAGGAAATCATTTTCCAAGCGGAAATTGCTCAGTCTCTTGCCGTACCGCAATCCTAAGATGTCGCCGGAAAAGCGTGCTCGGGACCTTTTGTCTCGCATGACTCTGGAAGAAAAAGCCGCGCAGATGGTCTGTCTATGGCGTGAGCGGCCCAACACACTGTTGGATGATGACGGAAATTTTGATTCGGCCAAGGCCAAGGTTGCATTCAAGAAAGGCCAGGGCCTCGGCCAAGTGGCCCGTCCCAGTGATGCCGGCAAAGGCAAGAACGCGCGTCAGATGGCGGAGTTGACGAATACAATCCAGAAGTTCTTTCTGGAAAACAGCCGCTTGGGAATTCCCGTCATGTTCCACGAGGAATGCCTGCACGGCCACTGGGCTATCGATGGCACCAGCTTTCCTCAGCCGATCGCATTGGCATCGACCTTTGATCCCGCGCTGGTGGAGCGTCTGTTTGCGATGACCGCCGAAGAAACACGATTGCGGGGCGCTCACCATGTTCTTACGCCTGTGGTTGATGTGGTACGAGATCCGCGATGGGGGCGCTGCGAGGAGACTTACGGAGAGGACCCCTACCTCGTATCACGGATGGGAATTGCTGCGGTGAGCGGCTTCCAGGGCGATGCGACGTTTCACGACCGAAAACACGTAATCGCGACTCTGAAGCACTTCACCGGCCATGGTCAGCCCGAATCGGGCATGAACTGTGCTCCGGCGAACATCTCCGAACGCGTGCTGCGCGAAGTTTTTTTTTATCCCTTTAAAGAAGTGTTGAAGAAGGCCGGCGCTATCAGCGTCATGGCGTCCTACAACGAGATTGATGGCGTTCCCTCGCACGCGAATAAGTGGCTATTGCGCGATGTGTTGCGCAAAGAATGGGGATTCAAGGGCTTCATCATTTCCGATTACTGGGCCCTTTGGGAACTCAGCTACAAGCCGGATACACACGGGCATTTCGTCGCCAAGGACAAAAAAGAGTCCTGCCGTCTCGCGGTGGAAGCCGGGGTCAATCTTGAGGCGCCCGATCCGAACGTTTACCTCCACTTGGTGAAATTGGTGAAGAAACGTGTATTGAAGGAATCGCAACTGGATGACCTGGTCGCGCCTCTCCTTTACTGGAAGTTCAAGTTCGGACTCTTTGAAGATCCGTACGTTGATCCGGATGAGGCGGACCGTGTAGTGGGCTCGGAGGCAAACCGTAAGGTGGCTCTCGAAGGAGCGCGTGGAGCTATCACGCTGTTAAGAAATGAAAACAATATCGCGCCGCTGAACCTGGACAAGATCAAGACGATTGCGGTGATTGGGCCCAATGCAAACTGCGGCTTGCTCGGCGGATACAGCGGTGTCCCCAAGTACAACGTCACCGTCCTGGACGGTATTAAGCAGCGAGTCGGAAACCGCGCTAAAGTGCTTTACAGCGAAGGCTGCAAGATCACCATCGGCGGCTCCTGGGGCGAGGACAATGTGGTACCCAGCAATCCCGAAGAAGATCGCAAGCAGATTGCCGAAGCGGTGGAAGTTGCCAAGCAGGCGGATGTGATCGTGCTAGCCATCGGGGGTAATGAACAGACGTCGCGCGAAGCATGGGCGCGCACACACATGGGCGACCGCACAAGCCTCGATCTGATCGGCAGACAAGAAGATCTGGTCAAGGCGATGGTAGCGACGGGCAAGCCGATTATTGTGTTCCTCTTCAATGGACGCCCGCTCTCCATCAACTATGTCGCACAAAATGTCCCAGTCATCTTTGAATGCTGGTATCTGGGGCAGGAAACCGGCCGCGCCGTGGCCGAGGCTCTGTTTGGAGATTTGAATCCGGCCGGGAAGTTGCCGATCAGTGTGCCGCGCTCGGTTGGACATCTGCCAGCCTTCTATAACTACAAGCCGTCGGCCCGCCGCGGATATCTGTGGGACGACGTCTCGCCGTTGTACGAATTCGGTTATGGACTGAGTTACACCAGCTTCGAAATCAGCGCTCCGAAATTGACCAAGAAGCAAATCGGCCGCAAAGATTCCACACGCGTCACCGTCTCAGTAAGAAACATCGGCAAACGCGAAGGGACTGAAACCGTCCAGATGTACATTCGCGATTCGGTCAGCTCGGTCACCCGGCCGGTGAAAGAGCTCAAAGGCTTCCAGAAAGTAACACTTCCTCCGGGCGACACGAAGGCGGTTGCATTCGACATTACGCCCGACCTGTTGTCTTTCTACGACGTCAACATGAAGTATGTCGTGGAGCCCGGTGACTTCGAGATCATGATCGGCAATTCGTCGCGTGATGCCGATCTGCAAAAGGTTGTGCTGACCGCGAAATAAACTGAGAACCAGGAACTGCGAACTGAAATAGCCGGAGAGACGGTCCCCACCGCTCACGGAAACGAGGCCCAATGGCTGAAGCCATACAACACGTCCCTACGAAAGAAAAAATCGGTTATGCGATGGGCGACATCGCCACCAACTTCTTCTTTCAATCCATGATCCTGTACCAGACCCGCTTCTACACCGATACGGCGGGGATTTCCGCGAGTGCAGTCAGCTACATGTTTCTGGTTCTCCGGCTGGCCGATGCCGTGGTTGACCCGTTTGTCGGAGGACTCTCCGACCGCACGCGAAGCCGCTGGGGGAAATTCCGTCCTTGGATTCTCGGGACTGCTCTGCCATTTGGAGTGATTTTCTGGCTGGTCTATGTAACTCCGGATTTTGGCCCAAGCGCAAAGCTTGTATACGCCTACATCACCTACACGTTGTTGATGATGCTGTACTCCGCGAACAACACCCCGTATTCGGCTTTGATGGGAGTCATGACGCCGGATGCCAGCGAACGCAGCAGTATCGCAAGCTTTCGCTTCGTGGGCGCGCTCATCGGACAATTCATTATCCAGGCCCTGCCTCTCCCGCTGGTCGCTAAGTTGGGTCACGGTGATTCTGCCAAAGGATGGGCCGTTACCATGGCCATCTTTGGCTCGTTAATCGTCGTTCTGAACCTGATTACATTTGTCAGTACAAAAGAAAGAGTGCAACCGCCTCCCGGAGATAAACACTCGATCGGCGCGGACATAGAGGATGTTTTCAGTTGCGGCCCTTGGATCGTAATGTTTGTCCTGACTTTGCTGGTTTTCACCATGCTGGTGGTCCGCGGCAGTTCGTCGAACTATTTGTTCGCTTACTACCTTGACCAGGGGCAGATTCGGGATTTTCTTGGTAAGTTCGGGCTCGCCGAGCCAGCGAATATTTCTGGAGTTTGGAGTTCCACTTTGAACGCGTTCGGACTGTTGATTAGGCCGGACGGGTCTAACGCCGCTGCTGTGGCGTTTAGTTTGTCTTTTGTGATCGGGAGTCTGGTTCAAATCGTTGGCATCATCTTCTCCAAGCCGCTTGCCGACCGCTTCGGCAAGAAGGCTGTGTTTATCGCGGGGGTTGCGGTGACTACAATCGCCACAGCCTGGGTATTCTGGGCTACTCCGTCTTCGGTCGGCATGCTTTTCTGGTTGAGCATTCTCTGGGCAGTGGGATGGGGGCCGACGGTCCCGTTGCTTTGGGTGATGATTGCTGACGTGGCCGACTATTCCGAGTGGAAGAACTTCCGTCGCGCCACGGGATTTATGTTCGCCGGGATCCTGTTTGCCTTAAAGGCAGGGTTAGGAATGGGAGGCTTGCTCAGCGCGCAAATCCTCGGAATCTATGGTTACGTCCCCAACGTCACTCAAAGCGAGCATGCTCTGCTCGGCATCCGGTTGGGCTCCAGCGTCTTTCCCGCGATTCTTTTGGCTCTGGTCATCTTGTGCCTCGTTGTTTATCCAATCGGAAAACCGCTCAATCAGAAGGTTCAAGACGAACTGACCGAGCGAAGAAAACAATACGGAGCAGTGAGCGCTCAGGCAACTTCTTCATAGCGTCAAGGGGAGAACATGCGTCTTCTTTATGAGGTAATCGCTTTCTTGATCTTCGTTTGTCTCTCGGTTCCGCTTGTCGCGCAACAGCCGACACTCAAGGATTCTTACAACGGCTGTTTCCTTGTCGGTGCGGCGCTGAATCACGCGCAATTCACAGGTCAGGACGCGAAAGAAGCCGCAATCATCAAAGCTCAGTTCAACAGCATCAGTCCCGAGAACGTGTTGAAGTGGGAGTCAATTCATCCCCAGCCGAATAGCTACAACTTCGGCTCCGCCGACCAGTACGTGGAGTTCGGACAGCGGAACCACATGTTCACAGTTGGGCACACGCTGGTATGGCATTCGCAAACGCCCAAGTGGGTTTTTCAGGACGACAAGGGCAATCCAGTTACTCGCAAAGTGCTTCTGAAGCGAATGCGCGAGCATATCAAGACTGAGGTCGGCCGTTACAAAGGCCGAGTCAATGGCTGGGACGTCGTCAACGAAGTGGTGGACGAAGATGGAACCTTGCGGCAGTCTCCATGGCTGAACATCATTGGGCCGGACTACATCGAGAAAGCTTTTGAATACGCCCACAAGGCTGATCCGAAAGCACAGCTCTACTACAACGATTACAACCTGGAGAACGAGCCCAAACGCGAGGGCGCGCTCGAACTAGTCAAGAAACTAAAGGCAAAGGGCGTACACATCACTGGCGTCGGTTTGCAGGACCATTTGAACCTCGACTGGCCGACGGCCGAACAACTGAACACCACCATCGATGAGTTTGGAAAACTCGGCATGAAGGTGATGATCACTGAACTCGACGTCGATGTGTTGCCGTCCCCTTTTCAGGATCCGACGGCGGACGTCTCGGTGAAAGTTGCATCCAATCCCAAGTACAACCCTTATCGAGACGGGTTACCGGAATCGGTACAACAGCAAGTTACAACTCGCTGGGCCGACTTGTTCCGCATCTATTCCAGCTATTGCGGCGTAGTCACCCGCGTGACTCTATGGGGCGTCAGCGACAAAGATTCGTGGAAGAATGACTGGCCGATCAAAGGCCGCACCAACTATCCACTGTTGTTTGATCGCAACGCCGAGCCAAAGCCCGCGGTTAACGCCGTGATTGAGGCGGCTCCGAAGAAGCCGTCATAGGTGGGAATTACAGAAACTTGCGATTCTCAGTCAGGTCTTAGCCGCTGAGGTCACTTCTTCCTTTCGACCTGGGCGAGCCGCACTTTGACGATCTTCTTCAACAGAGATGCGGGCAGAGGCTTGTCCACAGGGAATTGAATCGTGCCTTTGGCGATCTTGTAGCCTTTCAACTCCTCTTTGAACTGTTCGATCACGGATGGTGTCGGGAACACGCTGCAATGTTCCGCAAACGCCGCGTACCACACCAGAACTTGCTTGTACTTGAACGCCGGAATGCGATAGCTGAGGACCTCTTCGGCTTCGGCTGGCACAACCGAACGAATCGTCGTTCGGACTTTGTTCAGAGTGCTGCGAGCGGGTTCCGGGATGCCGGCAAGATATTCATCAACGGTCATTGGAGCGGCTTTCGCAGATAAACCGCGAGCAGGGGAAGGCGATTTCTTCATAGTCGAATAGTAATACGTGGGACGACACACGGTTTCAGCTGCGCGGCGATGCCGCCGTTTTGAACCGCGCGTTAGCCGCTGACGCAGCTGTTCATCGGGGATAGACGTGCGGAATCGCCGAGGCCTGAGGGTCCTCCGCTTCACGCTGGTCCCGCGAGTTTTGCAGGAGCTGAAGCACTGCGGCGATGACCAATCCCACAACTACGGCGGCAACCAAGACGTACCAAAGCGCCGGGATCGCAAACAGAAAAATCAATGCACTGCCGACCGCAAATAGCAACCCTGGGAAACTGCTGCCCACCGGCAACTGATGCATCGTGATTCCGGGGTGCGGATACTTGTTCTCCACGAAACACCTCCACTGCTATCTCTAAGTATGCGCCCGGAACGGACAAAATGCAGCTCTCCTGGAAACAGCTCTGCTGGTGGGGCATCAAAATCACGTTTGAAAAAGAATAAAATGCCGTCGTTTGCGCATCTTGGTGTTTGTCGGACAGAAAGATGGAGGATCGAACCATGCAATCGGCAACCCAGCCAGCCCCGGTTTCGAAAGGGGAAGCTCTGGACGGGACGTGTTCTGAGCGCCTTGGCCGTATTGTTCCTGATTTTCGATGGCGTGACGAAACTAATGAAGGACCCGCAAGTGACTCCAGGCAATGGCTCGTCTGGAGTTTCCTGAGAAGACGATTGTTGAGATCGGGATGATTTTACTTGTCTGCACAGCCCTCTATGTGGTTCCGAAAACCTCGATTCTTGGCGCGGTTCTATTGACCGGATATCTCGGTGGGGCGGTCGCGGTTCAACTACGGGTCGCCAACCCATTGTTTGAAACGCTCTTTCCAGTAATGTTCGGCATCGTGATCTGGGCAGGACTATTTTTGCGAGACGAGCGGCTGTGGGATCTGATGCCTCTGCGCAGGTGACTATGAGCCCGCTCTGGATCGAATGGGCGATGCGTTGGCCGATTTCGGTCGCGGGGTTTTGCGCGTTTCGGTTTTCGCACTATCCAGTCCGGCTGCAAGAGCCTCGAATTCCGGCGTGGGACCGTTCCAATGCAACTGTTCCATGTCGTCGAATAGTGCGATATCAGTCCGGAGCGTGGCGAGTTTTCGAAATAACAGCGCATTCTCCCAATCGCGGCAAAGCGTATCGGCGAGTGTACCCGCGCTCGCGACGTTCACGTGCCATTCGCGACGATCTTTCGGGATCGACTCCAGATGCCCGAACCTTGCGAGGACCGCTGCCGACGATTTCGCGCCCCAGCCTGCAAGCCCGGGATAGCCGTCCGCCGAATCGCCCACCAGCGCCAGGTAGTCCGGAATAGATAGCGGCGGGACGCCGTATTTCTGCATGACGCCCTGCTCATCCAGGGTCACGCGCGTGCGCCGGTTGAGTTGCACCACGCGCGTACCTCTCACAGATTGCGCGAGG
>Ga0137366_10002769_pt1 | contig 13470 bp, 10 predicted proteins | sample SagtaG_8_FD_104938 | JGI IMG/M metagenome (GOLD analysis project Ga0137366, IMG submission 104938) | Vadose zone soil microbial communities from Sagehorn Ranch, Mendocino, California, USA - Sage1_L_60_16 metaG | ecosystem: Environmental > Terrestrial > Soil > Vadose zone | place: USA... | reverse complement strand
TGACATTGTGAGCATATCTGAGAGGTTTTCCTTGGGTTAATCTTGACAACCGTCCGACCGGCGCATGCTGCCTTGTGCGAAACGATTGAAACAAATTGTCCCATCCCTGCGTCCAATAAGCTCTTATTCAATCCGCCCTTGGCAGCGACTCCGTTGGGAAGATATGTCCCGTTCTCATCCTGCTTGGGTTTGGGGTGGTGTACCAAGTTTGCCAACTGCAACTCTTCAAAGATGATGACTTGATGCTCTTGTACGAGCGACTTCGCTTGCTTGTGATGAAAGTCCCTTCGTTGGTTGGCTACTTTGCGATGCGCTCTTGCTACTACCTTACGTGCTTTCTCCCGTCGATGTGAGCCACGCTTCTTCCGTGCTAAGGCTTGTTGCTTGCGTTTCAAAGCGGCTTGCCCTTTGCGGTAAAGCCTGGGTGACTCGATAAACGTTCCATCCGATAAAGCCGCAAAGTGGGTGAGACCCAAGTCAATGCCGACTTCACTGTCTGTTATCGGTAAAGGTTCAGGTTGCTCTACCTCACACGAGAAGACCACGTACCACTGCCCGGCTTCGTGTTTGATGGTGGCTGTTTTGATTATGCCTTCTAGCTTGCGGTGTAACTTCGCCTTGATGGTGCCAATCTTGGAGAAGGTGACTGTTGCACCCTTCTCATGCACATCGAGAGAGAAACCGCCTTGTGGATAGGTAAAGCTATCGTAGCGATTTCTCCCTTTGAAACGAGGATAACCCGGTTCCTCACCGTTCTTGCACCGACGAAAGAAGGCTTTGAAGGCTTTCTCCAAGCGCAAAAGCACATCTTGGAGTATCTGGCTATGGATGTCCTGGTACTCTTCCCGTAGGTCCGCCTTAATCTCAGGCAAATCGCCCTTTTGCTCATAGTAGTTGACTGTCAGTTCTGAGGTTCGATGCTGACGTGTTGGTTCGTCATAATAGTTGGGGTGCTGTCTGACGTGAAAGTGATAGGCGTCTCGCCGCTCAGTGAGAGCAGCATTGTATAACTCCCGGCAACGGGTAAGCGTCCAGAACAGTTTTTGTTCTTGCTTCTTGGTGGGATAGAGCCTGAACTTAAAAGACTTTCTCACTTGCCCTTTTGTCCTTCCACATAGCGCTTGAGTGTTTCCAAGGTAACGCCCCCAGTGGTGCAAACAAAATACGAGTTGGTCCATAGGCATGGTAAACGGCGTTTGAGTTGGGGGAACTCTTGGCGCAAATAGCGGCTACTGGTTCCCTTGATGGACTTCACCAGTCGATGAATACCAAACTGGGGGTCACAGCCAACGAGCAAGTGGACGTGATCGGGCATGACTTCCATCTCAATGAACTCTTGTCCTCATTTCTCTAAGCTCTCAAGAATGATAGTTCTTAACCGTTCGTCTATGGGTGAGACAAGGACCTTGCGTCGATACTTGGGACAGAACACCACGTGATAGTGGCAGATAGAAGCGATATTGTTGTTGGTCTTCGGTTCGTACTTCATAGAAGTATTATCCCTCACAGGTAATAGATATGTCAAGAGTATCTATTGCCTGTGAGCGCGCCTTATAGCCCCCTGTCTGAAGGCCAGGGGGCTTACGGCGCGGTTGCTAATGTGCCAGTTCGTATCCCTTCGATGCAGAACGCAGTATATCGCGTACTACCTCTTTTATATGCGAAGACGAGATACCATAAAGTTCCTTGAGGATCGAGGGAGCCCCGTGCTCAATGGGTTTATCTGGACAACCAATCAGGCGCACATCGACGTTGCGCAGCCCCTTGCTCTCTAAGAGTTCGAGGACGGCACTGCCGAATCCACCGGCAATGACATGATCTTCGATGGTTACGAGACGACGGGTCCCCTTTGCCAGGCGAGTGATCAGTTCCTCATCGAGCGGCTTGGCCCAGCGGGCATTGACAACGGCAACGGAGATACCTTCAGCAGCCAATTCTTTGGCCGCCAACTCGGCCTGTGCCACTGTTGATCCGTAGGCAAGAATGACACAATCCTGCTGTTCCGCCAGTTCAGGTGTAGCCGGATAAAGCAGTTCTGCTTTGCCAATCTCCAGTGTGCGGAGTTCAGCATCCAGAGGAACGCCGAGACCTTTGCCGCGTGGATAGCGCAGGCTCACGGGCCCATCCATGTAGATAGCAGTATAGAGCATGTGGCGCAGCTCGTTCTCATCTTTAGGAGCCATGACCTTCATATTGGGGATGAGACGCATAAAGGCGGTGTCGAATACGCCGTGCTGTGTCGGACCGTCCTCGCCGACTATGCCGGCACGATCCATGGCAAAAACCACATGCAAATCTTGCATACAGATATCGTGAACAACCTGGTCGAAGGCTCGCTGCATGAAGGTTGAATAAATGGCTGCGACGGGCCGCATACCGGCTACCGCCAGGCCACCGGCAAAAGTGACCGCGTGCTGCTCGGCAATGCCTACATCAAAGTAACGCTCTGGGAAGCGCTGGTGCATCTTTTTCAGACCCGTGCCTTCCGCCATGGCGGCTGTAATACCGACAATCGATGTATCCTTCTCTGCAAGTTCTACCAGCGTATTGGCAAAAATTTCGGTGTAGGTTGGAGGGTCGCCTGTATTTTTCTTGATGGTTCCAGTAGTGTAATCAAAGGCACCCGGGCCATGCCACTTGGTCGAATCTTCTTCTGCAAATTCCCAGCCTTTACCCTTCTTTGTCACGACCTGCACCATCACAGGCCCTTCAATATGCTTGATATTCTCAAAGACGTCGAGCATTAATGGCAGGTCATGTCCATCGAATGGGCCAAAGAACTTGAAGCCCAATTCTTCAAAGATGGTTCCACTCTTGCTGTGTAAGACAAAGTGTTTGAAGCTGCCCTCGGCACGGCCAGCGGCTTCACGCGCCTTGTCACCGACCATTGGAAGTTTTTCAATCGATCCTTTGGCCATCTCGCGGAGGCGCTGATAGCTCTTGGACGTCTGCATCTGGCGAGCTTTACCAAGGTAGTGGTGTATTGCGCCGACGTTATCAGAGATCGATTTCTCATTATCGTTGAGCACAACAATAAGATTTTTCTTCAAACTACCTGCGTTATTGATTGCTTCCAGGGCCATACCGCCTGTCAGGGCGCCATCACCAATAACTGCGATGACTTTGAAATGCTCTCCCTGCAGGTCACGCGCTACTGCCAGGCCGAGCGCTGCCGAAATGGACGTACTGGCATGGCTGGCTCCAAACACGTCGTAGGGGCTTTCCTCGCGGCGCAGGTAGCCAGAAAGGCCTCCAAACTGACGAATGGTATGGAAACGGTCCCGGCGCCCGGTCAAAAGTTTATGTACATAGGCCTGGTGTCCAATATCCCAGACCAGTAAATCTTTCGGGGTATCAAAGACATAGTGCAGGGCCATGGTCAACTCGACCACTCCCAGGTTGGGGGCTAGATGTCCACCCTTCACCGAAACTTTTTCGACGATCTCGCGTCGAATTTCCTCTGCCAATTGCTGCATTTGCGCCACCGTCAAGGTACGCAGCTGTGCCGGACTATCAATGTTGTCGAGTATCCTCGCCAATGCTTTCCTCCAATACTAAGTTTCGGCTTCTCTTATCCATAAACAAGACATCACGCGACCACTAGGCGTAGTCTATTCTTTCGTAATCAAGACGCTGCAAAAGAGCGCAGCAGGTATGATTTACATTGTATTATAGGGTTGTTCCCACAACCTGGCAACTTCTTGACCGAAAAAATCATGCACTCAGGGGCTTGACAGGTCCTCATAGCCCTCTACAGGCTGATCTAAGCGGTTATAAACTCTCTTGACAGGCTGCAACATTCTTTTTATTATGATACTGTGGAATATGCTGATCAGCGTATGCGGGTCAGGTATCCATAGCAGAAATATCAACAAGTGTGCAGATGTAGTGTAAAAGCGCAATCTTGGGAAGCCGGAAGCTTCATTTAGTATTGTGCCTGGCGTACCCATCAGAATATGGTACGCAGAAACGAAAGGAGGAGCGGTGCCTCCTCTCCAGAACTATGAAAGGCTGGAGAATGTTTGAAGCTGAACTTCAACAACGATGCATCGCAAAGTAAGCTCATGACAAGAAAAGATAGCGAGAAAGACTCAGAACGACCACATTACTATTCCCAGTTTTGGCTGGATGTGGCCGCCGGACGCAGAGTAATTGGTGCGCCCAAACCTAATGAAGAGACAGATATGGAACCCGATACGGAATCTGTCATATTACGAAAACCTGGACGTAATAGCGACACAGCTTTTTCTGATGGGTTGGAAGAAATAATTTCACATCCTGAGGTTGAGCCTGAATTTGAGGCAGAAGAGTACGTTGAGCCTGAACTCGACGAGGTGGAACCGGAAAACGATGTAGACGTAGATGATACAGAGATCCCCAATATCATCGTCGATGAGACTGAAATCCCTGATGTCGATCTGGCCCCCGCCGAGGAAGAGGAGGAACCCTTCTTTGAGGAGGAGGAAGAGGAGGAGGAAGAGGAGGAGGAAGATGATCTGGGATGGGGACGCGGGCGTAAGAAGCCTAAACCCGGTCGCCAGACGAAGCAGCCAAAGAAACCCAGACGCGAACCACGTCGTGGGTATTAGCTCATAAACTGGCAAGAACGATAAAAAATCGAGCAGGCGGCTAAGCCGCCTGCTCGATTTTTTATCGTTCTGAATGATTCATGTCCTCTCTGCTTTAATATTTGGGTAAAGTTTACCACAGTAAGTTCAGCTTTCTTAACCAGGCGGGCACATATTCAACAGTACGATCATATGCAACAAGCATCGTCGTTCAGAACAAGCATATTGCAACTCTTAACCGTATAGCCATCTGTTCGCTTGTATGCTATAACCATTTATATACACCGTTTGCTTGTTCCAGGAGATACATGACCCTATGCCCACGATGCTCTTGCAGCGCCCCCTCAGGGGTTGGTTTTTGTTGTTTCTCGCCTTAAACATTGTTGATCTTGTAAGCACGTTTGCCATTCTTCACTGGAGGATGGTAGAAGGGAATCTATTAGAAGCATTACTTTTACAGCATGTGGGTATTCTGGCGGTGATGGTTATAAAAATTGTATTGATTGGATTAGCAGCCCTGGGCGTAGACTGGCTGGCAAAACGTTCAGCGGGTGCGCTCGACCCGGCATGTAATCTTTTGATAGTGCTAAGCGGTCTAGTCTTGCTCCTATTCACAGTGAACCTGGCGCAGTGCGCCATAACATACTTCTAAAATGGAATGAAGTATACATGAACTTGAGTCATCCCGAATTTTTATAAAGCCTGTTTTACGGGTTTTATAAAAATTCGGGATGACTCATGCTTGTTGGTCAGCAGAATGGCCTATGGATAGATACCGCGAATCTGTGTAGCTTCCGCGACACGTGCGATAGCCAGCATATTGGCAGCCAGGCGCATATCACAGGAACACTGCTCGGCTTTTTCAGCGACAGCAGCAAAAGAGCGATTCATAATCACTTCGAGCTTCTGAGTAATCTCTTCAACCCCCCAGAAGAAGCTCTGCAGATCCTGTACCCACTCAAAGTAACTTACGGTGACGCCTCCGGCATTCGCCAGGATGTCAGGAACGACTACAGTCTCCTTCTTGAAGAGAATTTCGTCCGCTTCAGGAGTAGTAGGGCCATTAGCGGCCTCCGAAACAATGCGGGCCTGGACGCGATGGGCGTTAGCCGCTGTTATGACGCCTTCGGTTGCCGCTGGGATCAGGATATCACAAGGAACCTCTAGCACATCTTGTACACCGATATTCTGGGCATGAGGGAAGTTAACCACAGTGCCTTGTTCTTGCTTATGGCGTAGCACAATGGAAGGATCAAGGCCTGACTCGTTATAAATTCCACCGCGTGTGTCACTTACAGCCACAACTTTGCATCCCTCGTTATAGAAGAGACGCGCAGCGATAGAGCCAGCATTACCGTAACCCTGGATACTCACGCGAGCACCTTGCAAGGGCATACCAATGCGCTTGGCGGCCTGGCGAGTGACAAACAATACACCGGTTGCCGTTGCATCGTTACGGCCCTCGCTACCTCCAATAGAGAGCGGTTTGCCCGTGACTACAGCGGGAATAGAGTAGCCTTCATGCATGGAGTAGGTATCCATAATCCATGCCATCACCTGCGAATTTGTATTGACATCAGGTGCAGGGATATCGCCATGAGGACCGATAATAATAGATATTTCGGTGGCATAGCGGCGTGTCAGGCGCTCTAGCTCAGCAGGGCTCATGGTCTTGGGATCGCAGATGACGCCCCCTTTTGCGCCACCAAAGGGAATACCGACAACGGCGCATTTCCAGGTCATCCACATTGACAGCGCCTTGACCTCATCGAGTGTCACCTCAGGACTGTAGCGGATACCGCCCTTGGCGGGGCCACGGTTGACATTGTGCTGAACACGATAACCTGTAAAGGTCTTGATACGACCGCTATCGAGACGTACCGGAAAATTGACTGTTAGTTCGCGTTTGGGCTGTCGCAGAATCTCCCGCATATCCTCAGAGAGGTTAAGCTTGTCAGCGGCTAACTCAAACTGTTGAACTGCCATGTGATAGGGATTTAAAACTTTCACTTCATTGTGCATTTCTGCTTCGTTTCCTTTCTTCATTGAATGTGGGATGCAGAAACTTACCCATCTTAATGGAAATGAGAAGAAGTGTCACTCTTCCCATATATAGTATTGTAGTGGTTGAGTTCACGCAAAAGGGCAGCTAAAATTATGCCGCTACTTTGATGGAGCCTCGTCTAACTTCGCTCTTAAAAGTTTTTGTACAATCTCAGCCCTTGCCTGGCCACGAGTTCGTTTCATGACTTGCCCTACCAGAAATTGCATGGCATTGGTTTTGCCGTCACGATAGTCGTTAGCTACCTTAGGGTTGCTCGCTACCACCTCTTCTATGATGCGTTCTAGCTCACCTTGATCACTAATTGGTGGCTTGATGCCTTTTTTCTCTACGATTGTCTCGGGCATCTCTCCGGAGGCAAAGGCTTCGTCCAGCACTTCCTTGGCTTGCTTGCCAGTGATACGCTCTTTGTCAAGCAGATCAAGTAAATTTGCTAAGGCAGCTGGAGAAAGAGGACAGGCTTGTATTGAGATGTTGTTTGCCCTGAGCAAGCGCACTACTTCACTGAGCAGCCAGTTGCTAGCCGCCTTAGCTCGCGCGTTGCGGTCACTCACGTGTGAAGCAGCCATAACCTGCTCAAAGTAGTCCCCCAGAGCCTTATCTTCGGTCAATACATTGGCGTCTTGCGCAGAAAGCCCATACTCGGACTTATAACGAGCGCGGCGAGCATCGGGCAATTCTGGCAGTTGCGCACGCAACTCTTCGACCCACACCCGGCTGATCACCAGTGGTGGCAAGTCAGGTTCGGGAAAGTAGCGATAGTCATGGGCTTGCTCTTTGCTGCGTTGCGGGACAGTAATACCTTTTGTCTCCACCCAGCCGCGTGTTTCTTGATAGATCGGCTCGCCAGCACGTGCCATGGTTATTTGACGTTGTGCTTCATATTCGAGCGCTCGCTCCACCGAACGGAAGCTGTTCATGTTTTTGATCTCGGTCTTTACGCCAAGCTTTTGTTGTCCTCGCGGACGAATAGAGATGTTAGCATCACAACGCAGGCTTCCTTCTTCCATACGTCCAGAGGAGACACCCAGATACACCAGTATCTCACGCAACTTTTGCATGTAGAGCCGCGCTTCCTCGGGACTGCGCATATCTGGCTCACTGACAATTTCCATCAACGGTGTGCCCGAGCGATTGACGTCCACCAGGCTGTAGCTACCATGGTGCAGGAGACGAGCCGTATCTTCTTCCAGGTGCACACGGGTGATACCAATCTTGCGCGTTTGACCATTGTGATCAATGCTGAGATAGCCATGACGACTGAGCGGAATATCGTATTGCGAGATTTGATAGCCCTTCATCAGGTCGGGATAGGGATAGTTCTTGCGGTCGAACTTGGAGTACTCTGGAATGGAGCAGTTAAGGGCCAGAGCCGTCATAATCGTATAGGCAACGGCTTGCTGGTTAATGACCGGCAGGACACCGGGCATACCCATACAGATAGGGCAAACATGCGTGTTTGGAGCAGCATTCGCGTAGTCAGTGCTACACGAGCAGAACATTTTACTTTTTGTGAGTAGTTGCGAATGAACTTCGAGGCCAATGACTATCTCGAACTCAGTGTCTATATGAGTATTTTGAGTACTTACTGTCACGCTTGCTTCCTCAACTTATCTATGATATGTTTACCGGTACTTTGTTTTGTCTCAGGTAAGTCTAGTCCTTTCTGGAAAATTCGTCAAGCTAAGGAGAACACCCCGAAAATCTCAGCATATTGGCAATTTCAATAAAATGCTGTATACTGTTGCGTAACATGGAACGGCTATTCGTTCCATAAACATTGACTGGCGCAAAAACACCGGAGATGATAAGAAAAGGGGGCAGGTAATCCCCTGACCTCTCCCTCTTTCCCAAAGAGGTGGTTATGCACTAGCAAAGTATACAGGAAGTGGCGCGTAAGAACGGGCAGGAGAGCAACCAGATATGTCCTTGATAAACATGGCCAAACGAGAAATCAACTGTAAGATCGTCTATTACGGAATTGGTTTATGTGGCAAGACTACCAACCTTCATTACATACACCAAGCAGTCAATCCACAAGATGTTGGCGACATGGTCTCCATCGATACTGAGACCGAGCGTACTCTGTACTTTGACCTGCTTCCCCTCGAACTTGGCAAGGTTCATGGTTTCAATATTCGCTTTCAACTGTATACTGTTCCGGGTCAGGTACTTTATCAGCAAACCCGCATCTCCGTCCTTAAGGGGGCCGACTGCGTGATATTCGTCGCTGACTCCCAGGCGAGCAAGTTGCAGGAAAATATTGAAAGCTGGAATGAGCTACAAGAGCAACTGCGCCGCATGAACAAAGATATTGCAGATTTTCCCCTGGTCATGCAATGGAATAAACGCGACCTGCAAGAAATCTTACCTGTGACCGTCTTGGAGCAGTATCTTAATCCTTTTCGAGTTCCAAGTTTTGAGGCGATCGCTGTAACAGGACAGGGTGTGATCGAGTGCCTGCGTATGGGTATCAATTCCACGTTGCGCCGCCTGGAACGCATCTAGCTGGGGGAAGTATGATTAAGATGGAAATGATACGTGTCATCATAGTTGACGAGCAGCCTCTGTTCCGTCAAGGTATTCGTTCCACCCTTGAACACATGGGTGATTGCGCCATTATTGGTGATTCTACCGATGCTAATGATATCCTTGAATTAGTACGAACAGCCAGTCCTGATGTGGCTCTTGTCGACGCTGGTCTCACCTCCGCCGACCCACTAGAGTTAGCCCGGCAGATGCGGCATCTTGCTCCACGTATGGCGATCATTATTCTGACTCCCTCTGATGATGAGGAGCGTCTATTTCAGTCTATCAAGGTTGGCGCGGCTGCTTACTATAACCGCAGTATTACGACGGAAGAACTGGTTGAAGCTGTACGCAAGGTAAGTGTCGGTGAATATTTGATCAACGATGATGTGCTTTCAAAGCCACAACTTGCCAGTCGTGTGCTCAAATCATTCCGGGAGCTGGCGGTGGAAGAGGAGACTTCGCCTGCCAAGGACTTGTATTCACCGCTCTCGAGCCGCGAGGTAGAGATCCTGGACTATATAGCGCGAGGCAATAGCAACAAAGAAATTGCTAAGTCACTGAAGATCAGTGACCAGACCGTGAAGAATCACATTACGTCGATTCTCAAAAAGCTATCGGTGAACGATCGTACCGCTGCTGTAGTGCATGCACTTAAGCATGGGTGGATCAAAATGGACGCTAATTAAAAAGTCGAGCAGGGTTCTTAGGGACGGCAGTCCCTAAGCGGGGTGTGGGGTGTCCCCACTTTCTCTCATCTCTCCCGCTGGAGGCGGGAAAAAGAACTTTTGAGCAGCCCTGTAATTAAGCGAGGTTTGTGGCACATAAGCTAGTTCATTATAGAGATGAGTTGACGAAGCGCTTTAATTTGGCGTTGAATCTCTTCATTGTCTTCAGCAGAAGGAACAAGTTCCACGTAGACAGATAGATCGCGTAGAGCGCGGCCATAGTGTTTGAGCGAGAGATGGATAAGGCCGCGGTCACGCCGTTCGAGTGGAGAGCGAGGAATAAGTAGCAAAATGCGGTCAGAAATAGCGAGTGCTCGTTCGTAGTCTTCTGTGTGGAGGTAAATGTGTTTGAGATTGTTGAGCATACGTACCAGCAGGTTTTTATGGCTGACCGGTTCAAACCACTGGGCATAGATTTTACCCTTGCCCTCCAGCATATGGCGCACACGCTCGCGGCATTCCTCTTCGCTGTATATATGCCCACTTTCAAAAGGATCAATATATATGCGGCCCTCTGGTAGGCGACATCCTACCACGAAATGGAATGGCAAGCCAATACCCTCGATCTGTAACCCCACACGCTTGCCGACCTCCATGTAAAGAAGAGAAAGCGCTATGGGAATACCAGTATGCCGCTCCAGGAGGGCGTTGAGAAAACTATTGGCGGGATTGTAATAATCTTCTGTGTTGCCATGAAAGTCTTCTTGCTCGAAGAGGACCTGATTTATAGCGGTAATTACTTCGAGTACGTCTGTTTCAGGTGGAAGTTGTTGGAGGTTGTCAGGTGCCGGCAAACCTAGCAGACTGCGAACGCGCAGTGCTAGAGAGTCGAGTTGGGCTATACATTGTGCAAAATTGAGATCTGGATATTCGCTGCTGGCAATGAGGAGAGCCGCTAGAGCGAGGTCAATAGCGGCATCGTCACCCGCGACCAGGGCTTCAAAGGCTCTAAAGGAGCGTTGTTGTGGTGTGTCGTTAGGGTTAGATTCTTTCATCACTCAAATATTGAACCATATCGTTGACATAATTTGCAAGTAGGCCATTCTACTGCTGTGTTCACACCTGTACTACCAAGAGTTCTTTTCCGCTATTTGCATCCAGGAAAACGTAGAGGTCATAGGATGAATGTGGAAAAGGAGTTGGATCAACCGAGGCATCAGTGGGCTGCAGCGGAATTTTTTGATACAGCACCATCCAGGTTGGTACGCCGTTCAGGTCAGGATGGGCAGCAGGCGTACTCTTATTGGGATAATTCAACAATACATATTGGGCGCTGGTGCTTTTAGACTTGTTGGCGGCCTCGGGTTCAAGCTGGCTGGCGATAAGTAATGCCTGTTGCTTATTGAGTGCCGGTGTCTGATCAGTGTGTCCAAGGGTAATACCTTTGGCAGCAAGAGGCGTTATCTGCATAGCAGGCCCAGAGGCGGGGGCAAGGCCGCCAATCGGCAGCCTGGGTAGCGCAGGACCACCAAGTTGGTGAAGCAACAGCCAGACCAGCCATATTCCGGCTAAACCAAGCAGGATACCTCCCGCAATGCCAGTCGCTAGACGCGGCTGTCTTCCAGGAGTTCTCTCTGTGGACATCCCTGCCTGTTTCCTTGCCATTCTACTGCCTTCCTGCTCTGAATATTGTGCACGCTTCATTTTATGGAGCAAGTATAAAGCAAATTGCGTGTGAAGTCTACCTGGCGAATTCTTCACATTGACCGTGTTTTTTCCAAGAGATATACTGATACCTAATGAGATGACAAGAAAGGAAATCTAACCTGTGAAAGTGTATGGCCGTATGACGGTCTTCCCCATTATGCCTTCCCGCATCAGTCGACTGTATGAACTGGCGTATAACTTGTGGTGGAGTTGGCATCCCGAAGCACGCGCCCTTTATAAGACACTCGATCCCGATCTATGGGAAGAAGTTGGACATAATCCCGTTCGTTTACTTAGTGAAGTACGACCGGCGCGGCTTGAAGAAGTTGCCAGCTCGGCCGACTACCTGCAGAGCTACGATAGTGTTTTCAGCGACTTTGATGCTTACATGCATCCCCGTGCAAATGAGACGTGGTTCTCGCGTACCTATCCGGAGCTGATTCATCGCACAATCGCCTATTTTTCGGCGGAGTTTGGCTTACACGAGTCTCTGCCTATTTACTCTGGTGGCCTGGGCATTCTTTCCGGCGATCACTGTAAAGAGGCCAGCGATCTTGGTTTGCCCTTCGTTGGAGTGGGATTTTTGTATCCACAGGGTTATTTCCAGCAGCGCATCACCCGTGATGGCACGCAAGAAGCCTCGTACGACAAACTCCATTTTTCGGAGGCTCCGGCTATTCCTGCCTGTGACACGGATGGCAACGAAGTGATGATCTCTGTAGATCTACCTGGGCGTCGTATCCAGGCAAAAGTATGGAAATTGCAGGTGGGACGTATTCCACTCTACCTGATGGATACAGACGTGGAACCAAATGCGCCGCCTGACCGGGAACTTTCAGCGCGTTTGTACGGTGGAGATCGTGATATGCGCATTTCCCAGGAGATTGTACTGGGCATTGGCGGTGTGCGAGCATTGCGGGCCCTGGGTATTTCACCTGCAGCCTGGCACATCAACGAGGGACATGCCGCTTTCCTGAACCTGGAGCGCAGCCGGGAGTTAGTAGCCTCTGGCTTGAGTTTTAATGAGGCACGCGAGGCGGTCGCGGCCAACTCAGTCTTCACAACGCATACGCCTGTCCCTGCGGGGAACGATACGTTCAGCTATGACCTGGTGGACAAGTATTTTGGCTCCTATTGGAGTCAACTTGGGCTGGACCGCAACCAATTTATGGAGGTTGCTCGCGAGGATCACGGCTGGGGCCCTACTTATGGTATGACGGCGCTCGCATTGCATCTGACGGGACAGCATAACGGTGTGAGCGAACTGCATGGTGCCGTCTCACGCAAGATGTGGCAGTTCTTGTGGCCCGGCATTGATGCTGAAGAGGTACCTATCGACTCGATCACGAACGGAATACATACTCCTTCCTGGATTTCACCAGAGATGGACGCTCTCTTTAAACGCTACCTGGGCGAGGATTGGGGAGACCATGTGGACGAAGAGGATTTATGGAAGCGCATTATAGACATTCCCGATGAAGAACTCTGGCAGACGCACCTGCAGCGGAAAGAGGCTCTCATTAACTACACGCGCCGGCGTCTGAGACAACAACACCTGCGCCTGGGTGAAGGCTCTATGCAGATGGCCGAATTCGAGAGCATGCTGAATGCTGATGCTCTCATTATTGGCTTTGCCCGGCGCTACGCAACCTACAAACGGGCAACGCTCATTTTCCGCAACATTGAACGTATAAGTGCTATTCTGAACAATCCAGAGCGCCCTGTACAGATCATTTTTGCCGGCAAGGCGCATCCTGCTGACGAGCCTGGGAAGGCTTTGATCGAGCAAGTCTACCGTATCTCGCGCAGTGATTCATTTCGCGGCAAAGTCATCTTCCTGGAAAATTATGATATCGGTATGGCTCGCTACCTTGTCTCCGGCACGGATCTCTGGTTTAACAACCCTATCCTCACACACAAGGCCAGTGGCACCAGT